>ERZ780053.205-NODE-205-length-25642-cov-2.3739_pt1 | contig 25642 bp, 20 predicted proteins | sample MGYA00511088_ERZ780053 | MGnify/ENA primary metagenome ERZ780053 (study PRJEB29588, sample SAMEA2150866) | human gut metagenome | biome: human gut; feature: human-associated habitat; material: faeces | place: Denmark | collected 2008/2010 ...
ACTCGCGACCCTAACCTTGGCAAGGTTATGCTCTACCAACTGAGCTATTTCCGCAGGTCTTTTTTGTAGAACGGGTGCAAAGATAAGGAGTTTCCCCGTTACAGCCAAATTTTTTACATGGAAAATGTTACAGTTTTATTAGTTCCTCACTTGCAAAGAAGTGCCGGACACGGTGACTTTATAATGTTTCAGATACTCTGTACCTTCCCCCGTAGGAAATCCGCCACTACTCAAATTATATTGGGTATGGCATTTAGGACATTCTGCCGTCCCTAATCCATCTTCCCTGACCTCCACCGAAACATTACGACTAGCCTCCACCGGACAAGCTGCATCATAAGCAACATAAGTATTCCCCTCTGAGAAAACACTCTGCCCGATAATCAATCCCGCATAGCCCACCGGCAGTCCATTTACATTCTTCTCTATCTTCAGAAACTGACCGGGAGTCGTAATCTTATAATAAGGAGACTGTGAAAGACTACATGAAAAATTAAAGGTAACGGAAGGAATGCTCGATTCGTAGGAATCACCACAACTGGTGACACACAACCAAAGCATTCCTATGACTATACAGAGTTTCCGCATACAATATCGTATTTATCGACCAAGCAAAGCTTTTTCAGCTACTTCCATTCCATGAAAATTGAAACCATCTACCACTTCCTGCATCAGCGCCGAGATTTCATCGTTACAGAGATTACCGATACTTCCCTCATGTGTGTGATGCACTTGCTTGCTGTGTGAGAAGTTTCCGGCTTCAATGCCCAATCCCACTTTCTTATAAGCATCCCGGAAAGGCATACCTTCACGTGCCAAGCGATTCACTTCTTCCACACTGAAAATAAGCAGGTATCTGTCATCGTCGAGGATATGTTCGTTCACCTTTATTTCATTCATGATATAGGTAGTCATCTGCAAACAGTCTTTCAACTCTTGGAAAGCAGGCAAAAAGACTTCCTTAATAATCTGCAAATCCCGGAAATAGCCGGACGGCAAATTATTGGCAATCATCATAATCTGTTGTGGCAATGATTGCAGTTTATTGCATTTGGCACGCGTCAGTTCAAAGACATCCGGGTTCTTCTTATGGGGCATAATGCTGGAACCTGTCGTGCAATCATCAGGCAGCTTCACGAAACCGAAGTTCTGACTGTTGAACATACAAGCATCAAAAGCCAGTTTGGAGATAGTTCCGGCAATACTCGCCAAAGCAAAAGCTACATTACGTTCCATCTTGCCACGCCCCATCTGGGCATAAACAACATTATAGTTTAAAGAGTCAAAGCCCAACAAACGTGTTGTCATCGTACGATTCAATGGGAATGAAGAACCATACCCGGCAGCCGAACCCAAAGGATTACGATTACACATCTTGAATGCTGCCTGCAAAAAGAGCATATCATCCACCAGACTCTCGGCATAAGCGCCAAACCACAATCCGAAAGAAGACGGCATAGCTATCTGCAAATGAGTATAACCCGGCATCAGCACATCTTTAAAACGCTCACTCTGGCATATCAGCACATGGAACAGTTGTTCCACAGCTTCAGCAACCTCCTTAATCTGCGCACGCGTGAAAAGTTTCAGATCGAGCAACACCTGATCGTTGCGCGAACGACCACTATGTATCTTCTTACCTATATCACCCAATTTACGCGTCAGCATCAATTCCACCTGCGAGTGTACATCTTCCACTCCTTCTTCTATCACAAACTCCCCTTTCTCAGCAGCTGCATAGATATTTTTCAGTTCTTCAAGCAAAAGAGCCAGCTCTTCCTTCGTCAGCAGACCGATACTTTCGAGCATGGTGATGTGAGCCATAGAACCTAGCACATCGTGTTTAGCCAGATAAAGGTCCATCTCGCGATCACGTCCCACCGTGAAGCGTTCTATATCCTTATTTACCTGAACGGATTTCTCCCAAAGTTTCTGAGCCATTTATTTAGTGATTAACAGTTAGTGATTAATAAGGTATTATCGACAGCATATCCGCCATCTTTTCCAACCCTTCTTGCAAAGGTTTCTGAACCATACCTTTCATGAAAGGATTCAGTTCCAAGCCAATGGTCAATTTCAGTTTACATTCTGTTTCTGTTACCGGAACAATCTGTATCCACAAATTGAAGGGCAGTGGTGAAGTAGTTGTGGCAAACTTAATACACTTGCATGGTTCTTTTTCTACTATGCTCAGCGCTATTTTACCCACAGGAGCTACTTCTATCATCATACTCTCCGAGTCAAAGCTCAAATTCTTAACTTTATCCTCCGGCAAGCTGTCTTTAAACTTCTCCAGATTATTCAAATCAGAAAGTTTCTCATAAACAGCCTCCTGTGAGGCAGGTATAGTTTTTACACTACTTTCAAATTTTGTCATATTTTGATTCTCTTTAAAAGACAAAAAAAGAACTATCCGGACAGAAACTATCCGAATGGCCCTTTTATCATATTAATTATTTTATAGTATAAACCGCCGTTACTTTCCAGCATCCCAATGTGCAGGGTCCTTACGCCATTCGTTCAGCGTTGCAATATCATCTTCTTCGATGTAACCCGTACGAAGTGCAACATCCAGAACCGCTTCATAATTCGTCAGCGTCACCAAAGGAACTTTGGCATCCTTGAATGCTTTTTCTGCAATCGGGAAACCATAGGTATAAGCTGCAACCATACCGATTACTTCACATCCGTCGCGACGAATAGCTTCTACGGCCTTCAAGCTACTTCCACCTGTAGAAATCAAATCTTCAACCACCACAACTTTCATACCCGGGCGAAGCTCTCCTTCGATCAGGTTTTCCAATCCATGGTCTTTCGGGGTAGAACGTACATACACAAACGGCAAATTCAGCGCATCGGCAACCAAAGCTCCCTGAGGGATAGCGCCTGTTGCTACGCCGGCAATTGCATCCACCTGCCCGAAACGTTCCAATATCAAACGGGTAATCTCAATCTTTACAAAATTACGCAAAGAAGGATAAGAAAGTGTTTTGCGGTTATCACAGTAAAAGGGAGATTTCCATCCGGAAGCCCATGTAAAGGGATTTGCCGGTTGTAGTTTAATCGCTTTTATCTTCAGCAACTTCTCTGCGAATAGTTTTTCTAAAGTTCTCATAACTAAATTAGCTATTTATAGTAAATATGGCACAAAAATACAGAAACAGAACGAGAATAAAAAAAAGAATAAAGAGATTTTTCACTCAAAGTCGTCATTTTCGTCAGAAAGTTGTATACAATGACGAATATCTTTCATTTCAAAACCCCGACTCAGGGCAAAACGCATCAATTTTCCATTCAACTCATACTCATTCTCCGCATGTATGCTTTTCCTTTTTGCAGTCAGCAAACCATCTAAAATAGACAAGTATTCTTCTTCATCTATTTCATTCAAAAACTGCCGGCATGTATTATAAGAAACTTTCTTCAATTGCAGTGCCTGCGCGATTTTCACTTTTCCCCATTTGGCAAAGCGATATTTATCATTCACAAAGGCACGGCAGAAGCGTTCTTCATCAATATATTTTTCATCTACCAGCCGCTTGAGAATGCGGTCAATGGCATCATAGGGCAATCCCCAACGCTGTAGTTTTTCAGAAATCTCAGCACGGCAATGTTCCGCTGTAGAGCAATAGGCAGCTACTTTATTCAGCGCCTCTGTTTCAGTAATATTCGTCATTTTTCGGCTATTACAAATCGATCATTATGAGATATGTCCTTTTGGAGTCGGACCGCACGATATCCTGCTTCACACAACATCGCTACGGTATCTTTTCCAAAAGCACGGTTAATTTCAAAATAAAGTTTTCCACCGGGCATAAGCATCTCAAGTCCCAGCACGGCTATGCGACGATAAAAACGCAAAGGATCTGTATCGGGCACAAACAATGCCAAGGAAGGCTCCCAGTCCAGCACATTATGTTCCATCTCCTGTTTCTCAGCTTCAGTAACATAAGGCGGATTGCTCACAATTACATCATAACAGTCCGCCACACAAGGTTCATAAGTTAACACATCGCGCTGTTCGAACCGTACAGATGCCTGCAAAGCCTTACTATTAGCAGCAGCAATAGATAAAGCTTCTCCCGATACATCCCAAGCGGTGACTTGCGACTCCGGTAATTCTTTCGCCAAAGAAATGGCGATACAACCGCTACCTGTCCCAACGTCTAAAACACGAGAAACGGAAGAAAGTTCTTTCAACATCATCTCTACCAGCTCCTCGGTTTCCGGACGGGGAATGAGTACACCCGGAGCCACGCGAAAAGTTCTTCCCAAGAAGCGGGCTTCCCCTAAAATATATTGTATCGGTTCAAAATTATGTAAACGGGCAAGAATGCTTTCCAATTCCTGTTCCTCTTTTACGGATAAAATTATATCTTTGCCCAGATAATAATCCACAGTTTGCTGCCCCAATATCTCGCAACAGATAATCCGGGACAGGTTTCCGGCTTCGCGGGGATCATAACGGCCCTGCAATTTCCGGCGAATGTAAGAGGCGGTAATGTTCATAATGGATATTTAGCGGATTCTTCACCTGTTCGGCTTCCCGGTCAGACCGATCTCCGTCCGTATCCTACTGCGAAGAATCCATTTTGGGGTGCAAAAGTAAGAATTATCATAGAAAAATGGCACACATGGAAGAAGAAAAATACATGCGCCGCTGTATACAACTGGCGCGGAACGGACTTTGTAATGCAGCACCTAATCCGATGGTGGGGGCAGTAATCGTATGCGACGGGAAGATCATCGGTGAGGGCTATCATGTACGTTGCGGAAAAGCACACGCTGAAGTCAATGCTATTCGTTCCGTAAAAGAGACCTCATTACTAAAGCGTTCCACCATCTATGTAAGTCTGGAGCCCTGCTCTCATCACGGGAAAACTCCCCCCTGTGCAGATTTGATTATTGAAAAACAAATCCCCCGTATCGTCATCGGCTGCCAGGACCCTTTTTCCAAGGTTGCCGGACGGGGCATACAGAAGTTGAAAGATGCCGGACGAGAAGTAATCGTAGGAGTACTGGAAGACGAATGTCGACACCTAATCAAAAGATTCATAACCTTTCACACCTTGCACCGCCCATATATCACACTGAAATGGGCAGAATCCGCAGACGGGTTTATTGACTTATGCCGGACCGAGGGTAATCCTGTGATTCTATCCACTCCCTTAACCTCCATGATGGTACATAAAAAGAGAGCGGAACATTCTGCCATTCTTGTAGGCACACGTACTGCTAAACTGGACAATCCATCTTTAAATGTACGCAACTGGTATGGGCGCTCTCCCATACGTCTCGTCATCGACCGGAAACAGAGTCTGTCTCCTACCCTTCATTTGTTTGACGGAAGTGTACTGACATTCGTCTTTACCGAACACTTTCATGACGCTCTGCCCAACGTGGAATATCTCCCGATAGATTTCCAACAGGACATATTGCCTCAGATCATGCAGATATTGTATGAGCGTGGTATTCAATCTCTGTTGGTGGAGGGCGGAAGCACCTTACTACAATCTTTCATCGATGCGGGGCTTTGGGATGAAGCATATGTTGAAGAAAGCCCCAGATCACTGATATCCGGTGTTAAAGCTCCTGAAATGAACGATAAAATCAGTTATGCCAGTGAGCAATCTTTCGGCAGAAGTATACGGCATTATACAGCAACGAAATAGTCCGAATTACCTCATTTTGATGCTTTTTTATCGAGAAAAACAGGGGTATTATCTATAATTTTATATAAAACTTCCCCGGGATGCTGATTATAGAAAAAAATGTTCCTATTTTTGCAACTTGTAAATAAACACTATCTTTAGAAAATGAGAATAAAGTTTTTATCCGTAATACTGAGTTTTCTTCTTATGTCAATTGCCATAAGTTCGTGTCTTGACTCAGATGAAAATTATGAATATAGTTCCGACGCGACGATACGTGCCTTTGGCATTGATACTATAACAAAAGGCGTATATTATAAGTTTACGATTGACCAGTTGAAAAGAGAAATTTATAATGTAGACTCGCTTCCTATGGGTGCTGATTCCATCATAAAACGTATCTTAATCGACACACTGACGGTAACAGGATGGGTAACTTCTGGTCTGAATGATACTGTATTTAATATGAACGACTCGGTTGACCTGAGAGAACCGATCAAACTAAAAGTACATGCAGCCGACGGAATCACTACCCGCGAATATACTATCAAGGTAAATGTTCACACACAGGATCCGGACTCACTGATTTGGAGAGAAATGCCATCACTTCCGGCTTCTCCGGCTTCCGGTAAGCAAAGATCTGTCGTTTTGAATGAAGATTTATTTGTCTACACCTCTACGACAACAGCATATCGCACTTCCGTATCAAATCCTGCCAGTATCCAATGGGGAAGCCTGATTACAATCAGCGGTCTTCCTTCAGATGCTAAATTAACTTCTATCATTAACTTCAACAACCGATTATATACTACAGCAGAGAGTGGAAAAGCATTCTACTCCGATAATGGTACAAATTGGGAAGAAATGGATATGCAGGGAATGTACATGGTAACATTCTTAGCAGGTATTCCTGCAGATGAGGTAACAGGAAGTGAAAATATGCTTACCGGTATCTTTGCAAAAGATGGAAAAAATTTCTTCTGTGCAAAAAGCGCCGGAGAAACAACTTGGAAAGAAGGCGAAGAAGTTCCCTCTGATTTCCCTTTAAAAGAAATATATTCTACTGTATTCACGAATGCAAGTGGTATCAAACAAACAGTAGTAGTAGGCAATGTTGAAGAAACGGTTGAAGCTACAATACCCTGGTTCTCAATGAACGGACTTGTTTGGGTCGATATGAGTACCCCGACAGACTTTTCCTGCCCGGCTATGAAGAATCCAGCAATCATGTATTATGGAAGCCAATTCCACATGATGGGTGGAGAGTTTAAAACCATCTATTCTTCCCTCGTAGGCATTGCATGGAATGAATCTGCCGATAAATTCAGATATGCATCAGAAATCATCCCGGGAAAAGATGAAGACGATAAAGATACAATTGAATATAAAAGCTTATTCGAAGGTAAGGGAGATTATTCTTTGGCTATTGATAAGAATCATTATATTTGGATCGCATGGAATGACGGTTCTGTTTGGCGTGGACGTCTAAACAAACTGGGATTCAAGCAACAATAATAAAATAGTCAAATTTCCGTTTCCTTATATAATTAAGGAGTAACAAGAAAACGGTATGACTATTACAAGAAATATAAAGATAGTATTTTGCCTGTTCATGTTCCCATTCTGTTGTGCCATGGCACAGGAAGAATATACTTGGGAGATGGGAGGAGTCATTGGAGGAAGTTTTTATATGGGAGATGCAAATAGCAGCACCCCGTTTAAAGACACAGGTATAGCGGGAGGTTTTATAGCCCGGTATTTACTGAATCCACACATGGCAATAAAAGGCAACCTGACAGCCGGCAGGATTTCCGGCGACACGAGAGATTTCAAAAATGTGTATCCGAATGGAGAGTATGCCACTTTCAAACGGACTATAATCGATTTGGGAGCACAGTTTGAATATAACTTTTTGGGATATGGTATCGGTAATACGTACCGGGGTGACCGTCGGTTTACACCTTATATATTAGGTGGATTGGGTTTTACGTTTGCACCAAAGCCTGTAAAAACGGTCTTTACGATGAACATCCCCATAGGAGTGGGAATAAAATTCAAAGCAACCCCACGCATCAATATAGGATGCGAGTTTACGATGCGGTTCAGCCTTAGCGACCAGTTGGATGTTACTCAACGGGAAGGTTTGCAACTGGAAGACCCATACCAGATAAAAGGAAAAGGTTGGAAGAATAAAGACAGTTATGCATTTACCGTCTTTTTCGTCACCTACGACCTCTTCCCAAGATGTAAGGAATGTAACAACTAAAAAAGATGCAATATAAAGAACAAATTGATTTGAGCCGGATACCCCAGCATGTGGCGATTATCATGGATGGCAACGGACGATGGGCGAAGCAGCGCGGACACGAGCGCAGCTACGGACATCAGGTCGGTGCAGAAACCGTCCATGTAATAGCCGAAGAGGCAGCCAGACTGGGCATCAGATATCTGACCCTATATACGTTCTCAACCGAAAACTGGAACCGCCCAACAGATGAAGTGGCAGCCTTGATGAGCCTTCTTTTCGACTCCATCGAAGAGGACAAGCTCCTGAAGAATAACATCAGTTTCCGGATCATCGGAGATATAGAAAAGTTACCCGCAAATGTACAGACACGTTTATACAATTGCGTAGAAAATACTTCTAAGAATACAGGTATGTGCCTGGTACTTGCACTCAGCTACTCTTCACGTTGGGAAATCACAGAAGCCAGCCGGCAAATTGCCGCTTTGGTGCAGAAAGGAGAATTGACGCCCGAACAGATCGACTGCGATTTAATGTCAAAGCACCTGACTACCCATTTCATGCCTGACCCCGACTTGCTGATACGCACCGGTGGAGAAATCCGTCTGAGTAATTACCTTCTTTGGCAATGCGCGTATTCGGAACTTTATTTTTGTGAAACCTATTGGCCCGATTTTCGGGAAGAGGAACTTTGCAAAGCCATTTGCGACTACCAGAGACGGGAACGCAGATTCGGCAAAACCAGTGAACAAATCAGTTAAACTCAAACATATTTAATCAAAAACATAAATGCACTATCGTATTTTCTCTATACTCACAGCGTTTATCTGCCTCTTCGGTTGTGTACTGACAAGTGCGGCTCAAGATGCCAATGGCACCGATAATGATGCAGCAAAACCGGTTATTCTCTATTCGGGAACACCCAAGAAGTATGAAATTGCAGAAATTAAAGTAGAAGGAGTTAAGAACTATGAGGACTATGTACTGATCGGACTATCCGGTTTGTCTGTAGGACAAACGATTACCATACCGGGTGACGAAGTCACTCAGGCTTGTAAGCGTTACTGGAAGCATGGTCTGTTCTCCAATGTTCAAATCACCGCAGATAAGATAGAAGGCGATAAGGTCTGGCTTACGATTCATCTGACTCAGCGTCCGCGTGTATCCGATATCCGCTATCACGGCGTGAAGAAGTCAGAGCGCGAGGATATAGAAAGCCGGATCGGTATGATTAAGGGCGGACAGGTGACCCCGAATGTCATTGACCGCGCCAAAACTTTGATTAAGCGCTACTTTGATGATAAAGGCTTTAAGAATGCAGAAGTTATCATCTCGCAGAAAGACGATGTATCCAACGATAACCAGGTGATCGTGGATATCGACATCGACAAAAAGGAGAAGGTAAAAGTACACGAAATCACCATCGTTGGCAATGAAGCGATTGCAACTAAGAAGTTGAAACGCATCATGAAGAAAACCAACGAAAAGAATAAATTGCTCAATCTGTTCCGTACCAAGAAGTTCGTGGAAGAAAACTTCGAGGCAGATAAGCAGTTGATCATCGATAAGTACAACGAATTAGGCTATCGCGATGCTATGATCGTAGAAGACAGCATCAAACCGTACGATGACCGCACCGTAGACATCTTCATGAAGATTGATGAAGGAGATAAATATTATCTGCGTAATGTAACGTGGGTAGGTAATACCTTGTATCCTTCCGAACAGTTGAACTTTATGCTTCGCATGAAGAAAGGTGATGTATACAACCAGAAATTACTGGAAGAACGTACCATGTCAGACGAAGATGCTATCGGTAACCTCTACTATAACAACGGCTATTTGTTCTACAGCCTCGAACCCGTAGAAGTAAATATCGTAGGAGACTCCATCGACCTGGAAATGCGTATTTTCGAAGGCCGCCAGGCTACCATTAATAAGATCAGCATCAATGGTAACGACCGTTTGTACGAAAACGTAGTACGCCGTGAACTCCGTACCCGTCCGGGTGACCTGTTCAGCCGTGAAGACCTGATGCGTTCTATGCGTGAAATCCAGCAGATGGGACACTTCGACCCGGAACAAATCAAACCGGATATTCAGCCAAGACCGGAAGACGGAACTGTAGATATAGGTTACGATCTGGTATCCAAAGCTAACGACCAGGTGGAATTCTCTGCCGGTTGGGGACAAACCGGTATCATCGGTAAGTTGAGTTTGAAGTTCACTAACTTCTCACTGGCCAACTTGTTGCATCCGGGTGAGAACTACCGTGGTATCCTGCCGCAGGGTGATGGCCAGACCTTGACCGTCAGCGGACAGACTAATGCCAAGTATTACCAATCCTATAGCATTTCTTTCTATGACCCGTGGTTCGGTGGTAAACGTCCGAACGCATTCTCTCTGTCGGCCTTCTATTCCGTACAGACAGATATCAGTAGCCGCTACTACAACTCGGCATATATGAATAGCTACTACAACAGTATGTATAGTGGTATGTACGGTTATGGTATGTATAACTACGGTAACTACAACAGCTATGAGAACTATTACGACCCCGACAAGTCTATCAAGATGTTCGGTGTAGCAGCTATGTTCGGTAAACGTTTGAAATGGCCGGATGACTACTTCCAGTTTACCGCTGAGTTATCTTACCAACGCTATATCCTGAGCGACTGGCAGTACTTCCCCGTTACAAACGGTAAGTGTAACAACCTTAGTATCAACCTGACATTGTCTCGTAGTTCTATTGACAATCCGATCTATCCCCGTTCCGGTTCAGAGTTCTCATTGTCAGTACAGTTAACTCCGCCGTACTCACTGTTTGATGGAACTGACTACAGCAAGTACAGTACTACCAGCCAGGACGACATGAACAAGATGCACAAATGGATTGAATATCACAAATGGAAATTCAAATCCAAGGTGTACATCCCGTTGATGGACCCGGTAGCAGTTAAACGTACTCCGGTATTGATGGGCCGTGTTGAATTCGGTTTGCTGGGACACTACAACAAGTATAAGAAGTCTCCGTTCGAAACATTCGATGTAGGTGGTGACGGTATGACCGGTTACTCCAGCTACGCAACGGAAAGTATTGCCCTTCGTGGTTATGAAAACAGTTCATTGACTCCTTACGGTTACGAAGGTTATGCTTATACCCGTCTCGGACTTGAGTTAAGATATCCGCTGATGCTGGAAACAAGTACCAGTATTTATGCGTTAGGTTTTGTAGAAGCCGGTAATGCATGGCATGATGTGAAGAATTTCAATCCATTCGAATTGAAACGTTCCGCAGGTGTCGGTGTTCGTATCTTCCTGCCGATGATCGGTATGATGGGTATTGACTGGGCTTATGGTTTCGATAAAATACGTGGTTCCTCAGATTACGGTGGCAGTCAATTCCACTTTATCTTAGGACAAGAATTCTAATTGTATCACAAAAACCAAACGTTATGAGAAAGTCTGTTTTATTAATGATCTTGCTGTTTGCCGTAGGTATGACAGCCAGCGCACAAAAGTTAGCCTTGATCGATATGGAGTATATCCTGAAGAACATTCCGGCTTACGAACGTGCTAACGAACAGTTGAACCAGGTTTCCAAGAAATGGCAGAGTGAAGTAGAGAAAGTTGCCGAGGAAGCCAAAACCTTATACAAGAACTATCAATCGGAAGCCGTCTTTCTTTCAGAAGAACAAAAGGGAAAGAAAGAGGAAGCGATTGTCGCTAAGGAGAAAGAAGCCGCTGAACTGCGCCGCACTTATTTTGGTCCTGAAGGAGAATTATTCAAGAAACGTGAAAGTCTGATGCAACCTATTCAGGATGAAATTTATAATGCAGTTAAAGAAATATCGGAGCAGAAAGGATATTCGGTAGTTGTAGACCGTGCATCCGCAACAAGCATTATTTTTGCTTCTCCGCGTATTGATATCAGCAATGAAGTGCTTGCTAAGTTAGGATATTCAAATTAATTTCATACATTTGCTTCGCGAATATAGCCGCACTTCAGCATTAAAAATAAGCAAGCTTATTTTGTTTTGCGTTCAGTTTGCACTATATTTGCATTTATTCAACGACTAATTATTAAAATAAACAATAAACATTATGCTTAAAAAAATCGCACTACTCGTGGTACTGTTCGCTCTTCCTTTGGGAGCGATGGCACAAAAATTTGCTCACATGAACTCTCAGGAGGTTATTGTTGTTATGCCGGAATATACTAAGGCACAAGCTGATCTGGAAGCTATGTCAAAGAAGTATTCTCAAGAAATGGAACGCACTCAATCAGAATTCAACAAGAAAGTGCAAGAATTCCAACAGCAAGCTGACTCTCTGCCGAGAAATATAGCAGAAAGACGCCAGAAAGAATTGCAAGAGATGGCTCAAAGACAAGAAGAATTCCAACAGGAAGCATATCAAAGCATGCAGAAAGCACAGCAAGATGCATTGGCTCCCATCTATAAAAAATTGGATGACGCCATCCAGGCTGTAGGCAAAGCAGAAGGCGCAATCTATATCTTTGATTTGGCTCGCACACCAATACCTTATGTAGGTGCAGAGAGTGTAGATGTTACTTCTAAAGTTAAAACCCAACTGGGAATTAAGTAAAGACATATCTTATTTAAAGATAGAAAAAGGCGTGGACTGCAAACGGTTCACGCCTTTTTCTATCTTTAAATAAGATAAGCGGTACCTCAGCATAACTTTTTTCATGCAAGCATGAAAGTTCTGCATTCGATTTGCATTATCTTTGCATTGTGTACAAAGTATTTCTGTTATGAAGCAAAAATTACCCACTATCCCCGGCCCTATCGGTGTATTCGACTCCGGATATGGCGGACTGACTATCCTGAGCAAGATACGGGAAGCCTTGCCCCAGTACGATTACATCTATTTGGGAGACAATGCACGTTCACCCTATGGTACACGTTCTTTCGAAATCGTGTATGAGTTCACATTGCAAGCTGTCACCCGATTGTTCGAAATGGGATGCCATCTCGTTATCCTAGCATGCAATACGGCATCCGCCAAGGCATTACGCAGCATACAAATGAACGATCTTCCCGAAATGGATCCTGCACGTCGCGTACTGGGCGTCATCCGTCCTACTGTGGAATGTATCGGGAATATTACCCATAGTCGCCATGTAGGAATTCTGGCTACTGCGGGAACCATAAAGTCGGAATCCTATCCGCTGGAAATACATAAACTTTTTCCGAATATCCAGGTGGAGGGTGAAGCCTGTCCGTTATGGGTATCCCTCGTAGAAAACAATGAGGCGGAAGGAGACGGAACTGATTATTTTGTACGCAAATATATCAACGAACTTCTGTCAAAAGATGAACAAATCGATACGGTCATTCTCGGATGCACCCATTATCCCATATTGCTACCTAAAATAGAGAAGTATATGCCCAAGGGCATTACCACCGTAGCACAAGGGGAGTTAGTAGCAACTAGTCTGAAAGATTATTTACAGCGTCACCCGGAAATGGATGCCAAATGTACAAAAGGCGGAAATTGCACCTACTACACTACGGAAGCAGAAGAGAAGTTCACCGAATCGGCATCTACCTTTCTGAATGAAGCGGTAACTGTGCAGCGAATAGAGTTATAATTGCCAAACATTTAAGGATAAAACAAATCTTTTCTCCGAAATACTTGTTATATTTGTAATATATAAATCTATTAATTCTTACCATTATGAAATCAACAGACTATAGCCGCACAGTTGAAGTGTTCAAAGGATCACCGTGGGAAGCAGAACTTGTTAAGGGTTTACTCGAAAACAATGGTATAGCAACTATTATCAAAGATGGACTTATGAGCACCATCGCACCTTATATAGCACCGGATGTAACCATTCTCGTCAGCGAGGAAACATATGAAGATGCCATGGAGATAATCCGTGAACGTGATAAAGGAAAAGACGAAGAATAATCCTTTCACTTTCCTCCAGAAACCACATAAGAACGATATACAACACATGGAACAACAATTTTCGAGAATAGCTGTAAAGGTAGGCAGCAATGTCCTGACACGCCGTGACGGTACTCTGGACGTAACACGTATGTCCGCTTTGGTCGATCAGATAGCTGAACTGCATAAGACAGGAGTAGAAGTCATACTTGTGTCGTCCGGAGCCGTAGCTTCCGGACGTAGCGAAGTGCACTCCGCCAAGAAGTTGGACAGTGTAGATCAGCGCCAGCTTTTCTCTGCCGTAGGCCAAGCCAAACTAATCAACCGTTATTACGAACTCTTTCGCGAACATGGTATTCCTGTTGGTCAAGTGCTGACTATGAAAGAGAATTTTGCCACCCGCAGACACTATCTCAATCAAAAGAACTGCATGACGGTGATGTTAGAGAATGGAGTGATTCCCATCGTCAATGAAAACGATACGATTTCTGTAAGCGAACTGATGTTTACGGATAATGATGAGTTGTCCGGCCTGATAGCCTCCATGATGGACGCACAGGCTTTGATTATCCTCAGTAATATTGACGGAATTTACAACGGTTCTCCTGCTGATCCAGCTTCTGAAGTGATCCGTGAAATCGGTCAGGGAAAAGACCTTTCTTCATACATTCAGACCTCCAAGTCCAGCTTCGGCCGTGGCGGAATGCTAACTAAAACCAATATTGCCCGTAAAGTAGCTGATGAAGGTATCACAGTTATCATTGCCAATGGTAAGCGGGACAACATCCTTGTCGATTTGATTCAACACCCTGAAAGTACGCTATGTACCCGCTTCACTCCTTCTCCCGAACCTGTATCCAGTGTAAAGAAATGGATTGCACACAGCGAGGGGTTTGCCAAAGGCGAGTTACACATCAATTACTGTGCTACCGAATTGCTTTTTTCGGATAAGGCAGTCAGCATTCTACCTGTAGGCATCATCGACGTCATCGGCGAATTTGAAAAGGATGACATTGTGCGGATTGTAGACTTCGGAGGTAAGCCCATCGGTGTGGGTAAGGCAAACTGTGATTCCACACAGGCCAGGGAAGCAATGGGAAAGCATGGCAAGAAACCAGTAGTACACTACGATTATCTCTACATAGAGTAATAAAGAAAAGGAAAGAAGGTGCATCAGGATTACTCTTAATGCACCTTCTTTTTATTTCATGCCGTGAAACTGTCAGTTTCATTACTTGAAACCGTTTGTTTCATGCCGCGAAACTCTCAGTTTCAAGCTGAGATACCAGTACTGCCACTATAACTTCCAACTTACAGTATGGAATGAGTGGGGAGGCAACGTAAGCGTTACCCTCTGTTCCCTCACTTTTACACACATTATTTCCTCATTATCAGTCACATTTGCAACGATGGCAGTGATTGTACCATCCGGATTAACGAAAGCCAGCATATTCTTATCCGACGGTGTTTCCAGCCTATAAGCGCCTGTCTGTACAAAATGCCCTAAATGCTTCATCAGATAAAATTCCGGATTATACTTTACGGTTTGTTGCTTCTTGTCAACGGACACCATAGAATTCTGATTCCATCCCCAAGGACTAATGCCCGGAGTAGGAAGAATCATATTCCAATAGTGATAGGAATTGATACCATTACTGAAATAATGCTTCATCAGGTTCCACGTATATTCAGCATAATCCCATGAGTTTGCTCCGTTGCCACATTCAGTCTCAGTTTGCATCAGGTTCAGATTAGGATATTCACGATGGATAGTTGGGATAGCCTTCTTACCATCCCACTGGAAACCAACACCCTTAATGTACTTAGCTGCCTGTTCATCCCGCAAAGCAGTGCGCACATAATCCGGATTGGATGTATTGATAGTTCCAAAATAAATATCAGTTTTGATATTCTCCCGCTCGAAAGTCGGCCCCAGATAATGCCCCAGGAAGAAAGTCAGATCTTCCGTGCGCCATTTACAACTGGGAAAAACCTGGTTGGAACAAGGCTCATTCTGAACATGGATACATTCCAGCGGTAATCCTTCGGCTTCATAAGCTTTAATAAAACGCGCAAAGTAATCGGCATACGTTTTCAGATACCCCTCTTCCATCCGGAAACCGGTACTGAATTCTGCTATAGCTTCACGCGGTAGCAATCCATTCACGTCTTTCTCTCCGGACGGACGGACCGCAGAAGCATAATGATTATTCGTCTTCATCCAAGGCGGAGGACACCAGGGAGAAGCCCAAATGCGCAAGTCAGGATTTATCTGACGGGCAGCTTTAATATAAGGAATCAGAATATACCTGTCACGGTCGATATTGAAATTCACCAGATTAAAGTCTCCTGCAACATCCGCCGAAGAGTAAAAACTCATGGCAAAGTCATTAGCTCCCATCGGAAGACGACAATAGTCGAAGTAAGCTCCATCTTTGCCAAAGATAGCTTGAAGAACAGCTTCACGATCTTCAGCCGACAAGGCATTCAGCGCATCCCAACCCATTTCATTGAAGCATCCACCTATACCCGTAATCAATTGTAAGCGTTGAGCCGGGTCAAGCACAATCTCTGCTCCGGTAGTTGTACGTTCCGGCTTTACCTTCTGTTTCACCCACGGAGAAGTCTGAGTGGTAGTATACCATTCGACCTTCTGCGCTGAAACAGTTCCACTTAGCAGGAACAGTAAAATCAGACTTATTAACCTCATAAGCTATCTTATTTTCTTTGTTTCACCATCTGGATAGTTCCGTCTTCATTGTAGTAAAGTTTGTCTACACAAATAGAGCGCAACCAGTCATGATTAGATAAAGCACTGTTGTGGTAGAATGCAAACCACTGGCCTTTATATTCTACGATAGAACCGTGATTGGTATAGCTGTCTGTAGGCTCCATATAGATACCCATAGATTTCCAGGGACCGAGCGGGTTATCACTGATAGCATAGCGCATACGGTTGTCACCTTTCACACCGTCATTCCAGTTTTCATCGTGATTATCGGAATAAGAGAGATAGTATTTTCCATTATATTTATGAATCCATGTAGCTTCGTGGAAGTCTTCCAGACCTTCCATTTCCTTCATTTCTCCATCCAGTTCCACCATATTATCTTTCAGTTTGCCGCCTTTACAAATCTGGCCGCCACCGTTATAGATATAAGCCTGACCGTCATCATCCACAAATACACAAGGGTCGATCAACGGGTCCATTCCTTCGATATACCCCTGCACAGTAAAATTAGCAGCCGGTTCTTTGCTGGTAGCTACACCGATCTTCCAACTATCATTCCACTTCGTATCACTGGGATGCGGGAAGTAGAAATAGTACGTACCATCCTTGTAAGCACAGTCGGGAGCCCACATAAATCCACCTTCTTTGCGTCCCCAGGGCACTTGTGACGAATTCAGAATTTCACCATGATCTGTCCAATTCACCATATCATCCGTAGAGAACACATGATAACGATCCATCAAATCGCAACCACGCGGAGGATCTATATCATGCGAAGCATATACATACAAACGTCCGTCCGCCCATACATGTGCCGAAGGATCGGCGGGGGGCATGTGGGGGGGAAAAGGGATGGGGGCGATAATGTCAATTCCCGCCGCTTCTTCTTTCGTCGAATTGCTTTTAGGCGACTGACAAGAGAACATAACTCCCACCAGGAATAATGCAAAAATAGGATAAAAATGCTTTTTCATAAGTAATGTGTTTTATATTAGTAATTAATAGCACTGTTTCTGTCATTTCTGCAATACCGAAACCACTTTCTGTAAACGAATATCAGCAGAAGAAGCACCTACCATGATCGTATAATCACCGGAAGGACAGACAAACTTATCTTTCGCCTCATCCCAATAACGCAACAGATCTTTACGCAGTTTCAAAGTCACCTTCTTGTTTTCACCACTCTTCAATGTGACACGCTCAAAACCTTTCAGCTCTTTGATAGGCATTATTTCATCCCGCTCAGGCAACTTCACGTATACTTGAGCAACCTCATCACCTGCATATTTACCTGAATTCTTCAGTTGGAAAGAAACATTTATCTCCTCTTCACTATCTGCCACTTGCAGGTTGGAATACTTGAACGTGGTATAACTTAAACCATAACCGAAAGGATACAGAACATCCCCTTTGAAGTATTTATAAGTACGTCCCTTAGTTATATCATAATCATCAAACGGAGGGAGCTCATCCAGACTTCTGTAATAGGTCAACGGCAGACGGCCACCCGGATTATAATCACCAAACAAGACTTCCGCTACAGCTTTACCACCACTTTCACCGGGATACCAAGCATTCACGATAGCCGGAATATGCTCATCCATCCAGTTGATAGCCAATGAGCTACCTGCTACCAATACAACTACGATATTCGGATTTACTTTGTAGATTTCCTGCAAGAACTCTTGTTGGTCCGCCGGAAGCTGAATATCATATCTGTCTTGCCCTTCACGTTCTATTGACTTATTAATGCCCAATACGGCAACCACTGTCTCACACTCACGCACCGCCTTTCCGGCTTCGCCATACAAATCCAGTCGCGTCACTTTTCCTACCTGTGGAACACGCCATTGCAGTTTGGCAATAGCATAGTCACGGTTATCATAATATTCAGCCTTCAACTGATAATCTTTTCCGGCTTCCAGATAAATAGTAGCGGTATCAGTCCGGACAGCATGTCCCGGCCACGCATCAATCAACATCTTACCGTCAATGCTCAGGCGACAACCGTCATCCGATGTGAAACTAAGTGTATATTGTCCGGTAACCGTAGGACGCAATTTTCCGGTCCAACGGACAGACAAAGGAGATTTAGGCAAGAAGGGATCCGGCGCCTGGTTGGCAGGCTCAAAGTTGATCCATTCTTCTTTACGCACTTTCGGAGTTCCCTGCAACTTGGTATTGTCAAAATACTCGGCCTTCAATCCTTCCGGAAAACTGGCACCCTGTATAAGTTCCATTCCGTCTACAGCAGACTTCCATGGGGCGTATACCACTTTTACATCATCGCCTACCCTGTCTTTAATACCTTGTAATACAGAAATCGGAGCGATTACCGGCAATCCGCTATAATCACCAAACTCACTGCTACCCGCATTGATGCCTACCACTGCTATGGATTTTACCTTCCTGGCGTTAAGCGGCAACATTTTCTTTTGATTCTTGAGTAATACAATACACTCACGTGCAGCATTCAAAGCCACTTCCTGATGTTCTGCCGATCCTATCACAGCAGGAGATATTTTCGTATAAGGATTCTGTTCTCCACTATCGAACAAGCCTAATTCCATACGCGCTCTCAACACCCGATAGGCTGCGGAGTCGATGTCCGCATCCGTAACCATATATTGACGGTATGCACTCAGCAAAGGCTGGTCATATACATCATCTCCACATTCCAGATCCAAACCTGCTTTTATGGATAAAGCAGCGGCTGCTTCTTTAGTCTTTACATATTTATGCGCATTCACTAACAAAGAAGGTCCACCGCAATCGGAAACCACATATCCTTTAAATCCCCAGTCCTTACGAAGTACTTTCGTCAATAACCAGGCGTTCAAGGTACAAGGCACATCATTCAGCGCATTGTATGCTGACATGATGGAAGCTGATTTACCATCCTTCACGCACGCTTCAAAAGCTGGAAGGTAATATTCACGTAACTGTTTTTCTGAAATCTGCGGATTACATACAAAGCGATTATGTTCTTCATTATTGGGAGTCGACACAATCTTCAGATAACGGTCATCATCGCCTTGCAGACCTTTCACAAAAGCAGTACCCATGATACCACTTAAATAGGGGTCTTCTCCGTAAGTTTCCGGAGTACGTCCCCAACGTGGGTCACGCGCCATATTCACTGTGGGAGACCAGAAGGTCAGCAAGTCACTGAACTGGCTTTTCTGCTCCCGTCCCTGATCCAATTCATTCCAACGGGCACGGGCCTCATCAGAAATAACCGTAGCTACCTGCAATTGCAGCTCCGGATTCCAGGTTGCCGCCAGTCCGATAGCTTGCGGGAAAACGGTAAAGCGTCCCGGTCGAACCACTCCGTGAAGTGCCTCGTTACCGTGGTAATACTTAGGAATATCCAGACGGGAAATTCCCGGAGAGGTGGCACGCAACAGGCTGATTTTTTCTTCAACCGTCAAGCGTGATAATAAATCCATGATGCGCTCATGCATCGGTGCTTTCTCATCCTTATATAGCTCTTGAGCCTGTGCCACTCCGGCACAGGCTATTAGAGCTAATAATCCTGTAAATACAATCTTTTTAAGTGTTTTCATGGTTTTTTCCTATTGACTTATACCTTATTGTTTTTCTGCGGATGGGGGCACTGCATCACCTGCGCTACCCCATGCCTTATTGGGTCTGCTACCCATCACCAATACCAATTTCCCACCTTCTTTTATGTCGTCATGACTAAACCAAGGCTTATTCCATTCTTTTCCGTTCAATGTTGCAGATTGGATGTATTTATTTTCATCCGACGCACCTTGTGCTTCTATTTCAAATACCTTTCCGTTGCTCAACATCACCTTAGCCTTAGCAAACAAAGGACTACCGATATTATAAGCCGGGAATCCCGGTGTAACCGGATAGAAACCTAAAGAAGAGAATACAACAAATGCCGACATACCGCCACCGTCTTCATCTCCCGGTACCCCCATCAGGTCGTTACGGAACCAAGTCTTCAGCAACTGACGGATACGTTTCTGTGTCTTCCAAGGCTGACCTGCATAGTTATACAGATAAGGAATATGCAAAGAAGGTTCATTGGCCATTGAGAATTGTCCCACATTTCCCGTATGATCCGGTATCTGTGCATAGAAAGCATATTTGCCACGTCCCAGCGGTTCACGGAAAGTCTGATCCAGATTTGCTATAAACTGTTGGTTACCACCCATCAAATCAATCAGATCGGCTACATTGTGAGGAACATCCCAACGATAAATCCAACCATTATTCTCACCATAATATTCACGGGCACCCATACCTCCGGAGAAACGATAATCGAATGGTTCGATCCACTTACCATTCTTATCCTTCGGATGGAAGAAAGCTGTTTCTGCATTATACACGTTGCGATAATTATGAGCACATTGCAGATAGTGAGCAGCATCTTCTTTCTTTCCCAACATATCGGCTATACGCGACAGGCACCATTGGTCGTATGCTGTTCCCAGTGTAACTGCAATCGGCTGACGCTTTTCGAAATGATGTACATTCGGGTCTGTTTCTTTTTCTCCTTCCTGAAGTGCAGGGATATATCCGTTCTTCTTATAGAAATCATCAATCCAACCGGCGGCAGCCCCCGACCACGGAGCCAGTGTTTTTTCTTCAATTCCTTTACGGCAAGCTTCATAGGCCTTAGCCAAATCGAATTGTAAGCCTTTAGCAGCCGCATCAGCTACTGTTGCTACGGCATGATTGGAATTCATACGGCGGGAGTCACCTGTAATTTCAGGGAAGGTAGGCATCCACATATTACCCATTTGTTCAGCCATACGCAGATAAGAGTCAATCACATTCTTTTCCGTACCTTCGTCAATCAGGAGACGCAGGGGATGAGCTGCGCGATAGGTATCCCAAATCCAGTCGTCCGTATAGAAAGGTTCGCCATTATCCTCGTGCACTTTTCCGTCAAACGCACTGAAATAACGACCGCCCTCACTGATACAAACGGGGCGTTCGAATATGCGATAGAGTGACGTATAAAGAATTTGCTTATCTGTATCACTGCCACCTTCTACTTGAATATCGCTCAATGCTTTATCCCAGATTTGGCGTCCCTTTTCTGCCAAAGCCTGTAGATTATAGTCCGGCAATTCACGTTGCAGATTCTCTTTAGCCTGTTCCTCGCTTATAAACGAAATACCATAGCGCAGATTTACCGTTCTCGTTCCGTCGGCAAAGTGCAAAACAGCACAGGCATTGCGACCTTCAGCTTCCTTCGTGCCTGTATCTATTTTACCATCAGCCAAGATACCCGTTTCTATAGGAGCAATATCCGATTCTATATACAAGTACACACGCGTATTATTCTCCAATTGCTGGTAACCGCTCACAAATCCGTCACCTGCTTTGATGGCACCGTTTCGTGAATTAATCATCATGTATACAGGTTTATCCTGCTGACTATAATCTATCTGATAAAGAGCCGACTGATGAGAGGGTGCATACTTCACTTTAATTTCCTCGTCATCGAGGATCACCTCATAATAATAAGGTTTCAACTTTTCATCATCATAGCTATAAGCTACAACCGGACGAAGATTCTCTCCCTGATACGGACTCAGGTTGAAAGCTGAACTTCCACGATGGCTGGTTACAATCAAAGGAAGACCGTTCAACTGATCTGTTGTATAGTCCGCCCGTTCGGGATAAACACGAAGCATACTATTCGGCAGATGAATAGTCGGGAAAGTAGGCACCAGCAAGTGACTGATATTTCCCATGTAAGGATTTACATAGTCAACCGGACCTTTCACGGCAGTTACTTGATTTTGTACTCCACTACAAGCGCCCAACATGGAAACTAAAGCTACAGAAGCCAGGCAATGTGTAATTTTCATAATATAACAGTTTTAGTTTATATTTATTCGTGAAGGCAAATGTAAGACCTAAAGCTTTCCCTTTCGATTAAAAAAGACTTAATAGCCGATTAAAATTGAATAAATAGCTAATTTGTCTATTATTTAATCATCTTACCCCCTTTTTCCGGCATTTTAGAATCTTCATTACGGGAGCCTGATACATCCATCATTCAATTACTCCCGACACCATTTTCATTAAAAGCAATGATAGAAAAATAATATTCTGAATCCCTATTGAAATAGCGGGCCTCGTATTGATTGTCGTAAACCACCATTGAATGGGTAAGTTTTTCTTTCTGTGTTCCCCAACGTAAAATGTATCCTGTTACATCTTCTTGAGAATCCCATACAAAACGGTAGATACGTTTGTCACTCTCATCACGCGTAGCCTGGAAACCTGTTACGGCAACGGGTACTTTACCATCACCTTGTCCGAAGATACGCAAATCAAATAAAGAGAAAGAGCCTTCCATATCTTTTGAATTGCAGATTTTCAGGTATTGCATTTTCGCTGGTGTGACCAGAGTATGTAATTTGTGAGGAGCATCTTGCTGATTCTTTTCTTCATTTACCAGACGAGTCCATTTATTTCCATCTACCGATCCTTCAATATAATATTGATATACCACCGGTCCATGGGGAGCATGGATATTGAAATTATGATCTGCAAAATTAACCTGAATAGCCTTCACATCCATAGGCTCGCCAAGATCAATTTGTAACCATTCACCTTTGTTACCAGTCTGTGCAGCCCACCAGGTCTCGACTTGCTCATCATTAGCCAATTCCGGTTCGTAACCTTCAAGAGAAGAAGATGCAGCTACTTTCTTCTTATATGAAAGTAGGTTCCACCCCATGTTGATATCTTCTTTTTCGAAGTCTACTTTCCTGTCGGGAATACAAAAGGGATAATCTGCAAAAGTAGTAAGCGCATACATACCGTATTTATCAGAAACAACTACCGGGAATAATCCCAAACGACGTTCGAACCAGTGACGAACAGAGATAGTCATGGAAGCTACATGCCAGTAATTTCCATATTTATCCTTGAAGGTATGTCCATGTCCGGCACCACCAATAAAACCACCGGGTTTGAAAGAGAAAGGATTATCTTCTACATACTCGAAAGGTCCTAACGGATTATCGCCTACATAGTTACCATCACCATAAATACGGTATTGAGTACCGGGAGCGGCATACTGTAAGTAATACCGTCCATTATGCTTCAGCACACACGGACCTTCATTCCAGCCTTGGCGCGGTTCTTCATTATTCTTACCGGGAACTTCCCAACCATATTTATCACAATTATGATGTATCAAAGCTTTAGGTTCACCGATAGCGCGGAAACCATCTTTGGGATCCACTTCTACACCTACAATCGGATCGACATCCGAACATCCCCAATAAATATAAACTCTTCCATCATCATCCTTAAAGAAGGCCGGATCATGCTGACGATAAGTCAACTTTGTATCCACTTCTTCCCAAGCATCTTTTTCCGGATGAGCATTCTTATAAATCCGGGTATTTCCACTGGAAGCGGTAAAGTAAAGTGTATCACCATAAACAAGAATTGTAGGCGCATAATCCTCCATAGTCGGAATAGTTGTACAAGGAATATATTCCCACTTTGCCAAGTCTTCGGAGCGCCAATAACCACCGGACTTGGAAGCAAACATATAATAATATCCTTTAAAATATTCCAGTACCGGATCGGCAGCTTCACGCCGTGACTCTTCATTCGGTTGGAAACGATAATTCAAATCAATAGGATTTGTCACAATCCGATCACTATTAACCGTAGTCCGTTGTTCCGAAGCACAACTGGCCAACAGGCCTGACAGCAAGGCTATACTAACTAATTCCGCAATGCTTTTCATGGTAGTTTTATATTAAGTTTCTTTCCTTTATACTCCACATTCACAGTATACGATTCATTATCCAATCCCAATCCTTTCAGATTATCTACAACAACGATACGGAAGTTACGATTTTGCAACATGCCATCATAGCTACCCTGACGAGGATGGATAGTTAACTGCCTATCCTTGTCACTCCACGTCATACGGACAGTGGTATATTTACCTTTTTCGTAATTATAGTTATCATCCTCGTCTTCATATAAGGTAAATTCCCCATCGGCACCGGGATAGATGCGAACCTGTAGATCATCCCATGACTTCTCGGTTGCAAACTGAACGGAAGGCCCGGCAGGAATGATGGAACCTGCTTTCACATATAATGGGATGATATCAATGGGAGCTTCACGACTAATCTCCTGCCCGCCCTTTTGCTTTTCACCTGTCCAAAAATCAATCCATTGCGTACCCTCAGGCAGATACAGGGAGCGTCTCTTTACTTCACTTATTACCGGAGCTACCAATATGGACTTTCCAAACATATACTCATCGCCTATATCTGTAACCTTTTTATCTTCCGGAAAGTCAGAGAACAAAGCACGCATCAGACTTCCACCATTAGAAGTAACCTCCCATGAGGTTGAATAAATATAAGGTAATAATCGATAGCGAAGATTAATCATTTTCTCTTGCGCATCGAAAGCCCAGTATCCACGTTCACCAAACATAAATATTTCACGGGGAGTGTTTGTGCCATGCGAACGCATCATTCCCGTAAAAGCTGCAAACTGCATCCAACGCACATACAATTCATGGAATGCCGGATCTTTCACACCTTCCGGAAACTTTCTGCCAGAAAAGAAACCACCAATATCAGAATTCCAATAAGGAATACCTGTCAATGAGACATTCAAGGCTGCCGGAATCTGATTACGCAACACATCCCAATCAGAAACGACATCACCAGACCATGCCTGGGCGGCATAACGTTGCTGACCTGCAAAAGCAGAACGAGTCAGAATAAAAACGCGTTTATCGGAAGTCTCCTGTCTTTGATGATCATAAACGCCGCCCACGCTTACAAGTGGGAAAGCATTACGCACTTTACGGAAAGAGCCCAGATAAGTTTGAAAATCCAAGTCTCCTTCTTTCGCCGGACTATGTTCCGGTTCGGTTGCATCCAGCCACCAACCATCCATTCCGATGCTGAACATATTTTTATTCATATATTTCCAATAGATATCTCTCGCTATGGGATCATAAGTATCATATACCTTCACACCATTATCCTGCGGAAAAGTTTCATGTATCATCAACTTGTTCAGAGCTTTCAAATCAGCATAGATCCCGGTAGCGGG
>ERZ780053.217-NODE-217-length-24865-cov-2.22156_pt1 | contig 24865 bp, 15 predicted proteins | sample MGYA00511088_ERZ780053 | MGnify/ENA primary metagenome ERZ780053 (study PRJEB29588, sample SAMEA2150866) | human gut metagenome | biome: human gut; feature: human-associated habitat; material: faeces | place: Denmark | collected 2008/2010 ...
TATTCCGTATCAGATTATAATGCAGGTATTCAGAATTGGTCTATCGCTCAAGATGATAGGGGAGTTATGTATATTGGCAATAACAAAGGTCTGCTGGAGTTTGATGGAAATAGCTGGGAGCTTCATGAATTGCCTTCCAGGAATATCGTACGTTCTGTATATATCGGTAAAGACGGCAAGATATTTGTGGGCTCTTTCGAAGAGTTCGGATATTTCGAACGTAATTCATTGGATAGCCTTGTGTACCACTCTTTAAAAGATGAAGCGAAAGATTTCCGGTTCCATAATGATGAAATCTGGACGATTACGTCGGCACATGGGGAGATTGTATTTCAATCTTTCGGTTCTCTGTTCTTTTATGACGGGCATACTGTGAAGGGGATTCGTACAAAAACTCTTCCTTTGAATTTATTTCAGGTAGGTGATACGGTTTATTCTCAACAGATAAACGGAGGGCTTTTTGTTCTTGCAAAGAATGGGCTGGAAAATCTGATTGAACGCAAATCATTGGGCAACAGTGATGTGGTGGCAGGACTTCCGTATAATGATGGCGTTTTATTCCTGACACAAAAGAGTGGCGGTTTTGTTTATCAAAGTGGAAAGATACTGAAGTGGCATACAGAATGTGATGCCGAGCTTGAAAAGTACTCTGTGAACCGGGCTGTAATGACCAAAGACAGTTGCTATATTATCGGTACGCTTTCTAATGGGATTTATGCAATAGATAAAGAAGGACGTTTACTTTGGAAGGAGAATACGGACAGCCGCTTACAGAATAATACCGTATTAGGGCTGTATTGTGATGCCGATAACAATGTTTGGGCAGCTTTGGATGAAGGTATAGCCTATATACAAAATAACTCCCTGGTATATTATTATGAGCCTCCTTACCGGAAAATAGGAATGGTCTATGATGTGCTGGTGAAAGAGGATGAGGCTTATATCGCTTCCAATCAAGGACTTTACAGGATTAGGAACAGAGTCCCCGAACTTGTGCCGGGACTGGAAGAGCAGGCATGGTTTGTTGATGAATGGGGAAAACAGATTTTATGTGGACATAATAAAGGAACTTTTCAGATATCGGGTTCGCAGGCATCGCTGATTTCGGATGTGAGAGGAGCGATGTGCATGAAAGAAGTCAATCTGGAAGGACGTTCGTTCTTATTGCAAGGTACCTATACGTTTCTGAATTTATACAATGAGGAGTCTTCGGGCATCTGGAGGTTTCTGCGGTCGTTAGGCGGGTTTACCCACATGGTGCGGGAGATCGAGATGGATCCCCAGGGGAATATCTGGGTGAAGCATTTACGGAAAGGATTATTCCGTTTTCGGATTAATCCGGATCTGAAACGGGTAGAAGATGTCAGAACCTATATGGAACTGGGTGATGTGAAAGATGGGGACTTCTCTTTGTTTAAGATCAACGGACGGGTTGTTTTTTCAAATGGGGAAATGTTTTACACTTACGAAGATATGAATGATTCTATTATTCCTTATGAATCGATGAATGAGCAATTGGCGGATTTGAAAGGAATACATAGTGTGAGTCATGCAAAAGGCAATCTGTACTGGTTTGTAAACAGCAAGATGGCATATTTGGTGAAATGTGAAATGAATGTTTTCCGGATTGAACATAGAATTCCGTTTTCTTTGTTTGATGGTTTGTCTATAGAGGAGAGAGCAGCGATGGTTTATGACAAGGCGAGTGGCAGTTCTTATCTCTGTTTGAATAATGCTGTTGTCCGGATTGATTCAGATAGTTCTCTTTTGTACAAGTCCTCTATTAGGCGCTCTTTGTGGATATCGGCTATAACGACTGAGTCGGAGTGGACGGGAAAAATAAAAAGATTGTCGGTGCAAAAAGAGAACAAGATTGATGCAGATTTGAATACCGTATGCTTCTCTTTATGCTATCCGGTTTATAATGACTATACTTACAAGGTAAGGTATAAATTGGAAGGACTGTCCGATCAGTGGGTGGAAGGTGACCGCAGTCTGCAGAAGAAATATACCCGTTTGCCATTTGGGTCGTATGTTTTTAAGGCTGAGATTTATAATGAGAATGAAGTATTGGCATTGGTAACGCTACCTTTTGAAGTTTTGAGACCTTGGTTTCTATCATATTGGGCTATCACCGGTTATGTTCTGATTGGGCTGTTGTTGTTATTGTTGTTGCAATACATCGTTTATCAGTCTGTGAAGAAGAAGAAAGACCGGGTGATTGAACAGCAACGCATTTCTCATCGGGCTGAGATAGAAATACAGGAAAAGAAGATTATCGAATTGGAGAAAGAGCAACTGGAAGCTGATTTACGTTTTAAGAGTAAAGAACTGTCCGGAGTTGTGATGACCAATATTGCCCATCAGGAGTTTTTGAATTCGTTGAAAGAAGAAATACAACAGCAGAAGTTATCAGGGCAGTATACGCGGAAGAATCTGGATAAGCTCTTAGTATTGATTAATCAAAGTATCGTTTCGGATGAGGAAAACTGGAATATGTTCCAGGCGAATTTTGACCGGATACATGAGAACTTCTTCCGAAATCTGAAACAACAGTACCCGGATCTGACAGCGGGTGATTTACGTTTCTGTGCTTTACTCCGCTTGAATATGCCGACAAAAGAAATTGCCAAGCTGCTGAATATATCGGTGAGGGGCGTAGATGCGGCAAGATATCGCTTGCGTAAGAAATTTAATCTATCTCAGGAAGATAGTCTGACGGATTTTATGATTAATTTTAAATAGTTGATTATTAGCGTTATAATGTGAAAGGAAGTACTAAAATAGTACCTCCTTTTTTTGTGTTTTGCACTAAAGGTACTTTTGTTGTAGCTCTGTATTGTGGCAGTTTAAGGTGCTTTCTCTTTATTTGCAGCGAAATCATTTTTCTCCAAAAATAATAAAGAATGAAAAGCATGAGACAATTAATCCTTAAGGTACAATCGTTTTTAATTTTATTGGTGCTGGTATCTGCCAATGTGCAAGCACAAAAATCTCCTGTCGATATGGATCGCTTTATTGATGATCTGATGAAGAGAATGACGCTGGAAGAGAAAATCGGCCAGTTGAACTTACCTGTTACGGGTGAAATAACCACCGGGCAAGCCAAGAGTAGTAATGTGGCTAAGCGTATCCGTGCCGGTGAAGTGGGCGGACTCTTTAACTTGAAAGGCGTGGAGCGTATTCGTGACGTTCAGAAACAGGCAGTAGAAGAAAGTCGTCTGGGTATTCCTCTTTTATTTGGTATGGATGTAATTCATGGATACGAAACTGTATTCCCTATTCCTCTGGGATTATCCTGTACCTGGAACATGAAAGCTATTGAAGAATCTGCACGTATTGCTGCTATCGAAGCCAGTGCTGATGGTATTTGCTGGACATTCAGTCCGATGGTGGATGTTTCCCGTGATCCCCGTTGGGGACGAGTTTCCGAAGGGAATGGTGAAGATTCTTTCTTGGGAGCGGAGATTGCGCGTGCTATGGTACGTGGTTATCAAGGGAAGGATATGAGTAGTAATGATGAGATTATGGCTTGCGTAAAGCACTTTGCTTTATATGGGGCATCAGAAGCAGGACGCGACTATAATACAGTGGATATGAGTCATCAACGTATGTTCAACGAATATATGTTACCTTATCAAGCAGCCGTGGAAGAAGGTGTGGGTAGTGTGATGGCTTCATTCAATGAAGTGGATGGTGTACCGGCTACCGGAAATAAGTGGCTGATGACCGATGTACTTCGTAAGCAGTGGAACTTTGATGGGTTTGTTGTGACAGACTATACCGGTATCACTGAAATGACCGATCATGGTATGGGGGATACACAAACAGTTGCAGCCTTGGCTCTGAATGCAGGTGTTGATATGGATATGGTGAGCGATGCTTTTACAAGCACACTTAAGAAATCTTTGGAAGAAGGAAAAGTTTCAGTAAAGGCTGTTGATGCTGCTTGTCGCCGTATTCTGGAAGCTAAGTATAAGCTGGGGCTTTTTGATAACCCCTATAAATATTGTGATATAACCCGTCCTAAAAAACAAATCTTTACGAAAGAACACCGTGCTATAGCCCGTAAGACAGCTTCGGAAAGCTTTGTTCTCTTGAAGAATGAGAATGGTGTACTCCCTCTGGCAAAGAAAGGTACCATTGCTGTAGTAGGTCCTTTGGCTGATAGCCGTAGCAATATGCCGGGCACGTGGAGTGTGGCTGCTGTGATGAACAAATATCCTTCTTTGATTGAAGGTCTGAAAGAAGTAGTGGGAGGCAAGGCTAAAATTCTTACGGCTAAAGGAAGTAATCTGATGAGTGATGCCGAATACGAAGAACGTGCTACTATGTTTGGCCGTACCCTGCATCGTGACAATCGTACAGATAAGGAACTGCTGGATGAGGCACTTGCTGTAGCTGCCAAGTCTGACGTGATTGTTGCTGCTTTGGGTGAGTCTTCCGAGATGAGCGGTGAAAGTAGTTGTCGTACAGATCTCGAAATGCCGGATACGCAACGTGCACTTTTGCAGGAATTGTTGAAAACCGGCAAACCGATGGTATTGGTGTTGTTTACCGGTCGTCCGTTAGTATTGAATTGGGAGCAGGAAAATGTACCTGCTATTCTGAATGTGTGGTTTGGTGGTAGTGAAGCTGCTCTTGCCATTGGTGATGTACTGTTTGGAAATGTAAATCCGAGTGGTAAACTTACTGCTACTTTCCCGAAGAGTGTAGGACAGATTCCTTTGTTCTATAATCATAAGAATACCGGTCGTCCTTTGCCTCAAGGAGCTTGGTTCCAGAAGTTCCGTAGCAATTATCTGGATGTAGATAACGAACCGCTTTATCCGTTTGGATATGGCTTGAGCTATACTACTTTCTCTTATAGCGATATTACATTGGATAAATCGTCCATGAATATCAATGGAGAGATTACGGCAACTGTAACGGTAACCAATACAGGTAAGTATGACGGTTCGGAAGTAGTGCAGCTATATATCCGCGATCTTATAGGCAGTGTAACACGTCCGGTGAAAGAACTGAAAGGCTTTGAAAAAATCTTCCTGAAAGCCGGTGAATCCAAACAAGTGTCTTGTAACCTATGAGCTGATATGTTGAAGTTCTACAATTACAATCTGGATTTTGTGTGCGAACCGGGCGACTTTGAAGTAATGATAGGTGGTGATAGCCGTGATGTGAATAAGGCCCTATTTTCGCTTCAATAAGTATCTGCCTGGTAGTAGATAGATAAAGAACGAATACAGAAACTTTATTAAAAATAAATGTCTGATAACTAATTAGTTCTGCGAGTATGTAGTAGTTATAAAGTAGTACCATGTTTAGGCGTGGTACTCTTGTGGTAGTCTGTTTTTTGACTTAAATCAATTATTGCTATACGTTTGCAGAGTAATTTTAAATCAATACAAAATGAAAAGAAATCTATTAATTACATGTGTGATGTTACTGTTTGCTGTCGTTTCGATGGCGCAGAACAAGATTACAGTTTCGGGTGTCGTTACAGATAAGACAGGCGAAACTGTTATAGGTGCTTCTGTTCGGGTAAAAGGACAGGAGAATATGGGAACTATTACGGATATCGACGGAAAATACCAGATTCCTGGCGTACCGGCGAATGCCACTTTAATATTCAGCTATATTGGTATGAAGGAACAGGAAGTGGCGCTTAATGGGCGTTCTACAGTGAATCTTATGATGGAAGAGGATAGTCAGCTCATTGAAGAAGTTGTAGTAGTAGGTTATGGTAGCGCCAAGAAGCGTGATTTGACCGGTTCTATTGTAACGGTGAAAGCTGCCGAGATTGCTTCAAAACCATCTACCAATCCTTTGGCTTCTATTCAAGGTAAGGTCGCTGGTGTGCAGGTTATCAATACAGGACGTGCCGGGCAGGATCCGGAAATTCGTGTTCGCGGTACAAACTCTATCAATGGTTATACTCCTTTATATGTAGTGGACGGACTGTTTACGGATAACATCAACTATCTGAATACAGCGGATATTGAATCTATGGAAATCCTGAAAGACCCTTCTTCCTTGGCTATTTTTGGTGTTCGTGGTGCTAATGGTGTTATTATCATTACTACTAAGAAGGCGAAAGAAGGTAAGACTCAGGTCAGTATTAATGGTTCGGTGGGTTGGAAAAAGGTTACAGACCGCGTTAGCCTGACTAATGCAGAGCAGTTCAAAATGCTTTATAATGAACAACGCATGAATCAGGGTGGCGATCCGTACGATTATACCGTATGGAATGCAGATACTGACTGGCAGGATGAGATGTTCCAAACAGGTTTCCTTACTAACAATACAGTTAGCATTACAGCTTCAGGAGATAGAAGTAAGTTTTATCTGGGCTTGGGATATGTAATGGAAGAAGGTTCCATCAAGAGTGAAAAGCTGAATAAGTTTACTGTGAATTTGCATAGTGAACATAAAGTGACCGACTTCTTACGTTTTGGTTTCCAGGTGAACGGTGTACGTGCATTATATCCTGATGCAAAAGGTGTAGGCTCTGCTTTGAAAGCAGCTCCGATTGCTCCTGTTTATGATACGGAAAGCGGTCTTCTACATACTCTTCCTGATTTTCAGCGTGCTCAGGTTTGGAATCCTATGATTGAACCCGTGTTGAGAGGTGCTCATAATAAATCTGCAAATTATCGTATGGCAGGAAATATCTACGGAGAACTTGATTTAATGAAGAATCTAACCTTTAAGGCTACTTTCTCCCTGGATTATGCTTCCAGCCAGTCACGTTCTTATTCTCCGCTTATTTATGTGTATAACCCGGATGTAGAAGGTGGTAAAGAAAGATTGACGGATAAAGAAAGTATCAGTCAGTCGAAGTCTACATCAATGGCAGCACAGTCCGATTATGTATTGACTTATATTAATCAGTTTGGTGATCATGGTTTAACTCTGACTGCCGGTCTTACTACGAATTATAATGAATATTCTGATTTATCGGGTGGCCGCAGTCAATTGCCAGGTTATGGTGTTTCCATTGGCGAAGATATAGATAAGTGGTGGATTACTATGATTGATGATGCTACATCAGCTACTAATGGTGGATCCCAATATAAACGGTTTACAATGTCCTATCTGTTCCGTGCATTGTATAACTATAAAAATCGTTATTTGCTGAATGCTTCTTATCGTCGTGACGGTTCTTCCGTATTTAAGAGAACAGGAAATACATGGGATAATTTCTATTCATTCGGTGCCGGTTGGGTTATGAGTGAAGAGGCATTCATGAAGAAACAGAATGTAATCGATTATCTGAAGCTGAAAGGCTCATGGGGTGTTTTGGGAAGCCAGAATACAGGAGGTTCTCGCTATCCGGCCTATCCTAATATTACAAGCTCGGGTTCTGCTGTCTTTGGTGATAATGTTATTGCAGGTAAAGGACCGGATAAACTGATTTCACAGACATTGGGTTGGGAGCGTAACTATTCATGGGAAGTTGGTTTTGATATGCATCTGTTGGATGGTCGCATGCAGATTTCTCCTGTTTATTACAATAAGACAACCAAAGACTTGCTGACAAGTGTTCCCGGTCTTTCAGGTACGGTTCCTGCATTGCAGAATACAGGAGAGATTCGTAACCGTGGTTTTGAGTTGGCAGCATCCTGGAGCGATAAAATCGGTGAAAACTGGCGTTATGGTGTTTCAGCCAATCTAACGACTATTGATAATGAAGTTGTATCATTGATAAGCAAGGATTATTCAATAATTAATGGCGTTTCTCGTGTATCTGAAGGATATCCTATCGGCTACTTCTATGGATACAAAGTGGCAGGTGTTTATCAGAATGAAACCGATATCGAAACTTCAGCACCTAACCAGGTAGCTTCTGTGAAGCCGGGCGATTTGAAGTTTGCCGATGTAAATGGTGACGGTATTATCTCAGAGAAAGACCGTACTATGATTGGTAATCCTACTCCGGATTTTACTTATGGTTTTAGCGTAAATCTGGGTTACAAGAATTTTGATTTGAGTGTAGATATGATGGGCGTTTATGGAAATGAGGTTTATCGTAACTGGGATAGTAGTGCCTATGCACAATTCAACTATCGCACAGGGCATTTGAACCGTTGGCATGGTGAAGGAACATCCAACTGGGATCCGATTCTTGATCCATCCCGTTCTGTAAACTTGGAAGCTTCTTCTTACTATGTAGAAGACGGAAGTTTCTTCCGTATCCGTAACATAGAGTTGGGATATACCTTTGATCCCCGTTTGTTGAACCGCATCAAACTGCAATCTTTACGTATCTATGGTAATGTGCAGAATCCTAAAACATGGAGCCGCAATACCGGATATACTCCTGAAGTTGGTGGTAGTGCAACAGCGTTTGGTGTAGATGGTGGAGGTTATCCGATGCCTGTAGTTTATACATTAGGCTTTAACTTATCATTCTAAACATGAAATCTAATAAAAGAAAAACGATCAGTATGAAAAAGATATTTTATTATGTGATGGCTTTGGCACTGGGATGTTCCCAGATGTCATGCAGTGACCTGTTAGATCAGAAACCGCAAGGAGTATTGACTGAAGATGACCTGACTGGTGGTACTTACGAAACACAGATTTTTAACATGTATGCTTTGCTTCGTGGTTATCATATTGTTTCCGGAAATACGGCATTGGCTATTCATGGTATGCGTTCGGAAGATGCGGAAAAGGGTAGTACACTGTCTGACGGATCTGCAACAGGAAAAATGTTTGATGATTTTGAATATGCTGCAAGTAATGGCATGGTAAAAAGTTACTGGAATGCCAATTATACCTTGATTCATAAAGCAAATGATGTATTGGAGGAGATGAAGTCGAATCCTTCATTGACAGGCGGTGACTTAGTTAATAAGGGTGAAGCTTTATTGATGCGTGCTTTCTGTTATTTCAATTTGGTACGTGCTTTTGGCGAAGTGCCCTTGATTGATTTTAAAGTAGGGAGTGTAGCAGATGCCAATATTCCCAAATCTTCTGTTGCTCAGATATATACTTTGATTGATGAAGATCTGACGAATGCAGAATCTTACCTGCCGAGGACTTGGGAAGCACAATATGTCGGTCGTCTTAGCTGGGGAGCGGCTCGTGCTTTACATGCCCGTACTTATATGATGCGTAATGATTGTAACAATATGCGTGCGGCAGCAGAGGACGTTATTTCTTCCGGTTTATATAATTTGAATACACCTTATGAAGATATTTTCCGTGAGAAAGGTGAAAACTGCGGTGAGTCTGTTTTGGAACTTCAATGTACTGCTACTGCTGCTCTTCCGGGGTCCAACGAAATTGGTAGCCAGTATGCTCAGGTACAGGGCTGTCGTGGGGCCGGTGAATGGAATTTAGGTTGGGGCCAACATACTCCTACTCAATTATTGGCTGATGCATTCGAAGAAGGTGACCCGAGAAAGGATGAGACTTTATTGTATTTTATTAGAACAGGAGAAGATCCTTCGACCATTCCTGCAAATAAGCCTTATGGAGAAAAACCGGTTGCCAATGCCGATGTGATAGCAAAGTACTTTAATAAGAAAGTGTATACAGATCCGGCTTTGCGTGAAAAGTATACGAAGAGTGGGTATTGGGTGAATATTCGTCTGATCCGTTATTCGGATGTCGTACTGATGGCTGCGGAAGCTGCTTGCGAACTGGGTGATAATACAAGTGCAAGAAGATATCTTGAGATGGTACGTGCCCGTGCCCGTGGTATGAATGCTAATATCTTGCCGGAGGTTACCACTGATAATCAGAGTGAATTGCGGGAAGCTATTCGTCATGAACGTCGTGTTGAGTTGGGTATGGAATTCGATCGCTTCTATGATCTTGTACGTTGGGGAATAGCGAAGGAAGTGCTACATGCAGCCGGAAAGACCGGTTACCAGGATAAGCATGCATTGTTGCCTTTGCCTCAGGACGAAATTGACAAATCAAATGGCGTGTTAGTTCAAAACCCTAATTATTAATTCATATAGTAATGACCATGAAAAGATATATTAATTTATTGTTGGCATTTTGTGTGTCAGCACTCACTTTGCAATCTTGTTTTCAGGATATGGATCATCCGGCTTTTGATTATCCGGATAGTTCTGCTCCCAAAGTGTTCTCACCAATGAAATTGTTCTTGCCTTTTGAGAATGATATGCGTGATAAGGGTAATTACACCTTCCTCATGAGTGCCGGAGGGGATATTACTTATACTGATGGCATCAACGGACAAGCTTATCAAGGCACAAAAGATACATATCTGTTAGCCCGTGTTCCTTCTTATCTGACCGATTCTATACCCGATTTAGGAAGTTGTACGGTGGCTTTCTGGATGAAAACAACGAGAAATACTTCCGCATATGGTGTCTTCAGTATTCCTAATACCAAGACTTTCTGGGGTAATTTTGATATCTATCTGGAAAATACAAGTAGTGAGACCCAGGCTTTCTTCAAGATGCATCTGTATAACTGTACATCAGTGAAAGATAATGATGAGAGATGGGTAGAAGCTAAGATAGACAATGTCTTTGGTACTGAATGGGTTCATATGGCATTTGTTTATGATGGTAGTAATTCGACAGTAACAGTTTACCGGAATGGTGAAAGTGCATTTACAAAAGAACTGCCCGGTTATGGAAAGCTTAAATTTAAAGATTTGGGTACATTTGCTATCGGAGCATTTCAGTTTAGCACAAAACCCAGTTTGACAGAAGGTGCAGGAGCACAGAGTTGGGCATCCAATTTTCCGGGACAGTTAGACCAGTTCCGTTTCTATGACAGAGCTATATCTGCTTCTGATATCAAGCAACTTTATTCAGGAAAAGAATGATGACCGTTAGAAATAGATTGAATATGAGAACTGTTTATTTCATACTGTCCTTATTACTGATTTCTTGCAGTAAAGATGATGCTTCGGAAGTACCCGGAAAATTTGAACTGCAAAGTATATCCATTGGTGAAAAACAGGATCAGAGTTCCTTTGAAAATGTAGCTCCCAATGCCAGTATTGTGCTTACATTCACAGATGCAGTGGATGAAGCTACGATTCAGAGTAATATCATATTGAAACTGAATGATCAGGCGGTGGCATATGATTCAAAACTACAGGGAAAGGATAAACTCTCATTGACTCCAACAGGTGGTTTTAAAAGTTTTTCCTCATATAAACTGGTGATTAATCCGGGGGTGAAATCCACCTCCGGAGTATCTCTTACCAATGGCAAAGTCTATGAAATCCGTACAGGGATGGATGATTCGGATAAGTTTGATCGCATTCCTGACGAGGATTTATTAACTTTGGTGCAGAAACAAACTTTTAAGTATTTCTGGAACTTCGGTCATGCACATTCCGGTATGGCACGCGAAAGAACAACTTCCGGTGATGTTGTTACTACCGGAGGAACAGGATTTGGAGTGATGGCGATGCTGGTAGCGGCTGAAAGAGGATTTGTAACCCGACAGGAAGCTCTTGAAAGAGTGCAGAAGATTGTAACTTTCCTGGATAAAGAGTGTACGAGTTATCATGGAGCCTATGCACACTGGATTAACGGTGCAACTGGTGAGACAAAGCCATTTGGTGATAAAGATGATGGTGCGGATCTGGTAGAAACCTCTTTACTTTTCCAGGGACTACTTGCAGCACGTGCATACTTCAAGGACGGTTCGGAAGCTGAGAGTAAATTGTGTTCTGATATAACCCGCCTGTGGGAAGCTATTGAATGGACTTGGTTTCAGAAAAGTGGAGAGTCTGTTCTGTATTGGCATTGGAGCCCGAACTATGGATTTGAGAAGAATCTTCCGATCAGAGGTTGGAATGAGTGCCTGATAACTTATGTGCTTGCAGCTTCTTCTCCTACTTATCCTATCGATAAGGCGGTTTATGAAGCTGGCTGGGCAAGGAATGGCGGTTTGAAGAATGGTAATACCTACTATGGATACAAGCTTCCGCTGGGAGCTGATAAGGGTGGACCGTTATTCTTATCTCAATATTCCTTCTTGGGCATTAATCCGAAAGGACTGAAAGATCAATATGCTGATTATTGGGAACAGAATCAAAACCATACTCTGATCAATTATAATTATTGTAAGGAGAATCCTAAGGGATATGCTGGTTATGGAGCCTCTTGTTGGGGGCTGACAGCTAGTGATGGTGATAATGGTTATTCGGCACATTCACCTACAAATGATAAAGGAGTGATTGCTCCTACGGCTGCATTGTCTGCATTTCCTTATACTCCGGAAGAGTCGATGTCTGCATTGCACTTTTACTATTATAAGATGGGTGATAAACTCTGGAGAGATTATGGTTTTGTAGATGCTTTCAACCTGACAGCTAATTGGTATGATAACCAGTGTATAGCTATAGACCAGGGACCGATCATTTGTATGATAGAAAATTATAGGACAGGAATGCTTTGGAATTTATTCATGGCTATTCCGGAAATTCAGCAGGGAATGAAAAAGTTAGGCTTTGAAAGCCCTGCACTAAACTGATAAATAGAATATATGATGAGACTTATAATATATGTGATGCTTCTGCTTTACCCGTTTAGCCTGCTGCCGGCAGCTTCTGGTGGTAAGAAGGAGAAGAACTTGTCTGATGAAGAACTGATGACCCTCGTGCAGAAACAGACTTTCCGTTATTTCTGGGATTATGGACATCCGGTTTCGGGCTTGGCACGCGAACGTAGTAACGGTAATGACGATATTGTTACCATTGGTGGTTCCGGTTTTGGGGGAATGGGTATTATTGTCGGTGCAGAACGTGGATTTGTAACGCGTGAACAAGCGGCAGAGCGTATGCTGAAAATAGTCAGCTTTCTGAATGATAAGAATACGGACAGTTACCATGGCATTTGGGCGCACTGGATAAATGGGCAGAATGGAGAAACCATTTCTTTCAGCCGGAAAGATGATGGTGCCGATCTGGTAGAGTCTGCTTTCATGTTCGAAGGGTTGCTGGCTGCACATCAGTATTTCAACAAAGATAATCAGGTGGAAAGACGTATCCGTGGTCTTATTAATGACCTGTGGCGTCAGGCTGAATGGAATTGGTTTACTAAAGGTGGTGAGGATGTACTCTATTGGCATTGGTCACCCAATAACGGTTGGTCGATGAACCATCAGATAAAAGGGCATAATGAGTGCCATATTACGTATATACTTGCTGCTTCTTCACCCACTTATCCCATTGCAGAGTCGGTATATCATAAAGGGTGGGCCAATTCTATCGTTTTCAAGAATGGTAAGAAGTATTACGATATAACCTTGCCATTGGGAAGTGATTATGGCGGACCTTTGTTCTTTACCCATTATTCTTATATGGGACTTGATCCGCGTGGCTTGAAAGATTATTATGCTGATTATGAAGAACAGATGAAAGCACATACTCTGATTAATCGTGCTTATTGCATAGATAATCCGAAGGGGTATAAAGGGTATGGAGAACAGTGCTGGGGACTGACAGCCAGTGATGGTGATAAAGGGTACTCTGCGCATTGTCCTGGTAATGATCGTGGTGTTATTACTCCAACAGCCGCCTTGTCGTCTATTCCTTATGCACCGGAATATTCATTGCAAGCCATGCGATATTTCTATGAAGAGCTTGGCGATAAACTTTGGGGAGAATATGGTTTCAAGGATGCATTTAACCTGACTGCTGATTGGTTTGCGCCATCTTATCTGGCTATAGATCAGGGACCTATTATTGTTATGATAGAAAATTATCGTACAGGTTTAATATGGAAATTGTTTATGAGTCATCCGGATGTACAAAAAGGATTGAAGAAGTTAGGATTTAAAACACCATACTTAAATTAAAAAGGTTACATAATTATGAAAAACATGTTTTTTAATAGTGTATTAGTTGCTTTCGTTCTGCTTGTTGCTTCGTGCAGCAAGCAGCCGGAAGCTAAGGGTGATGGGATGTCATTCAATATTCGTCTGGACCATGTAGCGGATAGTTTGAACAACTGGAAATATCGTAAAGATGCTGCGGCACAAATGATCACTTATTATGCTCCGGATGTAGTAGGTATGCAGGAAGTATTAAAGAACCAGTTGGATGACCTGAAGAACCGCCTTCCGCAATATACGGTTTTAGGTGTGGGGCGTGCCGATGGAAAAGAAAAGGGGGAATACTGTTCCCTGTTTTATAAGACCGATCGTTTCGATCTTGTGAAGAGTGGAAATTTCGGTTTGAGTGAAACACCCGATTCTATAGGAATAAAAGGCTGGGATGCTGCTTGCGAACGCATTGTGACGTGGGCTGTTCTTAAAGATAAAGTCAGTGGTAAAGAATTGGCTGCTTTTAATACACATTTCGATCATATTGGTAAGGTTGCCCGTCGTGAAAGTGCAGTTTTGTTGCTTGCAAAGATATGTGAGATAGCTTCGGATTTACCGGTAGTTATTACGGGAGATTTTAATGGTACTGTTGATTCAGACCCGATTTCTGTTCTTACGGAAGGGGGGATGCAGAATACTTATTCCACATCTGACGTAGTTTATGGTCCTGCATGGAGTTTCCATGATTTTGGGCGCATTCCGGTTGAAGAACGCCAGTTGATCGACTTTATTTTTGTCAATGGACAGGTGGTAGCCAATAAATTCAGAGTGATAGCAGACAAGCCGGACAATGGCTATTTATCCGACCATGCGCCTATTCTGGCTAATCTGACAATTCGATAGTGCCATGACTTCTAAATTATCCTTGGGGCTTGTCGTCTTACCTTTTGTGCCTTCCTCCATTGTACAAGGTCAAGAACAGGAAGTCCGTAACGAACGCCCCAATATCATTTTTATTATGAGTGATGACCATGCCCGTCAGGCTATGAGTATTTATGGTCATCCTATAGGGAAAGTGGCACCGACTCCGAATATTGACCGTATCGGGCATGAAGGAGCGGTTTTCCAGAATAACTATTGTTGCAATTCTATTTCCGGGCCGAGCCGTGCTGCCATACTTACGGGTAAACATAGCCATAAAAATGGTTTCATGAAGAACTGGGCGAAAGGTTTTGACGGTACGCAACAAACCCTTCCGAAGATATTACAGGCAAATGGTTACGAGACAGCTGTTATTGGTAAGTGGCATCTTATTTCTAAGCCTACAGGTTTCGATCATTGGATGATTCTGGATGATCAGGGAGAATATTGTAATCCGCATTTTATTACTGAAAATGATACCACACGTCATTTGGGGTATGTGACGGATTTGATTACTAAATACACGGAAGAATGGCTCGACGGACGGAAAGGCAAGAACAAACCTTTCTTTCTGATGATGCATCACAAAGCTGTTCATAGAAACTGGGTACCCGCAGAAAGACATTACCATCTGTATGAGCATACTACTTTTCCACTTCCTGATAATTATTTTGATGTTTATGAGGGTCGTTATGCGGCACAGATGCAAAAGATGAATATCTATTGTGACATGTACGAAGGACACGATCTGAAGATGGTTACCGGTATGGATAGTGACAGTTTACTGTTCGACCCTTGGCCGCATGCTTTTCTGGGAACAATGGAACCGGATGAACGCTGCCGCTTTCTTGATGCATACCGTGATAGAAATAATGAATTCCACTCCAGAAAACGTTCATTCAAAGAAGTCGCGGAGTGGAAATACCAGCGTTACCTGCAAGATTATATGGGAGTTGTAGCGAGTGTAGACGAAAGTGTGGGAGAGATTCTTGATTATCTGAAACGTACCGGACTGGATAAAAATACGATTGTAGTCTATACTACCGATCAGGGCTTCTACTTGGGAGAACATGGTTGGTTTGATAAGCGTTTCATGTACGAAGAATCTTTCGGCATGCCGATGGTTATGCGCTGGCCCGGACATATCAAGCCGGAAACTCAGGTAACAGGACTGACGCAGAACATAGACTTTGCTCCTACTTTTCTGGATATGTGCGGTATCGAAGTACCACGGGATATGCAGGGTGTATCGTTCCGGGAGTTGGTAGAGACGGGAAAGAAACCGCGTGATTGGCGTAAATCGCTCTATTATCATTATTATGAATTTCCCGGATTTCATAGTGTCCGTGCCCATTATGGTGTAAAGATGGAACGCTACAAATTAATGCACTTCTATGTGGAAGACAAATGGGAACTGTATGATCTGAAAACTGATCCGACAGAAATGCACAATCTGTACGGAAAGCAAGGAATGGAGAAAGTAACTGCTGAACTAATGGCAGAACTTGCACGTTTACAAAAACAATATGAAGTTCCTCAGAATTTGTGCAAGTAATATAAAGAACGAAAGAATGAAACATCTGTTATTGACTATAGTCTGCCTGATTGCGTGGACTACTCTTCCGGCGCAGGATATGCGTCAGGATACATATTGTAATCCCTTGAATATAGATTATACCTATATGATTTATAATTCCGACCGGGATGTTTCTTACCGTTCGGGGGCCGATCCGGCAGTAGTGGAATTTCGCGGAGAATATTATATGTTCGTAACGCGTTCGCACGGCTATTGGCGTTCTAGGGATTTATTGAACTGGGAATTTGTACGTCCCGGTAAGAATTGGTATCCTCAGGGATGCAATGCTCCGGCTGCACACAATTATAAGGACTCTGTGCTTTATGTTGCAGGCGATCCTTCAGGTTCTATGAGCATCCTTTATACCGATGATCCTGCTTCCGGTGATTGGGAAACTACGCCTGCCATTCTGCATAATCTGCAAGATCCTGATTTGTTTATTGATGACGATGGGAAAGCTTATATGTTCTGGGGATCTTCCAATGTTTACCCTATCCGGGGTATGGAATTGGATAAAGATCACCGTTTCACAAAGAAAGGGGAGACGAAAGAACTTTTCAATCTGGATATGCCTAAACATGGTTGGGAGCGTTTTGGTGAGAATCATACGGATACAGTATTGGGCGGTTACATTGAAGGACCCTGGTTGACAAAACATAATGGTAAATACTATATGCAATATGGTGCGCCGGGTACGGAATTCAATGTTTATGCAGACGGAGTATACGTAGCAGATCATCCGATGGGACCTTATACCTATCAGAAACATAATCCGGTATCTTATAAACCGGGTGGTTATATGAATGGTGCCGGGCATGGAAGCACTGTGCTTGGTCCCGGCGGACAGTATTGGCATTTTGCTTCGATGTCTCTTTCCATCAATGTGAACTGGGAACGTCGTCTCTGTATGTTTCCTGCCGGATTTGATAAAGATGGTGTTATGTATGTGGATACCCGTTTTGGAGATTATCCCCGTTATGCTCCTGCCGTGCCGGGTAAGGCAGGACAGTTCCGAGGGTGGATGTTGCTCTCTTACGGCAAGCCGGTTACCGCCTCTACTGTAAAAGGAGAGTTCCAACCTTCTGCATTGACTGATGAACTGACTAAGACATTCTGGTTGGCTGAGGCTAACGATGAACGCCAATGGGTAATGATTGATCTGGAAAAAACGGCTGCTGTATCTGCTATTCAGATCAACTATCATGATTACCAAAGTGATATGTATGGTCGTTATGAAGGGCTTCGCCACCGCTATGTGATTGAGGGTTCACTGGATGGACAGAATTGGGAAATATTGGGTGACCGCAAAGAAAGTTATAAAGATACCCCGAATGATTATGTTGAACTCGGACAATCCCAATCTGCGCGTTATATCCGCTATAAGAACATAGATGTACCGACCCCGAACTTGGCAATTTCTGAACTTCGGGTATTTGGATTGGGCATGGGGAAAACACCGCAACAGCCGAAGAAATTAACCCTTGATCGCCATGCGGACCGTCGTGATATTACTATCAGTTGGGAACCGGTCAAAGGTGCACAGGGATATAATGTGTTATGGGGTATTGCTCCCGATAAACTTTATAGCTCTTGGATGGTATATGGAAATAATGAATTACTTATGAAATCTCTTACCATCGATCAGGATTATTACTTCTGTGTGGAAGCATTTAATGAGAATGGTGTATCTTTACGTTCAGAAGTGAAACATGTAAAATAACAATGCTATGAAACGATTAATCAGTGCAATTTGTGTTCTTTTCTTCCTGTTACCTTTGTCTGCTCAGGAAACCTACCAGAAAGAAACCTTTATCTCCTCCCGGGGAGATACCTTGCAGTATCGCTTGCTGCAACCGGAGAACATGAAAAAGAGTGAGAAGTATCCTTTGGTGCTCTTTCTGCATGGTGCAGGGGAGCGTGGTAATGATAATGAGAGGCAATTGACCCATGGTGGACAGATGTTTTTGAATCCGGTGAACCGGGAGAAATACCCGGCATTCGTGCTCGCACCACAGTGTCCCGAAACGGGCTATTGGGCATACTCGGCACGTCCTGAATCATTTTTGCCGAATGAGATGCCGTTGAACGAACCGATAACTCCGATTTTTCAGACAGTGAAGGATTTGCTGGATACTTATCTGGCAATGCCTCAGGTTGATAAATCGCGTATTTATATCATTGGACTTTCTATGGGAGGAATGGGAACCTTTGACATGGTTGTCCGTTTCCCGGAGATATTTGCTGCTGCTGTGCCTATTTGCGGTACAGTAAATGTGGCGCGCCTGAAAGCTGCCAAGTCTGTAAAGTTTCGTATTTTCCACGGTGATGCTGACAATGTGGTTACACCTGAAGGTTCGCGTGCGGCATACAGGACTTTGAAGAAGGAAGGTGCTGATGTGGAATACATTGAGTTTCCGGGATGTAATCATGGTAGCTGGAATCCGGCTTTCAATTATCCCGACTTTATGAGTTGGCTGTTCAGTCAGAAGAAATAGTTTAAAGAAAAATGGCAAGTAGATTTATCCTGCTTGCCATTTTTCTTTAAACTATTTTTCTTCATAATCCCCGTTAGCTTTAATCAGCTCAATCAGCTTTTCTACAGCTTCTTCTTCGGGAATATTCTTTTCAATGCATTCTTTCTTCTTATACAGACTGATTTTCCCACGTCCGGCACCTACGTAGCCATAGTCAGCATCCGCCATTTCTCCGGGACCATTGACGATGCAGCCCATAATACCTATTTTCAATCCCTTCAGGTGTGAAGTAGCGGCTTTTACACGTGCTATGGTGCTTTGAAGGTCGAACAGGGTACGTCCGCATCCGGGGCAGGAGATATATTCCGTTTTGCTGGTGCGTATACGTCCTGCTTGCAGAATACCAAAGGCTGTGGCATCTACTACGGCATGAGTGAGATTTCCCTGGTTGAACAGGAAAATACCATTGCAAAGACCGTCGAAGATAAGTGCTCCCATGTCGGCAGCAGATTTTATCTGCAAGTCCTCTGCTTCATTTTCAGCATAGTGCTGGAAGAATACAACCGGATTTTTCAGTCCTTCCTGCATCAACTGGTGAACTAAAGCACGATGTTCCCCAAGTCGGTTAGGATGGTTGCTCTGTGATATAATGACTACTTCAGGATGATATTTCAGACAAGCAATCACTTCTTCCGTTTGTGCCATGTAAGGCATAAACATGAATTTCAAATCGGCTTGGCAATTGCCCATAAGTGGCATCTGCTGGTAATTGAAAGCCGGATAGGTTCCAGGCTCTTCTTCCCATACATCCGCATCCAGGATGTATTCCACTCCTTCTTCACGAGTTTCCGGTAAGGCACGTCCGGCGTAGATATAATCCGGAATGAATTGCGGGTTCGTATCAAATTTTCCGTCCATGCGTTCGGCAATGACTACAGGCAGGTGATTCCCACCTATGTTGCGTACGGCAGTTGTCTCACGTCGTACCGGAGAAAGATAGTTGAAACCTTCTGCTTCCACTCCGGGTATGTAAGGGTGATCCTGGTGCTGCATGATGTAATCCACCAACTTTCGTGCTACAGGTATTTCTGCTTCCGGAGCTTCGCTCAAAGAAACGCGGATGGTATCACCCAGGCCGTCGGCTAGCAATGCACCGATGCCCAATGCAGACTTGATACGTCCGTCCTCACCATCCCCGGCTTCTGTAACGCCAAGGTGCAACGGGAATTGCATTCCTTCCTTTTCCATTACAGCAGCTAACAAGCGAACCGTTTTTACCATTACTACTGTATTGGAGGCTTTGATGGAGATAACAACATCTGTAAAGTCTTCTTTTACACAGATGCGCAGGAACTCCATGCATGATTCCACCATACCTTCCGGTGTATCGCCGTAGCGAGACATAATGCGGTCGGACAGTGAGCCATGATTTACACCGATGCGGATAGCTGTATGATTCTCCTTGCAGATATTCAGGAAAGGAACGAATCGGTCATGTATCTTCTGCAACTCTTGTGCATACTCTTCGTCTGTATATTCCAGATGCTTGAAGGTGCGTGCGGCATCTACATAGTTTCCCGGATTGATACGCACTTTCTCGACATACTGTGCTGCTACATCTGCTACCTTTGGGTTGAAGTGGATGTCGGCAACCAGTGGAACCATATATCCGTCCCGGCGCAAACCGGCATTGATGTTCATCAGGTTTTCCGCTTCTTTAATGCCTTGTGCTGTCAGACGTACATATTCACCTCCGGCATCTACAATACGTTTAGCCTGTGCCACGCTGGCTTCTGTATCCTGTGTGGCGGGGGGTGTCATACTCTGTATGCGTATAGGATTGGAGCCGCCCATAGGGGTGGCTCCAATATTTACTTCTGATGTTTCCCGACGGGAATAGTTGAATAAATCCACTAATTACTCCTTTTTAATTCGTTTTATACTCGTACTTTACTTCTTTCAGCTCCTCGTTCGCCTTTACGATTTTCTTTTTCAGCCCTTCTTTGTAGGCTGCAAAAGTTTCAGCGAGATCGGCATCGCTTAAAGCTAGCATTTGTATAGCAAGAATGGCAGCGTTCATGGCGCCATTGATGGCAACTGTGGCTACAGGGATTCCGGGAGGCATCTGAATGATAGAGTAGAGAGCATCTACGCCATCCAGCACAGAACCTTTAACGGGAACTCCGATGACAGGTAGTGTAGTGTTAGCAGCGATGACTCCGGGCAGAGCGGCGGCCATGCCGGCGGCTGCGATTATTACTTTAACGCCGCGTTCGCGGGCGTTCTTTGCAAAATCCTCTACAGCTTCCGGAGTGCGGTGTGCAGAAAGAGCGTTCATTTCGAACGGTACATGTAAATCATTCAGCAGTTGAGCGGCCTTTTCCATAACAGGAAGGTCGGAGGTGCTGCCCATGATGATGCTTACTAATGGAGACATAATTATTTAGTTATTAGTGTTTAGTGATTAGTGATTAGCAAACTTCTCAATATCAATGCTAATCACTGACCACTAATAGTTAATCGTTAATCAACGCTTTGTAGGCAGCAGCATCCAGTAATGAATCGAAATCTGCATCAGCATCCGGTTTCATTTTGATGAGCCAGCCTTCACCGTACGGATCTTTGTTAACCAGTTCCGGTTGGTCAGCAAGAGCCTCGTTTTGCTCCAGGATTTCTCCGCCTACGGGCAAGAAAAGATCAGAAATGGTTTTCACTACTTCAATGGTCCCGAATACTTCGTCGGCTGCCAATGTTTCACCCTCTGCTTGGATATCTACGAATACGATATCGCCTAATTGTGCCTGGGCGTAATCGGTGATACCTACATAAGCTACATCGCCTTCAAGGCGTATCCACTCGTGTTCTTTGGTGTACTTTACATTTTCTGGGAAATTCATGATCATTATTTTTAAAGGTTAATACTAATATAATTACAAATTACTAATTATAAATTACAATGTGAGCCCTTTTTACTTCTCTTAAAAGAGGAAAATACGGAACAGGATATTACTCAGTGGATGAAGCACTAATAAAGAGCAAATTAATCCTACGGCAAAACCTACCAGTACCTCTCCCAATGTATGATGCTGTAAAATAATACGTGCTGTGCCCAGGACACCTGCAATCAGGATGAACAGGCATAGCCACCATACCGGATTGTATCCGAACAAGGCACTGAAAGATACCAGCCCTCCTACAATAGCCCCTACACCTGCCATGTGCTCGCTTAACTTCCATTTCAGATTGACAACAATGCAGATAACCATCATGATCAATGCAGCAAGAATAATCCCCGTCATGTACCAAGGGATATTCAGGCGGTGCATCATCACCAGGCAGAATACGTATGAAGTAATAGTAAGCAAGAATGGCATAAAGCGCCGCTTACGTTCACCCAAGTCTTCGGGACTGAAACCATTGATTTTACGGAACAGGAAGATGGTGAGCGTAGGCATAAGAATAGTGAAGCAGTACACTACTCCAAGCACAATCAGCTTATACTGTATAGGCATGATGCGCAGGTACGAGAAAAGGAACAGAATCAGAAACGCCAGGAATGGAATGGAAAACGGCGTGAATATAGCCGATATCACCCGGGCTGTCCGGATTAAGGTCCTGTCTGCTACAATATGTTGTTCTTCCATGAATAGAGTTCTCAAATTAATAATTACTTCCTCAGTCTTGCCACCGGTATGTTCAACTGTTGCCTGTACTTGGCTACTGTGCGGCGTGCTATAGGATATCCTTTTTCTTTCAGTATATCCGTCAGTTCATCATCTGTATAAGGTTTCTTTTTATCTTCATTGTCAATGCATTCTTTCAATATCTTACGAATCTCACGTACAGACATTTCCTCACCGTCTTCGGTGACGTATCCATCACTGAAGAAGAATTTCAGTGAATAGATGCCATAGTTGGTTTGCACATATTTGCTGTTGCTGACGCGGGAGATGGTTGAAATGTCTAATCCGGTACGTTCGGCAACATCCTTCAATATCATAGGGCGCAACAATGATTCGTCTCCTTCGAGGAAGAACGGGCGTTGCAGGTCGATAATGGCTTGCATGGTAGTCATTAATGTATTCTGGCGTTGCTTCACGGCATCAATAAAGCCTTGTGCTGCATCCATCTTCTGCTTCAGGAACATCATGGCTTCTTTCGACTCTTTCGACTGGTTAGCCCTGTTTTTGGTATGCTCTTCCACCATCTCGGTGAAATCACGGCTCATACGCAGTTCCGGAACGTTCCGGTTGTTCAGAGCCAGATTGATGGTACCGTCATCGTATGTATCTACAATGAAGTCGGGGATGATCTGTTGCATGTTCCGGCCGATGGCTTCACCCAGAGAGGCACCCGGACGCGGATTGAGTTTGCAGATCTCTTTGATAGCCTGTTCAAAAGCATCTTCTTCCAGTCCGAGCTTCTGCTCTATCTTGTCCCAATGCTTACGGGGAAATTCTTCGTAACATACGGAGATGATCGCTTCTTCTATATAAAGTAGAGGGTTCGGGGTGAAGTGCTGTTGCTCTATCTTGCGATGAATCTGAATGAGCAGGCATTCTTGCAGGTTGCGTGCACCGAGTCCGGCGGGATCAAAGTCCTGGATGATCTTCAGTGCCTCTTCCAATTCTTCCTGGGTGCATTCGATGCCGGCGTAGATGGCGAGTTCATCACAGATGCTATCCAGAGACTTACGTAACAGGCCGTCGTCATCTAATGATCCGATCAGATATTCCGCCAGTTCACGCTGATGCTCGGTCAGGTCACGTTCGCTTAGTTGCTCCTTTAGGGTTTCGTAAAAAGAAGTGGCGTCGGAGAAAGGTATTTCTTCGGCCTGTTCACCTTTGCTACGGTTGTTTTCCTGCAATTTGTAGTCGGGGATATCGTCTTCGCTCAAATAGTCGCTTAATGAATCATATTCATTGGCTCCGCTGTCTTCTGCGGAACCTTCCGTATCGGAATTTTCAGAAAAGTCGTCACTTGCCGTATCTTCCTTTCCTTCTTCCAGAGCCGGATTTTCCAGAAGTTCCGCATGTATACGGTCTTCCAGTTCTACAGCGGGCAATTCCAATAGCTTCACTACCAGAATCTGCTGGGGCGACAGTGTCTGTACCTGTTGCTGCGCTTGAGTTTGTACTTGTCTGGAACCTTGTGCCATACTTATTCTTTTCTTTTACTCGCCGCAAAGATAATGCAAACGAGACAGAATAAAATGAACTCGTTCATTTTTTATGCCGAGGCGCAACTTATCTTCACACTTTTTGCAAAAATAGTGAATAGTTCGGGAACGCGAAATGTTCTCGGCATAAGTTTTTCATGCAAGCATGAAAGATTGGCGCCTAATTTACATTATCTTTGCTAAAAGTGAAGATAAGCTGTACATCAGCAATAAAAATAGGCAAGCTTATTTTGTGCTGCTTTCGGTTTGCATTATCTTTGTGCGTATCAACTTAAAAAATTGCAACGTTATGTTTGATAAAGAAACTTATGTGCAGCGCAGAGCCCTGCTGAAAAAAAATATTGGCTCCGGAGTGTTACTATTCTTGGGAAATGACGAACAAGGACTGAATTATGAAGATAATGCTTTCCGTTATCGTCAGGATTCTACTTTCCTCTACTATTTCGGCTTGTCGTTTGCCGGACTTTCCGCTATCATTGACATCGATGAGGAGAAAGAAATCATTTTCGGAGACGAACTGACTATCGATCATATTGTATGGATGGGTACGCAGCCGACTCTGAAAGAGAAGAGTGAACGGGTAGGCATTCGGGAGACGCTTCCTTCCGTCGCGATTATCAGCTATCTGCACAAAGCCGTACAAAAAGGTCAGACAGTGCATTATCTTCCGCCTTACCGTCCCGAACATAAGCTGAAACTCATGGATTGGCTGGGTATTCCGCCTGCACGCCAGGAAGGTTCCGTACCGTTTATCCGTGCGGTGGTGGCACAGCGTAATTATAAATCTGCCGAAGAAATTGCAGAAATAGAAAAAGCATGTGATGTGACTGCCGACATGCATATCAAGGCGATGGAAGTGATTCGTCCGGGTATGTACGAATATGAAGTTGTGGCAGAGATGAACCGTGTAGCCGAAATGAATAATTGTGAACTTTCTTTCCC
>ERZ780053.221-NODE-221-length-24357-cov-2.83771_pt1 | contig 24357 bp, 23 predicted proteins | sample MGYA00511088_ERZ780053 | MGnify/ENA primary metagenome ERZ780053 (study PRJEB29588, sample SAMEA2150866) | human gut metagenome | biome: human gut; feature: human-associated habitat; material: faeces | place: Denmark | collected 2008/2010 ...
GAGATCCTGGATGGCGTCGAGTGTCTCTCCCCTGCGGCCGATAGCCGCGCCGTAGTCGCCGTCATATTCGACCGCGATGCTGACTTCCTCGTCAGTCTCTTCGATCTTTATCTCTGCGCCCTCAATGCCGAGGCTTGCAAGAATTTTTTCAAGATATTCCTTCGCGCCGGCTTCGGACGGAGCATCGTAGCTCACCTTGACCTTTGCGGGAGTTGTTCCGAGCAGACCGAACATCTTCTTTGTCGGCATCTCGAGAACTTCAATTTCAAAATCCGAATCGGCGGATATGCCGAGCTGCGCGATAGCGTCAGCTTTTGCAAGATCGACTGTTGCGCCGGTTCCGATAGCTTCTTTTAACATCTCTGTTTCCACCACCTGGAAAATTTATTTTTCTTCTTTTTTCTGCGCAAGTGCGCGCTTGAGATTCTCTTCCCTTGAACGGCGCTCGACAGTCTCATCGACCATAGCCTTTGCAATCATCTTCTTCGGGCTGTGGGTGAACGAAAGGATAACTGTCTGAATGAGCGCGAAAACGTTCGATGCAATCCAGTAGATACCGATACCGGCGGGGAACTGGAAGGTGAAATAGAGCGAGAACAGGGGCATACCGAAAGTCATGCAGCCCATGGTCGGGTTCTTCGCCATTTCAGGGTTGTTCTTGCGCTGCTGGAGCATCGAAAAGAGGCTCGTTGCGAGAGAAGTAAGGCCCGAGAGAATGGGGATGACCCAGAGGATTCCGGGTTCTTTTATCGACGGAATCTCGCCCAGCGGTATGCCGAGGAAGGTGAAGTTGAAGTTCGCGATGCTGTCGATAACTCCCGAGCTGATGCCCTTTGAGAGCGCGATGGGTCTTATCTCATTGATATGGTTGATAACAAAAAGCTCGATAGTCTGCTTACCTGTCTTTGCGTTATATTCAGCGAGTCCTTTTGCTATTTCTGTCAGCGAATTGATTGTTGTATCATCGATCGCGAGCGCCCACTTGAGGGGGTGATAGATAACGCCGATAAGACCGAAGATGATGATGAACTGGATGGCGAGCGGCAGGCAGCCCATATTCATGGGATTGTGTCCTTCGCGCTGGTAGAGAGCCTGAGTCTCTTCCTGAATCTTTTTCTGATCGCCCTTGTATTTGGCGTTTATTCTGCGGATCTTTGGCTGAAGGCGCTGCGTCTTGACGGTACCCTTAGTCTGGTAGATAGAAGTGGGAATCATAAGAAGTCTTGCGAAGAGGGTGAAGAGGATGAGTGCAAGACCGTAATTGTCAACGGCTTCGAATATGAACCTGAGAACATATCCGAACGGGATACCCAATGTCGTGTAAATGGCGTCCATTATTTGTGAGTCCTCCGGTTGGATTTTTTGTCCCTCTTGGGAGGGACGGGATCATAACCGCCGGGGAATAGGATATTGCAGCGAAGAAGTCTGGCAACAGTCAGCAGAGAGCCTTTGAACGCTCCGTGTATTTCGAGAGCCTCTATCGCATACTGAGAGCAGGTCGGATAGTACCTGCACATATCGGGCAGCTGCGGTGAGATATGCTTTCTGTAAAACTGAATAAGTTTTATCAGTATGTCCTTCATTTTCACTTCACAACTTTCACTCCTGCAGATATACCGATAACACCCAAGGCTCCCAGCTGTTTGCGCATTGACCGCTCGATGTCGGTGCTCTTGCGGGAGACCGTCTTATGACGGGCGACAAATACAATGTCCCATCCCCCGCAGCACTCGCCTTCGAGCTGCCGGAAAGCCGCGCGAATTATCCGGCGGCACCGGTTGCGCTCCACCGCATTTCCGAGCTTTTTGCCGGTGGTTATCCCGATGCGCATGACACCGTAACGGTTCCTGAGCGCATATGTGACAAGCACCGGGTCAGCGGCTGATTTGCCGCGCCCGTAAGTCCTGCGAAAATCGCTGTTAAGCTTGAGCGTCTGATATTCTGCCAAAGCAATCAATCCATCCGTGGCAATAATCCGCTCGACCTGTTAAAAGACCGTTAAAAAGGTAAATCAATAGGTGAGCTGCTTTCTTCCCTTCGCTCTGCGACGGGAAAGAACCTTGCGTCCGTTTCTGTCGGACATTCTCTTGCGGAAGCCGTGCTCCTTCTTACGGTGCAGCTTCTTGGGCTGGTAAGTTCTTTTCATTTGCGGTAACCTCCGTTTCACAGGATATTAGTCACCGGCGGGCGCTTTGGTGGCACTCGTACCGCCGTGATCTTATGTGCAGATATGGGTATAACGCTTTCGCCTACCCTTGCAAGCTACTATTATATATCATACTTCACATCAATGTCAATCATTTTTTTGCGTCCTTGTGCAAACTGCTTGTTGAAAAAAAGGGGGTTTTATGATATACTCTATCCTATTATAAAGTATTATGATGGGGGAAGTTCACTAATGGATTCATTCAACGAGCTGTGGCAGGTAGTCTCCGACTATCTCAGGCAGACAAACTCCGAATCTATCTACAACGTCTGGTTCAGCGAGCTTGAGCCGATAAGCTTTGACGGCAGCCGCGCCGTGCTCATGACAACGGCGGAATTCAAGCGCCGCATCCTCGCGCAGAAGTTCGGCGGCACGCTTCACAGCGCATTTTTGAACGCGCTCGGTCTCGATGTCGATGTCGAGTTCATAGCGCCGGGCGAGGGATATTCGCAGTCTGACTCCTCGGGCTCTGCGGCGGGCTCATCGGAGATAGACGGCAGCACGCGCGCCTCAAACTATTTTGAAAACACATTCGACACATTCGTTGTCGGCGCATCAAACAAATTCGCCCATGCGGCGGCGCAGGCGGTCGCGGCGAACCCCGGCAAGGCGTATAACCCGCTGTTCATCTACGGCAACTCGGGACTCGGCAAGACGCACCTGCTCAACGCCATATGCCATGAGATAAAAAGAAACGACCCGTCGATGAAGATAGTCCTCACAGACGGCGAGGAATTCACCAACGAGTTTATCGAAGCGCTCAACCACCGCACAACAACGGAATTCCAGAACAAATACCGCAAGGTCGACGTTCTTCTGATGGACGACGTTCAGTTCATCGCGAGCAAAGAGCGCACGCAGGAGGAATTCTTCCATACTTTCAACGCCCTGACGCAGGACGGCAAGCAGATCGTTCTGTCATCCGACCGCCCGCCGAAGGACATGCCCCAGCTTGAGGACAGAATGCGCACCCGCTTTGAGTGGGGTCTGCTCGCGGACGTTCAGCCGCCGGATCTTGAGACCCGTATGCTCATAGTCAAGCGCAAGGCGGACGCGCTTAACTTCGATATCAGCGACGATGTCGTTGAATACATAGCGCAGAAGCTCAAGAACAACATCCGCCAGCTTGAGAGCGCGGTCAAGAAGATGCAGGCTTATGTCCAGATACAGGGCGCGCATGTCAACACCGCCACCGCTCAGCAGGCGATAAGGGATATTCTCAGCGACAACAAGCCTATTCCCGTCGTTGTGGACAAGATAATAACCGAGGTCGCGCGCACCTACGGCGCAAATCCCGAGGATCTGCGCTCGAAGAAGAAGGACGCACAGACTTCGAAATACCGCCAGATATCGATGTACATCGTGCGCGAGGTCACGGGACTTTCCGCCAAGGCTATCGGCGCGGAGTTCGGCGGCAGGCACTATTCAACGGTGCTCTACGCCCTTGACGAGATAAAGAAAGAGAGCGACACCGACTCGGCGCTCAGAACGACTATCAACGATATCATAAAGAACGTGCAGGAGAGCTGATTTTTCTAACAGACTGACGCACCGCGAGGGAGGGATAAATGGTGCGCGATATTATTATAGCATCGTCATCCGACAAGGTGCGCGCGCAGCTGCGCGGCTTCGTTGCGGAAATGGGAATAATGGGCGTCATCGAGTGCCGCTCTGCTTCGCAGACCCTCGATTTCGCTCAGCGTCTCCCCTCGGCTATAATAATCTGCCACCGTCTGACCGCCATGGCGCCCGCCGCCATGCTTCGTCTGCTCCCGCCGGGCGCCGATATGATATTGCTTATATCCTCCGCCCAGTCCCCGCTGTTCGGCATGAGCAACGTGCAGTGCATGACCCTGCCGCTCTCACGTCCTGAATTTCGCAGCGCAATAGAAAAGCTGCTCCGCTCCTCGTCCGAGTCGCGCATACGCTCGGGCGGTCAGCGCAACACGGCGGATCAGGAGATAATCGACAAGGCAAAACATTTATATATGAAAGTAAACGGTGTGTCTGAAGAGGACGCATACGCATATATTAGAAGAAGGAGCATGAACGAGAGCAGTTCTATAACCGCGACCGCGCGGCATCTGCTCAGCGAGCTCGCTAATATATAAATGAAAAGGGTCTTGTGAATGAAATTCGCCAAAATGCAGGACACGGGCAACGACTACATATATGTCAACTGTTTTGATGAATCGATAGACGACCCTCCCGCCGCGGCGAAATTTTTGAGCGACCGCCATTTCGGTATCGGCTCAGACGGGCTTGTGCTGATTTTGCCGTCCGACAGGGCGGATTTCAGAATGGATATCTACAATTCCGACGGGTCACGGGCGAATATGTGCGGCAACGCCGCGCGCTGCGTCGCAAAGTATGTCTGCGACAGCAAAATGACCGACAAAGATATGATATCTTTGGAGACTCTCAGCGGAATAAAATACATTAATATATATAAGACAGACGGAAAGGTCACCTCGGCGCAGGTAAACATGGGGTCACCAATGCTGAAAAGCAGGGATATTCCCGCGCTTATTGAATCGGACACCGTGATTTCCCGGCAGCTCGAAGTCGGCGGAAAAGTTTATTCCGTCACCTGCCTTTCGATGGGCAACCCGCATTGCGTGGTTTTCTCTGAAAATATCGATTCTATAAATATTCAAAAAATCGGCGTCGAGTTTGAAAATCACCCCGCATTTCCGGACAGGATAAATACGGAATTCGTTCAGCCGATTTCGGCTTCACGCATCAAAATGCGCGTTTGGGAGCGCGGCGCGGGCGAGACCCTCTCCTGCGGCACGGGCGCGTGCGCGGCGGCGGTCGCCTGCATATTGAACGGCTACTGCAAGCGCAATACAGATATCAAAATCTCGCTTCGCGGCGGCGAGCTTTCAGTAAAATGGAGCGCCGATGGAAATGTGCACCTGACCGGTTCGGCACAGACCGTCTTTACAGGCGAAATTGCCTACGGCGGAGGCGCAAGATGAAAGTAAACGAAAACTTTTCGCTTCTCCGCAGCAACTATCTTTTTTCGACGATGAGCCGAAAAATTAAAGATTACAAAATCGCTCACCCCGAGGCGGATATAATCGACCTCGGCATCGGCGATGTCTCGCGTCCCCTGCCCGAGGCGTGCATAAAGGCCATGCACTCGGCAGTCAACGAAATGGCGGACGCCGCCACATTCAGAGGCTACCCGCCCGAACGCGGATATGATTTTCTTATCGACAAGATATTGAAATATGATTTCGCCGCGCGTGGAATAACGCTCGAAAGAGATGAGATTTTTATAAGCGACGGCGCAAAGAGCGACACCGGCAGCATCGGCGATATCTTTTCGCCCGAGTGCAAAGTCGCCGTCTGCGACCCCGTTTACCCGGTCTATATAGACACAAATATCATGGCGGGCAGGGGGGGGCAAGCCGCTCGAAAACGGCAGATTTTCAAATATCGCTTATCTCGACTGCACCGCAGAGAACGGATTTATCCCTCCCCTACCGGAGCAAAATGTCGATATAATATATCTCTGCTCCCCCAACAATCCCACGGGAACGGCGATGAATAAAGAGCAGCTCCAACAGTGGGTCGACTGGGCTAACGAGCACGGAAGCGTCATTCTCTTCGACGCCGCATACGAGGCGTTTATCACAGAGAGCAACATTCCGCACAGCATTTTCGAGCTTGACGGCGCAAAGAAATGTGCCATTGAGTTCAGAAGCTTTTCAAAGACTGCGGGCTTTACCGGCGTTCGCTGCGCATATACAATTATACCGCGCGAGCTTTCACGCAGCGGAGTCAGCCTCAACGCGCTGTGGGCGCGCAGGCAGGCGACGCGGTTCAACGGCGTGTCATATATAACCCAGCGCGCCGCCGAAGCCGTCTATTCCGACGAGGGCAGGCGGCAGATAAAAGAAAATATAAACTGCTATCTCGGCAACGCAAAGAAGATAACGGACGGACTCGAAAGTATTAATATCCGCTGTTTCGGCGGCAGAAATTCGCCGTATATCTGGTTTGAAGTGCCGAACGGGATGACCTCATGGCAGATGTTCGACAGACTTCTGAACACCGTTCAGGTGGTCGGCACGCCGGGCTCGGGCTTCGGCATGATGGGCGAGGGATATTTTCGCCTGACCGCGTTCGCAGCGCCAAAGCGTACGCTCGAAGCAGTTGAAAGAATAAAAAACGGTCTGAAATAAGACCGCACGGAGGATAAAAATGGGCATTTTTTCAAGAATAAACAAGGGACTCAAAAAGACCCGCGAGAATATGTCTGGGGCCATCGACTCGATGCTCCACGGCAAAACTGAAATTGACGACGAATTTTATGACGAGCTCGAAGAGATACTCGTCATGGGCGATGTCGGCTGCATGACCGCATCGGAGATAGTCGAGAAGCTCCGCGAGCGCGTTATGAAAAAGCATCTGCGCAAGCCTGAAGCCGTCAAGAACGAGATAAAAGAGATAGTCGCCGAGATGCTTGAGGGCGGCGAGGAAATGAGCCTTATCACTCTCCCCTCCGTCATTCTCGTCATCGGCGTCAACGGCGTGGGCAAGACCACTTCCATAGGCAAGCTCGCCGCAATGTACAAAAACGAGGGCAAAAAAGTTATCCTCGCCGCGGCGGACACTTTCAGAGCCGCTGCAATCGAGCAGCTTGAAGAGTGGGCTGACCGCGCGGGAGTCGAGATAGTCAAGCACCGCGAGGGCGCAGACCCGGCGGCTGTTACATACGACACAATACAAGGGGGCAAGGCCAGAAACGCCGACATAATCATCTGCGACACCGCCGGCAGACTCCACAACAAGAAGAACCTAATGGAGGAGCTGGCGAAGATATACCGCGTCATCGACCGCGAGCTGCCCTACAGCGACCGCGAGAGCCTGCTCGTGCTTGACGCGACTACAGGACAGAACGCAGTCAATCAGGCAAAAGAATTCAAGAATGTTGCAGAGATCACCGGCATCATTTTAACGAAGCTTGACGGCACCGCAAAGGGCGGCGTTGTATTAAACATCAAAAATGAGCTCGGCGTACCCGTCAAGTTCATCGGCGTCGGCGAAAAGGTGGACGACCTCCGCCCGTTCAACGCCCGCGCATTCGCCGAGGGTCTGTTTGACGCAGAGCCGATTGAAGACGAGGAAGAGGGAAAAGAGGACGAATAATGGATTTTCTCATAGCTACACATAACATGAAAAAACGCGCCGAGCTTGAGCGCATATTGAAACCCATCGGCGTGCGCGTTCTGCTCGCGGAAGAGGCGGGAGTCGAGCTTACCGATGTTGAGGAGACGGGCGTCACCTTTGAAGAGAACGCATTCTTAAAAGCCGACAGCGGCTGTAAAGAGAGCGGCATGCCCTGCATCGCCGGCGACTCAGGACTTGCCGTTGACGCACTCGACGGCGCGCCGGGAGTTTATTCCGCAAGATACGCGGGCGAGCACGGTAACGACGAGAAGAACAACGAGCTCCTGCTCAAAAATCTGTCCAACATTCCTATGGACAAGCGCACCGCGCGGTTCGTTTCGACCGTCTGCTGCTGTTTCCCGGACGGCAGGCACATGACCGTGCGCGGCGAGTGCGAGGGCAAGATTGCCTTTGAGCCCGCAGGCGAGGGCGGCTTCGGCTACGATCCTCTGTTTTTGCCCGACGAGTTTCCCGGCAAGACAATGGCGCAGCTAACCGCAGAAGAAAAAGACAGCATCAGCCACAGAGGCAAGGCGCTGAGACTCCTTGCAAAAAAACTGGAGGAAATTATATGACAAGCAAAGAGAGAGCCGCGCTTCGCGCGCAGGCAAATTCGCTCGAGCCGCTTTTTCAGGTCGGCAAGGGCGGCGTCAATGACGCACTGATAGCCCAGACGCTCGACGCATTCCGCTCCCGCGAACTGCTCAAGCTCAAGGTCCTGCTCGAGACAGCACCCAAGCCCCCGCGCGAAATTGCCGAAGAGATTGCGGCAAAGACGCAGTCCGAGGTCGTTCAGGTCGTCGGCGGCAGCCTGATATTCTTCAAGGAGAATCCGGAACTGCACGAGCCCAAGGATAAAAAGAAGAAGATAACCGGCACGAAGAACCCGAACCGCCCGTCTGTGCGCAAAAAGATACACGAAAAGAAGCTCGCCGAAGAGCGAAAGACCGCAGCGCGCCGCAAGGCGGAGCGCAATTTCAGACGCAGCCGCGATATATAACAGCAAATTTTAAGTCAACCGGTTCAAAAGCAGGCGCATTTTCGCCTGCTTTTTTGTGCATCGGGACAAATCGGGAATTTTTTGTAAAAGCCTATTGACAGCGTAGGTATAAGAGACTATAATACGCTCATAGATACTGAACAGGGAGGAAGCATCATGAAAAAGTTTGACAGCAACATTATGATGATGGAAATGTGCATGTTCTCCATGCGCATGTGCATGTGCATGCCTTTTTCTAACGAGCTTCCGTCAAACGAATAAATCTGATATATGCAGAGATTCGGGGAGCTTCGTGAGGAGTTTCCCGTTTTTTATTTGCATTGAGGAGGAAGAAAAGTGCAGTATCTGAAATTATTCTCGCCCTTTGATATAAGGCATTGGCGAATGTGCCGCAAGGCGCATGATTAAAAAGTCCGTTTCAACCCAATACCTTATAAATTAAAATACAAAGGAGACAATCAACATGAAAAAGACAATATCGATCATTCTCGCAGCGGTCCTCGCGCTGGGCTGCATCTTCGGCTTCGCCGCCTGCTCTTCGGGCAGCAAAGGCATCACCATTGCCGTTCCCAACGACGCGACCAACGAAGCCCGTGCGCTCCTTCTTCTTCAGGAGCAGGGCATCATCAAGCTCAAAGACGGCGCCGGCATCACCGCAACCGTAAGAGACATTGAGGACAACCCCAAGAACATCACCTTCAAAGAGGTTGAAGCCGCTCAGCTCCCCAACGTTCTCAAGGATGTTGACTATGCTGTTATCAACTCGAACTACGCTATCTCCGCGGGTCTTAACCCCGTAAAGGACAATCTCGCCATTGAGGGCTCCTCGAGCGCATATTCGAACATCCTCGCCGCCAAGAAGGGCAACGAGAATTCCGACAAGATAAAGGCTCTTTCCGCCGCTCTCCAGAGCAAGAAGGTCGCCGATTTCATCGCTTCCAAGTATAACGGCGCAGTTATCAGCGTTGTTTCGAACCCCGGTGACGGCTACGATCCCTCCGTCAACTACGACGCACTCAAGGGTCAGACCATAACCGTCGCTGCATCCCCCACACCGCACGCCGAGATCCTCGCCGTTGCCAAGGAGATCCTTGCCGCTAAGGGCGTCACCCTTGACATCAAAGAGTTCGAAGATTATGTCCAGCCCAACAATGTTGTTGAGTCCGGCGAGATCGACGCAAACTACTTCCAGCACGAGCCTTACCTCGACGATTTCAACAAGCAGAACAACACGAACATCGTCACCGTTTGCTATGTCCACGTCGAGCCCATGGCTCTCTACGGCGGCAAGCAGACCACTCTTGACGCAGTGAAGTAAATGTTATAAAATATAATGCCGGGCTAAGTTGCTCTTAATCGGGCTGCTTGCCGGCATTATCTTTTTATCCAGAAGTTCGGAGGCATAAAATGATCGAGATTAAAAATCTGTCAAAAACTTTCAAGACCGCCGACAGCTCGCTCGACGCGCTCAAGAATGTTTCTCTGACGATAAACGACGGCGATATTTACGGCATCATCGGCATGAGCGGCGCGGGCAAGAGCACGCTCGTGCGGTGCATAAATATGCTCGAACGCCCGACTGAGGGCCAGATACTCATAGACGGGGTCGATATGGGTTCGCTTTCGAGCAAGCAGCTCAGGGACGCCCGCCGCAATATAACCATGATATTCCAGGGCTTCAACCTGCTCATGCAGCGCAACTGTCTGAAAAACATCTGCTTTCCACTCGAGCTTGAGGGCATGAAGAAAGAGGACGCGAAGAAACGCGCGCTCGAACTGCTCGAGATAGTCGGTCTGCCCGACAAAGCGAAGGCTTACCCCGCTCAGCTCTCCGGCGGTCAGCAGCAGAGAATCGCGATAGCCCGCGCACTCGCTACAAATCCGAAAGTTCTGCTCTGCGACGAGGCGACAAGCGCGCTCGACCCGAACACCACACATTCGATCCTCAACCTCATAAGAGACATAAACAAAAAGCTCGGCATAACGGTTATTATAATAACCCACCAGATGAGCGTTGTCGAAGAGACCTGCAACCGAGTCGCCATTCTTGACAACGGCACGGTCGTTGAACAGGGCGAAGTCAGCACCGTCTTTGCCCATCCGCAGTCGGCGGCAGCAAAACGCCTCGTGTTCCCCGACGCTTCGGATGAGATTTTTGCTCCCGCTTCGGACGAGCACAGGATAAGAGTCGTCTTCAACGGCGCGTTCGCGACCAACACCCCACTGATAACCAAGATGGCTATGGACGAGGGAATCGCGGCGAATATTTTAGCTGCCTCCACGCGCTGCATCGGCGATAAGGTCTACGGCAACATGCTCCTCGGCATCCCCGGAGGGGACAACGAGCTTGAACGCGCGTCGAAATATCTGCAGAGTATGCCGGATATTCTTGTTGAGGAGGTTTAAAAGATGTTTGACAATGCATTCACTTCCGAGGCGCTGACGGAAGCCCTCGATATATTAAAAAATGATTTCCCGCTGGCTATCTGGGAGACGATATATGTCACCCTGCTCTCCACGCTCTTTGCAATAATCATCGGCCTGCCGCTCGGCGTGCTGCTCGTCGCGGGCGAAAAGGGCGGCGTTCTCCCCCTGCCGAAGGCTCTGATGAAGGTTCTCAATGTTATTATAAATCTTCTGCGCTCGGTGCCGTTCTTGATCTTGATGATCCTCGTTTTCCCGCTGACCCGCCTTATTGTCGGCACGGCGGTCGGCACAGTCGCCTCGATAGTCCCGCTCGTCATCGCGTCGTTCCCATTTGTGGCGCGCCTTGTTGAAAGCAGCCTGCGCGAGGTCAACCCGAATATAATTGAAGCCGCGCAGAGCATGGGAGCTTCACCCATGCAGATAATTATCAAAGTCATGATTCCCGAGAGCGTGCCCTCGCTGCTCTCGAACTTCACGATAGCGATAACCACCATCCTCGGCTACTCCGCAATGAGCGGAATAATCGGCGGCGGCGGGCTCGGCAAGATAGCCATAAACTACGGCTACTACCGCTACAAATATCTCGTCATGATCTTTGCGGTTATCCTGCTCATAGCGCTCGTTCAGATTTTCCAGAGTGTCGGCACCCACCTTGCAACAAAGACAGACAAGAGACTCAAAAAATAATTAAGCACATAAAAAGCCCCCGGTCGGGAGAAATCCCTGCCGGGTGCTTTGCTGTATTTATTTTACGCCTTTGCTTTCGGGGTGAAAACCTTTGCGTCAAGCTTTTTCATCAGCGCGTCGAACACTATCGCCATAAGCAGCGTAGCGGCGAAGCAGAGAATGAAATAGTTCAGATTGTTGTTGACCAGTCCGAGTCTCTTGAATATCGTCATCGGGATGCGCTGGAGAATATAGACGCTGAAAACATGCTTGCCGAGCATCGAAAGTGCGGGATTGCCGATTTTTATCTTCATCGATGCGAGCACAACAATAAGCATGAACGCGCTCGCCCACGCCCAGTATACCGGGAGCCCTGCCGAGCGATATTTATGTCCGACAACAAAGGCAGCAACCGCGACCGTAATGCAGAGCATATAGATATAGTTGTTTTTCATCACGAATTTGTCTATATACTTCTTGAGATACGCATACCACATACCCAGCGGGAAGAGAATCAGCGTGTTGTAGTACCACGCGGGCTTCCCGACTTTTATAAGCGCAAAAGCGAGTCCGCAGGTGAGTACGGTCATCGCGATAAGCCCCGGGATATGGTGCTTGCGGAAGATAAGGAACGACACTATAAGTATCAGATAGAGGCAGAGAACCGCGGTAATATACCAGTTCGAGTTGCCTATGCTCTCCCATGTAGTGAACGCGAGCAGAGTCGTTCTCGTCTTCGTCTTTATTCCGAGTGCGAGGTTCATCAGCAGGAACAGGAGAACCGCGATATCAAAATGCGCAAAAAGGTTCAGGAACCTGCGCCTGAAAATACCCTTGACATACGGCGTGCCTTTTTTCATTATAGAGCACATCATGCCGTAGCCCGAATAGAACAGGAAAGTCACAACGACGAGCTGACCGAGCCAGCTTTTCAGGTCGAGCCATATCGTATCGGACGAGCCGCCGAGCTTCATATACCCGCTGATGTGGCACATGAAAACGAGCAACACGAAGATTCCGTTTATGGCGCCGGTCGTATCTTTTGACATATAATCGGAATTGAACTCACCCGATTTGACGAACTTTGCGCCGCACAAAAACACAAACAGCGCAGCTGCCAGAACATAGATCATATTTAATTATCCTCCGCAATATTTGAGACAATTATATCACAGCATTCCTATCCTTGCAACAAAAAAAGCGCGGGCGCAGTTTTCGCTGCACCCGCGTTTTTTTGTTAGAAAGGTGATGTATCAATTAAAGGGGTTGTAGTAGAATGATCTGTTGTCCTGCTGGGTTGTCTGCTCCTGCTGCTGTTGGGAGGAAGAGGAAGTGGTGTTTCCGGTATCCTCGACGAGCTTTACCTTGACATTGAATTCCTTTGTCTGGTAGTTGCTCGATATCCTGCATAGGGTCAGGGTCAGCGTATCGCCGACCTTAGCGTTTTCAATCGCTTCGAGCAGAACTTCCGAAGTGCTCAGCTCCTTGCCGTTGACCGCCGTTATAAGATCGCCGACCTGGGCGCTGCTGTTTGCAAGGTCGCTGTCCTCGTTGATGTCCGCGATTATGAGCGAGCCCGCCGGCAGACCCTTTATCTGCACTATCATGTTATACTGCTGATTCGATGTATTGGAGAAGTAGCTGATGCCGAGCTTCGGGCGGTTCGGCACTCTGCCGTAGGCGATAAGATCGTCGATTATCTCTTTTGCGGACGAGATCGGGATAGAGAATCCCATGAGCTCATAGCTGCTGTCGCTGATTTTAAGCGAGTTGATGCCGACCACCTGGCCGTATTCGTTTATCAGAGCGCCGCCGGAGTTGCCGGGGCTGATAGCCGCCGTATGCTGGATGCACTCCATGGAGTAGCCTATCTGGCTGCTGACCGTTCTCGAAATTGCGGAGACCATGCCGTTCGTGAACGAGCCGAAGAACTCGGTGCCGCCGGGGTTGCCTATGGCATAGACTGTCTCGCCGACCGAAAGCTTCGTTGAATCGCCGAACTCTGCGGCGGTGAAGCCCGTAGCCTTTATTTTCAGCACGCCGATATCGGTGCGCGAATCGTAGCCGACTATCTCGGCGTCATACTGAGTGCCGTCATGCAGCTGAACGACGGCTTTGACGCCCTCGCCGCTGATAACATGGGCGCAGGTGATAATATAGGTATAAGTGTGATCTTTATTTTCGCCCATGACTATGCCGGAGCCTTCGCCGGAAGCCGAGCTTGACGACTGGCTGTATACGACTATGCCGACATTGCTCGGCGAAACTTTTTCATATATCTGAGCCGAGGTGAGCACGCCGTTGCCCTTTGAAGTCGTTGTCGCCTTCGGGGTCTCGGCAATGTTCAGCTGAGCGTCGCCCTCGGAAGTGCCGGTCACAGAAGTGCCGCCGGAGCTGCTGTTATTATTTCTCTTTGCAAGCACGGTGACGGTCGCGGAGACCGCGATAACAACTGCGAGGATTGCGGCGAAAACCGCAACGCCTTTCTTCTTCGCGCTCATCTTTTTCTTCTTTTTCTCGGGCTGAGGCGGCGTGTAGCTGCCGGAATTATATGAATTCTGGCTGTTATAGCTGCCCTGCTCGGGCTGCTGCGGAGCAGAATAAACCCGATCCGGCTCAAGCGGTGCAGACTGCTGTGCGGTGTCTGCCGAGTTGTCTTCGGGCGGCGTCTCGCCGGAGCTGCCGAAGTTGTTCACATAATCATCATTGTACATAAACTGAATTTACCTCCATCCATTGCCTTCGGGATATCCTTCATCTTTTGACACTATTATGGACTTTCAATATTACGATTTCTTGAACGTCGGGTAAATAACCTTTGGATTTTTATTCAACTTTTTTCCGCAAAAATTCATCTCAGCGGAAGCCAGAACACGAACTGCGTATATTCGCCCGGCTCGCTGTTGACGGTTATCTGGCCGCCGTGCATATCGATTATGGTCTTGACTATATACAGTCCGAGACCCGCTCCCTTGACATCGTAGCTGCGCGATTTGTCCGTTTTATAGAAGCGCTCAAAGACTTTGCCCGCCTCTTCGCGCGAGATTCCCTTGCCGCTGTTCTTGACGGAGAATATCATCTTCTCGCTGTCCGATTTTATTGCAACCTCGATATAGCCGCCCTCGTTCGTGAACTTCACGGCGTTGTCGATAAGATTATACACGACCTGATTTATCATATCCTCGTCGGCGCAGATGTTGAGCGGCTCGACCTTATCAAGGCCGCGTATCTCTATCTTCTTTTCATCTATCGCGCGCTCGAAGCCGAGCATCGTTTTGAAGGTCATTGCCGAAATGTCGAACTCCTTGGGCTGGATTTTTAACTGACCCGCCTCTATCTTCGACATATTGAGCATACCCGTGACAAGGCGAGAAAGGCGCTTGACCTCGTCGGAGACTATTCTGAGATAATATGTGCTCTTCGACGAATCTATCGTGCCGTCGAGTATTCCGTCTATGAATCCGCCGATAGTGGTCATCGGGGTCTTTAACTCATGCGAGACATTCGCGACGAAATTGCGTCTCGAAGTCTCGATAGCCGAAAGCGCGTTCGCCATCGAGTTGAACGCCGTCACAAGCTCCGCGACCTCGTCCTCGTCGCCGCCCAGCACTTTATGATAGGGCACCGAAATTCGGTTGCTGAAATCGCCCTTTGCATACTGCTTTGCCGCCGCCGACATCTCGCGCAGGGGCTTTGTCATCTGATAGGTCATAACATATGTTGCAACGAATGCTATCGCGAGCGCGAGAATTGCCGAGAACAGGAACATCTTGAGCATCGCCCTGACAGGCTCGTGCAGCGAATCCGTATCCTGCGAAGCGATGACCGCGCCGCAAAGCTTGCCGGATGCCACTATCGGCTCAACGCTTATAAAATGCGAGCTCTTGTACATTCCGCCGAGCGTGCCCGTTTCGGTATATCCGCCGCTGCTGAGCTTCGACAGAGCTGTTTCGGGAACTGTATATTTGCTGTGGACTATGCACTCGCCCATGTACATCACGAGATTGGACTGCCATATATCCTTACAGCAGATTATCTTGCCGTCGGTGTCGCATATATAGATGTCCGCATCTATCGCCTGCGAGAGCTGGGCGGTCGAAACGCTCATGAGCAGAGGAGGATTCTTGTTGCTCTCTTCAAGCGAGTAGCCTTTTTGAATAAGCGCCGCGGCAGTCTGCGAGACGGTCTGCGCGTTCTGCTTTAAAAGCGCCGTCTTCTCTTCGGACTGGTAGCGCGCGATGAATATCAACAACGACGAGCCGAGAATGGTGAAGCCAATAAACAGTATCAGCACCGTCACATAAAAGTAACGGTGAAACAGACCCGAGCGTTTTGTTCTCGAGCCTGCGTTCTTTACATCTTTTATTTCAAACTTTTTGCGTGCTTTTTTCATGCACATCAATCCTTGGTCTCAAACTTGTAGCCTACGCTCCAGACGGTCTTGAGCTCCCACTTGTCGGACACGCCCTCGAGCTTCTCTCTGAGCCTCTTGACATGGACATCGACCGTTCTCGAATCGCCGTAATAGTCGAAGCCCCAGACTTCGTCGAGCAGCTGGTCACGGGTGAACACCCTGTTCGGGTTGCTGGCAAGGTGATAGATAAGCTCCAGCTCTTTGGGCGGAGTGTCGATGCGCTTGCCGTCGACCCAGAGCTCGTAGTTCGTCAGGTTTATCTTGAGCTTGTCGTATTCGACCTGCTTTATATCCGCCGCCGGGGCGCCCGCGCTGCGTCTGAGGACTGCCTTGACGCGCGCCACAACTTCCTTTGCATCGAAGGGCTTGACGACATAGTCGTCCGCGCCGAGCTCGAGACCGAGAACTTTATCAAAAGTCTCGCCCTTTGCGGTGAGCATGATTATCGGCTTGTCCGAGAATTTTCTTATCTCGCGGCAGACCTGCCAGCCGTCGAGGCGGGGCAGCATGATATCAAGCAGCATCAGATCCGGCTGAATCTCGCCGAAGCTCTTCACGGCGCTCTCGCCGTCGTTTACTATGCTGACTGTGTAGCCCTCTTTTTCAAGATAGAGGCGCAGCAGTTCGCAGATATTAACGTCGTCGTCAACGACAAGTATTTTTTCGTTAGCCATAAGTACCTCTCCTTTGTTTTAAACGAACCCATTGTAATTATTATAGACCATTCAAAAAAGTTTGTGTGAATGGCGGAATAACATTTTGTTACAAAATTTCGTATATTTACCTGTGCAGATTCTCGCCCATGCTCACGAGCTTATGCTCAATAGAATCGACGAGCGCTATCCAGCTCGCGTTGATAACGTCCTGCGACACGCCGACCGTTGTCCAGATATCCTCGCCGTCGGACGAAGTTATAAGAACGCGGACGCTCGCCGCCGTGGCGTCTTTCGGCTCCATGACGCGAACCTTGTAGTCGATGAGCCTCAATTTTCTAAGGCACGGGTAGAACACCTCGAGCGCCTCGCGCAGAGCGCGGTCGAGCGCATTGACAGGGCCGTCGCCGTCCGACGCCGCTATCCTGACTCTGCCGTCGACGCTGAGCTTTATCGTGGCGGTTGCGCTGTGGCCGTTGTCATAGGGCAGCTCGTCGAGCACCTTGTAGCTGATGAGATCGAAGAACGGCTTGTATTTTCTGACGAGACGGTGAACTATCAGCTCGAACGACGAATCAGCGCCCTCATACTGATAGCCCTCGTATTCTTTTTGCTTCAGGATATCGAGCAGCTCCGCGACCTGCGGCGAATCCTTGTCAAAATCGGGATAGAGCTTCTGTATTTTTTTGAGCACCGCCGCCTTGCCGGTCACTTCAGAAAGCAGGAAGCGTCTTCTGTTGCCGACGGATTCGGGGTCGATATGCTCGAACGATTCGCTGAATTTCAAAACGCCGTCGGCGTGCATTCCCGCTTTATGGGCGAATGCGCTGCGCCCGACAAACGGCACATCCCTGTGCAAAGTTACATTGGCTATCGACGCTATTTTTATCGCCGAAGATGTCAGATTTTTAAGATTCTCCTGCGGGATACACTCATAGTCGGATTTTATCTGCAAATTGGGGATTATCGAAGTGAGCTTCGCGTTTCCGCACCGCTCGCCGAAGCCGATAAATGTGCCCTGCACCTGCTTGGCGCCCGCTCTGACCGCCATGAGCGCACCCGCGCACGCCATGTCCGAATCGTTGTGGGTGTGGATTCCTATATCGGTACCGGGGAAAGCTTTTACGATCTCGTCGGTGATTTTTTCAATATAATCGGGAAACGAGCCGCCGTTTGTGTCGCACAGAGCAAGGCAGTCCGCACCGCCGCGCAGAGCCGCGCGCAGGCTTTCGAGCGCGTAGCCGTCATTGTCCGACATACCGTCAAAGAAGTGCTCGGCGTCGAAAACGACATATTTGCCGTGGCTTTTGAAAAAGCGGCAGGTCTCCTCTATCATAGACAGATTTTCTTCGAGGCTCGTCTGCAAAACGCCCTCGACCTGGATTTTTCTGCTCTTGCCGACTATTGAAACGCACGGGGTTCCCGCCTTGAGCAGAGCGGCACACGCCGCGTCCTCTTCGACTCTCTCGCCCTTTCTCCGCGTTGAACCGAATGCGCACAGGCGGGAATTTTTGAGCCACAGCCTGCTCGCCCGCTCGAAAAATTCAAGCTCGCGCGGATTGGATGTCGGGTTGCCCGCCTCGATTATCGGTATGCCGAGATCGTCCAGCACACGGACTATCTCCAGCCTGTCGTTGACGGAAAAGGATATTCCCTCACCTTGAGCGCCATCGCGCAGGGTCGAATCGAGCAGTTCGATTTTTTTCAACTCTCTCCCTCCCGTATCAGTCGTTTATGACCGTGTCGCCGCTCTCCAGAGCGGTTATGCCCGAGCGCGAAAGCTCAGCTATTCCGTGGACGCTCATGTCCGCGATAAACGCATCTATTCGCTCCGGCTCGCCCGTCAGCTCCGCCGTGAGCATCGTGTGACCGATGTCCTTGACCCTCGCGCCGTAGGCTATGACGGTCTTTAGGACCTGCGGTCTGTCTTTGTTGAGGCAGTGGACTTTTATCAGCAGAAGTTCGCTCGAAACGAGCTTCCCCTCTTCGAGATGCGCCACTTTTATGACATCCTCGAGCTTCAACAGCTGAGCCTCGACCTGTTTTACCTGCTCCGGCTCGACCTCGGAGACAACCGTCATTCGCGAGAACTCGGGATGCTCGGTCTCGGAGACCGTGAGGCTTCGTATATTATATCCGCGGCGCGCAAAAAGTCCCGCCACTCTGAGCAGAACGCCCGAGCGGTTTCGGACAAGCGCCGAAACGGTCAGCTTCTGAGTCATAATAATTTCTCCTTATTTGTAGATAGCCGTCGTGATATCGCCGCCGGGCGGTATCATCGGGAGCACCGCGCAGTCTGGGTCGATGCGGCAGTCTATAACTACGGGCTTGTCCATCGAGAGCGCCTTTTTGAAAACGCGCTTCGCCTGCGACGGATTCTTTATTCTCATGCCCTTGACGCCGAACGCCTTTGCAACGGCGGCTATATCCGTCCCGCGCTCCGGCTGGGTCGCGGAAAAGCGTCCGTCATAGAACACCTTCTGCCACTGGCGCACCATGCCGAGCACGCCGTTGTTCATCACGATAACAACGACGGGGATATTATATCTGCTGAACGTTGCAAGCTCGCTCAGGCTCATGTGGAATCCGCCGTCCCCTGTTATCATAATGGTCTTTCGCTCGGGTTTGCCGAGTGCCGCGCCTATCGCCGCACCCATGCCAAAGCCCATCGCGCCCAGTCCGCCCGAGGTTATCAGCGAACGCGGGCGTTCAAAATCATAGTACTGCGCCGTCCACATCTGATTCTGACCGACATCGGTCACTATATTCGCTTCGCCCTTCGTCAGCTCGCTCAGAGTGTGCAGAACCGTGTACGGAGCATAGGGCTTCGGGCGCGGGATCCGCCTTTTGAACTCGGCTATCTCGCCGAGCCACTCGGAATTCTCTCCCGGCGGCAGCATAATACTTAGCTTTTCGAGCGTCTTTCCGAGATCGCCGAGAATGTGGGCGTCGGAAATTATATTTTTGTCGAACTCCGCCGCGTCTATATCAATATGTATTATCTTCGCCTTCGGGGCGAAGCTCTCTTTGCTCGCGGCGACGCGGTTTGAAAATCTCGCGCCCGCGGCAATGAGTAAATCGCAGTTTAACGCCGCCATATTTGCCGCCGGGTTTCCATGCATGCCGACGAGCCCCAAGAACAGCTCCGCCGAGCACGGATAAGCGCCGAGCCCCATCATAGAACACGCGACGGGGATATGCAGTTTTTGAGCAAATGTTTTCAGCGCGTCCGACGCGCCGGAGCTTATCGCCCCGCCGCCGACATAGATAAGCGGTCTTTTGGCTTTCTCTATCATCTGCGCCGCGCGTTCGAGCTCGGCTTTCTCCGGCTCTTTTGCCGGGGCGGGCTCGCTCTTCGGCGCGCGTTCATATTCCTCGCTCTGAGCCGCGATATCCGCCGGGATATCTACCAAAACCGGGCCTTTTCTGCCCGACTGCGCTATCGAGAATGCCTCGCGGACATCCTGCGCCACTCCGCGCTCGCCCGACGCGATGAACGAATATTTCGTCACCGGCATCGTAACGCCCGCGATATCGACCTCTTGAAACGAGTCGCTGCCGAGGAGCGAAGTCTTGACGTTCCCCGTTATCGCAACAACGGGGCTCGAATCCATGTATGCTGCGGCGATGCCCGTCACAAGATTGGTGGCACCGGGTCCCGAGGTTGCAATAACAACTCCCGTTCTGCCCGTCGCGCGGGCGTATCCGTCTGCCGCGTGAGCCGCCGCCTGCTCGTGGCAGGTGAGTATATGGCGAATTTTATCGCATTTGTAAAGTTCATCGTAGATATCGAGCACCGCACTGCCGGGATAGCCGAAAACCGTATCGACTCCCTGTTCGAGCAGCACATCTATCAGCGCCCGCGCACCCGTTGAATTCATAAACACGCCTCTGAAAAATTTATTTTACCGAGAATTTGAAGCTTGTACGGCTTCTGAACTTTTCGCCCGCTTTGAAAATGCAGGACGGGAAGTTCGGCTGGTTCGGAGAATCGGGGTAGAACTGAGTCTCAAGGCAGAAGCCGGCATATTTGTTCATCAGCGTGCCGCCCTTGCCGGGTATTTTGTCGAGAAAGTTGCCGGTGTAGAGCTGAACGCCGGGCATATCCGTAGTAACTTCCATAACGCGCCCGCTCTCCGGGTCATATGCAGTCGCAAACGCGCCCTGCGTGCCCTCATCGATGCAGAAATTATGGTCGTAGCCGTTGCATCCGATAATGAGCTGATCGTCGTCCTGATCTATATCCCTGCCGATAGCTTTCATCTGTCTGAAATCGAATGCCGTGCCGGTGACATCTCTTATCTCGCCGGTCGGTATGCTGTCCTCATCAATGGGAGTGTAGCGCGACGCGGACAGGCGAAGCTCCTGAGAGAGCACGTTCGGACGCTTATACGAGCCGAGATTGAAATACGCGTGATTCGTCATGTTTATCGGCGTGTTCTCTGTGCAGACAGCTTCATATGCAATCGAAAGCTCGTTGCTGTCATCAAGAGTATAAGTCACCTTTGCGCTCATCGCGCCGGGGAATCCGTTCGAGCCCTCGTCGCTCTTATATTCGAGAACAAGGCTCTCACCCTCGACTTTTGCCGCCCAGACAGCGTGCGAAAACTCGCCGCCGCCATGCAGGCAGGTCTTGCCGTTCTCGTTCTTTACAACATCAATTTCTTTGCCGTTAACGGTAAAATGTCCGCCGCAGATGCGATTAGCATATCTGCCGACGATCTGCCCCTGATAGTCCGAGCGCTCGACATGACCCTTGAGATCGTCAAAGCCGATGAGAACATCCTCGAAATTGCCGTCTCTGTCGGGCGCAAAAAGCGACTGCCAGGTTGCGCCGTATGTAATAACGGACGCACTGACGCCGTTTGCGTTCTTGAGCTCGTATATATCGACCTCTCTGCCGTCGGAAAGAGTGCCGAAAAGTTTCTTTGAAATCATTGATTTCATCCTCCTGCTGTTATATTAACTCATGGTAAATTATACATTTAATAAAGACAAGTGTCAAGCCGAACGGCGCACCGGCGCGCAACAGAAAAGCTGAATCTGCCGGCAAAAATTACAGCATCCATATTGACACGGGCAAATTCACAGTTTATAATAAAATCAATTTAGTACAGTAAAGCCTTAAATCTGAGGCAAAGAACGATTCGGGGCTTGCTGAAAGGGGAATAACAATGAGTTCATCAAAAGGAAAGTATATGAACTTCAAGGAAATCGCCGCCTATTCGCTCGGTCTTTTCGGCTTCCAGGCGATAGTCGGACTCCTGAATTCATATCAGGCGGAGTTTGACACTTCGATTCTCGGCGCGGACATCGCAGTCGTCGGTATTCTCGTGCTCGTGGCGAAGATTCTCTCCGCAGTTTTCGACCCGTTCGTCGGCAATATGATCGACCGCTCGAAGAGCAAAAACGGCAAGTTCAAATCGATGATTGCAAAGTCGATCCTGCCCCTGCTCGCCATGTCCGCGGTCGTATTCATCGATGTGCCGTTCAAGACGAACAAAGCGGCAACTTACATATGGATCTTCGCGACCTATCTTCTCTGGAGCTTCGCGATGACCCTCGGCGACGTGCCCTCGCAGGGCATCGCATCCGTCCTCACTCCCGACCCGACGGAGCGCACGAATGTCGTCTCCATCTCAAACACGTTCAAGCAGATAGGCTTCTCCGCCTGCGTCGTGATAGTGCCCATCGCCTGCCTTATAATCCCGGGCGGCTCCAAGGTGCTCGTCAAGAGCGGCGAAACCGACCTGCCCATGATAGCGAATGAGTATCTGTTCACCGCCGTGCTCACTGCCGTTTTCGGCTGCGTGTTGTTCGGGCTTATCCCGCTTCTCAACAAAGAGCGCGTACCCTACACCGCTGGCGACAAGATATCTTTCAAGGACATGATGGGCGCGCTCAAATCGAATAAGCCGTTCATGCTCGTCATAATCTCGTATTTTCTCGGCTTCGGACGCCAGATGGCAATGGGCATTCAGGTTCAGGCGGCGAACATTCTTCTCGGCTCGCAGAACCTCGTTGCAGTCCTCGGCATCTCGACCGCCATCGGCACGATGATAAGCATGGCAGCCTGCCCGTTCCTTATAAAGAAGCTCGACGAGAAAAAGGTCTTTATCGGTCTTTCGGTATACGGCTTCATCGCATCCGTGCTCTCGTTCGTGATAGCCCACTTCTGGTTCACGAATCCCGACAACATGGTGCTCACCGTCCTCTTCTACTTCTCACTGTTCCTCATGGGTCTCCAGTTTGCGTCTGTCAATCTCATGCCCATGATAATGACCGCCGACTGCGTTGACTACTATGAGTACGAGACCGGCAAGCGCATGGAGGGCACAGCGTATTCGGTGCTCACGCTGACTATCAAAATCTGTCTTGCGCTCGGCACGGCGCTCGGTCTTGTGTTCGTTCAGGTCTCCGGCTATTCGGACACCGTGCGCGAAATCGCCGCAGGCACCGCCGCCGGATTCGCGACAAAGACAAAGGACATCGTGTTCTTCGCCTACGCCGTTGTCCCCGGTATTCTCTCCCTGCTCTCCGCTATTCCGATATTCAAATACGATATCGTCGGCAAGAAGAAGCAGGAGATATCCGACGCGCTCCAGGCAAGAAGAACCGCCGCAGCCGCCGAGAAATAATCAAAGCAAAAAGTTATCCTCCGTATGGATTCATACGGAGGATTTTTTGTTTGGTTTAGATTTTTATTCAAACATCGCCTTGAATGCTTTTATCCACTCGCGCGCTATCAGCGCGTGCCCGCTCTCCGTCGGGTGGATGCCGTCCCAAATCCAGTAGGCGCAGTCACGTCCCTCTGCTGCTTCGTCGAACAGATGCTGAAGCTGGATAAAAAATATCCTGCCGTCCTTTTCGGCAATGCGGCGGCAGATTTGCGAATATCTGCCTATCTCTTCGCGGCAAGTATTCTCTTCCGCCTTAAATCTGTCCTTTGTCGGCAGAAAGAACGGCTCCATGAGAAACACTTTCAGCTCCCCGTTCGTTTCAAACGACTGCGAGAGTATGCTTTCGAGATTCTTTTCGTATTCCTCGGGCTCAACATGATTTTCGCCCTCAAGGAAGCAGTCGTTCGTGCCGATGAGCAGGCTCAAAACATCCGGCTCTATATCGAGCGCATCCTCGCGCCAGCGGCGGAGCAGTCCGCGCGTCGTGTCGCCGGAAATGCCTCGGTTTACAAATCGAAGTCCGGCATCCGGATATTCCGCGCCGAGCATACCGCTGACAATAAATGCGTAGCTGTGCCCTATCTGATGGTTGAGATCGTGGCGGCGTTCGGGCTCTTTGTATCTGTTGCCGTCCGTTATCGAATCGCCCTGAAAAAGTATCTTCATTTTTCTCCTCTTCAGTCTATATCCGCAAAAACCGTGTCTGTTATTTCTCCGCGGCAAGTGCCGTTGCTAAGGTCAACGAGCCGCGCCTCAAACGCAGGCTCAAGCTCCTGCGGTATTCTCATTTTCACCGTCACCACGTCCTCGAACGCCGTGTCCTCAACTATGCCGCCCTGCTCCGGGATAAGCGATGCGAGCCGCCCGTAAAATGTGTAGTCGCAGCGGATTTTTACTATACTGCACTCCGCGCGGGTCACTATGCCGCCCGCATCGACTGCGATTTTCGCCGCGTGCGAATAGGCTCTGACGAGTCCTCCGCCGCCGAGAAGTATTCCGCCGAAATATCGGGTGACAACCAAAACGCAGTCGGTCAGCTCTTCTTTTTGCAGGACATTGAGTGCCGGCATTCCCGCCGTGCCCTGCGGCTCGCCGTCATCCGAAAAGCGGCAGGTGTTGCCCTCTCTGAT
>ERZ780053.226-NODE-226-length-24066-cov-2.95002_pt1 | contig 24066 bp, 20 predicted proteins | sample MGYA00511088_ERZ780053 | MGnify/ENA primary metagenome ERZ780053 (study PRJEB29588, sample SAMEA2150866) | human gut metagenome | biome: human gut; feature: human-associated habitat; material: faeces | place: Denmark | collected 2008/2010 ...
CCAAGTCTTACACAATCTCCACAGGCGTATCGGTTCGGGTGCGTCCCACCCTACCAGATCATTTCTTATGACAGCAAACGCAGACCTTCGTTCAGGATGTTCTTCGCTGCATTCAAGTCGACATCATGGATTGCTCCACAGCAGGGGCATTCCCACTGTTCTCTGAAGCGCTTGCTCAACGCCTTGTTTCGGTATCCGCAGACATTGCAGACCTGCGTGCTTGGAAACAAAGCGTCTATCTGTACGAACGGCTTGTGCTGCCATGCGCATTTATAGCTGAGCTGCCGCAGAATCTCGCCCCAGCCTGCATCGCCGATTTGCCTTGCCAGATACGGGCTCTGCTGAAGCATCTTTCGGATATTGAGGCTTTCTGCACAGATCAGGTCATACTCCCGGACCAGCGCCGTCGTCAGCTTATGCTGCGCGTCGCGTCTCTGGTTCGCGATATGCTCGTGAAGCCGTGCAACACGGTGCTTTGCCCTGTTGTAGTTTGCACTGCCGATTGTTTTTCTCGACAGGGCACGCTGCATACGGGCCAGTTTCCTTAAGCTCTTATCCAGAGGCTTTGGATTTTCGTACTTCCGGTTGTCCGACGTGTACGCCAGATAGCGCAGGCCAAGATCGACGCCGACCACCGCACCGGTGGATGGCAGCTGTTCCATTTCGACGTCTGTACAGCACAGCGAAACAAAATACTTTCCACTGGGATTCTGTGAAACCGTTGCAGAAAGAATACGCCCCTGTACCTTTTTGGAGATACGGCACTTCACAGCGCCCAGCTTCGGGAGCTGTACCGCTTTGTCCAGCACCCTGATCGATGTACCGGTGCACCTGCTCTTATAGGATTTCTTTCCGGACTTCCTGCTTTTGAATTTTGGAAAGCCAGGCTTTTCTCCGCCTTTCTTCACACGACGGAAGAAATTCTGATAGGCAATATCCAGATCGCGCAGGGAGGACTGCAGGGCGGTTGAATCGACCTCCCGCAGCCATTCCAAAGTGTGCTTGAGCTGTGTCAGGTCTTTACAGCAGTCATGGTAATTTAAGGTTTGGCCGTCCTGCCTGTAGGCGTCGATTCTTTGTGCCAGATAGTGGTTATACACATACCGGCAACAGCCAAACGTGCGCTGCATTTGCTGTTCCTGTGCCTTGGTAGGGTACAGTCTGAATTTGTACGAATATTCCATTGTATCTACCTCCTACACAGTTTTCTGGTTCTCGATGTACTTCTTGAAAGGGTCGAGGGCAAAGAAATTTTACCCTCCTTTTATACGCCGAAGCGCAGAGCAGAGGGCAACTGCCAACCCGTGTGGTAAACCTTACGATATTATTTTATAAAAAACGTGTGAGGATGTCAAACTGCACGCATTGACATTCCTGCAAACAATGCTATAATATAGGTGTAAGGTCTGCTGATAGACGGCGACCCTCGGTTTTAGCTAAGAAATAAGCCGTATCCGTGGACTGGGGCGGCTTATTTCTTTTTGTCTATGTATTTCAAGATGATCGGTACAATGACACCGAACAACATCACGACAAGAGAAAGAATCTCAAAATCGCTCATACATACCACCCTCTTTCCGCGAGGATTGAGGGCAAAGAAATCACCCTCCTTTTGAAAGAGGGTCGCCACCTACCGTTTATAGCAAACCTTACTTCGCCATTGTACTAGAGCTCGCAGATTTTGTCAATCTGTGGGCCCTAATTTTTGTTTTTGGATGCGCAGCCCAGTAAAAAAGCATCCACTGCTTCCTGCCGGCTCGGAAAGCCGCCAGCCTTTGATCCGGAAAAGCCACCAAAAACTGTAACGCATTCCTGACACTCAAGAAACCAGCTATCAGACCGCTGAACAGCTTCCATTGGTGCACCGCATACCGGACACCGCAGGCCAGACTCAATTTGCCGATATGCGGCCAGTTGATCCATCCATATCAGACTCACTACCGTCTCCTCCTGTTTGTTCCATTTTTGCTTTTGCTGCGCGCTCCATACGGCGCATTCGCTTTTGCCTATTTTCGACTACGTAGTGATTGACCACCTCGATCGCTTCGATGGCATCGCCATCCTTTTCGTTGTCCAAGCGTCCGGAAACTTCCCGCAGAATTGTCAGAGCTTCTTCGACTTGCATTTCCTGCGGTTTTGTATCGCGACACCATCGAAGAAATGTGTCTTGCGCAATACCAAGTTTCTTTGCTGCAGTTTTGGATGAGATTTTCCCATCAAGCCACATAGCCTTGAATTGTTCAAACTCTTTAGGACGTGGTTTCGGAGGTCGGCCAAAACGAACGCCCCTTTTTTTAGCGGCAGCTGTTCCTGCGGCTACTTTTTTTCGTCTCTCCTCTCGCAGTGTCTTCTCCGTTTTTTCTTTTCCTGCAGCAAACCCGCGCAAATATATCTTTGAGTATGTCGGATCGACCATAATCACTTATCACCTCGAATCCTGTCTTCCTTGACGCTCCCCACATCTAAAGAAGGGGGATTCCTGCTTCAACGATCGCCGCCCAGCAGAGAGCCAAGTCTTACACAATCTCCACAGGCGTATCGGTTCGGGTGCGTCCCACCCTACCGTGTAAAACCGGAACTCAGTTCCGGTTCCTATGTAAGTGTCAAAACAGTTTCCATCATCCTTCACTCCTGACGCATCATCCACCATTTTTCAGGGCGGGGATTGTCGAGCAGCCATTGCTGTACATCCTCTTTCGATAGGCGAAAGTAGTCAAAAACGCTGTACAGGGGGGCTTCCTGCATTCGCCCCCAGCCGCGGAACCGTACTTTGCCGGTTACGGTTATGTATCCGGCTAAAGCCATATACCTGACGTCGTCGTTTGAAATGCCAAATTTAAGCTGCCAGGAACGGGAGGATACCCCGAGATGCTCGCAGCGGGCTGCTATTTCTTCCACCGTCATTTTCTCTCGGAGCTGATCGTAGAGCTCGCCTTTGGTTGCTTTGGGATCGGCTTTCATGTGTGCAGCTTCAAGCAAGTATAAAAGCGTATCTTTTTGCATCACATTCTGCGGGCCGCGATTTGCGCAAATCTCGGCTCGAATGTATTCATCCGGGGACGAATATCGATCCATGAAATTTCTGTTTGATTCCATAATACTGACCTCCGTATTATTTTAGGTGGGGCTGTGCTATCAGATCTGCACAAAGCAATTTTTGATTGTGTCTATCGCATCCAGGAGTATCTTCCACAAGGCCCCTCGCGGTTCCGGATAGATAATCGCCAAGATACCAATTACCGCCAAGAGAACGAGTAATATCAGGGCGCAATAGCGTACTACATTACCAACAATGTACGCTACCGACCGCACCACACTGCCTTTCTCCACGATCATCACATTACGATCGGCGATATGGTGCTTTTCCCTCAGAATTTCCTGCTCTGTCTCAGCTCTCAGCTCTTCTTTTCTCTTCCTGATCAGTCCATTCTTGATCTTGGGCATTTCTTTTTGCTTCCTCCATTTTCTGATCCCCATGGTCGCTGTTCGTTTTTTTTGCTGCGTATTGACCAATACTACTATTCTTTTGACTTCTTTCGATCAAGCGGTCTATAGCATCCCGCACGGCCCTTTGCTCATTTTCAATTTCTTTTGATGGCCTGAAATAGTATAATGACGGCTTCTGCCCTTCATGGATGCCGACGTTTTCGTGGATATAGTCCTGCCAGAATAGCCATAATCGAAATCGCCAGTAGCGAAAAACTCTCCTGCTGTTTTTGACCATACATCTTCCCTTCTGCCCGAGAAATTAAGAGTGGGCAAATTTGCCCACTCTTGAAATTTCCAGCAATAATGCGGCATTTGACCTTTAACTCAAGCTATTTTGAGGCCTCCACCGCAAAATTGAAATTCTGTTCTCCTCTCTCCTCACAGAATCGCTTGATGCTTGTCCCGCCCATGATTTTTCTTTCTTGCCGTTCCGAAATCTTATCTTGATACTTGCGCAGCACTTGCTCATTGATTTGAGATTCTAAATTCTTGTTCGATACCGAGACCGCGGGCGGATAGACTTTTTGGCCTTTCTCATTTTCGACGGGCGCAAGGCTGGGCAAAGCGACATACTTTTGTCCATTCGCTGCTTCGATGACTTTTATGGAGTTTATCGTCAGCAGCTCTCCTACGTCAACAGCCGCATATGCTTTTATTTTTCCTTTTTCAGTCAAGGATATTGATCGTACCGTTATGGACATGTCATTTTCGTGCTTTCTTCCAAAGGTATTTGCATCCTCCTCGGACTGATACGCTGAGAGCACCGCCCGGGACCACTCCGCGAATATCTCTTTAGAACGCGGCACTATATAGCTGTATCCTTTTTCGCCATATTTGTGTAACTGGATATATCGATCGCCGTATTGATTTTCCATAACGCGCACCGGGAAACTTAGACTGTCGTTGATAGTTACAATGCTATTTCCGACATGCGTTCTCCCTTCGGCTGATGCTGTAGTGCTTTCCAGCGATTCGGCCTTGACATCAATTTTCATTTGATTGACGTTCTGCTCGTCAGTCTTTGTGATTTCTCTGGATGACAAAATTCCTTTTCTCTCCATATACTGCAAAAGCTCCAGTCTTTCGAGCTCGCCAACAGCTGCGTCATAGCTGCTTTTTACAGCAAAGTATTCTTCCATTTCCTGGATGCTGGATTTTTCTGTGAGGTGCATCGCCATGAGCTTTTGATCCAAAAGAGCTGCTTTGTCCTGCAACGCTGCATACTCCTGCTCTTGCTGATCTTTTCTCTTTCTTTCATCAGACTGTCTCTTCTGGTAGTTTTCGAGTTCTTGGACCTTGCTCTCAGGGATTTCAGCATCCAGTATGTGCAGGCCGAAATCAGAATCAATCTTTGCTACCGCAGACAAAAAGTCAAGATTAAAGAGTTTCTGGGTAAAGTCTATCGCGTCGCCCTTTTCTCCGCAGCCAAAGCAATGGAATGTGTTTGTTTTGGGATGGACAACAAATGACGGTGTTTTCTCGTCGTGAAAAGGGCAGCAGCACTTAAAATCCGCTCCTGCTTTTACAAGTGGTACACTCCTCTGTATGACATCCACAATGCTCAGCCGGTTTTTGATTTCAGCAACTGCAAGCTGCACTTGCTTCCGTTTGTCGCCACCGACCATTTGGTTCGGAGTAACTGGTTCTCTCGCTTGTTGCTCTAAGCGAGCTCGCGTTTTAATCATGTTGGAAATGGACACGTCTATTGTATCATGCCTGTATGTACCGTAATAGACGCCACTGCTGCGCAGCATCTCCTTGATCTCTCCATCCAGCTTTCGACTTTCGTCCTCGGTATGGATGCGACCTTCTCGCTCAAAAGAGTTTCCTCTCTCAACGAAGATGGTGAAATTCGTGTAGCGACTGAATGCGTCGCGGACCATTTGCCGATACTGCTCCTTTTCGGCCGGAGTCCCCTCCGCAAGATAAACGGAGTTTAAAATCAGCGGAGAATCCGTCACAACAAAATCCACTTTACCGATCAGGCGATCGATTCTATGCTTCTGCTCGTCAAACAGGGATTTTTGATGTTCAAAAGATCCATCGAGCAAATCATATTTCTCGTCCCAAACGTACTCTTTCGCCACCTCGGACACGTACTCTGCGACATATCCCTGCTTTTTGAGTTTTTCTGCGATCTCCCATGCGCAAGTCGTTTTTCCTGCGCTCGGGCCAGCTATCAAGTTTACGACGATGGTCGCTTTTTTTTGATATGCTTTCGCCTGCATGGAATCACCTCACTGCGTTATTTCAAAAGACTGATATTCCATCTCTTCCATTTTCTGCGTATCATCGGCCATCTGACAATATCCTTTAACACCTCCATTATCAATCACCTTATTATTCTGATGATCTGATGCGTCCAAATTCAGCAGGATATTTAGTTCATTTACTCGCGCAGTTTTTTCTCTCAATTCATCCTCCTGGGCAAAAGGTTTCATCACCTCCTCTTGAGCATTCTCGAGCTGGGTCTTCAGATTTCTCAGTTTCTCCTCTGACTCTGTGATTTCCGCGCTTATACCAGCCAGAGCGTTGTCAAGCCGCGTAATATTGCCATACACATCCGGACCGAGCTCCACCCGATATTGCAACATGTGCGTAAGAGTTACCACATGTTGTCCCGTGAGTATATTAAGGCTCAACTTCATGGCAAAACCACGATACTGGCCCAACGAGACAAGATCAGGTCTGGTCATCTTCTTGACACTCTCAAGGAGTGCCAATCCGGCCGCCTTCTTTTCTGTGTATGTCTTCCCGTGGATCGTCATAGGCGAAAACCCATTCACTACAGGTTGCTCATTAAAAAATGCCAAGTCCTTTTGCATGTTACGCAGACGAACCTCACAAGACTGGATTTCGCGGGGATAGTATTGCGTTATGCGATCTTCCAATGCGAACTTCTGGCTCTGGTAGCTGGCTTTCAGCGTATTCAGCTTCTGCACCTCGATGTCAAGCTCTATCTTTTCCTTGATTCTCGGATCGCTGACGCACAGCGCCTTGATTTCCGCATAGGAGAGCGCTGAGGCGTCAACGTCTTCCATTGTGCGCACCGCGCTTTTTGATGTCATAATCTGACTAATAAACTTCTGCTTGGTCTCCATCGTCTGATACATATAGCCGTCAAAGGAGCCCTTTGTCACATAGGTGTAAATCTCCACCTCCGGATTTTCGTTGCCCTGCCGTATTATGCGGCCATCCTGCTGTTCCAGATCCGACGGTCTCCACGGAGGCGTCAAGCGATGTAACGCTTTCAACCGTGTCTGCACGTTTGTGCCGGCTCCCATTTTATCTGTAGAGCCAATCAGAACACGGATTTGCCCGGCGCGCACCTTTGCGAACAACTTCTTTTTATCTGCCTGCGTCTTCGCCGAATGTACAAACGCAATCTCGTTTTTGGGGATTCCTTTGGCGATAAGCTTGCCGGCTAGGTCTTGGTAAACATTCTGAAAGCCTTCCATTACGATTTCCCCGTCCTGATTTTCCTCCATTTGGATCGGATTCTTCTTCGCAGGCGTCGAAAAGTCGCAGAAAACAAGCTGTGTCCACTTTTCCGATTCTCCCTGTTTCCAGATTTCATAGACGCGTTCTGCACAAGCCGTAGTCTTGCTCGTCTCAGAGTCCGGCAGCATGGGATTTGTAAGCCTTTGATCAAGCGCAAGCTTACGCCCGTCGCCAGTGATTTTGAGCATATTATCCTCACCAGGAGTAACCATCCGGCTGCGCACACGCTCCGCGCGTTGACCAAATTCCTGGATCATTTCCTTTTGAAACTCAGAGGGTTCGAGCTGCACTGTCTGGTAATTTGCCTTTGGTACAGGCAACTGCAGCATGTCCGCCGTCTGAATATCAGCGATCTCACGAAAGATGGTCATAAGCTCCGGCAGATTGTAAAACCGCGCAAATCGTGTTTTACTGCGGTAACCAGTCCCCTCCGGTGCCAGTTAAATTGCCGTGACCGTTTCGCCGAAAGCACTTGCCCAAGCATCGAAATGAAGCAAGCCATAGCGCTCTAGCGTGTAATATTGCAGGTAGCGCTGCATCGTGTACAACTCTACCATAGTATTGGAAATTGGCGTGCCTGTTGCAAACACAACACCATGCCCATCCGTCAATTCATCCAAATAGCGACATTTGAGGAAAAGATCCGAGCTCTTTTTGGCTTCGTTCTGGTTGATTCCGCTGACATTGTGCATTTTGGTAAACGCAGCAAGATTTTTAAAATAGTGCGCTTCGTCGACAAAAAGACGGTCTACACCGAGTTCCTCAAATGTGACCACACTATCCTTACTGCTTTGATCATTCAGCTCATGCAGCTTTCGTTCTACATCTTTCACCTTTTTTTCGAGTTGTTTTACGCTGAACCGGTCGCCATCTTTTCGCTTTATTTCCAGAATTTCATCGAAGATCTCCTTGCGCTGCTTCTCCAGCCCTTCCCGTAGTCTCTCTTGAGATAACGGGATTTTTTCGAGCTGGCTATGCCCAATGATGATACCATCGTAATCACCTGTAGCAATCCGCGCGCAAAACCGCTTGCGCTTCTGCGTCGTGAAATCGGCCTCCGTCGCCACAAGCAGGGAAGCGCTCGGATAAAGCTGAAGCCATTCAGATGCCCACTGCTCCGTGAGATGATTTGGGACAGCGACCAGTGATTTGCTGCAGAGCCCAAGTCGTTTGCTCTCCATCGCAGCTGCAACCATCTCATACGTCTTGCCGGCACCGACAACGTGCGCAAGCAACGTGTTTCCGCCAAGCAGGATGCGAGCGATCGCATTGACCTGATGCGGACGCAGCTTAATCTCCGGGTTAATTCCAGCAAAACGCAGGAAACTGCCGTCGTATTCGCGCAGCCGGGTACTGTTGAATTTCTCGTTGTACAGCTCGCAAATCTCTCTGCGGCGCTCCGGATCAGCCCAGATCCAATCTGCAAACGCAGCCTTTATCTGATCCTCCTTACTCTGTGCGGCCAGTGTTTCTTCTTCATTGACCACAGCTACACGCTTGCCGTCACTTGTTTCCGTATAGTCAAACACACGCACATTGCGCAGATTCAGCGCTTCTTCGAGGAGTCGGTAACCGTTGGCGCGACCAGTACCGTAAGTGCTACTTGCGATTACATTGGTATAGTCCAAACTCTTTCTTGTTATGTTCCACTGGCTGGTGTGCTCCGAGTAGAGCACATGGATTTCTTTTTTCGCATATTCCGGCGTGTCAAACAGCTCGTACATGAACTGCTCAACCACACTTACAGGCAGCCACGTCGCGCCAAGGCGCACGCTGATCTTATCTGCAGTGAGATCTTCCGGCTGCACCTTTTCGAGCGCCTGCACATTAGGTTCCACGGCATCTTTCAGCAGCTCCGGCGCAGCGTCGTACATCGCCCGCGCCATGCGCAGCTTGCGCCGCACATTACCGGACAGGTATTCATCCGCTGCAACAAGTGGATACTGCGACAGATCGACACTCTCCGGCGAAATCTTCTCCGCACTTTCCGGACAGTCTATGTCCCTGAAAATGACGCCGCGAAGATCTGCTTCAAGCTCCTGTTCACTCTTGCCGGTCAGCTCAGCCATATATGCAATATCGACCCGGCCTTTTTCGCCGAGGGATACCGTCAGCGCCTCGCTGGCCGTGTCCACATGCTCCACCACTGCCGCCGGACGGATTGTGCGTTGCTCGAACATATCCGCCTTACGGACAAAATTGCCTTCCTCATCCAGCACCTCGAGAGAGCTCATGAGATAATACGCATCGTCTTCGCGGAACACTCTCTTATTTTCCCGAGAGTTGATGCGGCCGAACTGCTTTGCGAATGCGTCATACACGTCATTGAGCTGTTCTCTTTGCGCCCGGATGTCTGCATCTGGATAATCTTCTGTTTGATATTCAATCAGGGTACGGACGCAATCTCGCAGTGCAATCAACGCCTTGATCCGTTTTTCTGCCGCTGCAGATACCTGCACCGGATGCATCAGGCTGTTTTCTCGGTAATAAATCTTACCGTCGGTAATTGTGAAGCTGAAATTGCGCACCGTGGGGTCTGCAGGGATAGAATCGGCGTTTAATTCTTCTGGCTCGCCGATCTGTGTCTCGGTTATACCCCCGCATAACGACCGGATTGCATAGGAAAGCATTTCCTCCAGATCTTCTCCCTCCCGCGCAATGCAAGCCGTTTCCGGCCCATACGGGCCGCTGACCTCCTTCATTTCACCGAGGATCATTTGCGGATGCTCGACAAAGTACGCATTCATCACGCAGCCATTTGCATCGCGGTCAAGGTGTACCCAGTCCGGCTCCGTACTTATCATGCGGTCGCGTTTTTGCAAAAACAGGATGTCCGACGTGACCTCAGTCCCGGCTGCCCCTTTAAACGTATTCGTCGGCAGCCGGATCGCGCCGAGTAGATCAGCGCGCTGCGCGATGTATCGGCGCACAGCCGGACTACTCTTGTCGAGGGTTCCTTTTGCTGTGATAAAAGCAATGACACCGCCCGGCCGCACTTTATCAAGCGTCCGTGCAAAAAAATAGTCGTGAATGTAGAAGTTGTATTTGTTGTATCGCCGGTCTGAAACCTTAAATTGGCCAAAAGGCACGTTGCCGATTGCAACATCAAAAAAGTTGTCCGGCAGCTCCGTATTTTCAAACGCCTGCACCATAATGCTATCGCGCTGATAGAGCTGCTGCGCAATCCGCCCCGAAATGCTGTCAAGCTCGACGCCGTAGATCCTGCTGTCCCGCATACTCTCCGGCAGCATACCGAGAAAATTGCCGATGCCGCAGGACGGTTCGAGGATGTTTCCAGTCTTAAATCCCATGTTTTCGAGAACCTGATACATGGCGCGTATAACAGCCGGAGGCGTGTAAAACGCTGTGAGTGTGGATTCCCGCGCTGCACTGTACTCGCTTTCGGTGAGCTGCGCTTTCAGCTCATCGTACCGGCTGTGGGGAAACAATCTGCCAAACCGCCCCAGCCAACATACTGCGCAAGGACGGCCTGTTCCTCTGGCGTCGCAAGGCGTTTATCCTTTTCCAGCTCTTTGAGGAGACGAATTGCTGCTATGTTCCGCGCATATCGTTGGCTCGGCACGCCAACACCAAGGTCATCGTCTGTAATGCGGTAGTCCTTGCGCTCTGCATCCGGGATTTCCGGGAAAACAACCGACGGCGAAACCCTTTTTCGGATCGGCCGCGAGGGTGCAGCGAATACCGTATCGTTCTCAACTGTCTGATCCGGGCCGGTTGACGGCTCCTTTGTGGCAGGGTCATGTTTTGTCTGCTCAATGGCCCGTTCATCGGGGAAGTTCCCGTAAACCCGCAGCCATCTGTTCTCCTGAAGGTCATAGATACCAGCGCCGTCATAGGCAAAGCCATCCTCGCCCTCCATGGTGCCGGCCACATATTTCTGCGCAGCTTGTTCAGCCTCCGCCAGCGTTTGGTAATCCAGCCGTTCATCAAAGCCATTTTCAAAGTGGTGGTACACCACCACTTCGTAAGGCGGCTCCATGCGCTGGGCATAGCGGTCGATGTCCTCCATGGTGAGCCATTCCGGTTTTTCCGGCAGGGCGTCATAGAGTTCCCGCATTTTGGCGATTTGCTCTCGCACGTTCCCAGCCCACAGGTGCTTTTCTGCCCGCCCGCCAGCGCCCAGAAAGTATTCACAATCAACCTTTAGCCGGTCGAGCAAGCGATACATATCCTCCTGTTCCGCATGGGTAGGTACATTGCTATTGGATTCTTGGGCAGATTGGTATTGTGCGGCAGCTTCCCGCAGAGCAGGGAGTATGGCCCGATAGGTGGGATACTGGGATAGAAAGTCCAGTACACCGCCGTCACCGTCTCCGATGTCCTGACGCTCTGTATACGTGGTGCCGTCTGGCATGACCACAGTAAACTTCACCTTGTCATACGCCAGGAACCGAGCATTTTCGGGGTCATCGGCTTCATACCACTTTTCCCAGGTGCCGTATTTTTCAAGAGCAGCCTTTGCACCGGCCACCCGCTCTTCATCCGCGTGTTTCATCAGCGCGTCAAACTCTCCGACATTGTATCGGGTCTCGTCTGCAAAGACGGGGCTTTCGCTCCACTCGCAATAGATGTACGGTTCTGTGTCAGGAGGATACTGCTCACTGGTGCGCTGGAACATTTCCGGTTGTTCCTGCTCTCTGGGCGGCACCGAAAACACCGGCGCATCCTGGGTAGTGGAGATAGTCATCTGGGAGGTATCCGCAATCCGCTGAATTTCATCTCGCACCGTCTGGGGCATTTCATCATCATAAATCGTCACTGTACGATCTGGGGCAATGTGAGCCACCGTTTTGTAGTCCCCGTGTTCTTCCTCCAGCCGGTTCCACACGGCAATCCCATTTCCCAAATGGCCATAGCCGAGATCATAACCTGCCCCGGGCGAAGCCTGCTCTTCCTCTTCAGCAAGCGCCTTTTCTTCCTGAATTTTATCAAACTGCGCCTGCTCCTGTGCACTCAAATACAGTCCGCTCTCGATCAGCGCTGTAATGCGCTCGGCGACTTTAGACCAGGAAAGATTTACAGTGGGGCATCCTTTCTTTTCAAGTTTCATCCCCTTACCATCGTGCGCCTCGCTACTGCCCATAGCTCCGGAAAGTGCATGAGATCTGCCTCCGATACCATACTCCTTCTTGAGAAAAGCTTCTTTCTCTTCTTTTGTCGGCCCACTTATGAAGTAGTTAAATATCCGGCCTTTCGAGCCGTAAACACCGCCTCCGTAAGCAATAGCCTGATTGATTTCGTCCTCCGTGATATATTGAGAGACCTCAGAAAACTCTTCGATCTCCGACTGGGCAAAAGAAAGAGCAGAGGGGATTTTACTCTCCTCTGCTCTTTCGATTTTATCAATTTGCGCCTGTTCAGAAAATAGCGAAAACTGCTCCAATCCGGCAGCCTGCTCCGTCAGCTGTAAATCAGATCTTCGCGAATGATTTCCTCTGCGGCGTTTCGGATGTTGTTCATTTCTCCTATCCACGCCATCTGATCTCTGGCTTTCAGCGCTTCGTCTATGCCGCGCTCCTTCGCTATCTGCTCCGTGAGCTGATCCATCATCTCGTTTGCCTGTCGATCGATCTCTTCCAGATGCTCGTTCAGAGTCCCCTCCATCATCATGGCCGTGTACAGGCCCATCTGATGTTCCTGCAGGTACGTCTTCCTCAAGTACCCGTATTTCCCGATCTTCGGTGCCTCGGGTGCTTCCAACTCCGGAAGATAATAATCTCCCATTTTCTTGTAATTCAGTTCCATGCTGCCTGCTCCTTTCCTCTCGCATCACATGTTTTACGGCCTTTTCGATTTCTCGCAGCGCTTCTTCCGCTGCTGCGCTCGATGCTTGACCCAAAATACACATTTCTGTAAGATGATTATATCGCGATTTATTCGCAAAGTAAACATCGAAATACGCTTTGCTTTCCGGCTCCAGATTGCAGCGCCGATACAGCATATACCGAACACTTTCGAGAACAAATTCTTTTGCTCTGTTCTCATCCTCTGTATTCGTTTGCATCGCGCTGCGCAGCTCTGCCACCCAGCTTTCCTGCCGATTCTCAGCTACCCTGTCAGCCCAGGCTGAGAGTAATACACTAAAATCCGAGGATACAGTGTTGAGGGCAAAGCGTTTTTGTATCTCTTTTGCAACGCTGCCTTTCTGATTATCCTTAATTTTCCAAATAAGAACACTTGGTCCAATCAGCTTGCGTGTATCCGCAATATCGTAGACATAGCGCAAGCCGGTTGGCCGCATACCACTGTCATCGATCAGAACGATACCGCTTGTTCCGCCCTTAATCCAGTACCCAAGGTCATTCCACTGCTTAAAATCCGCACAAGCGGTCGCATTCGGCCGTTGTGCATAGATTGCAATCTGGTCTTGCCAACAATACTTATAGTTTGCTGCCGCGCAGTCCAGAAACCGCAGGTAAGCCTCTGAGCTTTCGAAAACCGAGCGTGCTGTTTCCCTCAGCAAATCAATGATTTGCTTTTTGGTGCTTGCCATATCCCTCGTATTCCCCCTTTTTCACGAGTGGGCAATTTTGCCCACTCTGTGTTGATACTTTTCTGGTATTGATTATTTTCCAATTTCAGCCCATCTGATACCCTCCAAAAAGTATGATAAGCTCATATTCTTTGGGGGGTATCAGCAATTTGCTGATACCTTGAAAGCACATACCATGTGCACTGTTTTTGGGATACGTCGCCATCTAAATGACATTATCCTCCAAGGACGCCACGTTGGGCAACTGCGCCGGACATAGTCCACGGTCGTAGAGGTCGCCACGGGGGTGGTCCCTGGGTATTAAACAGGCCGATGACCTTACCCAGACCATGAGGTAACACCAACAATTTGGTGTGCCGCTCCTTCATTATTGAGATCCTGGCGAAGCTGTTACATGATCCTTTGTATTCTTTTTAGTGGCGGATTCAGTTTTTCAGGCGGCATTCATCGGGTTCTCCGATGGTTGCCGGTATCTTGAGTGGGCAAATTTGCCCACTTTTTTGAAAGACTTTCTGAAATCGGTTTGTTCTTAATTTACAGTCGTAAGTAAACCATTTAAAAAACTATACCTTTTTGAATTCCCCTCCTGATAAAATGAGTCTTAATGTTTTTTAAAAGGGGTTTTTAATATGGCAAAAAAGTACGGATATGTTCGCGTCTCCACGAAAGGTCAAAGTATTGATCGGCAGCTTGAAAAGCTAAAGGCGCTTGGTGTTATGGACGCAGATATTTTTATTGACAAAATATCTGGTGCCACTTTTTCGCGCCCATCGTATCTTTCGCTGAGAGAGCTTATATCTCACGGAGATATTTTATATATTGACAGCATAGATCGCTTAGGCCGCAACTGGACCATGACAATTTCCGAGTGGAACTATATCGTTCATACCGTAAACGCAGATATAGCGTCTCTAACAGAGACAGAGGCTTTTTTTGATAGTCGTCGTTTTAAAGAGATGGGCGAGATTGGCCAACTGATTGAAAGTTACATTTTGAGCACACTTGCTTGGGTTGCCGATACGGATCGGAAGAAAAAACATGACTATCAAGCCGAGGGTATCCGTTGTGCACGCCTTCGGGGACAAGTCTTCGGCCGTCCGAGTATTAGCGACGATAAAGTCCAGCGCTTATATGAAGCATTGTCGGCGCGCCAATTCACACCTTTTCAGATCGCCGAAAAACTCAATCTGCCCGCTTTTGATGTTTACCAATACCTTGCCACAGGTAGCAGTGAAGCCCTAACGGAAGCCGACAAGTACGAGATCACACAGCTGGCCAATGTGCGAAAGTATTCTTACAAAAAAATAGCCGCGGACACTGGAGTGTCTGTGGCTACTGTATGCAACTACGCAAAGAAACTTAAATCGGCCATACCTGATTCAAAATAAAGCGTAATACAAACGTATTACGCGGCCCTTGGAACGTATTGCATTTGTATTGCTTTGTCCGAAAATATTCCACGCATAAAATTTTTAAAAAATGGCTTACTCACTCGGCTTTGCCGAGTTCCACAATGAAATTGTGGACAGAGTTCCTTATGCCCATCGAGTACTCAAAGCTACTCTTTGAGTACTTGATATCCGAAAAGAAACCATGAGGTGAAAGAAATGAAAAAATTCGCTGAAGAGCTGCGGCTGCGGAATGTCGATGCTGCTGCTTTGGCAAAACTCGAACAAATTGCAGAGAAAAAAGGGTTACGGCGTAACGACTACATCAAGCGAATTATCGAAAATGCAGCGTACAGTTCGGAGCTACTCCTTCTCGATGAGAAGTATGAAGCGCTTGTTGATACGGTCCTACAGATCATCCAAATGAATACCTCCGAAATAAACCGCCTGGCATCTCTGATCGAAAGGATGGCTGATAAAGATGGCTAAAAAAACAAAATCGTTTCGTCTGTCGGAAGAGGCTTGTACCTTACTTGCACAAATGGCCGCAGCGACCGGTAAAAATGAAACAGCTTTACTTGAATCTCTGATACTCGAAGCTGGAAACCAAGAATCCAACCAAGCCGCTGCATCTCTACTCTCTGCTGTCGAGCAAAAATATGATAACACGATCACAGGCATCAGATTAGCCACTCGAAGCGCCGAGAAAAACATTTACATTGTCATTGAGATGCTGCACAGCCTTATCATGAATACTCTGCCTAAAAACGAACAAATCTACTTTCCGACACATCGTCTTGATGTTTCGCTGGCGAGCCGGAATAATGATCCTGACAAGCTCGCTGCCCTGATAGAATCTCAATCACCGATATATAGTGCTGCGTTTGAGGACATCAGCGACTACTTGACGAACCTAAAGCAGCGAAAAGATAATCGACCCAAGGAGAACACGTGAGGACAAAATGGCAAATATAAAAGCTGGAGTTGTCCTGGTAACTCGCTATACAACTCCCCATAGCAGTGTTTACGAGTCCTACATTGACTATATGGCGAGAGACAGCGCAACCAGGCAGCGTAACGCAAGCAAATTCATGCTATCTTCATTATCTGATGATCTGGGCTATGTGGGATACGCCTTCGACTACATGGATGATGCTCGCAAATCATCCAATCTCTTTACCGCAACTAAGGATAGTCTGAGTAAAGACGAAATTCTGGAATTACAGACAGCATTCCGTACCGCGCAAAAAAACGGATCTCCAATGTGGCAAAGTATAATCTCCTTTGACAATGCCTTTTTAGAACAATATGGCATATATAGCCGCGAAATGCAGTTATTGGATGAAGAGCGCATTCGATCCTTGACTCGCGTTTGCATGAAAAGAATGCTCCAAAAAGAAGAGCTGCTGCAAACCGCCGTTTATACTGCAAGCATCCACTACAACACAGACAACATCCATGTCCATATTGCAACTGTTGAACCCATACCCACTCGTCCAGAAGCTACCATCAAAAAAATAACCATTCCGCGGCAGTTTATAGCTGATCACGGCATCTTGGACGATGAGCGTGACTATCGAGTAGATCGCTCAACCAAAGTTACAACCTATAAAGGGGGCTATAACAGAATTTTTGCGAAACTGACGTCGGCCCTGGAACAAGAAGACATATCCCTCCGGCTCGGAAACTACATTACCATCAATTCAGATCGATCAATTTCAATGACATATCGCGGGAACAGAAATCAAGTACCGTTGGCTTTCAGTTACTCGGAAGAGACAGCAATCCGCGGGAAATTTTCGAAAAAATCGATTGATGCTGGAAAAAGTGGTATTGTAAATGAGATAATCAACCAGAGAGGGCTACAAACCGAAATCAATAATATTCTTCGCGAAAATATTGTGCAGCGCATGAGAAAAAGTGAAATTGAGTCTGATCCTGAATTAACCTCTGCTTTTGTATCACTCTTGAAAAATTTACCTCCAGATCATCGCCTCTGGAAATACGGAAATCAGGCTATGACAGAGTACCGTCCAATGATCGATAAAATTACATCTACATGGATCAACAAGTACTATCCCGATGAGTATCAAAATTTGGAGCGGCACCTTAAAGAAATGGATGCAGTTTATCAAACGGCATATGGCGCATCAGGCAGCAGCTATGCAAAAGGTAAACGACAAGATTTGTATGCCCGTTGTGGCAATCGTGTCCTACTCATTGCGCGCCAAACAGTACATGCTTTAGACAGACGCACGTCCCAGCACGCAGGATCTCCGTCTTTGCCAAAGCACATATACAACACCCCGAATACCTCTTATGCTTATCAGCACGAAATCGAAATAAGTATAAGACTCCTAAAGAAAGCACTGTCAAATGACTATGAGCATTTTAAAAACCAAGTTGTATATGACCGGCTTATGAAGGAAGCCGATTATGAGGCATACCAAGATCTCTAATTCCCATTATTTCTGCAATTTTTGAAAGTGGGCAAATTTGCCCACTTTCATTTCAGCTGAAAAATGAAGCGCTTATATTGTATTGACAATAGCACCAATCCTTGCTATTATTGAACCATGGAAGTAATACGCAAGGAGCAATACTATGAGCGAGAAAATCGACCTATCAAAGAAGATCCCGATTAAAGAATATGCTGAGAAAATCGGTAAAGATTACGGCTATCTTTTACGGAAATGCAGAGCTGGCGGCTTTGAAACGGCTATTAAGATCGGTACGCAATGGTTCATCGATGCCGATGAACCATATATTGACCGCAGGATTAAGTCCGGCGGCTACGTAAAAATTCGCCAGGCTGATCATCCCGTTATGCGAAGAAACAAATACGGTCCCAGGAATTCAAGTTTACATGACATATATCTATACAAGCTATTGCATCCAAATGCGTCTATATCTGAGATTGCTACTGCTCTCGGTATTTCCACAGCAACAGTGTCTAAATGGTGGCAATCAGTTATTTCCCTGATAAACTCGCAACAAAGTATTGACAATAGCCAATAATAGGTATATTATAGTTATGAAAGAAAGGGGCGTCATTATGAAAACCATTGCGTTTTTTAACGTCAAAGGCGGCTGTGGTAAAACCACGAGCTGCATCAATATTTCGTATATCCTTGCAACTAAGTACGAAAAGAAAGTTTTGCTCATTGATCTTGATCCGCAAGCTAACAGTTCTGACTTCTTTATTGATCAGGACTATGATACGTCCATCGAGGATGTTTTTGTTGGCCGGAAAAGCATCAAAGAGTGTATCCAGCATACCAAATACGATAGGTTGGACATTATACCGTCAACCATTACTTTGTCGCGTACAGAAAAGGCAATGGTAGCAAATACAACAGAGCCGCAGCAGCTCAAGCTTGCGGCCTACTTAGGCGACATCGAAACAGACTACGACTATTGTATTTTGGACTGCTCGCCAAGTGCCGAGACAATCACAAATATCAATGGCTTAGCTGCTGCAAATGCTGTATTTGTACCCCTTAAAGCCGACAAGTGGACCATTAAAGGTCTCCAGTATACGTTGTCGATCATACAGACAGTCAAGAAGTACAACTATAAACTGACCTTTGGAGGAGCATTCTTCGTACAGAAAGAGAATCGACGCGTCAACAAGGGATCGGAGGAAGTTGTGGCAGAAATGATCGGCAAAAACTATCTGCTGCCTGGGATTTCGAAAGGCAAAGCTGCCGAGGAATCCAGTTATGCTGCAGTTCCAGTTTTGCTTTATGATAAACGCAGTAATATCGCAAAAGACTATGTGTCTCTTGTGGAACACATTTTGAAGATCGTATAAAGGAGCTGTGAATCAAATGGCAAAATTCGATTTGAACAAGATGAATCTTGGTGCGGGTCTTTTGAATGAGACGACAAGACAGCTTGCACAGAGAGATCTCGATCTCGTTTACATCCCATACGAGAAGCTACGTGTAGATAAGCGCAATCAATACTCAGTCGATCGCATATCTGAACTTGCTGAATCAATCTCAGACGTCGGATTACAGCAGCCTCTAAATGTTGCTGCTGCTGCTGATGGAATGTACGACGTTCTCGGTGGGCAGAGGCGGTATCTTGCAATCGGCCAGCTTCGAGAGGCCGGCAACAAGAAATACGATGAAGTCCCCTGTACTGTTGTCAATCCGCAGAACATTGATCTCCCAGTCGATGATGAAACAAAGTATTTGTACGTCATCGCAACCACCAACGACTACCGTGATCTTACAGACGGTGACAAGCTGCTGCGAATCCGCCAACTCTCAGAAGTCTATGATAAAATCAGTAAAGCTGGAGGAGGCGATCGAATTGGTAAACGTCGCCGTGACTTTATCTCTGACAGCACACAAATGAGCCCCCGTTCCGTGCAGGATTTTCTGAGCGTCGAAAAAAAGCTGGATGATACACTCAAAGATGCAATAATAAATGGAGATTTGGATATACATACCGGTGTAAAGATTGCTTCCATGCCAGCATCAACACAGCAAGATCTTGCTTCCCGTTATTCGGACTCTATTACTGGTGATAGCGAGGAAAAAGTCGATTTCGTCGCTGAAGTAGAGAGGATCAATAACCCAGCTCCGCCTAAAAAAGAGCAGAATACTACCACTTCTTCCGACGCTATAGTCATTGGCAAGGAGTACATTGATAACATCTTAAGTCAGTCAAAAGACTTAAAGCTTTATGCAAAAATGTTCTCAAATGGCATTTCTGTTTCTGCAAAATCAAAGGAGCGACTTGATAAACTCGCTGTGGAATACGAAAAGCTGCAGGCAAAGTTTGTTGCTGTCCTAAAAAGGGAAGTCTCAAAGAAATAAAAAAAACAACAGAAGGAAGTTTTAGTAAAACTCCTTCTGTTGTTTTTATGATTCAATTATATTTTAGGTGATACTATGATAAAAGAGCAAAAGAAAAGAAAAACCATGAACCTGCCAATCCGCATTGTAAAAAGAATAAATGAAGAAGCATATAGAAAATGGAAATCCTCATCTGCAATTGCCCTCTCCATTATCGAGGAAAATTGTGATTACGTACTGAGCCTTTCCGCTCTGCCACCCGTTGACAAAACAAGTAAAGATCTCAAAACATCATTCCGGCCTTTGCTGCCAAAAGATCTTACAGATCAAATTGAATCCAAACTTGGTAAACGCCAGTTCACCCATTTCTTTCTCACCTGCTGTGACCTATACTTTTCGGATGAAACTCTTTAGCCTTCACCTTCGTATATTTTATCCAAGATCGCGCGCAAGTAGTCGAAATGTCTTCCTTTTGGATTTTTGTTTTTGGCTCTTGCCGCAATTCCACTAAAGGTACCACCGATCAGAGTACGAACACGCTCCGCAGTTTTCTGCGGAGCTTCCCTGTCCGCATATAAGTTTAGTTCCTTATGCTTTGCAAATAAGTATAAGTCTCTTATCTCACCATCAGACAGACAAAATGGCTGCAGCGCTTTCCTCCACTCTGTAATATATTCTTCATCCACCACTTCATCGTCATACAGGTACTCTTTTTCATATGGCAAAAGATACTGTTCTCTCCGAGTCAGTTCTTTACGACTCCCTGTCAAATCAAACCTAATCGACGCTACTTTTTTACCGGAACGAATCGGTGTAAAGGCTACTTGCAGATTTGTGTGCTTGTTTATTTCAGCGACGGAATACTTCAGGACTCGTTGACTAAAATACTTGTATTCGCTGTAAATACCTTCGCCCTGCTCGTCCATTTTGAAAACTTTGTGCTTCAGATAATCCAAAGGTTGTTCGACAATAACATTACCGAAATTAAATTTGTCGAGCAAATACAAATACAGCAGCATAGAGTACTTACCGGACATTGGAATGACGTTCTTCAGACGATACCGGATGTATCCCACGCCCTGCAGATTGAAAAAAAGGCGCTTTGCATCCTCATGACAAGTCATTTCGATAATTATTGAGTTGTCATCCTTTCTGCGAAACATCGCTGATCTGACAAACAGGGGCGCTCTTACAAACCCTCTTTTTTCATCATCATCAATTTCATATGTAAATTTGATATTCTCGAGCTGATCCAAAGGAAGTTCCTTACTCGTCTCTTTCAGATCCTGATTTTCTCCAAGCAGAGTTCCTATTCTTTCGTATCGAATACGCTCAACCCCAAACAGATCCGCCAATTCGTCAAGCGTGAAGCGAACAGTTCGAGAATTTTCGTCCCTTGGATCTATTCTCGAAAGATATATATCCAGAAATTTCATTTGCATAGTAGAATAAACCATATCGCTCAGATTAAGAATTCTTCGGCTCTTCTCTACAACATAATCCGGGCTGAGTGGTCCTTCAATGATCCGCTCTTCCTGCTGGGGCACAACACTCACTCCTCTACAACTTGTCCATCTGCGACCAAGCATAACACATAAAGTGACTTCTTGTCAATATGAAAGTCACTTTCTTTGAAAAAAGAAACGGTCTATTCATCCGAATACAGACAAAAAAGGTTACAAATGGACAACTACGTCACCTCAAAAATGGCTTAGTACCGGGGAAAAACCGGATTTTGATCACCTAAAAAAGGTTACAAAGTGGACAACTACGTCACCTCAAATGGACAACACAGTCACCTTTAATGGACAACTACGTCACCTCAAAGTCTGAAAACCCCAGTATTCAAGCCATTTTTTAGACTCCTTAAATATCTTATAAATATCTATATAAATATCTTTTTCTTTATTATAGGAAATTCTGCAAAAAAAATTTTCTTCATAGTGTTTTATTGACAACAAGTAAAAAAATGGCTATACTCTATCATAGAGAGACGATTCAGAAAGGTATGCTTTTTTAAATCTTGAGGTAAGCTACATTTATCAACTCACTAAATAAACGACTTTATGAAGTGTTGCAAAAGAAGCAGCACTTCTTTTTTCATGATAGTAGTATACCACAAAGCTCTTTTGAAGGCTACTTTGTCCGTACTGATTTCTCATGAAAATTGTGACATACTCCCACCGCCTATGCTGGCATAGAGGCGGGGCTTCTCGCTCAAGTATCCTAATGGGTACAGTATCAACGAGCTAACCCCGTGTGTCCCACGGTTCTATGACAGAATTACGCGGTTACCAACCGCATACCCTCATTTCTGATATTTATTGCGGCATTTACATCTCTGTCATGACGAGTACCGCATTGTGGGCAAGTCCATGACCTCACGGAAAGATTCTTTGTTTCAGGATTTTTGTATCCACAAGCTGAACAGATTTGACTACTCGCGAAAAACTTATCCACCTTTACAAGCTGTTTTCCCATATCTTCGAGTTTGTACTTTAAGAATGTAACAAACATTCCCCAGCCGTTATCTGATATAGACTTACCAAAGTTCAGCGTTTGCGACATTGCTTTCATATCCAAATCTTCTATACAAGCACAATCATAAGCATTGGCTATCTGCCTCGACTGTTTATGCAGAAAATCTTTTCTCTGATTAGCAACTTTTTCGTGCAGTTCTGCAACCTTAATACGCTGTTTGTTACGGTTCTTGGAGCCTTTTTGCATAAGCGACAATTTGCGCTGCTCACGCTTCAAACGCTTTTCGGCCTGCCTGTAATAGCGTGGATATTTCGGTTCGCTGCCATTGCTGTCCTTGTACAACTCGTGCATAGAAAAGTCCAACCCCACGAAAGTTTGCGGCTCTATTTGCTGTACTTGACTTTCATACGCAAATAATATACTCGCATAATACTTTCCGGATGGTATCTGAGAAACAGTTACCGATTTTAGTTTGTAGTCATATGGTATATTCCTATGCTGTTTAACCTTGATTCTTCCAACTTTAGGTAGCGCAAGATAGCCGTTTGCAAGCTTGATATTCCCATTTACATAGTTGGTTGTATATCTCCTGTGATTGGATTTCTTTGCTTTGAATTTTGGAAATCCAGCTTTGGGCGAACGAAAAAAACGATTGTAGGCTGTCTGTAAATTCATTTGAGCGTTAGCCAGAGCAAGACTGTCAACCTCTTTTAACCACTCAAATTCATTTTTATACTGCGCAGGGGTATTATTCAGCTTTTGCTTGGTTTCCTCATAATACTTGATTTTATCAGCAAGCATACGGTTATAGATGAATCTTACACAGCCAAAGGTTTTGGCAAGCATTACTTGTTGTTCTGAAGTTGGATATATTCTAAATTTATAGGCTTTGTTCAATGCTTTTCACCTTGGCTTTCAATATATTTTCGTATGACTTCAATAGGCGCTCCGCCAGTTGTAAGCAGGCAAAAGCTTTGGCTCCAAAAATATTCTTTCCAAAGCTTTTGTTGGATTAGCGGAAACTCCTTTTTTAGAAGCCGGCTGCTCGCACTTTTATATGCGTTTATGAACTTACTTATTTCTGTGTTGGGATGTGCTTTGAACAGAATATGCACATGATCTTTATCGTGATTCCATTCCTGCAAGGTTATATTGTATTTCGGAGCAATATAACCGAAAATTTCTTTAGCTCGATTTGATATATCATCGTCAAATACTCGTCTGCGATATTTTACAACAAGTACGAGATGATAGTACAGTAAGAATACTGAATGTGCATTACTGTCCAATTTCACTTATATATCAACCTTTCTTTTGCTTCGACTGATTTTAGTATAACAGGTATCCATTACTTTATCAAGAGTGGGACGCAATTCATCCCCCGCTTTAGAAGTGGGGGACTTCTTGCTGGATAAGGTTAAAGCATTGTAAAGGTGACGCAGTTGTCCAATATGCAGTTTATTTAAAAGTGACGTAGTTGTCCAAACCCCTTTTCTCATAGCCTGTATGACAAAATCATTAACCAGAATAGGGAATAAGAGTAGCATAAACTCAAAATATGGAGGGATATTCCATAGAAAAACCTAAATATTGTGGGCATAGAAAAAAGTGACGCAGCTGTCCAAAACAAAGGTGACTGTTGTGTCCGTTGGGTATACTGGTAAAGGTGACGTAGTTGTCCAGCGAAAAACAGAAAGGATAAAACACTAAAGGTGACTATGTTGTCCATGAAAAAAAGTCATGAATATGTAAGGCTTTTGCAGGCAATAATAAAAGTGGGCAAATTTGCCCACTTTTCAGCCTGTCGAGAAACCCGGTCTACCTATATAAGTAGGCCGGGTTTCTCGACAGGCTGGGGGGGGGGGGGTTGGGGGCGCGACAGCGT
>ERZ780053.242-NODE-242-length-22880-cov-2.21122_pt1 | contig 22880 bp, 13 predicted proteins | sample MGYA00511088_ERZ780053 | MGnify/ENA primary metagenome ERZ780053 (study PRJEB29588, sample SAMEA2150866) | human gut metagenome | biome: human gut; feature: human-associated habitat; material: faeces | place: Denmark | collected 2008/2010 ...
ACATTCGCGTGCCAGGGCATCGGCATATCCTACGCGCCCTCCATTCGGGCTGCGCTGTCCTTCATGTGAGTTGCCATGACCTCCGGATTTGGAGAAGGGAGGTTGCTGATAGATAACATATAAGGCATTGTTGTTATACCACGGATCTGCAAAGAAGTTGAAGCCGGATATGCGTGAGAAAAAGGCCGGCACTTCTATCAAGGTACGTATATTTACATGGAAATAGGCATCTCCATTGTGCCAGCCACCATCCTTATGCAGGCCCGGAAGGCGTGAAATCCATTCATTATAACAGTAATCTGTCCATACGGACGCTTCCGGTATTTCACCGACCGTAGCGAATGCCGCCATCGTCAGGATACGGAAAGTCATCTGCCACACATGGTTGTCTGCAATACGGTTCTCCAGATGGTTCACGTATTCATTATAGAACTTGTCTCCAATTTTGCGGATGTTATCCAACAGCAGTTGTTTCTCTTCCGGTGACAGTAAATTATAAAATCCGTCATATGCGGATGTACTCATTGATAATAGGGTGGACAGGTTAAAGTCGCCTGCAAAGTATTTGCTTTTTTGCCAGGAAAGAATTTCACTCAGGCGGTTAATGCCTTCCCGATAATACTTCTCGTCTTTTGTCAGCAAATAAGCACGGACCAATGCTTCCACGTTGGCCTCTTCTCTGTCTACAATCTTACGGCTCTCGCGGATGAGGGCTGATTTACGTTGCACAATGTTGGTCAACGTAACTACATTCGTTGTATCTATCTCCTCCTGAAGATGCTTCAACGGACGGGAAATGCATTGGGAAGCCTTGTCCATATAAGCCCGGGCTTCCGGATTATTTTTATTTTTCGCTATAATCTTTTCCCAGTCAGCTGCATCCAGCAACACACGCGGGTGATGGGAAGGATATTCTGCCAGGACTTTTTCCAAAGTCGGCGGATTGAATTCCGGTGTATCTTTATCTATATAGAATTGGTAAACCGGCGACCATTCTTCGGTACCTTCGGGGGTAACATAAGCATGTTGCCAATACCATTTCCCTTGTGCCAGACACTGGAAAGGATTGAAGAAAGCCCAGGCACGTTCACCGGTAAGGACATCTTTCCGAAAATTCTTGTCTTGGGAGATACGAATCCGGTAAACTACTTTTGGCTTTTCATATACTTGTCCCGGAACTCCATCCAGCACCGGACCTAAATGAGGGAATTTGTCCGGCCACATGAAACGAGGTGGATTCACCTTGACGTATGTGCCATCGGCAGGAGAGGGAGTTGCGCGGACTTCATGCATCAATGTTTCTTCGGAAACCTTTATCACGGCAGGTTGCTCGGAACTGCCACATGCCATTAACAGGCAGAGGGCCGATAAGCCCAATACTATCTTTTTCATCTCAGAATCTTATTTTTGTTTTTTGAAGGTAACCAGCTCTTTCAAGCTAACTGTCTTATTATTAACCAAAGGGTGTGCCCAGAAGCCGATAAACGTAATGTATCCCATGAAAATCAGAATAAGCAACATTCCTGTTCGCAACGAAGTGGCGTCGGATACCAGGCTGACGAGCAGCGGACCACCTGCACCTCCCACTATTCCGGAACAAAGGATGCCTGCAAAAGAACCGTGATTCTGGGTTACTGTATTCAGGGCAAGTGAAAACACTATGGAGTACATCATGGAGATACAAAAGCCTATTGCAGGAAAAGCCCACACCGCTATTTCCGCGGAGCCGAATAATGCAATTAACAGCAAACTCATGGAAAGTATGCCCGATATTTGCAGCAAACGCTTACTGTCTATCAACTTCAGCAGGAACATGCCAAACAAACATCCGACAGTCATTGAACCCCAGAAATAACTGATGCTTTGCGCACCCACGGTCTTCGGATCAATGCCATGATACTGCTCCAGAAAAGTACTCATAAAAATAGAAACTCCCTGTTCCGTACTGACATAACAAAAGATTCCCAGGAAGAAAAGCCATACGTATCTTTGACGGAACAATTTCTTGTAGGAAGTCGAAGAACCGCTGCGTTCATCATCTTTCAATTCAATGCGCGGGAAGTGGACCAACGACACAATGAGCAGCATAATCAGCAATAACACTGTGAATACCCAATAAAGGGAAACCCAGGGAAGAGTGACCGGAGTGATGTCCGCCAAAATATCAAGCAGGAAATTCTTTCCCGGCTGATAGACTCCCGGTGCCAGCGCATGTATTAACCAAGTATAAACCAAAGGACTGATAAACGATGCTACTCCAAACACAAACTGTGCCAATTCGGCTATGAATGCATAGTTCTCTTCTCCACCGACAACACGCTGCAAAGGGTTAATTACGGTCTGCAACATGGCCATTCCCAAGCCGATAATAAAGGAAGACACCAGTAATATCAAATAGAATGGGAAACATGCAAACAAGACGGTTCCGATAAATGGCATAAGGAAACCGGTAAACAGCACCGGCTTTTCTCCATATTTATCTATCAATATGCCTGCCGGTATCGACATGATGGCATAAGCCAGGAAGAAGGAAGTCGGGATAAATCCCGCCATTGCCAGATCCTTCAGCTCAAAGTTATGGATAATGTCAGGAATTAACGGTCCGAGAATGTTTGTAATGAATGAAATGGTAAACCAGAACATCATGATCAATGCCAGCATACCCCATTTCTTGTTATTTTTCATAATAATTCGTTTGTTTATAGAATTAGTGATGCTGCACCGATAAGACCGGCTTTATTGCCCAATTCGGCTGCTACAATCTTGGTATTCATGGCACAGTCTGCTATTACGTGCTTTTTGACTACCGCCCTTATTTTCTCTAAATAGAAACTGCCGGATTCTGCAACACCTCCTCCTATCACAATCCGTTGGGGACTGAAGATATTGACAAAGCCGGCAATTCCTCTGCCCAAATAGTAAAAGTGTTCGTTCATGCACTCGACAGCGAGCGGGAAATTTTCATGATACAGGCGAACAATCAATTCCCCGTTTATCTCCGTATCAAAACTTAAATTCTGCTCTTTCGCCAATGCACTAAAGCGTCTTGTCAAGGCGGCAGTCGAAGCATAATGTTCCAGGCAGCCGATTGCCCCGCAGGCACAACGTTCACCGTTGGCAATCAACGGTACATGCCCCAACTCCGTACCCCGGTTAGCATATCCATTGAACAATTTACCATCAATGATGACAGCTCCGCCGATACCGGTTCCTACAGTCAGAAACACCACATGAGTGCAACCTCTTCCTGCACCATATTTCGTTTCTCCCAGTCCCATCAGATTGGCATCATTTCCAACAACTACCGGTAAACTCATCTGTTTCTCCATAAGGGAGGCTACATCTATGTTTTCCCAGCCGACAATATTTTCCGCACCTCCCAGTACGATACGATTTGTTTCATCTACAATTCCCGGTGTACCGAGCCCTATGCCCAGTACGGTCCAGTTCTGTTTTGCGGCTTCATCTTTCAACAAGGTGGCAGCCTTTATCAGCTGTTCCATCACTTTTGCAGCCGAGACAGAAGCAAAAGAGGGTAATTTTCCCTCAAAGAAAGAATTACCCGCTTTATCTACCAAAGCATATTTTATAGATGTACCACCTAAATCAATGCCAATTGCGTATTCCATAATTTATTACATCAAATAAGGAAACATTATGTTCTTTCCACCCATATAGGAGAGCTCCATGCCCATTGCTGGTCACGCTGGCGAACTCTGATATAGTAATAATCCGTATCTCTTTCGGGTTCAGTGTCTTCCATATAATGTTCAACCATAAAGCAACTTTCCGGCATTGCACGGTTGAATAGGATAGCTTCACTAAGCCATCCGATCATGAAATGGGAGCGGGAACCTTCCAGAAGTTCGCCCAGTGAATGTTCAAACTTCTTGCCGTTGAACTCTGCCGTAATCATACCGTCTTTAGGCATAGTGACATCCAGAATGACGGCCTGCATGGCGGGAGTAGTGGTATTCGGATTCTTGGAACTGTACATGTCCAACTCCGTATCCTTGTCCGTAACAGACACAATACGGTTCACCTTTGTCTCAAACTCGGGTTCTCCCGGTTGCGGAGAAGTGAAGGCAGCGCCACGGAAGCAAGGTTCCACAGCATTGATAGTTCCTTTGCTGATAGATAGTTTACCTTGCCAATGTACATACTGCTCTTCACGGTTCCATCCAAAATCAATCTTTACCTTACAACGTACCATGTCTCCTTCCGGCATTTCGGGCAACAACGGACCACTTAAACGGGCTATGCATTTCCGATTCTTGACAATGTCTATGTAATCGATGCAACTGCCGCCTTCCACATTCAAATAAATACGGCGACTGTTACCCCGTACCACATCGCCCGGAAAAGCGTCGTTCAGACGAAAATCTATATTGATCTTATCACCGGTAGCGCAACAAACGTGACGGTTCTTCATTGCATCCCAGATCTTATCACGGGTCAATGACTCTGCCAGTACACCTATACGCCCATCGCCATAACTGCCCGGATATCCGGCGTGCTGATCTGTAGAGCCCATAATACCGAATTTCTTGCCTTGCTCCAATCCACACTGAATTGTACCTTCCCATTGGCGAGGTCCCATATCGTGCAGATAATTATAATCACCCTGATCACTCTCAGCCAATCCGTGGCGGGAATACATCTCTACGAACGGAGTCTGGTCTCCTTCCGTAAAGAAGTTCCAGTTATATCCGCGATAGCCCGTCTGGTAACCCATGTGATGCGGAGTTATAAATACTTTATGTCCGCGGGCTTTTTGTTTCCAGTCTTCAATGGAGGTACATTCCACCAACGGCGCATCCAGGTCATAGTTCAGGGCCACATGATCTCCATGTTCCATGCTGTGTGCCTCATAACCTACAAAGGCAAGAAATTCTCCTTCCTTATTGTACTCATTGGTCATGGCTACGTATTTCTCATAGCCTCCCTCGCGCAAACGCTTGAAAGCACCGGTATGATAATCAATCACCCACTTCAGGCGAGGATCATCTGCCCCGGGTATGTCAGGCCACATGGCATGTGGAGTGACAGATACAAAATCCAATTGCCCCTTGGCGGCTTCGAACGCAGAACGCATGTCGCCATGACCGTAGGTTATGTTACAGTGGTTATGCAAGTCTCCCCAGAAATATTTCAGATTACTGGCAGAGGGCATAATTTTCTTTCCTGCGGCAGTTCCGCGTTGGCATGCGGACAATAAGCTACCGGAAACTGCTAATCCGAGGAAGGACCAGCTTGTATTTTTTAAAAAACTTCTTCTATTCATGGTATTCATTTAGATTATCTATTTTTCATCAATCGTCTGTCACCTTTGAACAGCTCATTTACCTTTTCATCCGGATCATCATCCTTATACTGCTTTTGGGTTTCTTTCAGCAGTGACATCAGTTCTGTCCGCTTGTCGGTATACTCTGGTTTGTCAAACACATTATTCAATTCATTCGGATCATTCTTCAAATCGTACATTTCCCATTCGTCCACATCATTATAGAAGTGAATCAGTTTAAAATCAGCTGTACGAATACCATAATGTCTTTTAACCGAATGTTCCGCCGGATACTCATAATAGTGGTAATAGGCGGCTTTTCTCCAGTCTGCCGGTACTTTTCCTTCATTATCCAAAATCGGTTTGAGCGACTGGCCTTGAATATCGGCGGGTATGTCTACTCCGGCAAAATCCAGCAAAGTGGGAGCAAAATCCACATTCATGGCAATAGCATTCGAAACACTTCCGCTCTTGATAGCCTTCGGGTAGCGGATGACCAGTGGCATACGCTGACATTCCTCATACATGAAGCGTTTATCGAACCAACCATGTTCGCCCAGGAAGAAACCCTGATCCGAAGTGTAGATAATGATTGTATTGTCCAACTCACCGGTTTTTTCCAGATAACTGAGTAACCGCCCTATATTTTCATCCACAGCAACAATTGTTGCCAGGTAATCCCGCATATATTGCTGATACTTCCAGCTGATCAACTCTTTACCTTCCAGTTTACCACTGCGATACTCGGCAATGCGCTGGGCATATACTGAATCCCATTTATTCTGCACATCAGCCGGCATACGTTTGTAGACCTGATAGAGGCGATTGGTCGTATCTTTCAACATTTCTTCACGAGTCAGCAGTTTCAGGTCCCAATCATTGGTCAATGTATGTTCAATAGACATATCCTGTTCCCTGGCAGCGGAACCTCTTCCCTCATACGTATCGAAGAGTGTGGCCGGTTCAGGAAAAACGGTATTATTGAACATACCCAAGTGGCGGGGGGCAGGCATCCAGTTACGATGCGGAGCTTTTTGATGGTACATCATGCAGAAAGGCTTGCTTTTGTCTCTGTGCTCCAGATACTCGATGGCCTTATCCGTGATAATATCGGTAGCATAGCCCTGTTCTACAATCTGCTTTCCGTTCTCATTGAAATCGGGATTATAATAATCCCCTTGTTCATGTTGTCCGGTCAAGATGCACCAATAATCAAATCCCTGAGGTTCAGTAATCAGATGCCATTTGCCGATAATCGAAGTTTGGTAGCCTGCCGACTGTAATAATTTGGGAAAGGTCTGTTGGTTACCGTCGAAAGTACTGGCATTATCAGTGAATCCATTGATGTGGCTGAATTTGCCCGTCAAGATACAAGCTCTTGACGGACCGGATAAAGCATTGACCGCATAGCAATTGTCCATACGAATACCTTCATTGGCAATCCGATCCATATTGGGAGTTTGCAAGAGGCGTCCACCGTAGCATGACATAGCCTGCGTAGTATGGTCGTCTGTCATCATAAAGATAATGTTCGGACGTTTCACCTCCTCTTTGGCCTTATTGGAGCTGCAAGCGGAGACTCCGATGGCAGTGAGAGGCAAAAATAAGTATGATAAGCGATTCATAATAAAAGTCTTCTTATAGTTTATACTCCAATTGACGTTTCTTTCCATCAACAGATATTTCTATCTTCATTCCATTCTCATCAAACTTCTTATTCAGGAATTTAGCCTTGAATGCAGGAAAAGAAGCTGCATTTTTCGAAGGATAGATAATGGTTATGTAGCGTACAGCTTCCGAATCCTTTTTGTCCACATCAAAAGAAACCGAAGTACGGGGTACACGTACGCGATAAGCAGTTGAACGCCATCCTTCTTTTTCTCTTATCGAAGCTTTCTTTTCGGCAAAGCATTGTAGCTTCATATTGCTTGGCCCGTCATAAGCGGTGGTCAGAATATGGCTCTTTCCATCCACATTTACAGTACCTTCACATAAATGATAGTTCAGATTCACTGTTCCTTTTGCATCTCCCACAGCCTCATCGACAATGACAAAATAAGATTGGTCTACAAAGAAGACAGAACGTCTGTGCTTCAAACCTTCATAATGAGGATTCTCTGTCACCAGGATTTGTTCATTACCTTCGGGTTGCCAAAGTTTAGTAACGGATTGTGTGGTCTGCAAGTTTTTCTCATCCAGTGTCAGGGTATTATGTGAACTTGTCCGGCGGAACCAGTTGCGAAGTTTCATCACTTCATCATCACCGGCATAGACGTATGAACCGCTATCCGGAAAGAGATTCCGACCATTGAACCAAAGCTCAAAAGTTCCGTTATCCGGTTGACAGTGCCACTCACCTTTGGGACCGGCCTTTACCACCATTACAGTAGCATCTTGTTTCCAGCCATTTCTGAAAGTAAAGAAACCGGAAGTCAAGGCTCCGTGAGAAAGGTTGGGTAGGGGGGAACCTTCACGACCTTCAGTAGCATAATAACGAATCCAGTCGCAATCCGGAAACAGTTTGAGCCAGTCTTGATAATTGCGGACTTCTGCCGGGCGGTCTCCCAGTTTCGCATCACTGAAACAAGGATTACTGTAATCCGGGAAACAGATATTAGAGTAGAACTCAATCATATTTTTCACGGTATTCACGTATTCGGCAGGAAATTCCTGACGGAAACCATTGACGTCTGCCATACGCAGGGCCTTGCAGAAGATATTGATTGCCGCCAAATGATAGTGCGGGTCCAGTTCATATTGACCGCCGTCCGGGTAAACCTGTTTTTTTTATTTCACGTTCAAAATGCTTATCCCACTCTCTCTCCATCCAGTTGCCTCTTTAAATTCAGGGAAAAATGCGCCTGCATACACCATACGCTGTGCTTCGAACAACAGATGGTTGCCTTGATCGGAGTAATTGCCCAGAATGTGTAAGGCATGCCGATGGTAATTAATGAGGAACTCGGTCAGGAACTCCGGAGTAAAAGCCTGTGAGGGAATAAACAGTAGAAATTGCAGTGTCTGATCCTGCAAACGGTTACTCACTTCCAACGGACGCCATGCAAAGCGTACATTCTCAGCATTTCCTTTTACTTCACCTGCACTGACAAGTTCGTATTCTTCTTTCTCTACGGTTGTCAGAGGATTCTTCTTAATCCAGTCCATATATTGGTATGCCCATTCTTTGGCATATTTCTCATCCCCTGAGATTCTATATGCTTTTCCCATCGGGGTGAACCATTTATGGCGATGCAACTGCCAGCGCAACTCATTGTCCTGTACCGGCCAATATTGCCAGTTGATGTCTTTACCGTAATTATAGGAAGGCTGATATCCTTTGTGCACAAAAAATGTATGTTCCAAGGCATCATCCGCCCATTTTTGTTCTTCCTTTGATATCTTGATATTCTTCAGATTAATATCAGGATGTCCTATGCCGGTGCGTTGGCGGGTAAGTCCAATAAAGCCTGAGCCGCTTTATCCCATTGTTGTTGGGCGCATGCGGCCTTTACTTTCTCCAAACCCGGATAATCCAGGTTCAGTAAATCAAAAGCTTCCTTCCGCAATTGCTGCGCTTCCGCACTTATGGCGACCAGCAAAAGAGCCAGACATAAAAAATACTTTGCTATTTTCATGGTATATTAATTTCGTTTAAAGCGATTTATAATCGAGTCCTTTTACCTGCATATACCGGGCCAATGCTTCCAGGTAATAATAATCGGCATAATTGATAGGAGTATCAATTTCGGAGCCATTGGGCAACGAACCTGTAGAGTGCATCAGGATAAATCCCTGATTCGTACCAACCTTTGCCAAATAAGCATCGGAAGAAAGAGATTTTAGTAGCTTTTCTGCATAATCAAAATATACTTGTCCGTCTTCTACCAACGTGCTGAGTTCTATCAAAGCAGAAGCTGTAACAGAGGCGGCAGATGCATCACGGGGTGTTTCCGGGCTATCCGGTGCATCATAATCCCACAAGGGTATCGCATCTTCAGTCTTTACGCGGGTCATAATCAACGTTGCAATATCTTTGGCTTGCTGCAAGAAGGCCGTATCTTTGGATTCACGGTAGCAAGAGGTATATCCATATACTCCCCAGGCTTGTCCGCGTGCCCATGACGAATCGTCATTTTTTCCCTGATGAGTACATTTCATTTCTACGCTGCCATCATTATTGTAACTGACTACATGATAGGATGAATGATCTGTTCTGAAATGATTCTTCAATGTTGTCTCGGCATGTTTCAATGCGATGTCCTTATACTTGGAATCATTGGTAAGATGGCTTACGTAAAACAGCAGATCCAGGTTCATCATGTTATCAATGATTACAGGGAAATTCCACTTCCCGAAATCCCAGGAACGAATAGAACCTATGGTCGGATCAAAACGGCTGCATAAGTTATCAGCTGTTTGCACCAATGCCTGACGAACGCTGTCGGCGGGAGCCAAGCGATATGCATTGCCATAACTGCAATTCATCATAAATCCGATGTCGTGTGTGCCTTTATAGTCTTTTACGGGATACAAATAATTCGTGAATTTCATGGCATCGTTTTTTAAACCTTCAATACCGGTCAGCTGATACGCATACCACAAGTTTCCGGGGAAAAAACCACTTGTCCAATCATAGATGGAAGAGCAATAGCGACGGGTTCCTATGGCATCCTTCACTGGCTTAATCCGCAAAGAATCCTTAAAGGTTGCAGGATCTCTTTGCAATTGCCGACAGAGAAAATCCATATCATATCCTGTCCAGATGGAACGGGGTAATAAGACTGAATCACCTACATCGGCCACTGTTTCTTCCAATTGCTGTACAGAGGTGTCTATTGCATTTTTCAACCAGCCATACTCTGTATTAGGCTGACTGGATGAACAGCTGGAGAAACCTTGTAATGTAGCAACCGCACAACAAAATAATAAAAATCTTTTCATACAATACATTTTATAAGTAAAGCAGATGGAGAGAGTATGAAACAGATTCTCTCTCCATCACAATTGCCAATTTTATATTTCCCGGATTTATTCGTAACCCGGATTATTCTGGTTATTCAAAGCCGGATTAGCCTGTAATTCTCCCAGTGGTATCGGGAAAAGTTCATGCTGGCCTTTGACGAATTTATCACCGGCTACATACTTGCCTTTCAGTGTTTTGTCCATATTTCCTTGGAAGAACTTCAGTGCGTCGCCCAAGATACCCCAACGCAACAGGTCATATTTGCGCTGACCTTCGAAAGCTAACTCGAAACCACGTTCCCAATAAAGAGCTGTGCGGAACTTGCCGGCAGCGTCTCCATCCTGAATATATGGGAGATCATAAACTTGTGGAGCTTTCATCAGGCTGCTGTAGTTGGCATCGGTTATCGGAGTAGCTTTTGCGCGTTCACGTACCATATTCAGCAGTTTCCAGGCTTCCGGGGTGTTGCCTGTTTCATTATAAGCTTCGGCTGCCATCAATACAACGTCGGCGAAGCGAAGCGGACAATAGTTCACTCCTGTGTTGTTGGGATCTACAAAACCTCCGGGCATCCACTCTCTGCGCCATTTGCCGGGATACCAGTCAGTCAGTTTTGCGTTTTCAACCTTATCATGTTTGCCGGCATTTGCATTCCATTTGTACTGATAGGTACATACCATTACATCTCTGCGTTCATCGCCTTCTTCAAAGAAGTTTTTCCAGGCCGGCAGTACACGGAAGAAAGCATTGGCACGTCCCCATGCATCAGCAGGAGCATTTTTTCCCGGTGCCTCTACCGCTGGTCCGTTATAAGTAGCCCAAGTACCTGCATTGTCCTTGTAGCCGGCTCCTGTAGGATTGAAAGCAATTTCCCACAAACTCTCTTGGGAATTCAAGATGCCTTCTGAATAACCTCTGAATAACTGTTCAAAACCACCTGTATAAAAGCCATGGTTGCCTTTGTTCTGGAAGGCGGTCCATTCGGCAATTACAGCGTTAAAGTATTCTTTTCTTTTAGTTTCGTCCGGGCGGGTTAATGTACCGTCTTGCTGCAAGCTGTACCCGGCACGTTGCAGATAAACACGCATTAGCAATGCATGGGCAGCACCTTGTGAAGGAACTTCCGGTGAAAGTGAAGCATTGTCTTTTTGCAGGTTCTCTTTAGCGAAATTCAGGTCAACTATAATCTGGTCATAGATTTCTTCACGACTTACACGACCTTTGAAAGCTTCTTCATATCCGGCAGTATAAGTGGTTTTGAACGGAACATCTCCCCAGTATTTAATTAAATCGAAAGCCAGAAATGCGCGGAGGAAACGTGCCTGAGCCACTAACTCCTTTAAATTGGAATCTTCTTCGTAACCTGTCATCTGCTCAATACCGGCAATGGAAAAATTAGCGCGGTCAATACCCAGGTATTTGTATTCCCATATGGATGCAATCCAAGTATTGGTCGGTTTCACCATGTAGTGGGCAATATCACGACGTGTGTTATCCGTACCTGTTCCTTGAATATAATAGGTATCGTCCGAAGCAGGCATCGCCATTTCATATTGTCCGTAATGCTTGTCTATAGCCAGACAATCGTAAATACCTACTACTGACATTTTTGCCTGGTCCATAGTTTCAAAATAAGTGTCCTTCTCGTAGTAAGAAGTAGGTTTTTCTGTCAGGTCGCAAGAGGTGAATCCTGCTGCAATCAGTGCGCTTAGCGCAATCACTTTATATTTTTTCATTGTATTCTCCATTTGAAGTTCATTAGAAAGCTAAATTAATACCGAAAACAAACGCGCGGCTTCTGGGATAAGCACCAAAGTCAACGCCCGGTGTCAGACCATTTCCCATGGTAGAAACTTCAGGATCGAAGCCGGAATATTTGGTCCAGGTCAGCAGGTTAGAGCCTGTGGCATAAAGACGTAATTTGCTCAATCCGACTTTTCTGATCATCTTCTTCGGGAATGTGTAACCTAAAGTAATGTTACTCAGTTTCAGGAAAGAACCGTCTTCTACAGCCCAAGAGTGAATGTAAGTATCACCTGCTTCGTTATCATAAATGGCGGCTACAGTCTTGCCCTTGTTGATGTCTGCCATCTCCTGGGGATCTGTAATCAAGTCACCTGCCTTATTAACCAATACCCAACGGTGCTTAGAGTCAGCTACTGCCAAAACGTTTTTGTTCTGCAAAGCAGTTTTGGTATTGGTCAGTTTGGTTGCATTGAATACATCGTTACCGATGCTATAGGTAAGGAATATACTCAAATCGAAATCTTTGTAAGTGAAAGTGTTATTGATACCACCGTAAATTTTCGGATAAGCGTTACCAATGACTGTTTTGTCAGCTTCTGTAATTTTATTGTCTTTGCTGCCATCTATATTCTTAAACTTCCACATACCCGGTTTTACATTACCTTTTTCGCCTGCATACGGAACACCGTCTTTCAGTGTGTAAGTTTTAGTTGCTGCATCGTAATCAAAGTCAGATACTTGGTACAGACCATCTGTTACGTAGCCGTACATCTGTCCCAAAGGTTGGTTCACACCGATAATGTGCGTATTCTGGCTGTAACCGAAGTTAGCCTCCCACAATTGCACATCTTCTCCCGTCAGTTTCTTTACAGAATTCTTATTGTGTGACAGAGTGATGGATGTGTTCCAGGTAAAATTCTTATTCGTGATATTGGTTGAGTTGATGGTTAAGTCAATACCTTTGTTTTCTGTTTCACCGGCATTGATAACCATGCTGTTGTAACCGGATGAAGTAGGCAGTTTGGCGTTTAGCAACAAATTGCTACTGCGGTTTATGTAAAATTCAGGAGAAATGGTTAAACGCTGATTGAAGAAACCGAAGTCAAGACCAAAGTTGAAGGTTTTGTTAGCTTCCCACTTCAAGTCAGGGTTAGGAATCTGCTTGGAAACATAACCGGGCTGGGTGGAGTCTCCATTGGGATAAGTAACAGATTCCAATACAGCCAGACTAAGGTAACTGTCGATACGGTTGTTACCCGCCATACCATAGCCCAAACGAACTTTTAAGTCAGAGAAGATATTCAAGTTCTTGATAAACTCTTCTTCTCCCAGGCGCCAAGCTGCTGAGAATGCAGGAAAATAGCCCCATTTGTTATTCTTACCGAATTTGGAAGAACCATCGGCACGAACCGAAGCGGTAAACAAATATTTATCTTTGAAGCCGTAGTTGAAACGGGCGAAGAAAGAGAGCAATTTATCATCATAGTTTTCGGCAGACTGAACTGCTGTCGGAAGACCCAGTGAGAGGTCAGCCAAACCTATATCGTCATTCGGGAAGTTAGATGCTGCTGCTTTGAAATTACGGTTCCAACGGTCTACATATTCCTGACCTACCATGGCAGTCACGTCATGACCTTTACCCGACCAGTTATAGTTCAATACGTTTGAAGTCTGGAAGCTACCGGTCTCCAGATTTTGAATACTACCATTGATGCTTGAACGTTTTGCTGTGATTGACTTGTCTCCGTAGAAAACATCATTGCGTCGTGTCTGGTAACGCATACCTGTGGTATTACGGAAAGAGAGACCTTTGAAAAGTTTCAAAGTAAAGCCACCGTTAGCCTGGAATGTACGATATTCACGATCATTCGTCTCTTCTGCCGCAGAAAGTAAGGGATTCTGCATTACGTTACCCGAATCATCTAGGAAGATAGGGTCTTCATCTCCCAATAACAGGTTATCGGTTCCGTTGATACCTACTGTGGGGCGGTACTGCAAAATGTGCTGCATCTTATTGAAACGGTCGCCTCCTTCAGAAGTACCCATACCGGTAATTTTCATTTGGTCGTAGCTGATACGGGCGGTGATGTCCAAGCGGTCATTCACTTTATGATTCATGTTGAATGAAATGTTGTGCTTGTTGTTGCCGCTATATACCATGGCACCCTCTTCGTCATAATAAGAATATGCCAGGTTATAATTTAATTTATCAGTACCACCGGAAACGCCTACACGATAGTTTTGTGTAATTGCCGTGCGTCCTAATGTTTCATCTTGCCAGTCCAGCCCTTTACGATTGCCATAGTTTTTTTCAAGGTCACTGTAGTTGCCGTAGATTTCGGTGAACTTTTTGATGTCTTTCTCCCAGTCGTCCGGAGTGGTAGCGTCGTAAACGCGACGTTCATAATCCAACATCGTAAATTCATAAGTAGAAAGTACATCCAGCTTCTTGGCTATTTTCTTGAAACCTACATAACTGTCAAATGTAACAGTCGCTTTTCCGTCTTTACCACCGCTCTTGGTAGTAATAACGACTACACCATTAGCACCACGGGCACCGTAGATAGCTGTAGCAGAAGCATCTTTCAGGATGTCGATTGTTTCAATTTCCGCCGGGTCAAGGGTAGACATACCGTCTTCGCTGGGGAAACCGTCGATGATATACAAAGGTTCGTTACTTTGAGTAATGGAAATACCACCACGAACCCGAACAGAAATGGAAGCTCCGGGAGCACCTTCACTCTGCATAACCTGCACACCTGCCATGCGGCCGGCAAGGGCTTGTGTGATATCACTGGTAGGAACTTTCGAAAGTTCTTTGCTATTAACCGAAGCAACAGAACCGGTCAGGTCCTTACGTTTTAAAGTTGCATAACCGATGGCTACAACTTCGTCCAGCAGTACGGCATCTGCCTGCAACGTTACATTAATAACACTCTGATTGTTGACTTTCACTTCCTGGGGAGTCATTCCCACATACGAAAAAACTAATACATCTTTAGATGCATCATTCACTTTCAGCGAATAGTGACCATCTATGTCAGTAACAGTTCCAATACCGGCAGCACCCTTAATAATAACGCTACCTCCAATAACTTCATAACCTTCGCTATCGACTACCTTACCAGTAACTGTCAGACTTTGCGCGTATGCAATCGTACTGACGAAAGCGAGGAAAAACAATAAAATAGATTCTTTTAATTTGAACATAATAAATAAATCTAAGGTTTAACTTTAGAGATCATTTTTGTGACGGCAAACTTACTGCAAGCGCAAAAAAAAGTGGAAAAGTATTGTTTTTGATACTCCCAATTTTATGCTTTTTGCATGCTAATATTGTTCACCTTAGAATGTTTTTGTGTAAAATGTGCGCCACAGAGCCCTATGGAAGGGGGGTGCCTTTATTCAATAAAGAAATAATATGCAGGATTGATTGCTGAAAGACCATTGAGGTATCTCCGTATCTTCTCCGTAGTATCTTCATACTCATAGATACGGACTCAGTACGGAGGAGGTACTGACTTGATACGGAGGTGGCATTTCGTTGCTGGTGAATTTTCAAATTTATAGATTGTTGTCTGCCGGTAGATTTCGCCAGGTCGCAATACTGTAGAAGGAAATTGGGGTTTATTGGGGGAGTCTGGGAAATGCTGCATTTCGAGGCAGAATCCATAGTATTTACCGTACTTTCTATTGCCATGCCCATTCAGATAATCTATGTTGGAACTTGGAATATAAAATTGCATCCCGGGTTCAGTGGTGTATGCTTTTAGTATTCTTCCAGATACAGGTTCGGTGACTGTAGCTACTAATTCCAAAGAATCCGGGTGTTTATTTAGTTTATAATTGATATCATAAGTTTTTCCCATCATCCGTCGAATTTGTTTTTCGGCTGTTCGTGGAGTTCTGAAGTCATACTCCGTTCCTGTAACTGCCTTCAGCTCTCCGGTAGGGACTCCTGTTGAATCTACCGGGGTAATTGAGTCCGCATGCAATGTATAAAGATGGTTCAGTACAGGCTCTTTACAGCCGGTCAGATTGAAGTAGCTGTGATTAGTGAAATTTACAACAGTAGGCTGATCCGTGGTTGCCGTATAATCCAGGATTACTTCATTGCGATCAGTCAGTTTATAAGCGATTGACAGATTCAGATTGCCGGGAAATCCTCCTTCAAGGTGAGCGCTTTTATAAGAAAAGACAACTATTGCCGTGTCTTTCACTACATAAAAGGTATCCGTTTCGAATACTTGAGTATTGAATCCCCGGCTTCCGCCATGAACAGAATTTCCTTTACTGTTCTTTTCAAGTTGAAAGATCTGGTTATCCAGGCAAAACTCGCCATGCTTGATTCTATTGGCAAATCTGCCTACAGTGGCACCAAATTTAGGATGCTTTCCCAGGTAACTTTCTAAACTATCGAAGCCCAATACTACTTGTTCGAAGTTCCCCTTTTTGTCGGGTACGGAAACGGACGTTAGCGAGGCAGCAAAGTTGGTGACTTTGATTGTCATTCCATTCCTGTTTGTCAAACAGAAAAGCCGGATGGATGTACCATTTGCCTTAATTTGTGCGACTTCACTGACAGAAGGGGTTAATGATTGGGGGTGTTTACATGCTGCTAACAAGGACAGAACAATGAGTAGTGTCCATATCTTATGTTTTCTCATATCTTATTTCTTTCCATATTCGGTAGGCAGACAACCTATATACTTCTTGAAGCGTGCTGCAAAATAAGAAGGAGTATTGTAGCCTACCATAAAACTAATTTCTGAAACATTGTATTTTCCTTCCTGCAAAAGCTGACATGCGCGGTTAAAGCGTATCTTGTGGATAAAGTCGATAGCTGACTTTCCTGTTATTGCTTTTAATTTCAGATGTAGATTAGAACGACTCATATTCATCTCACGCGCAAATTGCTCTGTAGAAAATTCTACATTGTCCATGTTCCTTTCAATCACTGCAATCGCTTTTCTGAGCAGTTCTTCATCCATCGTGTTATTGGTGAGTTTCTCCGGTTCTATTTCGGTGGTATTGGAATAGTGTTCGAAGATGCGGTAGCGTGTACGCAGCATGTTCATAATCTTTGCTTTCAATATTGCCATCGAGAAAGGTTTGGCTATGTAATCATCTGCTCCTACCTGTAAACCTTCCAATTGATATTTAATATCTGCTTTGGCAGACAGCATATATATTGGAATATGACAGGTGCGTAAGTTTTGTTTTACCAACTTACATAATTTGGCACCATCCATTACGGGCATCATGACATCCGTTACAATCAGGTCAACTTCCTTCTCTTTCAGAATGTCTAATGCCTTTTGCCCATTTTCAGCTTCCAGCATATTGAATAAGCCGGACAATCCATTGACCAGATATTGCCTTAATTCTTTATTGTCTTCCACCACAAGGAGTGTTCCTCGTTTATTTGTATTCTCATCTTCTTCGCTTTCTGTATCGGCTTCTTCTTCATCACCGATATATACGTCGTGCGCATTCGTAGAGTATACCCGTTGATTGTCTGCGTTCTCTTCTCCTCCAAGCAGTTCTTCACGGCTATATACAGATTTATCTTGCGGAAGGTAAATGGAGAAAGTAGAACCTTTTCCGGGTTCACTCTCCAACTCAATTCTTCCATGGTGCAATTCAACCAGCCGTTGTACCAGGGAAAGACCAATACCGCTTCCTTCACGTCCGCTTTCCACTTGATAGAACCGCTCAAAAATCTTCTCCTGTTTTTCTTTGGGAATACCGATACCTGTATCTGTAACTTGCAGTACAAGATCACTTGCTTCCTGATACAGTTTTACCGTAATACTTTCACCTTCTTCGGTATATTTAAAAGCGTTCGACAGTAAGTTGTTAACAATAAGATCCAGATAGTTTTCATCGAATAACAGTTCTTTGTCCTGCAATTCCGTATAGAAATTATAGTCTATATCTTTTTTCTTCGACAAACTTTCATAGTTCATGAAGCTATTCAAAACTCTTTTGTAGGCATTGGCACTTACCAGTCTTAGTTCAAAGATTCCCAACTCTGCCCGTCGGTAATCCATTAACTGATTGACGAGATGCAGCAAGCGGTTGGTATTTCTTTGTATATACAGTAACTGTTCATGTTCCCAATGTCCGGATATGCGACTTAGCAATTCTTGCAGTGGTGCTACAATCAGGGTGAGCGGAGTACGTAATTCGTGCGATATATTAACGTAAAAACGGATTTTCATCTGGCTGATTTCTTCCTGTTTCTCCTTGTCCAGTCTTTCCATAAGAATTTCAGCCTGCATACTTTTACGCAACCAGAAATAGCGGACAATGCCAAATACCACTAGCATGAAAGATAGAGCAAACAATGAAAGTGCCCACCAGGTACAGTACCAAACAGGCAGGACACGAATATGAAGTACAGTCGGTTCTTCATTCCATTTACCGTCATTGTTCGCTGCTTTTATATAAAAAGTATAGTCACCTGCCGGCAAATTAGAGTACGAAACCGGACTGGTATCGTTCTGTCTGTACCACTCGTCATTATACCCTTCCAGTTTATAAGCAAAAGTGTTGTGTTTGCCGGCGATATAGTTGGACACTACAAAAGATATGGCGAATGAATTCTGAGAAGAGGATAGGGTGATATGATCTGCATATTCAATCGTTTCACTCAATATTCCCGTTTCGTCGTTGGGAAGGACTTCCTTATTGTAAACAAACAGCTTGTTGATTACCGGTTTAGGAGTATAAGGATTGTCAATCAGTGTTTCCGGACGGAATAATGTAATGCCGTTGACGCCCCCGAACAACATGTAACCGTTATCTTGACGACAATAAGATCCGGCATTAAACTGATTTCCCTGTAAACCGTCCAATATAGTAAAGTTACGGAACTTTCCATTTTCCGGATTCAGGCAACTCAAACCTTGATTGGTACTTATCCACAAACGAGCGTAAGCATCTTCCATGATGCCATAAATAACATTACTCGGCAAACCATCTGCCGTGGTATACTGCAATAGCTCCTTACTTCCTTCTTTCATAGCGAAAAGTCCGCTACGTGTCCCGATCCAGATATATCCCGATGTAGATTCATAAAAGCAATTCACAAATGCCTGCTGTAGTATCGGGTCTATATGGAAATCTGTATTGGCCAGGAAATCTGTTCCTATCTGATTATAAACAGATACCCCCATTTCACCTCCTACCCATATACGTCTCCTGGAATCGCGAAACAACAAACGGTTATATTGTTGTAATTTACGCCCATTCTGATCTTTGTCTACAATTGTAAAATTGCGCTTGTCTATATCGAAATGCAGGAGATGTTCCAGTGAAGCGACCCATAATCCTCCGTTCTCATCGGAGATGATAGAATAGATATTATTACTGGGTAAGTTACTGTTCTGGCGATTGAAGTATTCTACCTGTCCCGATTTGCGCTGGAGGGCCATCATGCCTCCGGCATGGGCTCCCACATATACTTTATCATGTTCCTCGTCTACATACACTGTTTTAATATCCTTGAAAGGTACATCCAATGATCCTGGTTTAAACAAGTAGTTCTTGTATAATTTTGAGGTGGAATCATAGAAGTTCAATCCGCCATCACTTGTTCCAATCCACAGGTTATGTTCACTGTCTTCTACAATACAACTGACCACATTATTACTAAGTGAATTCAGAAAAGGAACATGCTTGATACGCTGGAAGCGATTACAAAGAGGATGGTAATAGTTCAACCCGCCCCAATAAGTTCCTAACCACATGCCGCCTTGAGAATCTTTAAAAATACTTCTGACAGAATTTTGTGACAGACTTCCTTCCTGTATCTCGGAACTTTTTATAGAAGAGAAATTGTCGGTAGCTTCTTTATAGATATTCAGTCCGCTATAAGTCCCTACCCATAAACGATTTTCCGTATCCAGCTCCAATGAGCGTACATAATTGGAATTTAAACCGGACTGCTCACTTTCATAACGATAGTTTTTCAACTCCTTGGTTTTGGCATCGTACATAAATAGTCCATCCCCTTCGGTTGCCATCCATATCCGGCTGAACATCTGACACAAAATGGCATGTATGCGTATCCCTGCGGGCATACTTACTAATCTTTCCAATTTCCCTCCCGATAATGTGTAAGTATATACTCCATCTTCGGCACCTATATAAATGTATTCGCCCTGGCGTACTAAAACGGTTGGTTTCAACAAATGCAGGGAAGGCAAAGTATCGTTTAAGAAGCATTCTTTCTTGATATCGAAAAGTAAAATACCTTCTGCCGTACCCAGCATCAGCCAGTTCTCTTTAATGGGAGCAATGCTGTTGATGGGGACATTGATGCCATTCTTCTTATAGTAGTAATTGGAGAATGAGTTTTTACGACGATTATAAAAGGATAGGCCTTCACGGGTACCCACCCATATCTGATCCGAATCATCGATGGCTATGCACCGGGTTATGTCACTGGCAATACTATTGGGGTTTGTATATTCATGGCGGTATAAAGGGAAATTGTAACCATCGTACTTATTCACACCGTCGTACGTGGCGAACCATAAATTCCCTTCTTTATCCTGATTAATTGCGAATATGGTACTGTGTGATAATCCATCTTCCATACCGATGTGAGAGAAGTAAATATCCTCCGTTGTTCCGGCATTCAGTATAAATGGAAATAACCCTCCTAAAAGTACTAACAAAGTTTGTATTATTTTCATAGTCGTATCCAATTACGAGGCAAATTAACAAAATAGATTAGCGAAAAAGAATATTTATACGAATTTTCTTTTCCGAACTATTAGGAATTATTCGCAAAGGTACAAAAGAAAATCCAGGAACCGGATTGAATATTCGTCCATCTTTATCGGTTGGCGCTACTTCTATATGTCCGGCTGTACAGGTGATGGATAAAGTGCCTCCATCCTTGTTTATAGATGCTTTTTGGGGAGTTACTTTTACCTCTTCTGCGGGTGATGCGATGACTGGTAGCATCAGATATGTAGCGTCATAGCAGTTTTCTACGTTTATTTCAAGACCTTGCCGGGTGTAGGTATAGTAAATTGTGACAGGAATCTCTCCTTGGGCAGGTGCGTTTTGATTTATATCGACCAAATGGGTATTCACGGTAAACCGATAGCCGTTCTTTTCTGTATCACAGATGATATCTGTATTCAGGTCATCCAAATTGCTATATATGGTCCCATTTTGCATAAACTCGATCCGTGGTGTACCTCCCATGATATACTTACGGTTATTACTCTGCATATTAGGCGCTTCAATCAACTGGTATTGGTTCATTGTAGCGGCAAAAACAGGTCCTGCCTGTGTATGCCATAGCATAGAGAGTGCGCCTCCCATCGGATGAGTACCTTTAATTTTATATTCTGCATCATATCCGGTGAATGTAGCACGCCAGGGGCCTTGAGAGATAAGCCAGGTATGGATATCCTTGAAATATTTCAGACCATAGGTTTTATCACGCGGAAGCTCTTGGGAAGAAGTGATATTCAGGGGAGGAAGTTCTAAAAAAGAAGTGATTGCCTTGGCGTGACCGAATGTATGGTGAATGCATGGGGCAATCCCGGAAACCCGATAATGCATGCCACCATAAAGCAGACCTTCGGAAGTAGCCTTTTTCAGTAATTGTATATTACGATGGATTGCTTCTAAATATTCCGGATGTTGGGCAGCCATTGCATAATAGCCTCCCATAAAACCATCACTGGTGCGTCCACCCCAATAAGTCCATTTAAAACTACGGGTTCCCCAACTATTGTCCCAGGCACCATCGGGTAACATAAACTCCAGGTGAGTAGCCATTGAACGGTCAACGAGAGTCAGTAAATCAGTGTCTTTCGCCATAAGGGCGTAATATACCATATTCGGCAAGGATTCTTCTATATTATAAAGCAGGTCTACCGGAAGACAGCCGTTTTTTGTCTTTGAACCTATATTGGGACCTTCACCATATAGAAAAGTATCGTTTTCAGTGAAAAAGTTTTTTAGATCGGCAGCTATCTGACGGGCTTCTTTTTGAAAATCAGGCCGGTTGCACATCTCTCCAATGGCATACAATGCATAGGTGGCTGAGGCTGAATAATTCACATTCATATTCCGCATACCTTCCCGTTTGCGGCTGTATATAAAAGGAGTTGCCAGCATGAATTCACCGGCTTCTATCAGTCTTTGCTTCCAATGGTTCCGGGTAGAATCGTCTAATAAATGCCCATGGTAATGTAATGCTTCATAAAGAGCTATGGAAGCGAAGACTGTTGTACCGTTCCAGTCGGAGACATGTACATCGTTCATCCACGAGCCATTGGGAAGATGCACGTTTTCCATCCAGGCCATCAGGCGTTTGGCAGCAAGAAGGTATTTCTCTTTGTGTGTTTTATCAGCCAGATACATTAAGGGGAGTACGGCATCTCCGATGCGCCCATGCATGCGGGCACAGGCAGGGCACAGCACACCACCATTGAGAGACGGATGTAAATTGTCGCATTGATAAGTCAGGAATGTGTCCATCCACTCCGTTAATAACTTTTCTGATTCAGTGCGTAAAGAATTATCGAATGACAGATTGTTGTTGGTAGCCTCTTGGGCAGATAAGAATAATGCATTTAACAGTAATAGTACTAAGATTAAGCTTCTCATGTTTTTTTGATTAGATTATTATTTCAAAAGTAAAGTTTCTCCTCCAGTCTTTTCACCTCTTTTATATAATATCTTATCCACATTCGTCTATGACTAACCGTAATTTTGTTGAATCACTGCTAATATTGTCGAAATATAGCTTATTGAAACAATATTAGCACTCTTTTCGACATAAGAAAACGCTTGTTATTCATAAACGCCCTACTTTAGCCTCAAGAATTTATTATCCTTAATACATACTATTTT
>ERZ780053.256-NODE-256-length-22289-cov-2.76428_pt1 | contig 22289 bp, 8 predicted proteins | sample MGYA00511088_ERZ780053 | MGnify/ENA primary metagenome ERZ780053 (study PRJEB29588, sample SAMEA2150866) | human gut metagenome | biome: human gut; feature: human-associated habitat; material: faeces | place: Denmark | collected 2008/2010 ...
TTACCAGTGTCGTACTTGCGGGCGTAAAATAGGCGACGGCCATAAAGGCTATCTTGCTCCTACCGAAGCCGCGATTTCTATAATCTATATACTGAAATGAGAGCGATGAAAAGATATATAGTGTTTCTGCCGGTTTTTGTCTGGGCTATATTTTTTGCCGGGGCCGAGGTGAAGGTCGAGAATGCTTCGATACACCGTTCGGGAGATAGTATTCGGGTAAGTTTCAAAATTTTGGTTCCGTCGGGAACAGTTGCTTCCGATTATGTACAAAGGCTTATTCCCGTTATCGAGAACGGTGTGGATTCTTTGGCTCTCGACGAAATAGAGATTATAGGCAAGCGTAAACAAAAGTTACGCCGCCGGGAAGCCGTGCTTTCGGGGAAAACGTATGAAGTTCCTTTTTATCAGACCGTCGATGGCGGCGAGTTGCAATACGATTGCGTGCTGCCTTATGAAAAATGGATGGGTAGAGCCCCTGTCGATCTCAGCCTGTTATGTGAGCGCGAGGGGTGTTGCAAGGTCGAACCTTTGCCGGGCATCTTTCTTTGTTCCGATGTGAAACTGCGTCCTCCTTATGTCCCTTCGGTACAGCCGGTGGCATTGATACCGAGCGTGGCGGAACGGTTGGCCGAGGTCGAAAAGGTTTTGTTCCCGATGGCAGAGTACGAGCCCTATTCCGATTCGATGACCGTGTGGAGGGATCGGGGAGCATTGAAAGTCTATTTCCCTCTCGATAAGTCCGACTTGCGTCGCGATTACCGAAACAACGATGTGACGCTCGGTAGAATCGTCGATATATTGAGGCAGATCTATGCCGACGACCGTTCCGATGTCGGGAAGATATTGATTGTCGGGTTTGCTTCGCCCGAGGGTCCTCTCGGCCGGAATACCCGTTTGGCAGGCACTCGCGCCGAGGTCTTGAAGGAGTATGTAAACAGTTATCTCGAATTGCCGGATAGCCTCTACGAGGTAGCCAACGGGGGCGAGGCATGGGGCGAATTGCGCGATCGGGTGGAAGAAAGCACATTCGATTGCCGGGACGAGATGCTCGATATTATCGACCATACGGCCGATCTCGGCCGTCGGGAGTGGTTGTTGCGCCGGCTGGACGGTGGAGAGCCTTTCAAGGAGCTGTTGCGCTCGGTATTCTCCGACCAACGTAATTCGGGATACATGAGGGTTTATTATACTTCGGAGCCGGATTACAACGCTATAAAGATCAACCAAGCACAAGGTATGATTGCCGAGGGCGATTTCGACGGGGCTGTCTCTTTGCTTCGACCCATACGGGAAGACAAACGCTGTTTGAACACTCTCGCGACAGCCTATTATCGTTTGGGCGATAAAGCGACGGCATTGGACTTGTTCAAGCAGGCAGCCGCTATGGGTGACAAAGTAGCTATTCAAAACTTGGAAAATATAGAAAACGATTATTAATCTTTTAACAAAAACAATTACGAAGATGAAAACAATGAAAACAAAATGGACAAAAGCCGGGACTATGTTCCTTGCTGCTGCCGCAGTTCTGTCGTCTTGTTCCAACGAAGAGGTTATTCCGGGGGGAGAGACTCCTGTGGGGGAAAGAGATGCTGTCAAGACGAGTTTCTCGTTCGCTATTCCTTCGCCGGTATCCCGTGCTACCAGCGACGATGTTCAAGGCAACGACAATTTCTTGGGTATAGAAAGTTTGAGGTTAATGCCTTTTTCAAATTTGAGCGGCGATTATGTAGGAGCCAATTCGGTATTGGCCGGTGCTACCCAGTTGACAGGTGCTGAAATCACGAATGGTGAGGCCAAGAATTTTGTAAAAACGTTTACCGACGTAACTATTCCTTCCGGCGACATCGCTTTTCTTTTTTACGGTAAAGCCAAGCATGACGCTGCTTACAAAGGTGTCTTGGAGATGACACCCGATGCTTCGGTTACCTCTTTGACTCCTGCCGACATAGCGTTTACTTTGAAGAATATTACCGAAGGTACTTATACCGGTGGTTCCTATTCTACCGCAGCCGCTTTGATAGAGGCGTGGAAAACGAATGTTACGGATGCATTGGCTACTTATGTCGGTAGTTTGACAGATGGTGAGGAGAAGAATAAGGCAACAGAGTTGCAGAATGGTTACTTTTCGTTCAATAGCGCTTCTTTGGAAAATCTGAAATTGGCTTTACAGTATCTTTCGGACGGGTTGAACGAATTACATACGAAATACTCTACGCCAGCAGCCAATACGGCAAAGACATCGGTCGATAATATGGCGACAGAGTTGGCAAAAGATGCTTACAAAGATTTCCCCGCCAATCTTCCGAAAGGTGCGTATAAATTGGATAACGGTATTATCGTGTTCGATGAGAACGGCCCCGGCGGTTCGGGTATTGTTACGAGCGGTTCTTCGAAGGCATACAGCTATCCTTCTTCTTTGTATTATTGGACCAATGCCTATCCGGTAGCTTATTCGACTCTTCCGACATTTACTAATTGGAATAATGGTGTTTATAACGGAGCTCGTACGCCGATTACGGTAGCGACGACGAAGATTGCTTTGAACAAAACGATCAATTACGGTGTGGCACGTCTCGATGTGAAAGCTGCATTCAAATCGGCCGACGGTACAGTTCCGGCCGGTAAAAATACTAAGGTGACTTTGGCCAACCATAATTTTGTTGTAAAAGGTATATTGATTGGTGGTCTGCCCGATAAACTGGATTGGGAAATGCATCCTTCTGCTGCCGACACTTATTCCAAGATTGTATATGACAACAGAATGAATACCAATGATTACGAATTGACGAAAGCCGCTACTCCCGATTTTGCTGGTATGACTCCATTTATATACAGCTTATTGCCCGAGACGGCCGATTGTTCTACCGGTAATGCAGAAGATTTGGGACATACACCCAATATTGCTTTGGAGGTCTTGAATGACGGTCCTCAATTCTACGGTTTAGACGGCAATTTGGTTCCCGAAGGCGGAACGTTCTACTTGGTAGGAAAGCTGACTTATAAGAAGGACAACAGTAAGAGTGAAGTCGTTCGCGTATTCCAGCAGGATTACAATACGACGGCGAACTTGTCTATCAATTCGTTGGCAAAAGCCTACAATACGGTTCCCGACCTGATTAACCCGCGTTTGGAATTGGCATTGGCTGTCGATATAGACTGGAAAGCCGGTTTGGTTATCGATGTACCTATCGGCGATTGATTTCGAAAAAAATAGTTAAACTGTAAAATTTGTCTCCGGTGAATCGGGAGCGTTTCGATTCGCCGGAGATATTTCCTCAAAAAAATAAATATCGAGAAAATGAAAACAGGTGATTGGCAAAGATGGGTTGTCGGGGGAATCTTTTTCGCGTTGCTGCCGTTATCGAGCGGTTGCATCGACGACAACATGTCCGATTGCAACAATTTCACCGTCAGATATAGAATAGAACTGTCTACCCATACACAGGCATTTTCGGGTAGAATGGAGAATCTCAATATGCATTTTTATGACGGTAACAAATCGCTCGCTTATCATGAGTATGTAGAGCGGGAACGAATGCCGTCGAACAATATCTACGCTATTACCCTGCCTGCAAACGATTATCACCATTTTGCCATTGCCAATATTTCGCAGGCGAGTTGTGTGAAATGTTCCGACCTCGGTGTCGCGTCCGATCGTTATAAATTGTCTTATGAGTCGGCGGCCGATACGGTATCTTCGCATGTTTCGGAACTGTATGTCGGGAGGGAACGATTTACGATAGCGGACAGAAATCAGTTTATCGAGGTAGTTTTGACGCCTTGTATTTCCAAGACGAGGTTACACCTCAGTTATGGAACCGATCCCGTCGTCCCGGTAAAACGGGTAGAGGGATATGTCAATGAAACCGCAACCGGTTTTTTGTGTAACGACAGTCTTTATGAGTACGACCGTCCCGTTGTCGTACAGATGAATGAAGCGGGGAAAGATGAAAACGGACTGGCGCTTTTCGAAGCTGTTTCGTTTCCGTCGAGGAATGAGGCGAGTGCAGGAGCGAAGTCTTTGAACCGTAACCCATCGGAGGAAAATGCTATCTGGAATACCGATGTTTACGTTACCATAGGAGATAAAATAACACGAAATACGATCAATCTGACCGAGCCGCTTCCCGCCGGAGAGTGTATAGAAATATACGGTGTGGTGAGGGACGACGGCAGTATAGATATCGGTCACAATGTGCAGGCGACTGTGGCGGTGACTATCGACTGGAAGCCGGGAGGAGATATCGATGTGGATATATAATATTCCCGCATGCGGGCAGATTGTCGAATATAGGTTTAATCGAATAGGAGCTTTGATGTTGAAACAGAGATATGCGATAATGGCACTTTTGTTCGCTACATGGTTGCTCGGCGGCTGTGGAGGCGAGAACTCGTTGCAGCCCGGCAGTCCGTCGGAACCGCAGGAGACGGCGAGCGTGACGTTGAGTATATACACCGGCCGGGAAATTTCGAGAGCGGTGGGGCTTCCGGGAGACCCCGGGACATCGCCGGAGATGCCTGATGCCATCGAAAATATCAACCTGTTCATGTATGTAGAGCCTAAAAATGGCGCTGCCGCTTACATGGAACATTATTATATAGAGCTGCCCGAAAGCACGGCCTATTATGAGTTTCAAGCCATAGACGTGCCGAAGTGCACCGCCGCGTTTTATGCTATCGTCAATGCCGGCAGTCACTACGAATGGGATGCCCTGTCGACGGAAGACGAGGTGATGGCGTTGACGACGATCGCCACGCCTTCGCGCGATTTATATGCCGGTACTTTGCTTGACCTCGAATTGGTTCAAATGAAGCATTCGGGAGTTATCGATGCCGGGCTGGTGGCTTCTAAGGTCGATATTATGTACAATATAGGGACGGCTATATCCAATTACAATGCCAAGCCAGCCGGACAGAAAGAACATGGGGACTGTACGTCGGCGAAAGTCGTTTCATTGAAGTTGAAAAATGTACCCAAAGAGGGAAAATTCTTTGCCGTGAGGTCGAATGACCCCGTCGTCGATCACGTGGTCAGCCTTACCGGTAGTTCGGGACCGGGTCAATCGGCATGGATTAACGGGCGATACGACTGTTATCTTTACGATAGCGGTACGCTCGATATAGAGCTGGTCGTGCAGAGCGTATATGCAGACGCTTATGTAAAGATGACTACTTATAACATACACGTCGATACCCCCGAGGACTTGGCGGTTGCGCCGTATTATTTGCTGCGGTTCGATGTGGTGGGATTTACGCAAACGGAATATAATTATCGATGGACAGCTTCGATATAGAAAAGGAATTATAGGTTATGTTGAACGGAAGAAATAGAGAAATTATTGATTTTGCAGGCCGTGTTTCCGATGTGTCGAAACGCATGGGATATTCGGCGGGATTGCTGCTATTGTTTCTGTTGTCGCTGACGAGCTTACCGGTAGAGGCTCAGTCGAATATCCAGCCGGCTCGCCCGGCCTTCAATTTGCGACGCATATATGTTTCCCCCGAAGGAGCCGGTACGTTCGACGGTTCTTCGTGGGCGAATGCTGCTAAGGGTTCCGATTTGCAAATGATTCTTCGTTCTACCGATACATGGAATGCTATTAACTCTACATTGCAGATATGGATTGCGGCGGGTACTTATGTCCCGACCGAACCACTCCTTCCCGGCGATGAACAGAGTGCCTCGTTCGTCTTGAAAGGAAATCAGGTCGTTGTTTACGGCGGTTTTCGCGGGCAAGTGTTCGACGATTTAGGAGCTTTGGTCTATGAGGGGGAGAACAGTCTCGAAGAGAGAGAATACGGCAATGTCTATTCAGGCGACCGGCAGGAGCCGTGGGCGTTGGAGAACCAGACTATTTTATCGGGCGACCGATTGAGAAACGATGTAGTCGGTACGGATAACATGTTCTCTTCGCTCGACCCGACCCAGAATACCACCCGGACAGACAATCTCCATACGGTAGTTACTTTCGATCCGTCGAGTGTGGACGTGATGCTCGACGGGATAACTATTGTCGGGGGCTCTGCCGATGGAGACGGTAATTCGGGGCGCGGCGGAGGTGTATCGCTCGACGGTATCGGTTGCGGCATACAGCGATGCCTGTTCTATTTTAATTTTGCCTCGAAAGGAGGAGCCGTTTATATGCATAAGAATAGCGGTTCGGACTCCCAACCGTGTTTTGTCTATAACTCGGTGTTGGTATCCAATTCGGCATTCCGTCGCGACGGGTTCGGATATGGAGGCGGTATCTATTCCGAAGCAGGAGTCGTTTTCGACAATGTCGTTTACAATAATAACGGGGGCGGTATTTGTGTATACGATGAGACCTCGATTGTCAATAATACGATTGTCAACAACCAGTTGTATGGTATAGGTCGTCCGGCCGATACCGATGTGGCGGGTTCTTCGATCAGCGTATCCAACTCGGTTATATGGAGTATCAACCCGTTGAACCATGCGGGATTGAAGGGATTCGATGCTCTTGTCGACCGTGTCTCGAATTGTGCGATCGTCGATTGGGACGAAACGAAAGGCAACGATAATATTTCGTTGTTGCCTTATAATGACCATACGGGTTCTGTGCCCAATTTTATCAATCCTACGACTCAGATAGGGGCTATATTGGAGCCTGTGTATGCCGATTTGGGCGTTTCGTTTTTGTTGCGTCAAAATTCTGTGCTCCTGTCGAAAGCCGAGGGTTCTTGGATGACGACGTTGAACACGTATTACGGGACCGATGTTTCTTACGACATTGTCGGGAAGCCGAGGATAGTCAGTAAGACGCTGGATATAGGAGCTTATCAATATCAGCCGGTTTCGGGCAGAAATATATTGTATGTTCGTCAGCTTTCGCCCGACGAACCGCCTCTTGCCGACGGAGAAGTCCGGGACGGAAGTACATGGCGTTTGGCTGTACAGGACGTGCAGATGGCGATCGATCAACTATATGCCCGGAATGTAGTGGGAGAGGTGTGGGTCGCCGGTGGAACGTATTACCCCACGGCAGCATTTACCGATGAGTCGGGTATAAGGGGCCGTACGGAAAGGCATCGTTCTTTCATCATGCGTAGCGGTATCTCGGTTTACGGAGGATTCCGGGGACAAACCGGCGACGAAGGGATAAACAACAGCACGACTCGTCCCCGCGACCCGGACCATCTCGATGTTCAATGGGCGTTTGCCAATCGTACGATATTCAGCGGAGATGTCGACCGGAACGACGATTCGCAGAAAGGTTGGCGTTGGAATGCCGGAGAGAAGAAATGGGAGCAATATTACGGGCGCAACTCCTACCATGTGGTATGGTTCGCTTCCGAGGGATTTAACGAAAGAACCACGAAGTACGAAGCCGTTACGGCAAAGCCGCTTCCCGTGGAGACGACTCTCGACGGTGTCGTGGTTACGGGCGGTTGCGCCGACTATGGCGAGCGCGGAGAATCGACCCGTATGGGCGGTGGAATCTATTTGACCGAGAACGGAGTCGTGTCGAATTGTATCGTTTATCAAAATTTTGCCTTGACTCGCGGTGGCGGGGTGATGATGAATAACGGCGGAATGTTGGTGAACAGCATGGTCTTTCGCAATGCTTCGCCCGGAGTGCAGGTGCGCAACGGATTGGGCGGCGGCGTGTACATATTGGGGAACGGAACCGTTTTCAGGACGGTGATAACCAACAATACGGCTCGCGTGGGCGGCGGTGTATATGTCGATGAGGGGGGGGATAAAAATCCTGCATACGAAGAATCGTTAGACGATATGTACCGGGGTGTCTTGGTGAACACGCTCGTTTCCAACAATACCTCTTCGTCCGATGCGGGAGCGGTCTATTTCGATAAGTTGGGAGGGCTTTCTTCCTCTACGGTGGTTAAGAACTATTGTTCGGCGGTGGCTTCCGACCAAGAAGGAAATTCGGGCGGTATGATCGTCGATGGATATGGCATAGTCTATAATTCGGTTCTTTGGGGAAATGCGACCCTCGAACATACTCGGCAATTTTACGGGAAAAACGGAAAGACGGCCGAGTCGAATGTGCCGGCTTCGATACAGGTTTATAATACGGCGTTGCAAAATCTTTCCAATACGATTTGGGGCGTGAATACCGTAACTCAAAAAACGTATGCTTTGTCCGATCAAAATTCAAAAGGACGTTCTTCTATCGCTTATGATTCCAGTTTCCCCGATTTTACCAATGTGAGAGTCGGCAATGTCGACGTTATCAACAATGAGGCCGGCGTGTACCAGACGACAGCTGCCGATGTCGAAGGCACTCAAACGCTCGACAATGCGTTGCGAACTATTTATGACGTACAGCGTTGGGTTCCGTCCGAATTTTCTGCCCTACAAAGAAAAGGAGGCAGCCAATCCGAGGCTCCGTATGTCAGATATGCTCCGGTGAAAACACAGTTTTATGTCGCGATGACCGATATTCTCAGCAAAGCGTTCGTCGAGCCTCGTGTCTTAGGAGCTTTCGCTTCCGATCGTCCGTCTTTGCAATATAGCGTCATAGAAGATAACGGTGTAAAGAAATTGGTTATTTTTGTCGACCCGTCGGTCGATACGGACCTTTCGGGCGAGTCTTGGGAGTCTCCGATTATATCGGGGAACTCGGCTATCGAATATTTGGCGGGACTCCCGGATACCGAATATCCCGGTTGCCCTCGTGAGATATGGGTGAAGGAGGGGACGATAAATCCGGTATGGAAAGCCATCGGTAGTGACCGTCGCACTTCGTCGGTCGTTTTGCGAGGAGGCGTTTCCTTGTATGGCGGTTTCAATTCCAAATTGGAAGGTACGGAAGGCTCTACGGTTCCCGGACAGACGTTTGTCCCGACAGGGAGCGATGTCGCCGAACCGATACGTAATCCGGTGGATTTCCGTACGGTGTTCGACGGTACGTTGGCCGGAGGGAACCTTTATCATGTGGTGACTATGTCTGACGACGGAGAAGCCATTCTTGACGGATTTCATATCGTCAACGGAGATGCATCGACCGGTTCTTCTGCTATCAAGACCGGGGGTGGTGTGTTGCACGAATATGGCACATTGCATATCCGCAATTGCATGATCGAGAATAATGTCGCAACGAACGGAGCCGGAATCGTTATGTTGGGTACGACGAAAAAATTGGTAATGACCAATACGGTGGTGAATAATAATACCAATACGGGATTGTCGAGCGAATCCTTTTATTCGGCAATAACTCTTACAAACGATGCTCGTCTCAATCACTGTACGATTATACATAACAATGCCCCGGGCATTTGTGCGGTGGATGGGCAACTGAGACTTTATAACTCGGTTTTGTGGGGAAATACTTCGACCGGGACTATCGCTCCCGAAGATGTACAAATTACGGGGTCGGCCACTATGCTCGATATTCGTAACAATGCTATCCAATATGCACCAGAGGAGTGGAATCTATGGAGTGAAAACATGCAGTTGAGCATCGTTCAGGGTGATCCTATGTACCCGTCGTTCGTCAATTCTACTCGGAATGTGGGGGCTATATCGAGCGGATACGATACGCCATTGGGAGGTCCGGCTCGATTCGAACCTACTTGTAAATCTCCGTTGGTGATTGCAGGTGACGAAAGTATAGTTGATGATCCGGATTTGGTTCTTGATGCCGATATTACGGGGCATAATTTCGCTGTGGGTGGAGCCCCCGATATAGGAGCTTATGAGGCTACTTGTCTGAATCCTGTCGGTTCGGTTCTTTACGTGCGTAGCGGGCCTACCGGTACGGCCTCTTCTCCTCAAACCTCTTATTTCGGTACGGGAGACGGTTCTTCGTGGGCGAACGCTATCAATGGAAATGCGTGGTATGGATTCGACGACGGTCTGCCTTATGATCAAATCGAATACGACAGCCGCGATGCTACCGACTATATTACCGGTTTGCAGTATGCTGTCAACGAGGCATACAAGGCATCGTTGAAAAAGGACGGAAGCGGTCGGATCGCTTATGAGACATTGAATTATACAGATTATACATACAATCAAACGAACGGTCGTAGCGCATCGGTACAAATACCTGTTGGTGTCGATACGACGGCTTTGGTCGAAGTGTGGGTAGCCAAAGGGGAATATACGAGTCGGCGGGGATTCTTTATGCGGGATGCCGTACAGGTGTACGGCGGATTTCCCGAGATAGGAACACCGGGGAAGGACGAGCGTAATCCCCGCATCTACAATACGATTATACAGACGATGACTACCGCCGAGGCGAATGCTGTTACTTCGCTTGATGGGTATGCTCCTTATTTCGATATGGATGCCGGTGGATCGACGAGTCAGTTCTATGAATTGAACAGTCGGTACGACAATGCGAATAAAGTTCGTAGGGTACTTACCCAACCCTTCCCGTATTATGAGGACGGAGGTCGTTTGGAAGCGGGTTCGCAGGGACAGGCTTCGACCGAGACTAATAATGTGGCGTTGAATCCATTTGTTATCGAGACTATATGGGACGGATTTATAATACAAAACGGTCGAACTCGAATACGTCACGGAAAAGATGGCGGTGCAGGGGTAGCCTTGCGGAAAAATGGACGGCTCGAAAACTGTATTATCCGAAACAATTATAATGTAGCATCCCGTAGTCGCGGCGGAGGTGCATTTTGTAACGACGGAACATTTTCCAATTGTTCGTTTTTCAATAACGATATGCCTGCATTGGGGAGCGATTACGGAGAACAATACGGCGGGGGTGTTTACATGCGTTACGGTACGTTGTACAATTGCGTATTTGCCGGTAATTCCGTATCTTGATGTAATTCCAACGGTCAGGCCGTTTATATTGAAGTAGCCGATTTTTATAACAATACGATTGCCGACAACTCCGGTAGCGGTGCAGCCATTTATTGCGGTTATTGGTTTGCCGATGGTGCGGCCAATATTTACAATACCATTATTTATAATAATTCGGGCTCGTCTCAGGTACAGGCTCATAGCAATGTAGTGTTGAGAACTTCGCATTGTTGTTATCCCTCGGGTTCTATATCGGGAGTCTCTGGCGCTAACTTGACGCAAGACAACATTATCAATCAAGTTCCGCAATTCGTGGATCGTTCGTCGGGAAATAAAGAAAATAACGACTATCGTTTACAGGGCACTTCACCCTGTATCAATGCCGGGAATAATAGTCCCGAAGGGATTAAATTACCCGAGACCGATATGGACTATACAGACCGTTTTAAAGACTGTTCTATCGATATAGGGGCATACGAAATAGACCAAAGCGAGCCGATTATGCCCGCTATCAAGACTATCGACGGAGAACAGGTGGGAGTCATTTATGTGACGAAGGCGGCTAACGGTACGGTAGACGGTTCGTCGTGGGCGAATGCCGCTTGCGAAGCGAAATTGCAAAAAGCTCTCAACTGGGCAGGTTATATTATTCACAATAAGGAGACGTACGTATCGGGTCGATATAGAGATATTACTCGTATTCAAGTGAGGGTTGCGAAAGGCACTTATTATCCTACCGATGTCGTTCTTCCCGATCAGCCTCGTACCGCTTCGTTTATTATTCCGGCAGGGATAGAGGTGTATGGAGGGTTTGCGGGAATCTCTGACGATGAGACCGTGGAAGGACGTAATATGCGTTTGAACAGAACTTTTTTCAACGGTATGATCGGCAGTTCGACAGAAGAAAGCGCCTATCGTGTCGTAACGTTCGGCATGAAGCAGCATAAAGACAACGCCACGATGCCTGCCGAGGGCGCAGCTTATTACGATGATCCCAACCCCGAAATAGCTTTGCTCAACGGTGTTTATATCGTTTATGGAAATGCCAATCACCCGTCTGACGAAGAGTGGCAGTCGGGTGGCGGTGTTAAGGTTACGTCGAACGGATTGTTGCAGAATTGTGCCGTTTTCAACTGTGCTGCTTCCGATAAGGGCGGAGGAGTTTACTTAGCTCCGGGCGGCCGGATTACCGGTTCGATAGTTTATAATAACGTGGGAGCCAATGGCGGAGGTATTTATGCCGACGACTCTTCGATGGTCGTAAATTGTACGGTGGTCGATAACACGACTGTGAACAATGGCTCCGGTGGTGGTATATCGATAGGCGTGAAGCCGATTATCATCAATTCTGTATTCTGGATGAACGATTCCGGTAACGGAAAAAATATATACGGAAACATGTCCCAGCAGGTCGATACGACCTTTACGGGCGTGCGGTATCAAAACTATATCTTTAATCATTGTGCGGTCGAAGGTATCAAAGTCGTGGGTTTCGGAAACATGGCGTTGACGAGTACGAATGAGAATACATCGACCATAGTGGGCTTGAATGCTCCCGGTTTTACCGACCCCGATAACCTCGATTTTACTTTGAAACGTGTATCGGCGTTGATTCGTGCCGGTATCGGAGCCGAGCAGCCGGGCTCTCCGCTCATGGAGGCATTGCATGTTTCTCGACTCGATTTGCTCGGAACGAATCGTTTTTATAAAGAGGATTCTTCTTTGAGGGATTATTTCGAGATAGGAGCTTTTGCTTATGACGGGATATTTGTTATCGACCCTGCGGGAGATACCGAAGCCGAAAAGGGGGCAGACGGAATCTACCGGTTGTATGTGTCGCAAACGGCACAGGGGTTGGCGAACGGCCGCAGTTGGCGAAACGCTTTGGGCGATATACAGCAAGCTCTCGATTATTTCGGGAATGAGGCCAATTTCGAACACGATCCGAATAAGGATACTCGCCGGTGCGAGATATGGGTCTCGAAGGGAACGTATAACCCGAAAACTTCGGTGAAAGAGGATAATTGGGGAACTTCTTTTATTCTTAACAGATATTCATCGATATACGGAGGATTCCGGGGCAGTAACTTGCCTTATTACGAGAGTTGGATAGAATCGTTTAAAGTGGAACCCTCGAAGCGTGTCGATGCCACCGGTGTATGGAACAAAGGAGACTATTCCTATACATTGGGCGGTGATGGAGAGATTACCTTTTATCCAGAGGTAAAGGCATTGGAGGACGAACCCTCTTCGTGGTTCTTGCATTTCACGACCGATGAGAAGTCACCGTCATCTCCTGTTGTGACGGTCAATGGCTTCCAACTCCCTCATGAGCTGGAATTGCCGGTCATCGCTACCGACAGCACTACCGAGTATATTTACGATTTGCGATATCTGGCTATCGGAAATACCGATTGGGCGACAGCTCCGGTCATCGAGGCTGTTCGCGTCTCGGGATTACCGGCCGGTGTAAAGTTGTATAGCGCTACGATCGATAATCGCAAGAATTCCACGACGGTATCGACGGAAATTCTCGATACCGATATTCTTCATCAGACTTCTACGGGTGTTCCTTATGATGCCTCGGTGAGCTTGAATAATCTTTCGCAAGCGGAAAAATTGAATACATATTCTTCCAATGTCTCCGATTATTATGCTGCCGGAAATTCGGCAGGAGCATACGGTATGCATTATTGTCCAAGTCCTAATAGGGCATCTATTACAGTTTCGGGGAACGATGGTGTCGTATTAACAAACGAGAGGTACAGGAGGTATTTTTGGCAAGAGTATACTTATTATAATGACCAATTGGGAGCCTACTTCCGTTTTCCACAGGCGGTGAAATACGAAAGAACAAACCCGAGTAATCGGTATTTGCATGCAACGATACGTTTTACCGATTTGAGTAAAGGGAACGAGGACGGCAGGTTGCGTATACAGTTATATTCGACAGCCGGTGTAAGAAAGTCTTTGCTTATAAATGGAAGAGTTAGTAATGGAGAGTACAAACTGACGGTGGATTTAAAGACCGGATTGGTATATGACGGCACTTCCTCCGTAGAGATTACTGATGAGGAAAATACATTGTCCAATGGCGATATGCTTTCGCTCGTCTCTGTTCATCCTTATTCCGGTGGAAAAGCTGCATATACCGTGGAAATTAGCGATATAACGATAGACAATAAGAATCAGTCGGAGAATACGGTTTCGGAGTTGGATATTAATATCGTTACGGAAGAAGAAACTCAGGCTATGCCTTCATCGGACCAGTATTACGAAGGGGAGGCATTTTTGAGCGAGCGACCTCGTCAAGATTGGAACGGGAACGGCTTGCTCGAAGATTTCGAGTACGCTAATGAAACGATTCTTTCGGGCGATATAGGCGGCGGTTCCGGTAATTCGCATGTGGCTTATTATGAAGACTCGGAGGCTACTCGCAGGGTTGTACTCGATGGAATAAAGATGGTAAAAGGTAACTCGTCGTGTACCGATCATGGAGGCGGGGCTTTATGTGCTTTGGCTCCGATTGCTTTGCGCAATTGCCAATTGTTGCTCAATACGGCCGATTTCGGGGGAGGAGCCGTGTATGCCAGCGATATAGAGATTTATGGTTCTATATTGGGCGGGAACGAGGCTCCCGGTAAATCGGGAGGTGCGGTCTATCTGCGGGAAGGCGGGAAGTCGCTCATCGTCAATACGGTGATTTACAACAATACGGCATCGACGGGCTCGGCCTATTATGCCGAATCCGGTTCGACATCGCAGTTAATCAACAATACGATCGTGCGTAATGCCCATGCCGAGAATGTGTCGGGCGATGTAACATCGGGTAGTACCGTTTATTCGGCTTCGACAGCCGGGAATAATCTTACCAATACGGTTATCTGGGGGAATGACGATGCCGAACGTATCAATGCAGACCATTGGGAAATTATTACTTCGGCAGCCGATGTCGATGAAGATGCAGGAAATTTCGAGGTCTTTCTGGATCGGGCAAATGAAGCGGTTATGGGGCCTCGGTTCGGATTTCCCAGCGATTATGCCGGAGCGGGAAATTATTTCGCTTCTGCCGATTTCTCTCTGCCTTCGCTCTCGACGCTGGTTAACCGGGGTACGAATGGTGGTACACGTCGACTGAATACGGTTATCGAAATGAATCCCGACGGCTCGGTGAAGAGTACGACAATTACGACGGAACCTGTCGTACTCGATGGTTCCGGCAAAGGATATTATGCCGTGCAGGAAGTGTCGGGCCGCGAGAATGTGCCGGATACGCTGAACAGTAAATGGCGTATTACCAAAGAACCCGATACATATCACATTATTAAGAAAGACGGTGTAGATATGATCGATGTGAAAGAGTGGAAGGAGGGGACGATCGATATAGGGGCTTATGAATATGAAACGGTATCGTTGACTCCTTTCGGCGGTAATATACTGTATGTGAAGAGTTCCGAAGCAGTTTCGGATAAAGAAAACAACGGAGAAACGTGGGAAAGGGCTACGTCTAACATTCATCAGGCTATTCAGGTACTGTTGCTCAGCCCCAATAAAAAAGATAAATATATCAAGATTGCTTCGGGCGACTATGTGCCGTTCCTGCAAGACGGGACAAGCGGTTATTCGTTCGTTTTGGAGAAACCCGATGTGGGAAATCTGGAATACTCGACCAAGAGTTTGACATTGAGGGGCGGATATCCCAACAACATCACGGGGACCGATGTCGCTATGGATAATTTGCGTGATCCTATATTGTACCCGACTTATATCAGAGGAAATCGAAGCGATTCGAAACACCTCGTTTATATAGACGAGTCGATGGATACGGCCGGAGAAAACGGGGCGTTGGCTCCTGTAAACATAGAGGGCTTTACTTTTGTCGGTGGAAATGCAGCCGATGCGACAGGCGAGGGTTCGACCGGTGCGGCCGTGTATGCAGCCAATGGCAGTACGACGATTCGGAACAGCGTGTTTGTCGATAATACGGCTGCCGGAGAAAAAGGTGCGGCTGTGTATCTGAATAAAGGCAATATATATAATACCGTGCTTCATTCCAACAAGGCTTGGGGGCTTGCTTTGAACGGGACGGGCAACATTGTCAGCAACACGATAGCCAATAACTCCAAAGGCGGATTGTACGCACGTGGAGCGCTTGTCGCCGAACCTTTGCAGATCTATAACAATATATTTTGGAGGAATTATACTTCGGCTGTTCCTACTGTCGGAGATTTGAACAACCAGATAGATGTGCAGAATGCGACCCTGTACAGCAATGCCGTTCAGGTGGACGATGCGACGGCAGAGCAGCCGAATGCCGAGTATGTTTATTGGAATAGTTCCGCAGGTGTCGTATTGGGCGATAAGGCTGCCAATATCAATAAAACATTAAGTTCCGACAATGAGGATATGTCGTACGGTCCCCGTTTCGAAGCTCCCGATGAAGCGACTCCGTTGGACAAAAAGTATAACATACGTCCGGGGCGTAAACTGATCAATACGGGGTATCGATACATGACAGGCGACTCATATAATAAAGCGGAAAACGATAAATGGTACACCGATTTATTTGCGTATTATTCGTTTGGTTCGGTAGAAGAGCCTGTGGCTCCCGGCGATTCGCTGGCGAGAGTCATGTTCGTGGATGCCGGAGGCAATCGTCGTATAGCCGGTAACAGCATAGATATAGGTGCTTATGAGTACCAACGGTTGTTCTATCCTAATTTATATGTGAAGCCTAACGGATTCGGATTGGGTTCCAGTTGGGACGATGCTATGGGCGATTTACAGGAAGCCATTTATTCGGCGTACTATTCGGGAGACCCGGAAGAGAGCGGAACTTATGGTACGGTGTGGGTAGCCGGCGGAGACTACGTTTTGCCTACGACTTTACAGTGGATGGCAAATGTGAAAGTTTATGGCGGATTCCGGGGAACCAACGAAACGAAGCTGACTCAACGTCCCGGTTTGTTGGAAAAGAATGCACCGGAAAGTATCCTTTCGGTAGAGGCGGAAGGGGTTCCTGTCGTGCGTTCGGACAATGACCGTGCCGCCGGGACGATTGTGGAGAATTGGGCGGAACTGAATGGCTTTCATATTACGGGAAGCAAAAACAGCCCGGCGGTGATCGTCGCCGACTCGTTCGCCATCGTCAATAGTGTTATATATAATAATGTGAACCCCGACGGTGCTGTGGTGGAAACGGACGGGTTGCTCTACAATGTTTTGGTACATGACAATACGGTGAAAGAAGGCAGCGCCGCTGTCGCATTGGACGAGCATGCGGCAGCCATTCATGTGACAGCCCCCGGCGAGGGAGCACAAATCGGCGGTACGGGAAAGATAATCAATACGATAAACGGAGAGGTGACCTCGGTGTCGGGGAATGCTTATAGTCCGCTTTATGTCGGGGATTATATTACCGATGATACACATTTGCGTTATCAGCTATCCGACCAGAAAGATGCAGTCTTGTTTGGAATAGGAGCTTTACAGGAAACAGGTGTAGACCATGAAGGAAATCCGGTGACGACTATCGGTGGATATACAGTGCCTAAGATCAGGAATGGTAAGGAATATACCGATATTATCGATCTGTCTACCGATTGCGATGTGCTGGGTAATGTGCGGCTGTTTACCGATAAGTTTCATGGGGAAGGTGAAGTAATTCGCCCGGATTACGGTTGTTTCGAAACTTGGAATACGACTCCGCAGAAGGTTGTCAACGTGAGCGATAATTATTATCCTCATGCGGGAAGCGTCGTCTATGTCGGCAAGGAAAGTGAAGTGCGGCTGACCGATGCCCTTACGAAAGATTTCGCACCGTCCTATTTGTTGCTTCACCATGCTGCGGGTTTGCGGACAGGAGAGCATGCTGTATCGCTTTATAATCTGGCCATAGAGCGTGATTTGAAACCGCTTATTAATGATACGACAGCTTCTTGGGATATGGTGAGTCTGCCATTCTCTCTTGAAGTCGGGAACGGTACGATGTTGAACGGCGTTACGATAGACGGTTTACCGGTAGAGGCTATACAGGCCGGAGATGAATCGGGGGACGACAAGAACCGTTTATATTTATACGAGTATGACGGGGCTAAGCGAGCCGAAGATTTGTATAGCGTAGTTGCTCCTCAGAATAGTAAATATTGGGCGTTTGAAAATAACCAGATGGGCGCGAATGTCGGTTATCTCATGGCGACTCCTTCTGCTTCGGATGCGGTGACTGTGCGTTTCTCGAAATCTTCATCGGCATTGCCTGTTTATGAAGAATCGGCAGAAGAAGGGAAAAGTATTTTGTTGAAACAGCATAATTTGAAGACTTTGGTCGGTGGCCGTCCTCATTTTACGTATAAAGAGAATATGGGTTGGAATCTTTTCGGTGTGCCTTATTTGTGCTCTTATACTACCGAAAGAATGAGTATCGACCATATACTCTATACTTATGACCCGGAGGCCAGCCGTTTTGTTTCGATAAATTCGTGGGAAGGAAACACGATTGCTCCTTTCTCGGCGGTATTCACGCAGACTGCTACGGTGAAGGAATCGGAGGAACTTCTGTTTGCCAAGCCTGTTATCCCGTTGAATACGTTGCCGGCTCCTCACGGTGTACAGTTGAAAATTTCGGGGAGTAATTTATCGGCGGGTTGCGACTATGTATCGGTTGTTGCCGATAATGTGTACGGAGAACCCATGAATTTCGACATGGGAAACGATGCGTTGAAAATGATGAGTTTCGACCCGAGGATTCCGCAGATTTATGTCTACAATGAAAAGGGAGTCCGATTTGCTCATACTCAAACTGCCGATATCGAAGGGGAAACTCCGGTGGGTATCTATACCGGCGAATCGGGAATTTATGAAATATCGTTGACCGAAGATTCGGAATATGATCGTTATGATGCTGTGGTTCTTACCGATAGATCGACGGGGCGGAAAGTGGACTTGAAACATGCGCCGTATAGTTTTACGGTAGATGATCGAGCGATGGAAACGGGACGTTTCTCTCTATCCTTTAAAACTTTTTCCGATGAAATGCAGCAGCCTACATTCTATTCTCCGGGAAAACGACAATTGCGAATCGTTAATTTACAAGGTGGCGAAAGTATAGGTATTTACGATACGCTCGGGCGTCAGAGAGCGAGCCGCAAAGCCTATGGGGAAAGTGAGGAATTTGAACTCGAATCGGGAGTTTATATGATACGTATCGAAGGAAGCAGTTTAATTAAGGGGAAAGTGGTAGTGAAATAGCTTTTGAGTTGGCGACACTTATCGTTGGTGAAAGACCTGCTTGCGTCGTGTGAAGCAGGTCTTTTCTTTGTTAATATGGAATTTAAGATTCGGAGATAAACAAAAGGGGCGGGAATAACATTCCCGCCCCTTTTGTTCCCTTTCGATTTGAGGTTTATGCAATGATTAGTTCTATTCCTGCTTCCTCTATGCTTTTCGCTACCGATGGCGAAATACCCGAGTCGGTGATGATGACATCGACTTGGTCGAGTGTGCAGATTTTCCCGAATCCTCTTTTCCCGAATTTGGAAGAGTCGGCAAGGACGATCGTTCGTAGCGAGGCTGCGATCATACGTTGGTTGAGCCGGGCTTCGTCTATGTTCGAGGTCGTCAGCCCGAAATCGAGGTCTATACCGTCTACTCCCATAAATAGTTTGGAACAAGTAAGATTGTCGAATGCCTGTGCAGCTAAATCGCCGATGACCGAGAAAGAACTTTTTCGCAATGTTCCGCCGAGCTGGATCACATGAATGTGCTCGAAACGGTTGAGCAAAGTAGAGACATTGAGCGAAGCCGTGACGACTGTCAGGTTTAGATCGTCTGTAATTTCTTCGGCGAATGCATACACTGTGCTTCCCGAGGCGACGATAATCGAGTCGTTCGGATCGAGTAGACGAATGGCTGTATGGGCGATACGCCGTTTGGCATCGCTGTTTATTCGCTCTTTAATATGTATATTGATATCTGCCGTGTGAGGGTTTACCGGACTGGCGCTTCCATGTGTACGAAATAGCAATTTCTTTTCTTCCAGTAATTTCAAGTCTTTTCGTATCGTTACAGGTGTCACGTCCAATTCGCGGGCGATATCTAAAACTTTCACGAATCCTTGCGCATTGAGCTTGTCAAGAATGTGTTTGTGTCTTTCGGCTATACTAAGCATAATAATATTATAATATTTGTTCCATACAAATGTAAAATTTATTTGAATAATGCACAAATAATATTGAGAATTTATTTTGAAAACGAAATGAAATATTATTGAAAAGAAAACGAAACGAAAAATTTTTACATTTTTTCTTGGTTTATACTTGCTTTTTTATTTTCTTTGTCACATAAAAAGAAAGTAATCGCAAGATTTAATAAGAAATCAAAAATCGAAAGATAAGAAAATGAAACGTGAAGGCTTGATAAAACAGATGGCCGAAGAAAAGAGACCATGGGATTTATTGATAATAGGTGGCGGTGCTACGGGCTTGGGCGTGGCGGTGGATGCTTCGAGCCGGGGATACCGTGTCCTATTGGTAGAACAACACGATTTTGCAAAAGCGACTTCGAGTCGAAGCACGAAGCTGGTACATGGAGGGGTTCGTTATTTGCAACAAGGCGATGTATCTATGGTTGTGGAAGCGTTGCATGAGCGTGGTCGCTTATGGCGCAATGCCCCCCATTTGGTAAAGGATATGCGTTTCATTATCGGCAACTATCGTTGGTGGGAACGTCCTTTTTATACCATCGGGTTGTGTTGTTACGATTTGTTGGCCGGGCGATTGGGCTTGGGGAGGTCTTTGCCTTTGTCCAAGAAACAGACCTTGAAGGAGCTGCCGGGACTGCTGCACGATCATTTGCGTGGAGGCGTGGTTTACCACGACGGGCAATTCGACGATTCGAGAATGGCGATTACATTGATGCAGAGTGCTCATGACCACGGTGCGATATGCATCAATTATATGAAAGTAACGTCTTTGATTAAGAATGATTCCGGGAAGATTTGCGGGGCGGCTTTGGAAGATACTCTCGAAGGCGGAACGTATGAAGTAAATGTAAAAGGGGTAGTGAACGCTACCGGTGTTTATGTGGACGATATCATGCAAATGGATAAGCCGGAGAGTCGCAAGAAAGTACGTCCCAGTCAGGGAGTGCATATTGTAGTCGATGCCGCTTTCTTGGGAGGAAATTCGGCTTTGATGATACCGAAGACAAGGGATGGACGAGTATTGTTCGGTGTACCGTGGCATGGAAAGGCCGTATTGGGAACTACCGATACGCCATTGAATGAAAATTCATTAGAACCGAAGCCTCTGGACGAGGAGATAGATTTTATTCTCGATCAGGCGGGGCAGTACCTGACTCGTAAACCGAAACGCAGCGATGTATTGTCTGTGTTCGCCGGATTGCGGCCGTTGGCAGCTCCTACGCATAGCGATTCCAAAAAGACCAAAGAAATTTCACGGAATCATAAAATATATGTTTCCGATTCGGGAATGCTTACGATAACCGGAGGGAAATGGACCACTTATCGTCAAATGGCCGAAGAAGCGGTGAATAAAGTAGCTGCTTTGATCGGTTTGGAACCGAGGGCTTGTGTGACTCGTAAAATGCAATTACATGGTTACCGGGAAGAAGTGGACCGTTCGGTTTGGGATTACGTGTACGGTAGCGATGCCGACCAAATCGCAGCATTGATAGAAAACGATGCCTCGTTGGGAGAGTTGCTTCATATCGGATATACTTTCCGGGTAGCTCATGTTATTTGGGCTGTGCGGGAGGAGATGGCTCAAACGGTGGAAGATGTATTGGCACGACGTGTTCGAGCGCTCTTTATGGATGCTCGGGCTGCTATGGAAATGGCTCCTCGTGTAGCGGCTATTATGGCTCGTGAAATGGGAAAAGATAAAAATTGGGAAACGGAACAAGTTAAAAATTTTACCAATCTGGCAAAAAATTATATTTTAGCCTGATTTTTTAGAGAGAGGATATTGTATGTTGAAGTTATTCCAACCGGCTCCGGTTATCGATCCGCTTCCCAAAGAACGGGTGGACAAGGAGTATAAGAAGTTAAGATTACAGGTCTTTCTCGGTATATTTATCGGGTATGCAGGTTATTATCTGGTACGTAAAAATTTTTCGATTGCCATGCCTGCACTCGAACAGATGGGTTTCGATAAGGCCGATTTAGGTTGGGCTTTGTCTGCCGTTTCGATAGCTTATGGTATCAGTAAGTTCGTGATGGGTACAGTTTCCGACCATAGCAATGCTCGTGTGTTCATACCTTTGGGATTGATAGCTTCGGCAGTGATTATGACTGTTATGGGTCTTATCCCGTGGACGGTCAGTTCGCTTTCTATCATGCTTATGTTCTGCATCTTATTTGTAAATGGTTGGGTGCAAGGTATGGGTTGGCCTCCGTGTGGCCGGGTGATGGTTCACTGGTTTTCTGTCCGGGAACGAGGCGTAAAGATGTCTATATGGAATATCGCTCATAATGTCGGTGGAGCTCTTATGGCTCCTTTGGCGGTTTTCGGTATTACCATTT
>ERZ780053.265-NODE-265-length-21848-cov-2.45143_pt1 | contig 21848 bp, 12 predicted proteins | sample MGYA00511088_ERZ780053 | MGnify/ENA primary metagenome ERZ780053 (study PRJEB29588, sample SAMEA2150866) | human gut metagenome | biome: human gut; feature: human-associated habitat; material: faeces | place: Denmark | collected 2008/2010 ...
CCAACCTTTGTTAACCTTAAATCTAATACTATGAAAAACACAGTGCAAAGATACGGACTTCTGGGATATCTGCAAATAAAACAAATAAAAAAGAGTGTTTTATAACATGTTTTAGTAAAAGTATTGTTTTTGTTAAGGCTTACTAAGGATTTGAGTCCCCCCAGTACTTGTTTTCTAAAAAAGAATTATCTTTGCATGGCTGCGAAAATAGCTGCACTTTTGCATATTAATAAATTTATAAAGAACAACTACTGTGAGCGAAGAAGATATTGTCCTTACCCCGATGATGAAACAGTTCTTGGACCTGAAAGCCAAGCATCCTGATGCCGTTATGCTGTTTCGTTGCGGCGACTTCTATGAAACTTATTCTACTGATGCTGTTGTTGCAGCCGAAATCCTGGGAATTACCCTGACTAAGCGTGCCAATGGTAAAGGAAAGACTGTTGAAATGGCGGGATTCCCTCATCATGCACTGGATACGTATCTGCCTAAACTGGTACGTGCCGGGAAGCGTGTAGCCATCTGTGACCAGTTGGAAGACCCGAAAATGACTAAGAAACTGGTGAAGCGGGGTATTACGGAACTGGTAACTCCCGGTGTTTCCATCAATGATAATATACTGAATTACCGGGAGAATAACTTCCTGGCAGCCGTACATTTTGGTAAGGGAACGTGCAGTGTGGCATTTCTCGATATATCTACGGGTGAGTTTCTTACAGCAGAAGGGCCTTTTGACTATGTAGACAAGCTATTGAATAACTTCGCGCCCAAAGAAGTACTTTTTGAACGTGGTAAGCGGGGGATGTTCGAGGGAAATTTCGGAAGTAAGTTCTTTACTTTCGAACTGGACGACTGGGTATTTACAGAGACCACCGCCCGGGAGAAACTTCTGAAGCATTTTGAAACGAAGAATCTGAAAGGTTTTGGTGTAGAGCATCTCAAGAATGGTATCATCGCTTCGGGAGCCATCCTGCAATATCTCATCATGACGCAGCATACCCAAATCGGGCATATCACTTCTTTGGCACGTATTGAAGAAGATAAATACGTCCGTCTGGATAAATTCACGGTCCGTAGCCTTGAACTGATAGGCAGCATGAATGATGGAGGCAGCAGCTTGCTGAACGTGATTGATAAAACGATCAGCCCGATGGGAGCCCGCTTGCTGAAACGTTGGTTGGTGTTTCCACTGAAAGATGTATTGCCTATTAATGAACGCCTGAATGTAGTGGAATACTTCTTCCGCCAACCGGATTTCAAAGAATTGATTGAAGAACAATTGCATCTGATAGGTGATTTGGAACGTATTATTTCCAAAGTTGCTGTAGGGCGTGTTTCTCCGCGTGAAGTAGTTGCGTTGAAGGTGGCTTTGCAAGCTATCGAACCTATTAAAGAAGCCTGTATGGAGGCGGATAATGCCAGCCTGAACCGTATCGGCGAACAACTGAATATCTGTAAGTCCATTCGTGACCGCATTGAGAAAGAAATTAATAATGATCCTCCGTTGCTGATAAACAAAGGTGGTGTTATGAAGTCAGGCGTCAATGCCGAATTGGATGAATTACGCCAGATAGCTTATTCCGGTAAAGATTATCTGCTACAGATACAGCAACGGGAAAGTGAACTGACTGAAATTCCCAGTCTGAAAATCGGTTACAACAATGTATTCGGTTACTATATTGAAGTGCGCAATACACATAAGGATAAGGTACCACAGGAGTGGATACGTAAACAGACCTTGGCCAATGCCGAACGTTACATTACACAAGAGCTGAAAGAGTACGAAGAGAAAATTCTCGGCGCCGAAGATAAGATATTGATACTGGAAACCCAGCTCTACATGGAATTGGTGCAGGCTCTAAGTGAGTTTATTCCTGCCATTCAGGTGAATGCAAACCAGATCGCGCGTCTGGACTGTTTGCTGTCTTTTGCCAATGTGGCACGTGAGAATAACTATATACGTCCTGTCATCGAAGATAACGATGTTCTGGATATCCGCCAGGGACGACATCCGGTTATCGAGAAGCAACTTCCCATAGGAGAGAAGTACATTGCCAATGATGTGGTGCTGGATAGTAGCTCGCAACAGATCATCATCATTACCGGTCCGAACATGGCGGGGAAGGCGGCATTGCTGAGACAGACGGCGTTGATAACGCTACTGGCGCAGATTGGCAGTTTCGTACCTGCCGAGAGTGCACATATCGGTTTGGTAGATAAGATATTTACCCGTGTAGGTGCCAGTGATAATATCTCTGTCGGAGAGTCTACTTTCATGGTGGAAATGAACGAGGCGGCTGATATTTTGAATAACCTTTCTTCGCGCAGTCTGGTGCTTTTTGACGAGTTGGGACGAGGTACGTCTACGTACGACGGTATTTCTATTGCCTGGGCAATTGTAGAGCATATCCATGAACACCCTAAAGCAAAGGCACGTACGTTGTTTGCTACGCACTATCACGAGTTGAACGAGATGGAGAAAAGCTTCAAGCGTATCAAGAACTACAATGTTTCCGTTAAGGAGGTGGATAATAAGGTCATTTTCCTGCGTAAACTGGAACGTGGCGGTAGTGAACACTCCTTTGGTATCCATGTGGCAAAGATGGCAGGTATGCCGAAAAGTATCGTAAAACGTGCGAATGACATTCTGAAACAGCTTGAGGCGGACAATCGTCAGCAAGGTATTGCAAGTAAGCCGATGGCGGAAGTAGGAGAGACGCGTGGCGGCATGCAACTTAGCTTTTTTCAGTTGGAAGATCCTGTGCTCTGCCAGATACGTGACGAGATTTTGAATTTGGATGTGAATAATCTGACCCCGCTGGAGGCATTGAATAAATTGAATGATATTAAGAGGATTGTAAAAGGGAAGTAAAGCTTCCCTTTTTTATTCTTATCCGGTGACGCTATTCGTTGATAGAATCCATATCTGTTAATTCTTTCTTCACACTATCCTTCTGCTGTTCCCTATATTGGCGTGGTGGCATACCGAAACGCTGGGAGAATAACTTATAGAACGTTCCGCGGTTATTGAAACCTGTCTTGTCCATAATTTCCTCAATGGTATAGTTCTTTGTCAGCAACAGTCGCTCGGCCATTGTGAGGCGATATTCTTTGATGATATCAGCAGGAGATTTGTCTGTTATAGGTTTTAATTTACGGTAGAACTGACGGGTGCTATAGCCCAGGTCACTGCTCAATAGTTCAACGGATAAGTCAGGGTTTGTGATATTCTTTTCTATGGTTTCTATCACCTTATCCAGGAATTCCTGATCTTCTTTGTGGATACAGTTCCCGTTTTCCACTTTGAATGAACTGAATATGGAACTATAATATTCTTTCAGGTCCGATTCTCTTTTAATCAATCGGTAGACTACTTTCTCTAAGTATTTTACATTGAAAGGTTTCGTCACATACACTTCTGCACCAGCCTCAATGCCTTTCACCTGATCGTCTTCGTGATGAAGGGCAGACAGTAGAATGAGTGGAATATGGCTCCATAACTTGTTTTGCTTGATTTTCTGGGCAAAGGAAAGCCCGTCTATTTCAGGCATCATCACATCTGAAATAATCAGATCCGGCTGCTTCAGTTCCAGGCTGGTCAAAGCTCCTGCAGCGTTATTGAAAGATAATACATTGTATTTATCTACAAATATTTCCGAGACGAACCATAACATAGAAGGATCGTCGTCAATGATCATAACCGTGTGCTTGGAAGTGTCAAAATTAACAGTGGTCTGTTCCAGTTCCATGGGCTCCGTATTTGTATTCAGAGGTCCTGTTGCATACACTTTTTGGGGTGTTTCTGCTTCCTGTGCAGTGGGCGATAGTTCCGGTAAAGTGACTGTAAATGTAGTTATCTCATTCTGAATACTGCTGACATTGATTTCACCGTTCAACAGAGTAACCATATTCTTACAAATAGCCAATCCCAGCCCATTCCGTGAATTCTTGCCATTCATTTCAAAAGAATCCAATATCTTATAGCGATCGAATATCTTTGCAAGATTCTCTTTCGCTATCCCCTTTCCTGAGTTGGATATATTAAGGGTTAGAAGCTGGTTTTCTACTTTCAGACCGATGGTGATATTCCCTTCTTCCGGAGTATATTTAAAAGCATTTGAGATCAGGTTATTGACGATCTTACTGAAACAACTGATATCCGTATTCCATTCAATGTCCGGTTCAATATCCAACCGATAGTTCAGATTCTTATTTTCAGCCAATTCACAGAAGGATTCCGCTATGTTCCGGAGTTTGTCTGATACGGATAATCTTTGGATAGAAAGCACCTTATGACCGGTTTCCAGCCTGCGGAATTCCAGCAGTTCCAGAATCAAGCCATTCAGTTTTTCTGTATTCTGCTGTATCATCTTCCCGTATTTGCGGATGTACGAATCAGATTGCGGGTAGGCAAGTATCTTTTCGCACGGACCATAAATCAGCGTCAGTGGCGTACAGAATTCATGAGTGATGTTGGTAAAGAAGCGCAGCTTGGACTCATAGACTTCTTCTTTCTTTTCCCGGTTCAATTTCTCAATCATGCGGTGCTGCTTCCGGCGGTATTGATGAACTATCCTGTAAACAGCAAGAATGCAGAACAAAGCGATTAATATGAAATAGAGAATATATGCCCAATTACTTAAATACCAGGGAGGAGTAATCTGAATCAGAAGTTTCTGCGGTTCGCACTCTTTTCCATTCATGTTATTCTTGTATTTCACTAACAAAGTATATTGTCCGGGTGCAAGATTGGAGAAGATGGCGCTGGCCGATGTTCCACTTTCTATCCATTGGCTGCTTACTTCGTCTAATTTGTAAGAATAAGAGGAATTGTTACCATTTATATAATCTATTGCCATAAAGTCGATGCAGAAGAAGTTCCGGCTATAATCCAGCTGAAGTATCTTCTTTCCTTTTTTGTCGTGGAGAAAATCATGAATATTGTATTCTTTTCCGAAGATAGATAATCCCTTCAGGTTTATTTGAGGCATATAGTCTGCCATAATATAAGCATTAGGCTTGACGGTAACAAATCCGTTTGTCCCTCCGAAGAACAAAGTTTCGGTCCGCGAGTCTTTATAGAAAGCTCCATCACTGAATTCAGTGACTTCCAGTCCGTTTTCCCGGTCGTAAGTCTGCCCGGTATTGGTTTTAGGATTGAACCTTACCAGTCCTTGATTTGTGCTGATCCAAAGGTTATTTTGCTGGTCTTCCAAAATGCCATGTACTGTGTTGTTTGAGAAAAGGTCAGCCCTGTCATGATAATGTGAGTAATCTTCATTGAAGTGAAGTAGTCCGGAACTGGTTCCCAGCCAATATCCTTTCTCATTTTTATAAATGGCGAAAATATCATTGGCCGTCTGACTGTTCACTACATTATCAAACCTGTATGGAGTTAGCTGTTCGGTTTCGACATTGAGCCGGTAGGCTCCATAGCCACGATTACCGAACCAAAGGATAGAATCATTCTCCTGGAAGGAGGTAAAGAAATAATTGGAAGCCATACGCCCGTCATCCAGAACAATTCTGGTAGCCGATTTAACGGAAGGAGAGCTACCGGCTTTATCCAAAATAACTTTTACGATACCTTCACCTACAGTGGATACCCATAAAGTGGTATCATTTAATTCGTTGATGGAGTGTACATATTTCACCTTCTTTCCATCGGCTATCACTGTAAACGCTTTCAGCTGTTTATTCTGGTATGAATAGTAGTTAAGCCCGTTTTCCGTTCCAATCCATAGCCTGTTCGCAGAACCGGGGGCAAAGCAATAGACGGTGTTGTCGGTTAAGGTACTGTTGCTGATGGAGATCCGGTCGAAAGAAACTGCTGCATTGGTTTCCGGAGAATAATTCCTGATACGCAATATACCTCCTCCTTTGGTTCCTATCCATAAGGTTTGTTCCTCGTCGTAGTAAACGGTACGTACGGGGTTGTTTATCTGGTATACAGGAGTATCCAGCAGTGTATTGGTAATGGAGAAAGTATCATTGAAATACATGTATACCCCTTGTCCGTCTGTTCCTATCCAAACAATATCCTGATATTTGTCCTTCATCAGACAGAAGATGCCGGAATGGATTTCTGTATATTGCATCTGGTATTTTATTTTCTGATCGGACATATATTTCAATACGATCAATCCGCTGCTTTTGAAGCCAATGTAATAGTCGTTTTGTTGTTTGATGATGGAAGAAACTTCTCCGCGTGTTTCGACTTCTGCTTTGAGATCTGCAATAAAGTATTGCTGTTGATTTCCGAAGTCATATTCATAGAGTGAGTAGGTCTTATCGATGAAATAGACCAGGTCTTCTTCTGCGAATGCCCATAATAACTGTTCGGAATGTTTGAAAAGATTGTTGGGGGTGAGGGCTATCTCTTCTTTATTCTTGATTATCTGATAGCTGCGGGTGTCATTATTCGAAGTGAATACCCATAGAATATTGTTTTTGTCGATGATAGTGGATAATACGTGTCCGAATGCTATTTGAGGTACTTCCAACTTTTGGAAGAGTTGTTTTTCCGGTTGATAGTAATAGATATATCCGTCGTCTTTTACAATGAAAAGGTCATTATCCCTGCTTTTTGCCATATAGTTCTTGTCTTTGAACTCCGTAAAGCTTTTGGATGTCTGGAGTTTAGTATCCAGACGGTCCAGTCCATAGTTGGTCTGTATCCATAATACATCCTTTTCAGTCTCCATGATGTCGTTAATCAGGTTTCCGGATAATGGGGCTTTCGTCGGGTTGACAGGATTATATACATGGATATTGGTGCCGTCGAAAATATTCAGACCATCACATGAACCGATCCAGATGACTCCCTGATGATCCTGGTAAAGGGATAAGATAGCACTGTTGGATAAGCCGTTTTTGTTTGAAAATTGCCGTAGACTGTATGCATGAATCAAATGCGGAAAGCAGCATAAGATGCAGATAAGCAGTGAAACTTGAGGGAAGTAGTGTTTGTTTTTCATATCTGTATATCGGACTAATTAGGTATTGCAAAGATAGAGAATTATGGTAGGATATGGTTGGGAAGCATAGAAAAAAGAGTAATACTTTTCTGACTTTTTTGTGCGTTTTACAGCCATAGCCATGTAATTACACTTTTATGGCATAAATATAGGTATGCTTTTAGGTAAGTGCCGCTATTTTTGCGATTGATAAATATCTGTATTATTCACAATAGAATATTTTACTATGAAATTACCAGTTATCCTATTAGCATCTGCGCTGCTTTGTTCAGGTAGTATGCATGCACAGAGTGCAAAACCGGAGAAAAAAGCGAAAGCTTATATGGTGGCAGATGCCCACCTGGATACTCAATGGAATTGGGATGTCCAAACCACCATCAAAGAGTATGTTTGGAATACCTTGTCCCGTAATCTGTTTTTGTTGAAGAAGTATCCCGATTATATCTTCAATTTTGAAGGAGGTGTCAAATATGCTTGGATGAAAGAATACTTTCCCAGTGAATATGAGCAACTCAAAGCATTTGTGCGTTCAGGTCGCTGGCATATCAGTGGCAGTAGTTGGGAAGCATCGGATGTGCTGGTACCCTCTGTTGAGTCTTCCATTCGTAACATCCTGCTTGGACAGGAATATTACAGAAAAGAGTTCGGGACAGAAAGTACGGATATTTTCTTGCCCGACTGTTTTGGCTTTGGCTGGACGTTGCCTACTATTGCCAAACATTGCGGTCTCATCGGGTTTTCTTCGCAGAAACTCGACTGGCGTAACCATCCTTTTTATGGAGAGAGTAAACATCCTTTTATGCTTGGATTGTGGAAGGGGATTGACGGTTCTTCTATTATGCTTGCTCATGGCTATGATTATGGTAAGCGCTGGAATAACATTGACCTGTCGGAAGATAAAGAATTGTTGGGACTGACTAAGCGCACTCCATTGAATACGGTTTATCGCTATTATGGTACGGGTGATACGGGTGGTTCTCCCTCAATAGGCTCTGTCAGTTCTGTAGAGAAAGGTATCAAGGGGAACGGACCGTTAGAAATAATCAGCGCAACGAGCGATCAGTTATTCAAGGATTATCTTCCTTATGAAAAACATTCGGAATTGCCCGTTTTCAACGGTGAATTGCTGATGGATGTACATGGAACCGGATGTTATACTTCACAAGCTGCCATGAAACTTTATAACCGTCAGAATGAACTTTTGGGAGATGCTGCCGAAAGAGCGGCCGTAGCAGCGGATTGGTTGGGTATAGCCGGTTATCCGGGTGAAAGTCTGACAGAAGCATGGAAGCGTTTCATTTTCCACCAATTCCATGATGACCTTACCGGTACCAGTATCCCACGTGCTTATGAGTTTTCGTGGAATGATGAATTGCTTTCATTAAAGCAATTTTCAGGTGTTCTGACAGCTTCGGTAGGGGCTGTTTCTGAGAAAATGGATACTCGCGTCAAGGGTATTCCGGTTGTGTTCTACAATGCACTTGGATTTCCGGTTACGGATGTAGCGGAGGTAGCGATTGAAGCTCCCAAATTCCCTAAAGGTGTCAGTGTTTATAATGCGGAAGGCAAGCAAGTTGCTTCCCAATTACTTTCTTACCGGAATGGAACTGTGTATTTATTGATAGAAGCAACTGTACCTGCTACAGGATATGCCGTGTATGATGTCCGACTTTCCGGAAGCCAGAAGCAGGCAGATTCTTTTGTTTCAGAAACAACAGTGGAGAACTCTGTCTATAAAATCTCATTGGATAAGCAGGGAGATATAATCTCGCTTTACGATAAGAAAAATAATAAAGAACTTGTTAAGGACGGCAAATCTATTCGTTTGGCTCTTTTTACTGAGAATGAATCATATAATTGGCCAGCTTGGGAGATTCTGAAAAAGACTATTGACCGTGCACCTGTTTCTATTACTGAAGATGTGAAAATGAATCTGTGTGAGAATGGTGCCCTGCGCAAGACTTTGTGTATAGAAAAGCGCCATGGCAAATCGTTGTTCCGTCAGTATATCCGGCTTTACGAGGGAGAATTGGCTGACCGTATAGACTTTTACAATGAGATAAACTGGCAGTCAACGAATGCACTGCTGAAAGCAGAATTCCCCTTGAATGTTGATAACAAAAAGGCGACCTACGATCTGGGTATAGGCAGCGTTCAGAGAGGTAATAATATATTGACCGCTTATGAAGTATATGCCCAATATTGGGCGGATTTAACCGATAGTGACGGAAGTTATGGTGTTTCTATTATGAATGACAGTAAATATGGCTGGGATAAACCTGATAATCATACACTCCGCCTGACATTGCTTCATACACCCGAGACTAAGAACAACTATCCGTATCAGGACCGTCAGGACCTGGGATATCATACTTTCACTTATAGTTTGGTAGGGCATGCCGGCGGTTTGGACAAGGCGCAGGTCGTTAAGGAGTCTGAAGTATTGAATCAGCGTCTGAAGGCTTTTGCTGCCGAGAAACATTCCGGAACATTGGGCAAAGCCTTCTCTTTCGCATCTTCGGACAATAGTAACGTTGTCATCAAAGCTTTGAAGAAAGCGGAAAGTTCGGACGAATATGTGGTGCGTGTGTACGAAACGGGTGGCAAAGCTCCACAAAATGCAGTGCTGACATTTGCAGGAACTATTACAAGTGCCGTTGAAGCAGATGGTACGGAGAAGAGTATAGGAAGTGCGGACTTCAGCGGTAATCAGCTGGAAGTCTCCATACAGCCCAACAGTATCAAGACTTATAAAGTCCGTTTCAATGATAATAAGAAGGAAGAATTGCGATGCGAACAACTGCCTCTCAATTATGACCGTAAATGTTTCAGCTGGAACGAATTTCGTTGGGAGGCTAATTTCGAAGCCGGTTATTCTTATGCCGCTGAATTAATACCTGCCGATATAACTGTTAATCGTGTTCCTTTCCATCTGGAAACAAAAGAAGAAATGAATGGTATGTTATGTAGCGGAAATACCTTGCAACTGCCTGCCGGACATTCCTATAACCGTTTGTATATACTGGCTGCTGCGGCAACTGCTGAAGAAGATGTTAGAGGCGTATTCCAGGCAGGGAAGAATTTGCAGGAGATTGTCGTTCCTTCTTATACCGGTTTCATCGGACAATGGGGACATACAGGCCATACACAAGGCTATTTGAAAGATGCAGAAGTGGCCTATGTCGGTACACACCGCCATTCCGCTGAGGGAGATCATGCTTATGAGTTTACTTATATGTTCAAGTTTGCCATTGACATCCCTGCTAAAGCAACTGAGGTTATCCTGCCCGATAATAAAGATATTGTTATTTTTGCTGCTACATTGGTTGAAGAACCATATGCACCTGTTAAAGCACTATCTACTTTATTCCAGACTGCCAATGAAGATGATACCAGCTTGCAGAAGACAGCAGAACTGAAGATCAATCTGTTGAAACCGGAACATATCGTTGCTTGGTCGGGATATACCAACGACAATGAGAAACCTGCATTTCTCATTGATGGAAACGAGAATACTAAATGGTGCGATACCTCTATGCTTCCTAACTATATTGATTTTGATTTGGGAATGGAAAAGGAAATAAGCGGTTGGAAGATGGTGAATGCTGCTCAGGAAAGCTATTCTTATATCACTGGCAGCTGCTTCTTGCAAGGCCGGAATAACCCGAATGAAGCATGGCGCACATTGGACTTTGTAACCGGAAACAAGTAGAATGTTATCAACCGTTCTTTGGGTAAGACTGAGAAGGTACGCTATCTGCGTCTGTTGGTTACTCAACCGGTACAGGCCGCTAATGGCAAGGACACACGTATTTATGAGTTTGCAGTTTTTTAATAAGTATATAACATTATATCAATAACGAGAATATTATGAAAAGTCTTTTTGTTCTAGCTTCAGCTTTTTTCATAGCGGCAGAAGTAAATGCTCAGCAACTGACAACGGAAACTCCGTTAGTCGATAAAGCCTTTACACTTGCCACTAAGACATTATATAAAAATGCTCCTGACAGTTTGATTAAAGCCGGAGGGCAATATGGCGGTGAGTGGACACGTGATGTTTCCATCAATGCTTGGAATGCTGCCAGTCTACTTATACCGGAGAAAACCGCTTATTCTCTCTGGAGTGTTACAATCGATGACCGGAAGTTGATAGGACATCAATACTGGGATCAGATTATCTGGGTTATGGCTGCCTATGATTTCTATCTGAAAAACAACGATCTTAACTTTCTGAAACAAGCTTATATAGCTTCTGCTAATACAATGAAGAAATTGGAGAAGGAAGCCTATGATGAGAAATACGGTCTATTCACAGGCCCGTCGGTTTTCAACGACGGTATTGCCGGATATGAAGAGCCCATCTACGAACCTACCAATAAATCTTCTTATGTGTTGGACCATCCAGGATCAAAGACTATCAAGTGTTTGAGCACAAATTGTATTTATTTTCGAGCATATGAGTTGTTGGCTGATATGGCACGAGTGTTAGGAGATAAGAAGAATATTAAGGAATATAAGCAAAAGGCCTCTATCCAAAAGGAAAATATACGTAAATATCTCTATGATAAGAAACAGAACCGTTTGAACTATCTGATTGATGGAAATGGCAAAGTGCATGCTTATCAGGAAGGATTGGGTATTTCTTTAGCTATTTTGTTCCAGGTTGTGACTCCTCAGGAAGCAAAAAAAATCATCAACGGAGTTTATATGGGAAAATACGGTTTGCCTTCCATTTATCCAGCATTTAAACGTTTCTCAAAGGAGCATCCCGGTCGCCATAATCAGATTGTGTGGCCATTTGTCAATGGCTTTTGGGCGGATGCCTGTAGCAAGAGTGGACGAGATGACATCTTCATGAAGGAGATGATGAATCTTGCTGATTTAGCCATCAATAAGGGTAATAACTGCTTTTATGAAATATATAATGAGGATACGGGCAAGGTTGATGGAGGCTGGCAGCAGGGTGGCCAATGGAATTCTGTATATGATCAGACTTGGTCGGCTACGGGGTATATAAACATGGTTTTCAGTGGTTTGCTTGGTATGTCATTTTCAACTTCGGGGGTAACTTTTGCACCCAACTTTAAGTTGATGAAAGATTTGGGTTTTAAAGAACTTAAAGACTTGCGTTATCAGATGGGGACATTGGATGTTAAGATGGTAGGAACAGGCAGTAAGCTATCCACCATGCTGGTAAATGGTGTTAAGTATAACTTAAAGAAACCCATTGTCGCTACTCAAGGCCGGACAATCATAGAATTTGTAATGGCAGAATAGGCCATTATAAATGGTCACCCTCATGCTGAGAAGCGAGGCCAACTGAGCGAAAGTGTATTTGATATTTATCCTATTATCCATTTACTGCCCGGTATAAATGAGATGATCTTTGCTGTTACGAAACAGCAAATGAATGTACTCACTGCAATACAAGGTATAGCCGCAACGGTAGGCAGTGCCAGAGTGTGTTTGAATACTGTTACCCACAACCCGAGCCAGAATATATGCATGAGATACATGCCATAGCTGAGTTTTGATGCTTCTGTTAGAATTCGTGGGGGATTTGGGCGATTGATGCATGTGAAAATAAGGAATGTACCCGTTGTAAGAAGCACACAATTGATTGTACAGAAAGCCCATCCTATTTCTATTACAGGTGTGGAAAGAATTTCTCCGGGCACAGCCTGGATATAGAATGAATAAATGGTCCATACAGCTCCGATGATCATTAGAATACCTCCTACGGTGAGACGTTTGGAACGGTTCCATGTAAGGTGAACACGTATGTAATGTGCCAATACGAGGTATCCCAGATAGCCTGAGAAATACCATAGCATGTGGTACTCATTCCAGAAACATTGCCCCCATACTTCACCACACCAGCGGTTGAGATACGGCATACACGTTGATAACAGGAATAGCCCAATGAAGAAACGTTCTTCTTTCTTTGTGGCTTTACTCAACCACGGTGATATGATGGGTATGAACAAATAAAGACTGATCAAAGGATACATAAACCATAAGTGTCCGGCCTGTGATGGGAAGTTCAGTAATATTCGCGACATATCGTTCAATGATGTCTCTCCATTGATCGCTCCCCACAACATTGGTAAGGTACTATAGAGTATCATGAAAATAAAAAATGGTGGCAGGATACGTAAGCAGCGCTGGCGGTAAAATTGCCATGTGGTCTGTTCTTTTTTCATCGGTGCAAGGAGGAAGGCGGAAACAATCATGAATAGTGGTACTGCCATGCGTGAGAAACCGTCGTAAACTGCTACCCATAGCCGGTCTGTTTCACTGGCCAAATAAGACTGAGGTCCTACCATATCTGTAGATCCGGCAGCGCCATAAAAGTTTTCGCTGGCGTGGACCAAAATGACAAGGAAACATGCGAATACGCGTACATAATCTAAAAAAACAATACGTTTCATTTTTTATTTGAGTATTTCTGTTAATAATTTTGTGTTAAAGTAATTCTCAGGGGGAGGAGATTCAAAAAACTTCTCCGGATTAACTGTTAGATTATTCAATTACAGCTGCAAAACCACCATTGCGTGCCAGACTTATAGTTAACTTATCTCCCTTTCTAAGTGTACGCTCTTTCATACGATAATCCATAGCTTGGCGGTTAGCGTTTATTCCGTCTTCAAAGGAGGTCATACGGTAGGTTTGTCCTTCTTTCAGGAAGTTCAGGTTTAGTTCAAAGTCTCGTTGTTGCTCTCTATTATTGGTCATGCCACCGATATACCATTTATCTCCTTTGCGTTTGGCTACGATAGCGTATTCGCCAACTTTGGCTTTCAGAGCAATGGTTTCATCCCAAGTTTGTGGCACTTGGGTGATGAAGCGTGTACATTCGTCATTACGGTAGTAGAGAGTTGGATTGTCTGCCATCATTTGAATTCCGCTTTCGAATATAATGAATAATCCCATCTGATAAGCGCGTGTACCGATACTGGCTGAATTGGGACGCTCGGAACGATAGATCTCCGGTTGCATACTCAGCATAGCGCCCGGAGTATAATCCATCGGGCCTACTGCATTTCTCATGAAAGGCAGATAAACGCTATTGTCCGGTTGGCATCCACCCATTTGCTCCATACCTCTTACTCCTTCATAAGAAAGGACATTGGGGTATTTGTATTCCAGACCTGCCGGTTTAAATGATCCGTGGAAATCGACGAACAGATGATGTTCGGCTGCTTCTTTGGCAACTCTTTCATAATAGTTTACCATCCATTGGTCGCTTCTGTCCATAAAATCAATTTTGACACCTTTCACACCCCATTTTTCAAATGTCTCGAACAAACCGAAGTTCTTTTCTACCGTTAACCATGTCAGCCAAAGTACAATTCCTACATTCTTTTCTTTACCGTAGCGGATAAGTTCATGAACATCCACTGTTGGATTGGGAGTATAAGGATCTCTTGTGGACATGGCCCAGCCTTCATCCATGATGATATAAGGTATTCCATAGTGGGCGGCAAAGTCAATGAAATATTTATAAGTATCCAGATTACAGCCTGCTACAAAGTCTACATCCGCTCCGTAAGGGGTGGCACCATTCCACTATTCCCAGCTTGCCAATCCCGGTTTAATCCAAGAAGTATCCTTCAATACATTTTTTTGTGCGAGCTGATAGGTCATGGTATTCTCTATTAATTGTTCGTCGTTTGTGCTGATGACAAAGTAGCGCCAGGGGAAACTGCGTTTTCCATTGGTTCGGGCAATGTAGCTTGCTTCTTTCTCTATTTTGAGGCTACGGTCTCCGTCTTCACCGAATTCCAGAGGAACTTTAGGAAATATGGAAGACATGCTGTTATCGCCATTACTTTTAAAAAACAAAGCCGGATAGTCTGTCAAATCTGATTCACTGATCAGGATTTTATATTCTTTCTGTGTATCTATAAGTACAGGTAGGAGTATCATTGGATCTGACGTTTTCCATTCATTACTTTGTATGTGGCGGTACTCTTCTTCATAAGCTGTTTTAAAACCGCCCGGTTGCTGCACATGAAGCAGATAATTCTCCGGGAAGTTTATCTGAAGAGTTTCGCTGTTCACATCGATTATTCCTTTCTTGTCTGTAATGAAACGATAGGCGACTCCGTCATTGAATGCACGGAATTCAATAGAATAATCTCCTTTGAATTTCAGTAGTAGTTGATTGTATGTGTTGGATACGATGGAATATTTTAGTGGAATTACCGGTGTAAGTGATTCGTTTATGCTTTTTCTGCTTACTTTTGTGAGTTTAGGATTGCTTCCCAATTGTTGGTTACCTACTTCCAATCGAAGAGCACATTGTTGCAGCAATATGTCGTTCCTGTACATCACGTCGTACTGAATCTTATCTGAAAGGTTAATGACTATCCGGAGGTTACCATCCGGTGATTGAAGTTCGTGTGCTTTTTGTCCGTACATGCACAGGATTGTGCAAAAACTTAGTAATAAAAATGATAGTTTTTTCATGATAATAGTCTTTGATTTCCTATTTGCAAAGGTAGCGTGTGACATGAATAATTAGTTATAGATTTGTGACATTATAGTACGTTTCCAGTCTTGTTAGATCTTTAGCGTTACTTAACACCACCAAGCAGTGCAAACTGATGAACAGTTCCAATATCAATCGCCTAAGATGTCTTACCTGCCATAACAGCTTTGCAAATTACGGACTGAAAGTATATTTTATTCTAGAAAAGAAAAATGTATTGCAACAGTTAATGCTTAAGGCATTCGTTATAACATCAAGGGACAGATATGATTACTCTATTTTAGTGCGCATATATTGTGCAGGAGTCATTCCTGAAATCTTTACAAAAGCTCGATAGAATGTGCTACGGCTATTGAAATTAGCCTCTTCGGCAATCGCGTCAACAGAAAGATAAGGTTTTTCTTTCATCAGTTTAATGGAATACTCTATTTTCAGACCATTCAGATAATCGTTGAAATTGTCAGAGCCCGCATATCTCCGCAACAGGGGGCTGAGATCATTCTTGTTGATATCGGTGACACGTATCAAGTCGTCACGCCCGAATCCGGGTTTCAAAAAAAGCTTTTGTTCGATAAGTTGGCTTTCCATCTTCATGAACTTAGCATAATTTTCATCACTATTTGTCCCCGGACCTGCCACATCTGTTTTTGTAGCGGCTGTGGATGTCTCTTCCTCAGGCAGGGATGAACCAGTTCTGATTTCTTTCGTTGTTTCATGAGTATTTCTTGTTTGTGTAAACACCTTACGCAATTCTTCACGTTGCGCCAACAGTTCATCTATCTGTTTGACTGCGATACGGTTCCGCATCTTTGTTTTTTGCAAATTCACAAAAGTCGTCCAAAGGATGATAATGAGCAGAACCGTCAGGACACACGAGCCTGCCAACAGAAGCATACGCCGTTCGGACAAAGCGTGAGATTTGGCCAACTGCAACTCTTTTTCTTTCAGCTCGAATTTAGAAGCGTACTCTTGTGCCTTACTTTTGCTCTCGCGGGTATAAATGCTATCTTGCACCACCCAGCCACGTTGGGTGAAGACATCGGCTAAGTCAAAACGTTTCATTCCACGGCTGGCTCGCGCACGATAGTTGAGCAAAATCAGATATTCATAGCTTACGGTATCATTTGTAAAAGCAGAAATACATGTATCGCTCAGAGCTGCCGCTTCCGCATATTGATTGATATTCAGCAAATAAGGTACACTATACTGTTTGCCGATAAGAGTTTTCGAAAAGCTGGTAGATTGGTATTTCCTGAATATTTCTGTTGCCTCTTCTTTCTTACCTTCATCGTGCAACAGCACAGCCATTTTGGCATAAAGGAAGCCATATTGCTGGTCAATATATCCTGGAGGAGGTCCGGGGAGCCCGCTCATACGCTGTATGACGGTTTCACGGCGGTAACCTATTTCAATTGCTTCCGCCATCCGGTTCCGATTGATATAGAAGGACATGTATTCACCATAAATAGTCGAGAGACGAGACATTTCACGCACATCATCTGTTCCTTCCAGCAGCTTCACCGCCCGCTGGAAATACTCCTGTGCCATTTCGTCATTTGTCATACCTATGCAGACGCGTGCCATTACGGAGTACATATCTGATTCTTCTTTTTTACATGCCAGATTGCGTGCCAGATCAATACCTTCATGGCACACACCGATGCTTTCCTCATATCTGTTCTGTCTTTCCAAGATATTTGCCAGCATCGCTATAGATGAAAGTTTACGCTCCGGTACCAAACGTATTGAGTCGTTTTGCAACGTACGGCGTACACAGATTTCCTTGGCAGTTAGGTCGTGCTTGATTTCATAACACATAGCTCGCAATAGATCAATCCGAAAGGGAATGATACCGGAAGCCGGACTTTTTTCCGCTTCGTCCAACAGTCGTAAAGCGCTATCCGGATAGTTTACATAAATAGAACGGATCGTACGTTCGGTCAGCAGGCTATCGGGAACCGTGGCACTCGTACGAAAAGAATTAACCACCCAAAGGAGCAAGAATGCCAAGAAACAACTCAATTTCATTTTTATTATATTTAAAACATTGGCAAATGTAATAAACCGTCTTGATTAAGCCAAAAGATCATCTCTTCAACCTTGTAGTTTTCGCTATGTTTTCCAGTTTACACCCACATTGAGTAGGCATCATAACAAATTATATATCAACGTGTATAGACAATTTGAGATATACTAGGACAATTTGCGACATACACTCTCGAACAGTTCACTTATTTTTGCCCAGGTTAAAAAACATCCCGAGTCATTATGAAACGAAGTAAATTACCATTCTTTTCTATAAACACAGATATTGTGTTCATTATTCAAATAGTCACGACGATAATCTCATTGGTAATTGTGGTGGTGTCTATTATTTTTCTAGTGATCGGATAATGTGCGGGAATGATACGAGAACAATAAAACAACAAGAAGTAAAACAAATATTAATCAAAAAAAAGGATCAAAATGAGAATACATAATTTATGGAAAAATGTGTCTGCCTTGCTGGTGGCAGGTTGTATCTGTTGTACCATGCCGTCGTGCAACAACGACGAAGCACTGGCAACCATGCAGGTACAGCACTGAGTTCATTAGCTAATAAACGGAATGAAGCAGGCGAGGCAACCTTGAAATAACCGTTTGATATTAAATAATAAGAATAAAAGATAGATTTCATCATGGCAAAAAACAAGACAAGAATTGCAGATGCGACACGATGTCTGATGTGTTATCAGCCTATTTGTGACATAGCTTGTCAGAAAAAGGTTTTTCCGGCCGGAATTATACATGCTTTACATTTGAAGAATGAGGCTGGAGCATACTTGCGGTCAGCAGAAAATGTTTCCTGCCTCCATTGTGATGATGCAAAGTGTGAAAAAGCCTGCGCACGCGGACGGGTAGATTCTCCAATCCGAATACAGGAAATTTGCAGATATGTATCCCAAATGGAAAACATATCACGAGAGAGCACACAAGCAGAGTTGTCGGTCAACTTTTGTGGCATCAGATGTGAAAATCCGTTTTTCCTTGCTTCATCGCCAGTGGCTTCGTCGTTCGAGATGTGTTGCCATGCTTTTGATGCCGGATGGGCAGGAGTATCATATAAGACAATCAGTTTCTATCAGAGCCGGGAAGTTTCTCCCCGCTTTGATGCGCTTCCCGGAGAACATCCCTTTTCATTCTGCGGATTCAAAAATCTGGAGCAGCTGTCGCCTCATTCCGCCGAAGAGAATTTCGAGATTATCCGTCGTTTAAAGGAACGTTACCCGGAAAAGGTCATTATCGCTTCCATTATGGGTAGAAATTGCGACGAATGGACTGTCCTTGCACGCATGGCAGAAGAAGCCGGTGCAGACTTGATAGAATGCAATTTCTCTTGTCCTCAGATGGCCAAGCAGGGGTTGGGAAGCGACATCGGACAAGATCAGGATCTTATTGCGCTCTATACCCGGGCTACACGCAAAGGAAGCCATTTACCTATCATAGCCAAGATGACACCCAACATAGGCAATATGGAACTTCCGGCAATGACTGCGATTGCCAATGGAGCAAACTCTTTGGCCGCTATCAATACGGTGAAGAGCATTACGCGCATCAATACTGAAAATTTTTCTTCCTATCCTGATATAGGCGGACAATCAGCTGTTGGAGGTTACTCCGGGCAGGCGGTGAAACCGATAGCCCTCCGTTTCATTCGTGACCTGGCCTCCTATCCACCGCTCAAAGGTATCCCTCTGTTTGGTATTGGAGGAATAACAACCTGGCAAGATGCTTTGGATTTCATTTTGCTGGGGTGTACGGCATTGCAGGTGTGCACATCAGTGATGGAATATGGTTATCGCATCATCGATCATTTGAAGGAAGGGCTTTCTATTTATATGAAACAGCACGACATCGCTTCGCTTGACGAGTTGCGCGGATTGGCTTTGCCCAACTTAGTTCAGCCGGAACAGTTAGACAGAGAACGCAAACTTCATTGCGAGATCGACAGCCGACGGTGCATACATTGCGGGCGTTGTTACATCTCGTGCCTTGACGGCGGACATCAAGCCATCGGATGGGAAAAACGTACTCCGATGATTGACAAATCGCTTTGCGTGGGTTGCGGGCTTTGTACGTTAGTCTGTCCGACCGAGGCCATTTCATTAGTAAACAGTTTATAAACAACGATTAACGCTCATTGTCCCAATAGTTGTTCCGGTCATTTCATTGGTAGTTGAGCCATGCGCATGGAAAAGCATGAAGATAATAGCACAAAGAAATAATATCATACTAACTAAAATAAGAATCAGAATGAGAATATGTAACTTATGGAGAAATGTGTCTGTCTTGCTGGTGGCAGGTTGTATCTGTTGCGCCATGCCGTCGTGCAGCGATGATGATGCACCGGCAGTCATTGAAGCCGCACAGCCGTGTGCATCCGCTTACGAACTGAATGAAGTGGGTGATGTCGCCTTGGAATTTGAAGTAATCCCCGAAAACGCCCAAGTGAACGAGGTAAAAATCATAGGAGAAAACAGAGCGTTCGAGGCGCAAGGCTTCACATCCAAAGGAGGAGGCAAATGGCTGTTGAATGCCAGGGTAACCGACTTCACGCAGATCAAGCAGGAGAATACAGTCATTCTATCCGTTAGACAGACCGGCGGAGCTGCCAGTGAAGTTGAGCTTGTCGTAACCGACCCGTACACTATAGAAAACAAGTTCACCCTTGCCAATCCCAAAGGATTCAACTACTACAGTGCTGATAAGGAAAACCTGTATGAAACCGGTCTGCCGGTAGTCATCGCAGCAGAGAAACAGGAAGACCTTGCCTTGATCGACAGCAAAAACATCAAGGTGGTTGACGGAGCAGTGTCCCATAAAGTGGGAGCCGTCCACTTCAATATAATTCCCATGACGGAAGAAACCGGCTTTACGCTGAATGTGAACCCCGAGAAGCTGGAAGAGGTACAGGAAGCCATCCCGACATACAGTACGTTAGACTTCAACGTGCAGCTGACCTCCAAGAACAGCCGAGTAGCCAGCCTGCCACTGACAGTTACCGCCTGTGCACCGCAGGCAACCGTGGAAGATGATGCGCTGACCTTGTCGCGATCCGACTTGGGCAACCCTGACTTTGAAAAAGGCTTCGACATTGATGTAACCCATAAACTCAGACAAATGGGCATATTGGAAAAGAGTGGATTCAAAGTAAAAAGTCTTGGTCTGTTGGACGAAAACGGGAAATCGGTGGACGATGGGCCTTTCATCGAGACACAGCTCGAAATCATGGATGCCGAAGGCAACACCAAATGCAGTGTGAGCCTGACAGGAGATGCCCGATACAACTATGTCCCGGGCACCTACTACTACGTACTGCGTTGCCGCCAGCCGTGGGAATACAATGGCAAGACATACAATCCTTCTTGTGCCAATCTGAAATTCAAAATCGTAATTAAATAAACAGACGGGCAGGCGATGAAACAGTTTTTTGATAAGGATTTTTGGAAGAACACGGCCGGGTGTACCGTAGGCACCTTGATCGGTATCCTGCTGACTTTTGGTACGAGTTCCTATTTGGAAAACCGGAACAAAACCGAAATGGCACGGAAAACCGTGATGCTTACTTTCTGGATGCATCCACCCGAAATATGCAGACGCTTTTGGATGAATTGCAACAGTACGATACGCTTTTCACACGGGCCGCTTCCCTTATGCCCGACCGGCTCGGCCAGATGGGGAGTGACTCGCTGCAAATGTTCGTCAATGCATTCGGCTCACGCCGGTTGCTGATGACGGACCATACCACAAGCAGCATTTTCTCCAACAGTTTCGAAGTGTGGCAATGTCTGGACGACGAAAAGGTAATCGGACGGATAGGCAACTGCTATAGTGTCCTGGATGTATGCCGCGAAGAGTACCTCAGGATGGAAGAACTGCGCCAAAAGGCCTATCAAGCCTATTGGCACGAATGTCCGCCCATGGATTACCCCGATGCCGAGAAGGCCGCAAAGGCACTCCTCGAACGGTACGACGTGCGTTATGTATTGTCCATACATTCCAACGTCATCCAAATGCTGAAACATACGCACGGTATTGTCTGCCAGCTGAATGAGCGCAACAAACAGGTGCTTCACATCACACAGGAAGAATTGGATGAAGTAGGGAAACTCTTGGAGCAAAACTCCTACAACATCAAATCGGACGATATGCAGACACCGGAAAACAATTTGAATGAAAACGAAGTAAATGAATAGAATTAATGCTTATGAAACGAATGATTTATACCACCAAATTTATATCGGTTCTTGTCTTCGTCGCCCTCATGCTGGCCGCTTGCAACAAAGACGAGTGGAAAGACGACGTGGATGCGCTCAAGCAACCGATGCCCACGGGTA
>ERZ780053.272-NODE-272-length-21647-cov-2.11583_pt1 | contig 21647 bp, 19 predicted proteins | sample MGYA00511088_ERZ780053 | MGnify/ENA primary metagenome ERZ780053 (study PRJEB29588, sample SAMEA2150866) | human gut metagenome | biome: human gut; feature: human-associated habitat; material: faeces | place: Denmark | collected 2008/2010 ...
CCGAAGGAGAACCTTGCTCCAGCGCTACGCTGGTAAATTATCATTTATAGAACAACCTAATTTTGCATGAGTATTTAACTAAATAAAAAGAATAAGATGATGGAAGCTAAAATGTTTTGTTATCAGTGCCAGGAAACAATGAAAGGCACCGGTTGTATCTTGAAAGGTGTGTGTGGAAAAGAAAGTCATACAGCAAAGGCAATGGATTTGCTGATGTTCGTGGTACGTGGAATATCAGTCGTTACTGATGAATTCCGTAACGCCGGACATCCCGTAGCTGCCGAAGTGAACCGTTTTGTTGTGGATGCCTTATTCTGCACCATTACAAATGCTAACTTCGATGATGAAAGCATTCTGAACAGGGTGGATAAAGGTATGATATTGCGTAACCGTTTAATAGAAGAAGCCAAAGAAAAAGGTATTTCCTTGCCTGAAATCGACGAACTGCAATGGCAGGGTGGACGTGATGAGTATGCTTCCAAAGCGGAAAGCGTAGGTGTGCTGCGTGAGCCCGACATAGACCTGCGTTCCCTGAAAGAATTGATGACTTATGGTCTGAAAGGTATGGCGGCATATCTGGAACATGCCATGCGTCTGGGATATGACGATGCTTCTATCCATACTTTTTTGCCCCCCCCCTGCCACAAAATCACTTCCGGCAGGCGAATGGGTAAAGATGGTGCTCCAGACCGGAGAATACGGTGTGAAGACTATGGCTTTACTGGATAAAGCGAATACCGAACGCTATGGCAATCCGGAAATGACAAAAGTAAATATCGGAGTAGGGAAGCGTCCGGGTATCCTGATAAGCGGCCACGACCTGAAAGATATGGAAGAACTATTGAAGCAAACCGAAGGTACAGGAGTCGACGTGTACACACATAGCGAAATGCTACCTGCTCACTATTATCCTGCTTTCAAGAAGTATTCCCACTTCGTAGGCAACTATGGAAATGCCTGGTGGAAGCAGCGTGAAGAGTTCACTACTTTCAATGGTCCTATCCTGTTTACAACAAACTGTATCGTCCCTCCGTTGGCAAATGCTGAATATAAAGAACGTATGTTTACAACAAATTCCACCGGATATCCCGGTTGCAAGTACATTCAGGCAGATGCCGAAGGTAGAAAAGACTTCTCCGAAATTATTGAGATAGCCAAGCAATGCCAGCCGCCTACGGAAATAGAACGTGGAGAAATCATCGGTGGCTTTGCCCATAATCAGGTGTTGCAACTGGCAGATAAAGTGGTAGATGCCGTGAAGAGCGGTGCTATTCGTCGCTTTGTGGTTATGGCAGGTTGCGACGGACGTATGAAGGGACGTGATTATTATACCGAATTTGCCAAGGCATTGCCTAAAGATACAGTCATCCTGACAGCAGGTTGTGCCAAGTATCGTTACAATAAGTTGCCTCTGGGAGATATCAACGGCATTCCACGCGTACTGGATGCAGGACAGTGCAACGACAGCTATTCACTGGCAGTCATTGCAATGAAACTGAAAGAAGTGTTCGAACTGAATGATATCAACGAACTCCCGATTGTGTATAACATTGCCTGGTACGAGCAGAAAGCCGTTATCGTACTGCTGGCCTTGTTGAGTCTGGGTGTGAAGAAAATCCATTTAGGGCCTACGCTGCCTGCCTTCCTGTCGCCCAATGTGGCAAAGGTCTTGGTAGATACTTTCCAGATAGCTACCATCAGTGATGTGGAAGATGACTTGAAGATGTTCCAATTATCATAAATGATTAATAAATTCTGAAGTATATTCGGGTGGATAATTTCCGCCCCTACAAATTAATCATATCGTGATTAATTTGTAGGGGCGAATTATTATTTTAGTAGAATTCTTTTGAGTGGTCTTTGAGATTTACAACTTCCACCCCAATGTCTTTTCCTGTATATTCCATAGCTTGGCGTATAGCCCCTTATTATTGAGTAGTTCCTGATGCTTACCTTGTTCAGCAATACGTCCTTCCTCCAACACTATGATGTTATCTGCATTCTTGATCGTCTTCAGGCGATGGGCAATCACGATTACCGTACGTCCTGCAATCAATGTATTGATGGCACGCTGTACTTCCACTTCATTTTCCGGATCGAGTGAAGCCGTTGCTTCATCCAGAAGTACTACGGGAGCTTCTTTCAATATAGCTCGTGCGATAGAAATGCGCTGCTTCTCTCCACCGGACAAGGTACAACCCCCTTCACCGACCTGCGTATCATATCCTTTGGGCAATCGTATGATGAAATCGTGGCAACATGCTTTGCGGGCCGCCGCTTCTATTTCTTCGTCCGTAGCGTCGGTTTTGCCGAAACGGATATTGTTGCGAATAGTATCTTGAAACAGATACACATCTTGGAATACCATTGAGATATGGCTCATCAGCGATTCCGGTTCCAGGGTTTTCATATCTACTCCATTAAATAAAACCTGTCCCTGTTGCGGATCGTAAAAACGTGCGCATAGTTTCAGCATGGTGCTTTTTCCACTGCCCGAAGGACCTACCAGAGCGGTGAGTGTATTCTTGCGCAGTGTTACTGATACATCATGCAGTACCTGTTTTTTCTGATAGCCGAACGATACGTGATAGAAAGTAATATCACCGCTTTCCGGAGCTTCTTTACTTCCTTGCATTTCCGGTTCGTTCATCAGCGCCAGGATGCGCCCTCCGGCAATGGAGAAATATCGGAATTCTGCAAAGTTGGTCAGTGCCGAAGTCAGCGGATCGAAGACGCGGGAACCGACAACGAGGAACATAACGAACGTGAGCAAGGATAAATCTCCTCCTATTAATAAGTACGTACCACAAAGTATCATCAACGTCAGACCTGCCCGTATCAACGTTACAGAAAGCAGTATGAACGGGCCGAGTAATGCTTCCTGGCGGATACAGGCACGGCGTAGTTCAGCAAAGGCATTTTTCAGACGGACAAACTTGTTGCCCAGCAGATTATATGCTTTCATTACCCGTATTCCCTGCAAGTACTCTTCCAGGCGATTGCCTGCATTGATTTTGGCGGCAATCTGTTTGCCGCTCAGTTTGTATTGCAGGTAAGTACTGCCCAGCAATATTCCTACGGCAAGTGGCAGGGCTATAAACATGGCAACGGCCATTCGCCAATCTATCCATAGCAAGCCGAGGAAGGCAAGTTCAGGCATCACCAGTGCACCCATCAATTGGGGCAGATGATGCGAAATACCTGTTTCCGCCATGGTAAAGTCTGTAATCAGCATGGACGAAAGATCACCCGGATCGCGGCGTGAGAGGAAACCCAATGAGAGTTTCCGCAAATGCTCTGCCAAGCTGACACGTCCTGCGGCACTCATTTCATAGGCACCCCGGAAATTGGCGCGGTAAGAAGCCCTTTCGGCCAATGCCATGACAAATACATACACTACAAGCAGGATAAAAATAGTCCAGAGCCGTTGAGTGTCCAGTGGCATTCCGCTGCCATCGAAAGCGCGGAATATCACGTTGATCGCTTCGATGGACAGGCAGAATGGGACAATATTTACCAGGTTGGCAAGCATCGTGTAGCCCACAGGTTTGCGAAGGCGTTCGGTGTGCCCTATCGTAATATTTTCTATTGCATTCATTCTTTTACCTCCTTCTTACTGTTTAGTTCCCAGCGGAACGCATCCGTATAAGCGTCCCACATATTCTTATATAATCCTTCCGTTTTACTTAATATCTCGTGTTTCCCATGCTGTACGAGCTTTCCTTCGTTCAATACGATGATTTGCTGTGCCGAAATGATGGATGAGAGACGGTGTGCAATGATGATAACCGTTTTATTCTGGATCAGATGTTGCAAAGCCTGCTGCATCTTATATTCATTTTCGGGATCGGCAAAAGCAGTCGCTTCGTCCAGCACCAGGATAGGGGCATTTTTCAGGATAGCCCTTGCCACACAGACACGTTGCGACTCGCCACCGGAAAGGTAGACACCCTCATCTCCGATGCGGGTTTCGTAACCTTGCGGAAGGCTTTCTATAAACTCATGACACTGTGCGGCTTTTGCAGCAGCTATCACTTCCTCGCGTCCTGCACTGGAGTTCCCTACCCGGATATTCTCATAGAGGGTATCAAAGAAAAGGAAGCTATCCTGGAAAACAAAGGAAACAATGTCCATCAACTTTTCAGTGGGAATATTTTTGATGTTGACTCCTCCGATCCGTATTTCGCCTTTCGCTACATCCCAGAAGCGGGGAATCAGATTGGCTACTGTCGATTTTCCTGAACCCGAAGGACCTACGAGTGCTGTAATTTCACCTTGGCGTGCTGTGAAGGTGATGTCGCGCAGCGCTTCGGTACGGGTTGTCTCCGCTTTATTCTCATAAGCGAAACTAACCTTGAGGAATTCGATGTCATAACCGGCGGGTACTTGCGGCGTTTGTGCTTCCGGTACGGGCGGCTCGGCAAAAATACGATCAATACGTTCTACGCCCTCGTCTATTTCCCGTGTGCCCGATCCGAGGAACATCAGTTTATAAATAGGGGAGGCTACTCCGGGGCCCATAATAATAAAGAATAGATAGACAGCGGCTAATGCTAGATTTTGTGGCTCATGGCTCAGTAATAGTAAACCTATCGGCAGAATGAATGTAATAAGTGAGTTCAGTAATATGGTGAAGACCATCATACCGGGTTCGTATGTATCGCATACTTTCAGTGCATATTCCTTATACGCCTCAATCTCACTATTGAAACGGCGGAATGACCGGACGCTCTGACCGAAGATTTTTACCACCGGCATACCGCGTACATATTGTACGGCTGAGGCGCTCATTCGTTCCTGTGTATCAAAGTAGATTTTAGTAAACTCCTGTGCCTTTTTCCCGAAGAAGTTGGCAAACTGTAATCCTATACTCAATACGATACAGAATAGACAGATCGCTGCCATCCATCCATTCAGGGAGAAGAAGATAATAAACATCAGAGTGACCGTAGCCAATACATTCACAAGGTCGGGGATGGTATGGGCAATGAAGTTTTCAATCTTTTCTACATTCTGTTCCATAATTTTCTTGATGCTTCCGGTAGATGTACCGTTCAGGTATCCTAACGATAAGCGTCCAATGTGTTCCGATAGCTTGATACGCAGTCCGTATAGGATACGGAAAGCTGCTACATGTGAGGCCATCAGTGCCGCATAAAGTAGCAATAATCCTCCGATCAGTCCGAAGAAGGCAAACCATCCCCAATATATCAGTATCCCGCTATCTATTTTTTCTAAGTCACTGGCGTGAAGCAGTAACTCCTGCAATACGCGGTATACCGACCAGTAGGGAACCAACATGCACGTAGCACTTCCTGCCGACAAGATACCGGCCAGGAGCAGCAACCCTTTCCGCTCGCCTGCAATCTCAAACAGGCGGGCGATTCCTTTTTTCTTTTTCAGTTTCTCTTTCATAATCATTATACTTTTAAAAACGAACAATATTCAGATTCATTCAAAAAAAGAGAGAGCTTATATTTTCATAAGCTCTCTCCAACCAGTTACTTCGAATGTGATGTATTCTGTGACTATCTGTTCCAAATCTTCTGTCCCGACTCGATGCATGATCAATTCCTCAAACATGGTGAACATCCATGCCGTGTGCAGGTGGATAGAAAAGTCGGTTACATTGATATTCATTTGCGGATGTTTTTCTTTCATATCTCTGAAATACTCTTTCACAAGTGATGTGGAGCGTTCGGTGAAGTTCTCCTTGAAGTTTTCCAGTGAAGAACCCTGTGCATGGAAAAATAGCAATACCAACAATTTGCGATGCTTTTGTATCAATGTCATGTACTCTTCTATCACATATCGTAGGTATTCTGTGGAATACATCTCCATGATATCTGCTCCATAACGCCCGTGATGTTCGTGCAGCATCCTTTCGAATGCACTGATTACGGGCCGTACCACCGTACAGAAAATATCATCCTTGTTTTTGAAATAGTTATAGATATTGCTCAACCCTACCTGTGCTTCTTGCGCAATTTCACGCATGGAAGCCTTCGGAAAGCCGTTTTCGAGGAATACTTTTTCGGCAGCTTTCAAAATTTCTTTTTGTATGTCATCTTTAGGGTATTGCATAAGTTTTATTTCTCGACTGCAAAGTAGGGGAGAATCCGCGTTTTCTGAAATACCCATTAATGATGGTTTTTTGTTAGATTTTTATAAAAATCACAATTATTGGGTATTGCCAAGGTCACTGAAAGCATGCAACTTTGCGCGTATAATCTAACTATAAACTACTATATGGTGAAACTAACCAATCATAAAAAGGCAATTGACAGACCTTTAAGTTGTAAGAGATGGGGAATAATAGCTATTATTATTCTTTTTGTAGGTAGCTTATCTTTTTTACTGTACTCTTACTTTTCTCATGACGCTGATAATCCTCAGTGTAACTGTTTGCTATGTATGCTTAATCATGTTCCTGAAGAGGGAGAGTACATTTATAACCGCTATTTGATATTTATTAGTTTTATCTGGATTGCTGTGATCTTTGCGGCTGTCTTTTTAGTGAATTACTACTTTGTAAAAAAGAACAAAAAGAAATAGTGTTCGTTTAAGTACCTACTTGTTATTATTTTTAATAACACAATACTCATATTTGGGTATTGCCCGCCTTTTTAACTCCCTCTACCTTTGCGCCAACAAAATTTAAGATAAAAGATGAGAAAATTAACTTGCTTATTCGCCTTAGGTTTCTTACTTTTTAACAATACTTTACGGGCTAATGAACCTGAAAAAGTAACCTCAACAGAAGAGGTATCTGAAACTACGGCAAAGAAAGAGAGAATAAAACAGGTAACAAAAGATGACGACTACGAAAAGTTCCGTTTCGGTGGATACGGAGAAATGGTAGCAAAGTTTATGAATTACGGAACGAATCGTTTCTATGGTGGGGTCGATAACAGTGATCACCGCAATACCATTGCAATTCCTCGTTTTGTGTTGGCTTTTGACTACAAGTTTAATTCCAAGTGGATACTGGGTGCTGAAATAGAATTTGAAGCAGGAGGCGTAGGTATTGAAACAGAACTTGAGAATTCAGAAAACGGTGAGTATGAAACAGAAATGGAAAAGGGTGGAGAAGTCGCTCTTGAGCAGTTTCACATTACCCGTCTGATACATTCGGCTTTCAATGTTCGTGCAGGTCATTTGATTGTACCTATGGGATTGACCAATGCACACCATGAGCCTATCAACTTCTTTGGAACATCTCGTCCTGAGGGTGAAACCACAATTATTCCTTCTACCTGGCATGAGACAGGATTGGAATTCTTCGGTTCTTTTGGTAAAGGATATGCGCGCTTTGATTATCAGGCAATGATTGTTGCCGGCTTGAATGCTGATGGATTTGGTCGTGATAATTGGGTTGCTGGTGGTAAGCAGGGACTCTTTGAACAAGATAACTTTACTTCGCCTGCTTATGTAGCACGTCTGGACTATAAAGGGGTACCGGGACTGCGTGTAGGTGCTGCCTTTTACTATTGTAATGACGTGACAGCCAATGCTGATAAGAATTATAAGTATAGCAGTGTAGGTCGCTCATCAGTGAAAATCTACTCTGCCGATGCACAGTATAAAAATAAATATGTTACCGCTCGTGGTAATATCATTTATGGTGATTTAGAGAATTCTTCCAAGATCAGCAAGGTTACTCTTTCCAATAACTCCAATTATTATCATGGTGCTATGCGTAATGTAGCTAAGAATGCCCTGTGCTATGGCTTGGAGGCTGGTCTCAACCTGAGTGCTTTCTTCTCACAAAAGAAATGTCCGGTTATTTATCCTTATGCCCGTTATGAATACTACAACCCGCAGGAAGAGGCAGAAGGTTCTGCCACAATGGAGAAACGCTGTCAGGTAAGCAAATGGACGGCAGGAGTTAACTGGTTTGCATTGCCGAATCTGGTTGTGAAAGCCGATTATACTACCCGTCATATTGGTACGAACAAGGTATTTGGATCGACTAAATATAACAATGAAAATGAATTTGCTATCGGCATAGCTTATGTCGGTTGGTTTACCAAGAGATAGTTCAAATAGGTATTTATAATTAATTTAATGTTTAAGTAATATGAAAAAGTTTTTTTATTTGTCGGCTCTTTCATTGGGCATGATGTGTTCCATTACGGCTTGTAGTGATGATGACACTACGACTATAGACGCTAAGAATCTTGACTATACGGCAGAGAATGCAAGTAGTTGGGGAAATTACATGCGAGTAGTTGCACAATTGTTGGTGAATGATGCTACTGCTCTTTATGATGACTGGGCGGTTAAATACAACGAAGGTGGAAGTTATGCAGATTTCTTTAAGAATCAAGATGCTTTGACGAGCGTTGAGCAGTTGATTGATGGCTGTGTAGACATTGCCAATGAAGTAGGTACTGCCAAAATTGGTGACCCTTACGATCTTTTCATACATAATAATGAAGAAAAGGCTTTGTATGCTGTAGAGTCATGGTATAGCTGGCATTCTCGTGAAGACTATCGTAACAATATCTATTCTATTCGTAATGCTTATTACGGAACACGTACAGGAGCTATTAGCGAGTCATCTCTCTCAAAAGCAGTAGCTGCAGTAAATGCTAATCTTGATACTGAAGTGAAAAAAGCGATTGATGATGCAGCAGCAGCAATTTGGGCTATCCCGAGTCCTTTCCGCAACAATATCAATAGCCCGGAAGCAGTAAGTGCTATGGAAGCTTGTGCCACTTTGGAGGGAGTACTCAAGGGAAGTTTGAAGAATTGTATCGAAAGTATTGATAAAACAGTGTTGGCTGAAGTCGTAAGAAATTATGTGGATGTAGTTGTATTACCTACTTACTCTGATTTGAAAGCGGGAAATCAGGCTCTTTTCGATGCTGTTGAGACATTCCGTACTTCTCCCAGCAATGCTAACTTCAAGGCTTGTGCCACAGCATGGCTTGCTGCTCGTACACCGTGGGAAACCAGTGAGGCATTCCTTTTTGGTCCGGTTGCCGACAAAGGTCTTGACCCCAATATGGATAGTTGGCCGCTTGACCAGGATGGTATCGTACAGATACTGACTTCCGGTAACTATTCAGACTTAAACTGGGATGGTGACTATGATGAAGAAGATGATAAAATTGCCGGTGCACAAGCTTTGCGTGGTTACCACACTTTGGAATATTTGATCTTCAAAGATGGTGAAGCCCGTACCATTCAGTAAGATTTTTACTTGTTAGAAATAAGATTTTGCGGAAACAGCGGGATAATGAATATTCTGTTGTTTCCGCAACATCTGCGTTAAAAAGATAAATGTTAGTTACGTATTTTGCAATAATAATTCAATAACGAATGAATGGCTTATTAAAATACTCATTTCCAATCTGTTTTTCGCTTCTGGCGCTGTTCGCTTGCGAAAATGATGGAATTGATGTGGATGATATAGAAGTACCTGCCGGCTTTGCCCTCTCTGCCGGTACTGCTACCAACTTCCTGACTTCCTCTTATGCTTATGACAGGTCTGCTGACTGGATAACAGGGGCATACGATAAACGTTTCACCCGTGGTGACAAATTGTATGATGATATCCGCACCAGTAGTAATGGAATAGGTGGAGGACTGGGACCGGTTTATGCCGGTTATTCTTGTGGTAGCTGTCACCGAAATGCCGGACGTACGCAACCTACTTTGTGGAGCGAAGGTGGTTCCGGTAGCTCCGGCTTTTCGTCTATGTTGGTTTATATTAGTCGTAAGAATGGGGCTTTCTTTCAGGATTATGGACGTGTGCTTCATGATCAGGCTATTTATGGTGTGAAGCCCGAGGGAAAACTGAAAGTGGAATATACCTATGAGACTTTCCAATTCCCTGATGGTGAGACGTATGAACTCTGCAAACCCAATTATTCTATTTATGAATGGTATGCGGACAGCATCAAACCCGAAGACCTGTTCTGTACGGTGCGTATTCCTTTGCGCCACGTAGGTATGGGACAAATGATGGCGCTCGATCCCACTGAAATTGAAGCTTTGGCTGCTAAGAGCAATTATCCGGAATATGGTATCAGTGGCCGTTGCAATTACATCTCCGAGAGAGGAGTGAGAAGTTTAGGCTTGTCCGGTAATAAAGCACAGCATGCCGACCTGACAGTGGAACTTGGTTTCTCCAGCGATATGGGAGTTACGAACAGCCGCTATCCCGAAGAAATCTGTGAAGGACAGGCACAAGTAAATCAAGGCAGTATGATGGGACTTTCTTATGCCCAATTGGATGTATCTACAGAAGAGATGGAGAATGTAGACCTCTACATGCAGAGCCTTAGTGTTCCGGCACGTCGCAATGTGAATAATGAACAAGTGATCAAGGGTGAGCAGAATTTTTATAAGGCGAAGTGCCATCTCTGTCATGTAACCACCTTGCACACAAAACCACGTGGGTCTGTACTGTTGAACGGAACTCGTCTTCCCTGGCTGGGTAGTCAGACAATTCATCCATACTCGGACTTCCTGCTTCATGACATGGGCTCTGAAATTATGGGCGTAGGACTGAATGACAACTATGTAAGCGGTTTGGCCCGTGGCAACGAATGGCGTACGACTCCGCTTTGGGGTATCGGATTGCAGGAAACTGTGAATGGTCATACTTACTTCCTGCATGATGGGCGCGCTCGTAACTATGTTGAGGCTATCATGTGGCACGGGGGTGAAGGTGAAGCATCGAAGAATCTCTTCAAAAAGATGAGTAAAGAAGATCGTGATGCTTTGATCGCATTCCTGAAATCATTATAAAACAAATAACGAACAATAAAACCAATAAGTATTATATAAGCAATTATGAAGAAATTAATTTTAATGGTTGTAATGGCTGCCCTTTCGTTGGCTGCTATGGCACAGCATGAAGAAGATACAGAAAACGGTGTAGTGTCACTTGCCGGAAGAGAGGGATTTACGATAGAAACCAAGAAGGGAGACTTTGTATTCAAGCCCTACCTGTTGGTACAGACTTGTGCAAATTTCAATTGGTATGATGATGAAGGTTTGGATAAAGCGTACAATCAGGATAATGTAGCTAATTCCGGTTTCTCAATTCCCTATGCTGTATTAGGCTTCACCGGTAAAGCTTTTGGTAAAGTAGCCTTTAATCTTTCTATCAATGCGGCTGCCAGTGGGGGAGCATTGCTTCAACAAGCATGGTTCGATGTACAACTTAAAAAACAGTTTGCCGTGCGTGTCGGTAAATTCAAAACACCTTTCTCGCATGCTTATCTGACAACGTTGGGTGAAACATTGTTGCCGCAGTTGCCGGTATCATTGACTTCTGCCGTCATTCTACCTTATTCCTTGAATGCGGTAACGCCTAATATCGGTACCGGTTTTGACCTCGGTGTTGAAATTCACGGATTGGTAGCTGATAAATTTGGCTATGAAGTAGGTTTATTCAATGGCACCGGTTCTTCTGTAAATACAGCTACAAAAACTTTGAGTGATGATTGGCATATCCCTTCTTTACTGTATGCGGGACGCTTTACTTATATGCCTAAAGGTGTGATGCCGTCCACTCAAGGTAATCCCAACCGTTTGAATGAAGATAAGATCATGTTCGGTGTATCGGCTTCAATCAATGTGGAAAGTGAGAATGAAAGTACCAATGATACTCGTGTGGGAGTGGAATTTGCCATGTTAAAGAACAAACTGTATCTGGGTGCCGAAGCATATTATATGAATGTAGGTTTCACGGATCGCCAGAAGATCAATGAAAGCTACAATTATTTGGGTGGTTATGTACAGGGCGGTTACTTTGTTGCTCCCCGTTTGCAGGCTGCCTTGCGTTATGACTTCTTTAACCGTAACGGTACCGGCGATGACGGATTTTTGAATATGCCGGCTGTGGGTATGAATTATTTCTTTAAGGGTTGTAACCTGAAACTCCAGGCTATGTACCAGTATATTGCCCGTACGGGTCACGATACACAGCTCGACCGCGATAATGATAATTTAGGTCTGGCCACTCATTCTGCAACAGTAATGCTGCAATATACTTTCTAAAAAACAAAGAGAGTCGTTATGAAGAAATGTATATTATTCTTTGCCGCTATCTGGATGACACTCTGCTTCTGTTCATGTGATGATGGAAGAATCTATGAGAAGGAGGTCAATATACAGCGTGGTGGACGTGCTATGAAGTTGACAGGTCGTTTCAGTGGCATCAGCAATTGGACGGACGATTATAGTGTCGTTGTGGCAGGGTTCAATGATAAAAGTGAATACGCCGTTATAACGAAATCACTACCAGTCAATGTAGCCGACGGAACAGATATCGTTATGACACTGGGGGGGATCAGTGATGATGTGAAATCACTCAAATTGTGTGTTATCAGTCGTTTGCGTGAATGCATTGTTGAATTTAAGACGATGGAAGATGAAGAACTCACAGCTATCACAGATACCATATTAATGGATGTGGGAACACTGGACGTGGGTATGTTCAGTTCTATCCAGTCACAGGTTTTCGATAAAAGATGTGTAGCGTGCCATGGGCAGACCGGTTCTGCATCGGGTAATTTATTTCTGACGGAGGGTAAGAGCTATCATGCGTTGGTCAACCAGCCGGCGCATAAGAATAGTGATATACTATTGGTGAAACCCGGCAGTGCAGAAGAGAGTTTTCTACATCTGGTCTTGAACAGGGCTGGTGATACGAGTATGAACCATACCGATATGCTGTCAGAAGATGAGCAACCCTTATTGAAACTGATAGATAATTGGATAAACGAAGGTATTTTTTTGAATAACGAGTAAACGATATTGGAAATGAACAACAAAAAACAACAAACCAACCAATCAGAGAATACATTAACCGAGATTTTTAAATATGAAGTAAAAGAAGGCGTTTCAGAGTTTCATGTAATGATTCACTCTACCCGGCCGGAAGATACTTATGAGGAACAATTAAATGCAGTAGCCAATGCCTACAACGATTTGCTTGCAGGTGAATTGAAAGGTGCCATGGCTGTGTTTAAACGTTATTTCCTGAGTGATACCGCCAATCAGGCTGACCTCCTGCTGGCTATCACTACTGAAAGTTCCGACTGTGCTCTTTCCGTGGTAGAGCAACCCCCTTTGGATGGGACGAAAATAGCTTTGTGGGCTTATTTACAGACCAATGTACAGACACAAGTGCTGCACAACGGACTGTTTGAAGTAAAGCACAATGCGTACCGCCACCTGTGGGGAGGCAGTGCTTTCAATCGTGCTGCAAATTCTGAATACCAGACCCGTTTGTTGCTGAATGACTACGTGATGCAGCTTATGGAACAAGGATGTAAATTGGCGAATAACTGTATCCGTACCTGGTTCTTCGTACAGAATGTGGATGTGAATTATGTCGGTGTGGTAAAGGCACGTAATGAGGTTTTTGTTACTCAGAATCTGACGGAAAAAACACACTATATTGCCAGTACAGGTATCGGTGGACGTCATGCTGATCCTAAGGTATTGGTACAAATGGATACCTATGCTGTGGCAGGCTTAAAGCCGGAACAGATACACTTCCTTTATGCTCCTACGCATCTGAATCCTACTTATGAGTATGGTGTCAGCTTTGAACGCGGAACGTATGTCGATTACGGTGACCGGCGTCAAGTGTTTATTTCTGGTACGGCAAGTATCAACAATAAAGGGGAAGTGGTATACCCTGGTGACATCCGCAGGCAGACGGAACGGATGTGGGAAAATGTAGAAGCCTTGCTGAAAGAGGCTGAGTGTACATTTGATGACTTGGGACACATGATTGTTTACCTGCGTGACATTGCAGACTATGCAGTTGTGAAGAGTATGTATGACAAGCGTTTCCCGGATACTCCAAAAGTATTTGTACATGCGCCTGTATGTCGTCCCGGATGGTTGATCGAAATGGAATGTATGGGAGTTAAGGCTTTGAAGAATAAGGAATATGCACCTTTTTAATTTGAAGAAAAGTCTCGTCTTCTTATATATCTGTCTGGTGGCTTTGCTCGCTGCGGTGACCTTTGTGGAGCATGTACATGGAACAGAGTTTGTAGAAAAGTATGTTTATCATACAGTTTGGTTTTGTTGTTTGTGGGGAGTACTTGCCGCATTGGCAGTTGCCGTGTTGGTTAAGCGGCAGTTGTGGCGGCGTCTCCCGACATTGTTGTTGCATGGCTCCTTCCTCGTTATCTTGGTGGGAGCCATGATTACATTTTCATGCAGCAAAAAAGGATATATGCATCTCACAGTAGGTACTGAGGTGGGAACTTTCATAGACCAAGACAGTAAGCGGGTAATCGAACTACCGTTCACCCTATGTTTAGACAGTTTTCGGGTGGAGTATTATCCGGGGACGGATGCTCCGGCAGATTACGTCAGCTATATTCGGGATGCGGAACCTGTTTCCATGAATCGTATCCTCTCTCGTCAGGGGTATCGCTTTTACCAGTCTTCTTTTGATGATGATAAAGAGGGGAGTTGGTTGTCGGTGAATTATGACCCGTGGGGAATAGGGATTACGTATGCAGGATATATTTTGCTGGGTATCTCCATGTTGTGGATGCTTGTCGGTCGCAGTGGGGAATTCCGTAGATTATTCAGGCATCCGTTGCTTCGAAAAGGGGGAATGTTTGTGTGGTTGCTCATGGTTACGGGGACGGCGATGCAAGCTGAAAACAGAAGTCTTCCAGCACTTGCACTCAGACAGGCGGATAGCCTGGCTTCCAAACAAGTGATTTATCATGATCGCGTAGTACCTTTTAATACCCTTGCACGAGACTTTGTATTGAAACTGACCGGGAAACCTTCTTATGGTGGCATGACACCCGAACAGGTTATCGGAGGTTGGTTTCTTCGGCCGGAGGTTTGGCAGAATGAACCGATGATCTATATAAAGAGTGTGGAACTTCGTCATTTACTCCGATTACCTTCTTCTTATGCCCGTCTTACTGATTTGTTTGATGGGCAAAACTATCGCTTGCAGGAGTTTTGGAAAGGCGGACAAAAGCCACACATGAAAATGACTTCGTTGGAAAAGGCTATCATGGAAACGGACGAAAAGGTAGGATTGATACTGATGCTACGGAGTGGAACACTTATCCGTCCTTTACCGGAAGATGGGAGTATAAAACCACTGTCTGACGTAAAGGTGCAGGCTGAAATATTGTACAATCGCATTCCATTCAGCAAACTGTTGTTTATGTTCAATTTGACTGTAGGGATGCTGGCATTTTTCTATCTGCTTTATTGCAGCATGCATCGTTCGGCAGGTAAGGCATGGAGCGTTTTTACAGTTGCACTTTATGCGGCATTCCTTTTTCAACTCTTTGGCTACTGTTTGCGGTGGTATATTGGCGGGCGTATTCCACTGAGCAATGGATATGAAACCATGCAGTTTATGGCACTGTCTACACTTCTGCTTGCATGCATATTCCGGCGTCGCTTCTCTTTTACGTTGCCTTTTGGATTGCTCATTTCGGGTTTTGCCTTGTTGGTAGCTTATCTTGGGCAGAACAATCCTCAGATTACTCCTTTGATGCCTGTGTTGCTGTCTCCCTGGTTAAGTATCCATGTTTCTCTGATTATGGTATCTTATGCATTGTTTGCCTTTATGATGCTAAATGGATTACTGGCATTCTGCATAGGAGGCTGGCGAAAAAAGGCAATCGATTCGGAGATTCAGGAACAGCGTAAGGTCCGTGTGGAGCAATTGATGCTTTTCAGTCGGTTGATGCTCTATCCGGCAGTATTTTGTCTGGGGGCGGGAATTTTTATTGGTGCTGTGTGGGCGAATGTTTCATGGGGTCGTTATTGGGCCTGGGACCCGAAAGAAGTCTGGGCTTTGATCACCTTTTTAATCTATGGTGCGGCATTCCACGGACCATCGCTTGCCGTCTTCCGGCAACCCCGGTTCTTCCATGCTTATATGGTGTTGGCTTTCTTTACGGTGCTGATGACTTACTTCGGAGTAAATTATCTACTGGGCGGTATGCATAGCTATGCCTGATTATCTTTCTATTTTCGGATGATATAATAAAAATGCCTACGGAATCCGTAGGCATTTTTTACAAAAACAACTAACTAAACACATGCAAAGTTAATCAAGCGCACCGGACTTTTCTTTCACAGTACCGTTCGCATTGCGCACATATATCATAACCTAACATTGCCCCGAGTATGAAATCTTCTTCGGGAGACAGCTTGTTCAGTGGCTGCCTTACTAAAAGACGGATTGCTTCGATACATTCCTTGCGCCCAAAGAAAAGATTGATCCTACCGTTTCCTACCGGCTGGATAACATAGCTTATCTTTTGGTCTGTCAGGCGTTTCACGGCAAAAGCTTCATACTTCTTGTTTGTAGTATAAAGTACCATCTGGCGTACTCCTTTCTTAAATTCGTAGATGTGGTTCAGGAATACTTTCAATTCTACCGGGTTAATGTCAGATATTGTCATAAGGCTATGGAATAAGAGAAAATTATGCCAAGTGATTTTTTATGTCGCTCACCCAAGTGTCGATACGTTCTTCCGTCTGATCACTTTCGTTGATGTCATCAAGAGCGAGTCCGACAAACATACCGTCGATGACGGCAATAGAGGAGGAGAAAGAATAATCTTTTGCAGATACCTTACCAACGATGGTACAACCGGAATCCTTGATATCTTCGTATATGATACCCATGCCATCGCAGAATGTATCGCAATAAGACTCAGCATCACCACAACCGAACAGGGCAATTGTTTTTTCTTTCAGGTCTGATTCTTTCAACACTTTAACGCCATCATACCAGTCATCCTGCAATTCACCGTCACCCCAGGTGGAAGTTCCTAAAAGAAGAACTTCGTATTCTTTTACCATGTCGGCATTCATTTTGCTGACATCGATTACATCAGATGCGGGAACACCAAGTTTAGAAGCGATTGTTTCGGCAATGCCTTGTGTAGTTCCGGTTGAGGAACCATAAAATATTCCTATTTTCTTCATACTATAAAATGGTTTAATTTGTACGGTTGCAAAGTAACGGCATCAGAGGGGTTTATGAAATACCCACAAATAATGAAATGTTTCTTTGTAGCTAACCACTTATAGGTATGACTGAAAACAAATGATAATCCATTAAGAAATATAGAAGTTTTATCTATCTTTGCTGATGGATACTAAAAATAAATCGATTATGAACACTTTAGAATTGGAAGCTTATAAAGCGGCATTAGCTAGAGAAGTGTTGAACATCAATAACCAAGAGGTGCTCGATACAATAAAAGATATTATACAGAGAAGTGGAAATCTGACCAATGCTCCTTATCAGATAGGTGTCAAAGAGGTCAGAAAACAGTTGCAGGACTCCGAAAAGCGCTTTGATGAAGGGGAATACGTGAGTGAAGAGGAAATGGAAGAGTTTTATAATGCACTGCAATAATGAAAATACAATACGACATTGAAGCACGACGACAAATCGGTGAGATTTTCAAATATGGAAAAGTGAAATTTGGTACTCAGATTGCTCTGAAATATAAAGAGAAGCTCAGAGAAAAAATAAATACTTTAAAACAGAATCCCTTAATTGGCAATATTGAGTGGATGCTGACTGATGAAGAGCATGAATACAGATTTCTTTTAGTGAAACCTTACAAGATAATATACTCCGTAAAGGGAGATATTATAAGAATTCATCTTTTCTGGCATATTCACCGTAATCCTGATATTTTAAAAGATTATCCGATAGGAGTCTGTGAAGAAGCACTTCCTTATGGAAATATATAATTATTTACGGTTTTTCTTCAAATCAGGCAAAAACCAGGTAACCAATCCGAGTAACGGCATATAAGCGCAGACATTATAAACAGCTTCGATGCCGAACTTATCCGCCATATTTCCCAATACAGCCGAGGCAATACCTGCCACTCCGAAAGCAAATCCGAAGAATAATCCGGAGATCAGTCCCAGTTTACTGGGTAATAATTCCTGCGCATATAACAGGATGGCAGGGAAAGCAGATGAAAGAATCAGGCCGACACAGAAACTCATAATAATTGTGGCAAGCAAGCCGACATGAGGCATCAGCATACTGAAAGGTGCAGCACCGAGGATGGAACCCCAGATGACGTACTTTCTTCCGATACGATCTCCGATAGAACCACCCATCAGTGTTCCGATGGCTGTAGCCACAAGAAACACAAAGAGATAAAGCTGGGAGTCCTGCACACTTACTCCGAATTTATCAATCAGATAGAAGGTGTAATAGCTGCTTAAACTTGCCATATAAATATATTTGGAGAAGATAAGTATCAGCAGGATAGAAATGGAAAGAACCGTTTTCCCCATAGGCAAAGGCATCTGCATATGAGGTTGCAGGGCAATATGATCACGTTTCATCCGGGTAATGTATCCTTTGTACCATTTGCCAACGGGTATCATTACCATGATTGCTATTACCGATAAAATTGCGAATAATGCGATGTTGTGCCTACCATAAGGTGCTACAATTAAAGCTACCAGTAACGGACCCAATGATCCTCCCAGGTTTCCACCCACCTGAAACAGGGATTGTGCCAATCCTCTTCTGCCTCCGGAGGCGAGCGAAGTGATGCGGGATGCTTCCGGGTGAAGTACGGAAGAACCTATACCTATGGTGAATACTGAGAACAATACCCAATAAAGATTCGTGGAAAAGGCCAGATTCAACATCCCCGTCATAGTGAACAACATACCCATCGGTAGTGTCCAGGCAAACGGGCGCTTATCAAAAAATAATCCGAATACAGGTTGGAATACCGATGCGGACATCTGATAAACCAGCGTAATCAATCCGATTTGTGCAAAACTCAATGTCAAGTCCTCTTTGAAAAGCGGATATGTGGCGGTTATGACGGATTGCAATAAGTCGTTCAGACAATGGGAAATACTTAATGCGATCAATATCGGATAAGCTATCGAGCTTACCGGGCGTTGTGTATTCTGTTGCATGATGGTTGCGTCTCTAATGTAAATCGGGCGCAAAGGTACAAAATAAAATGATTAATACGGATGAGTAAACCAAAAGCATGAACCTTCGCCTTCGGTTGATTCCACTCCGATTTTTCCTCCCATCTGAGATACTAAACTTTTGCAGATGGAAAGTCCGAGACCGGTACCCTGTACAAAGGTATTGAGTTTCACAAACCGTTCGAATATGCTGTCGATTTTTTCTTTGGGAATCCCGACGCCTGTATCACGTACATAGAATTTAATTTCGTGGGGGGCTGTCTGTTCATATCCCAAAGCTATAGTGCCTTGCTTTGTAAACTTCAATGCATTGTTTATGAAATTGGTTATGACCTGCATGAATCGATTCTTGTCTGTATAAATATGACAATCGGGCATACATTTCTCGAAGACCAGGTCCACAGTTTCCGGTACTTTCATCTCCATCGATTTGATGATTTTCATGCAGCTTTCGTTTACATCCAGATCGGAGCGTACGAAGTCGAATGTTCCGGACTCTATTTTCGAAAGATCGAGAATATCAGAAACCAGTTGCAGAAGCAATTCATTATTTGTTTCTACTATTTTGATATATTCCTGGCGTTCTTCCCTGTCGTCTGTTTCTGCCAGCAGACTGGAAAAACCAACGATAGAGTTGAGCGGAGTACGTATTTCATGGCTCATATTGGCAAGGAAAGCAGATTTCAAACGATCCAGTTCTTCGGCTTTGTCACGGGCAATGATCAGCTTCTGTTCTGTCTCTTTCAAGGGAGTAATATCATAGTTGATACACAGCATTTCAATAACTCCATCCTGAGGACGATAATCCCTGACCATTACGTTTATACTGGTCCACGAATATTTTCCGTTACCTCTGTTGACGCGTACTTCTTTACTTAAACTTGTGGCTTTCCCTTCTTTAACCTGACCTACAAATTGTTTCAGGACAGCGCAATCTTCCGGGTGAACATGAGAATACACTCCGATAACCTGAGGCATGGGAGTGTTTTCTTTTTCACCCAAATTCCTGTACCATGTATCCTGAGCATACCCGTCTCTTGTCATTACATTAAAATGAGCAAACCCTACTTTGGCATAGTCACCTATTAAGAGGAACAGATGCTCAAACTCTTGTATTTTGGTGTATGCACTGGTGGTTTCTGTTGTATCTATATTGATAAAGAGGTAATTGCTGAATTGATTCTGCGAATCGTAAAGCAGAGCCACTTTGGTTTGAAGATTGATAACATCTTTTCTTCGACTTGTGACGTATCGGTCGATTTTAGAGAAGTCATAATTAATAGAGAAGTCCACATTTTCTCTGGCACGCAATTTTTCTTTCACGTCTTCGGGAATATTGGGATTCTCAAACAGTGATACCCCCAGTGCTTCTTTCATATCCGCCAAGCCGAATATTTCAAGTTCTTTATCATTCATATCTACCAGATACCCGTCTTTGTCGTAAAGCTCGATACCTACCGGCAGATTCTTATAAATATTGCGAAGAATTTTTTCACTGTGATCCAATGCGCGGCGATCCTCTTTAGCCTGAAGTTCCGCTTTACGTAATTGGAGGCAAATGCTGATGATGTTTCCTAAAGAAGAAAACCATTGATGGTCGATGTTACTCCAGCTACGGTGTGTTCTGACCATATCGATGCCCATATATCCCCATACCTTATCTTTCGATAGGAGAGGAACCACCATTACCGATTTAATGTCTTGCACCTCTAGGGTATCGCGGTAAACTTTTGCTTCAGGAGGCATATCATCCAATGTATTCAGAATGATTGATCTCTTTTCTGAGATTTGGCGATCCCACCAGAGAGAATCATCCCAAGGTACATCTTGCAGGAAATCCAGTTCCTGGGATATTCCTTCGGCTGTTGCTTCGTAAATGCAACTTTGTATTTTATGTTCCCGGTCTATTTCGAATATATAGGTACGGTCTCCTTTGGTTTGTTTGAGGAGATCTGCCAATATTTTATTGATGATCTGTGTAATATCATCCGATTGCAGAAAAGCGAGTAATGAATAAGAAAGGCTGTTTTGTTGATAAAGCAGGCTGTTAACCTGGAGAGAGGCTGCATTTTCACTCGTTTCTCCGGTCTGCTTGTCTATGCATTGCAGATATCCTATCATATTTTTGTAACCCTCTTCATCCGGTTGTTTGAAGCTGATTTTAGAATAGACCCATATATCCCCATCTTTTGCCCGGATGGGGAACATTTGCTCATAGGTTTCTATGTTTGTGAGCGAAAAGTATTCATTCCTGAGTCGCCTCCGATGATCCTCCCGTATTCTTTCATGAAAATCTTCGAAACTGATCCGGTCGCTTTCAAGTCCGAGTAAGTCAATTATAAAGTCTGAACAAATATATTGGCGATTCTTCAGGTCCGATTCCCACCAACCCATTTTAGCCATTTGCGCAATCTGGCGATATTTCTCACAGTCAATATTTGGCTTCTCTTTCATATATCTTTTTGCTCCTGTTTTCTATCCTTTATTAAAATCTCAGTGGGCAAATATAGAGATAACTTTTATATTTTGAGGAATTTGTTGTCAAAAGAATGTTATTGCTTGCAGTATGGTACTTATAAAGGGCTTTGGGGGAATCGTTGAAGGAAGGAGGAGGATGAGTACAAAATAGGCGGTTTTTCGTCTTTGGTATAGGAATGAATAAGACTCACCACAGATTACACAGA
>ERZ780053.274-NODE-274-length-21628-cov-2.94424_pt1 | contig 21628 bp, 23 predicted proteins | sample MGYA00511088_ERZ780053 | MGnify/ENA primary metagenome ERZ780053 (study PRJEB29588, sample SAMEA2150866) | human gut metagenome | biome: human gut; feature: human-associated habitat; material: faeces | place: Denmark | collected 2008/2010 ...
AGTCATTAGCTGTTAGCTGTTAGCAACTAGCGGTTAGCAGCTAGCAGCTAGCAGTTAGGAGCTAAGGGCTAGCAGCTAGGAGCTAAGAGCGGCAGCGAAGGATCTGTTTCTGCGAGGAAGGAAGCCGGTAAGACGTCACCAGAGTAATAGATTCTTCGCCGACACCCTGAATGACGATCAGCGTTTCCTGTCATTATGACGACTTCTTTCGCCGACTCAGTAATGCGGGCAAGACCGTTAGAATGATTTGTGCCGGTGCCCGCCTATTTCCTAAATAAGCAAACAAAAAATGACCTGCACAGGCAAGCCATTTCGCTAAAGGGACAGATAATAAAATCGAATCTGGGAAGGTGAGAGCCGATCCGATATTATTTTGTCACAAGAGATAATCTGATTTTTTCTGCATGACGGGCGAGCTCCGATTTGGTCACGGGCGCCCCCTGGATATAATCGGTGAAATCTTTTCCCTTCTCACCTAAATTCGGGAATAATTTCGCAGCGTCAAGACGATGGCGCAAAATTCTGCCAAAAGCCTGTTTTTTCTGAACTGTCATGATAATTCTCCTCTCTGTTTCGGAAACAGCAAACTCAGTACATTATGCAAATCTATTTGGCCGGCAGCCTTTCTTATGTCTATACAGTACACCAGGCAGAAAGAAAATAAAAATACCCGATTGGAATTTGAAATATTTCTTATTAGAAATTTTCCCATTTTTGCATACTTTTTATTGACTTGCAATTAATAATATACTAATCTATATAAGGACACAGCAAACCCTGACAAATGCAAATTCGACCGGCATCGAAACGAAAAAGAGGAAACTTTTTCCATTGCATTGAAAAGGAGTCTACTCATGGAAATAGATAATTACAGAAATTTTCTGGCTATCGTGGAAGCAGGCAGCATGACGTCCGCTTCTGAATTTGTCCATATCGCCCAGCCGGCGCTTTCCAAACAGCTGAAATCGCTGGAAGGATATTTCGGTACGAAATTGATTATCACCACAAGGGGAAGCAAGCACCTGATCTTAACGGATGCAGGAAAAATCCTCTACCACAAGGCGAAGTATATTTGTTCACTGGAAGATATGGCACGGATTGAAATTGATGACATCAGCGATGGAAACCGGGGCACGCTGCGTATCAGCGCCGCCAACTCCCGTTCATCCATTTTCATTAAGACCTGTTTGGAACCATTCCATGACTTATTTCCGAATGTGGTTTATGAAATTTACGAAGGCAGCGTAAATGAGCAGTCACAGCAGCTTCTTTCCGGTATCACGGAACTGGGCATTTTAAGTGTGCCCCTGATCCATCAAAATGATTTTGAAATCTTATTCCAAAGAGAGGAAGATATATGCGCTATTTTCTCGAAAAATTCCAAATTCCTCACCGACATCGGCGACAAGGAAACGGTTTCCATTAAAGATCTGGCCTCTCTGCCGCTCTGTGCATCCGCAGGCTGCAATCTGATCATGAACAAAATTTTTAAGGCACATAATTTAAAGCCGAATATTCTCAGCATCTGCACGACAAGGACCGCGGCACTCCAATGGGCGGAAGATGATTACGGCGTAAGCCTCGTTCCCATTGAGCCGGGGGAGGACATCGGCTGGGATTTTACCTGCCGCCCGTCATTCCCCCTGCCGCCGTATCGAAGAAGCCGACACAGAACTGTACAAAACGGTGGTCAAGGTCAAAGGCCGTCCCCTCTCCGTCATCGCGCGGAAGTTCCTCAAGTTCTATTCTGAAGCGCGCCATTCCCAAAGAGTGGGAAAGCTCAGCACGATGCTGTAAAGAAATACAAGGATTACGGGATATCATGCCCACCTTTTAATCGTAAACAAGAAGTATAAAATGAAGTATACTGCTGCGGTATCAATTACAGGAAAAGCCGTGAGGATTTTTCGTTTTCTTTCCTCACGGCTTTTTGATTTACAGGTTCCAATACTTGGGCATATATTTCTCTTTGAACAGGTTGATGGCAAAATTATCGGTAAGCCCGCTGATGTAATCTCTGGCAGCCAAGGAAATATTTCCCTGCGCCAGTTTTTTCTGCTTCTCCGGCAGCTCATCAGGATGGTTCATGTACCATTCATAAAGCATGACGACTACGCCATGTCCCCGTTTCCGATCGGGGATGAGCGGCTGTGACATGTAGACCCGGTCAAACATGAAGGACCGGAATTCAAGAAGGACTTCGTCCCCTTCTTTGTCCATGTGTATGGTATCTTCATCCATGGAATTTTCCACCAGATTCTGTACCATGGCTGTAATCATGGAGGAGTGGGTCGTTCCCAGCACGCGGCGGACACGGTCGGGCAGTTCCTTTGCCGAGATGAGCCCCATATTTTCTGCGTCATCATAGTCATGGCAGAGGTAGGCAATACGGTCGGCGTACTTGATGAGCCCGCCCTCCAGCGTGTGCGCTTTAAGATCGCCTGAATGATTGAGCATGCCGTCTTTCACTTCCTCGGTCAGATTGAGTCCTCTGCCGTCATTTTCAAGACATTCCACGATGCGCACGCTTTGTTCGTTATGCTCGAAATGGCCGCATACGTCGCGGAGCGCCTGCTCTCCCACATGTCCGAAAGGGGTGTGTCCCAGGTCGTGGCCCATGGCGATGGCTTCCACAAGGTCTTCATTCAGCCGCAGGGCGCGGGCCATCGTACGGCCGATCTGCGCCACTTCAAGGGTATGCGTCATGCGTGTCCGGTAGTGGTCGCCTTCAGGCGCGATATATACCTGTGTCTTATGTTTCAGCCGGCGGAAAGAATTGCTGTGGAGAATACGGTCCCTGTCGCGCTGAAATTTCGTGCGCATGGGATCTTCCGTTTCCTCCCTGCTTCTTTTTGCGTCCGCGGAAAAAGCCGCTTTAGGACTCAGAAGTTTCTTTTCCAGCTCCTCTGTACGTTCACGGATCAGCATGGTCGCTCCTTTCCCGATTCATCACTTCTCTGTCTTTTATTGTATCACATGTTTTGAGAAAGACTTTCAAGAAATACGCGGACCGCCTTCCGGTAAGCATCGCCGTTTACCGCCATTTCCATGGTGTGGCCCGCGCCGTCAAAAATAAAAAGTTCCTTTTTGCTGCTTCCTGATGCCTGCAGCAGTTCCTCTGCCGTCTTCGGCGGAATGAGTGTGTCCGCGCCGCCGTGGAGAAAAAGGACAGGCGCTGTCATATGTCTGACCGCCTCCAGCGGATCTATATCGGACAGTGTCTTTCCGCTCCTCAGCCACAGGACGCTTTGGAAAAAAGGCTCCACGAGATCCATCCCCCACAAAAACCGGGGATCGCCGGTATAGGCGGAGATCTTGTCCTTCCCCAGTTCCATCATGCCCCCATAAGCACTGTCAGCCACATAGAAAGAAATATTTTTCCCTCTTTCCGTTCCGCTGTAAATAAGAGCCATCGCCGCGCCGAGCGAAATCCCATGCATACCGATTTTCACGCCGCCGTCCTTTCCTCTCAGCCACTCTGTCCAGGCATCAAGATCGTCCGTTTCACGAAGACCCCAGGTGGTATGGCTGCCGCCGCTTTCTCCGTGGCCCCGCTGGTCGATGAGGAGGACATTATACCCCATATCCCGATACATATCCACATAAGGGATGCACATGGAGCGATTCTGATAAAGCCCGTGAAGAAGAATAACCGTACGGTCAGAAGAACGGCTGTTTTCTATATAGGTCCCGCGAAGTTTCGTCCCGTCAGCGGAACGGATTTCCACGGGCTGCCACCCGTCCTTCTGCTCCCTGCGGTGAATGCGCGAAAGATCTGCTGTCTGTTTCGTCACGCCGAGGATTTTTTCCCACGGCGCGGTGAGCATCGTTTCATAAGCGGTATTTCCCGCATAGAATCCCGCTCCGACAAAGGCAAGCAGAAGAAAAAGAATCAGTATTTTTACTGTTTTAAAGAAAAAATGCAATCAAATCTCCTTATTTCCGTTTATTTCATCTTTGAAATTGATATATACAACAATGCCTGCCGCAAGGAACGCAACAGCGGTAGACCAGAAAACGGCCGCATAGCCGCATACCATGGCAAGCGCTCCGCTGCATACAGGGCCCGCCACGTTGCCCATGAGAACGACGCTTGACACGACGCCGAAGACGATGGATCTCTTTTCATTGGGCACCGCCTGCGCGATGAGCGTATTGGCCACAGGCATGATGAACCCCATGCCGATTCCTGTAACGGCACGGAAGAAACCAAGCCCCCACACGTTTGTCATCATATACTGCATGATAAAAGTCAGTCCCACAAAAACGGTCGCCGCTGTCAAAAGCCGCGGCAGAGAGACGCGGGCCGGCACCGCCCCTGTGGAAAGAGAGCAGAGCGCGCTCGCGCCGCCGGCAAGAAATATAATGATGCCTACGATCGTGGCGATAATCTCCGACCCGCCGCCGAGCATGTCCTTGATGTAAAGAGGGAGTATGGGACCAATACCGGTGATGCCGAAATTACAGAGGAACTGGATCCCCACCATAAGACGCACGCGGGGAATGGCAGCAAAATATTTCAATTCCTGCCAGGTGGAAGATTTTTCTCCCGACGCCCCCTTGCGATGGATTTCCGGCATGAACAGGCGGAGGCAGATCAGACAGATCAGGGACAGAACGCCAAAGAAGACAAAGGGCATGCGGTACCCCAGCGTGTCCGCCACAAGACCTCCCACAAGAGGGCCAAACATAATGCCTGACACCATGGCCGCCTGAAAGTAACCGAGCGTGCGGGACGTTTCTTCTTCCGGAGATACGGAAGCAATGACCGACAGCCCGATGGGAACGAAACCACCCACCAGCCCCTGCAGCAGGCGGAAGATAAACACCTGCCACGGCGAAGTGGACACGGCACAGAGAAATGCTGTCAGTGTCACCGCCGCAAGAACGATGGACATGACAAGTTTCGGGCCGCGGCGGTCCGCCTGGATAGACCAGAAAGGCGCGGAAAGAGCAATCATAAAAGGCGTGACCCCCGAAATGAGCCCCGCCCAGAAAGCCGCCTCGCCTGCATCAGTGACACCGATCTCACCCAAAAAAAGAGGAAGAAACGCCATGACGCCGATCATCGCGATTCCCGCACCCACCTGGATGGCACACATCAGGTACACGATACGTTTCCAGCCTATATCTTTTTCCATAGCTTCTCCTTCCCTTTTATCATTTTAATATTCTCTTACAATATACAGTTATATCCAATGCATTCCTGAATGTCAAATGGCTGCCGCGCCGCTTTCCCCGCTCCTCTTCCTCGCCTGATTCTCACCGATTTGTTATACTGTTTATGTCAATTACAAATCATTTATAAAAGGAGGCTTGTGATGGCTTTTACAGAAATCACCCCGGAAGAAATAAACATCAATCCTTTTACCTCATGGAGCAGGTACGTTCTTGTAACCGCGGGAAATATAGAGAAATGCAATACGCTTCTTGTCACCTGGGGCGGCTTCGGCGTCATGTGGAGAAAGAAAACCGCCACCATCTACATCCGACAGAGCCGTTTCACCAAAACGATTCTCGACAGCCAGGACTATTTCACCCTGTCATTCCTCCCGGAGAAACATAAACCGCAGATGAGCTACATGGGCAGCCACTCCGGCCGGGATGAAAACAAGTATGAAGGCTCCGGACTCCACCCTCTTGCCATCGGCGACGCGGCAGGCATCAAAGAAGCGGATCTCATCTTCGTATGCAAAAAAATTTATACCGCCGAGATGACGCCGGATCATTACACCGACAAAAGCGCGTATGACGAGTGGAACACAGGGCGCCGCGCCGGCAATAACCACAGCGCCTACATCGGGGAAATCGTCAAAATTCTTCAGAAGAAATAAAAACCACAGTCAAAACATCATTTCCGGTTTCCGCCGGAGAAATAAAAAAGACGCCGCCGCGTCTTTTTTATTTTCCTGCCTTATTTCACATCATAGAGGCCCGTGGTGCCCTCTTTCAAATTGATCATGATGTTCTTCGTCTGGCTGTAATGCTCCAGCATGACCTTGTGTGTTTCACGGCCGATGCCGGACTGCTTGTATCCGCCGAAGGGAGCGCCTGCGGGAATCGCGTTGTACGTATTGACCCAGACACGGCCCGTCTGTACGCCGCGGCTGACCTTCATGGCCGTATTCAGGCTGCTCGTGAAAACGCCGCCGCCCAGACCGTACACACTGTCGTTCGCCAGTTCGATGACTTCATCAACCGTTTTGAACTTCTGCACCACAACGACCGGCCCGAAGATTTCTTCCTGGCATACGCGTGCCGCGTTTGTCTTCGAAATGAGAATGGTCGGTTTCATGAAGAAGCCCTTGTCGCATCCGTTTTCCGTGTAGCGTTCGCCGCCGGTCACCAGTTCGCCGCCTTCTTCCAGACCGATCTTAATATATTTCAGCACCTTTTCCTGCTGGCTCTTATAAATCTGCGCCCCCAGCTGGGTAGACGGATCTGTCGGGTCGCCCACTTTGACGCCTTCAAAAGTTGCCTTCAGCTTAGCGACAAACTTATCAAAGATACCTTCCTGCACGAATACGCGGGAACCGGCGCAGCAGACTTGTCCCTGATTGAAGAGGATGCCTGTCGCCACACCTTCCACTGCCTGTTCCAGATCACAGTCGTCAAAAATCATGTTGGCCGATTTGCCGCCGAGTTCCAAAGTGACAGGAATCAGTTTGTCTACAGCTGCCTGATATACGCTGCGGCCGATTTCAGTAGAGCCTGTGAATGCCAGCTTGTCGAAATCAGGATGGTCAAGAATCCACTGACCGGATTTGGAGCCGGCACCGGTAATCACATTCAGCACTCCTGCCGGCAGCACATCGGCAATCAGCCTGACAAGTTCCATGAGAGACAGAGACGTATGGGAAGACGGCTTGATAACGATCGTATCGCCTGCCGCCAGCGCCGGAGCAAGCTTCCAGCAAGCCATAAGAAATGGGAAATTCCAGGGAATAATCTGCCCGACCACACCGATCGGTTCATGAATCACAAGAGACATCGTATTGTCGTCAAGCATCGTCGCCGTGCCTTCCTGCGCACGGATACAGCCTGCGAAATAACGGAAATGGTCGGCCCCCATAGGAATATCCACCGCCCTGGTTTCACGAATCGGCTTGCCGTTGTCCAGCGTTTCGACAAGAGCCAGATGCTCAGCATTCTGATCAATGATATCCGCAATCTTCAGGAGATAATTCTGTCTTTCAATGGGAGACGTCCTGCGCCAGGATTTCAAGGCGCGCCGGGCAGCTTTCACTGCCAGATCCACATCTTCCCGGGTCGCTTCCGCAAAAGACACAAGTACTTCTCCGTTGGCGGGATTGTGGGCTTCAAAAGTTTTGCCGTCAGAGGCGGGCACAAATTTGCCGTCAATGAAAAGATCATACTGTTTCTGAATGTTTGCCATAAATAAACCACCTTTCAAAAAAACTATGAAACAAGAGATTGTCTTCCCGGAGTTTTTACGATTGGCCGGAGGTCCGAGAGTTCATTCAAATTCATCTTAACCGAAGACGTCACCTGACATAGATTCACACAGTATTCTTCGGCTCATCCGATTTTGTGTCTTTATTATAACAGGGTATATCGAAATATTCAAGTCATTCGATATACTTTTCGCGGAAAATTTTTATTTTTAGGGAAATATACGGTACATTAGGCACAAAAAACTATGTAATGATATCATAGACAATTATTCCCTGATACAGTAGCAATAGACTTTGGCAAACGGAAAAATACTATCCATAATGAATAAATTCCCCGATACCTTCCCAATTTCAGATATAAAAAAGCACTCATACCTATCTTGCACAAGTAACTGAAAACACAACATCAAAATCAAATGACCGGGTACTTTTTAGCATAACTCCGCCATAATTCAGCGTCATTTTTTAATGCATGTAATAAAAAGTCGGCTTCCAATTCCACAATTTCTAAATCATCTACTATTTTCAATTTACCATGAAATTTGTCTGCTGCTGTTCTTTTTATAGTCAAATGGTAGTATTCCGGATAGGTACAGCCTTTCATTATTTGCTTGCAAGAATACTCAAAATATTCCTGTTTAGTATCACATAATGCCTCAAGTCCATCAGCCATATTAATAATATCTTTTCTGCTTACATACCAGCCACCGCCGCATCCCCAACCATATCCTTTTAGATTAAAATCAAAACTTACCTCTACCGCATTTTCATAATCAAAAAATTTATCTGCTGTTTGAATAGTAGTCGGTTCTTCAATTTCTAAATCAAAATAATCTTCGTCATTCACTACGAAATGCATAGTAAATCTCCTTCCTCACCTTTTCTCTGGAAAGTAAAAGAAAATCATTCTTGTATCAATTTTTTCCGGATGTGCTTTAGAAGCTTACTCTTAAAATCGTTGATGACCCTCTCTGCAAAAGCATTTTTTATGAATAGATCAAGGTCACGCCAATTCTTATTGGAGTGCTTATTATATACAATATTTTCTATGTTTACAAACATTTCCTCAATCTTTTTATCATTCTCTTTTTTAATGACGAAATATATGGTGTTATAGTAATGTGGCAGCCACTTGGATTCCTTTGCACGGGTAATAAATTTCGTTAAATTATTCTCACATAAAAAATCTACATTAATATATCTAAGTAAATAATATGTTTCTTTATCCTCTGTTTCTTCAACTATATCTTTCGTAATATTTGGATCCAATATATCTTTTATATCTTCGTATACATCTTCAGAAAGAATGACTCCCATCACTTTTACCGAACCTGAATCTTCGACTAAATACGCTTTAATGTAAGCTTCTCCAACAATCAACCCTTTTTCCAGGTCGGGAAGTTCTTCTGCCGGTACTTTGTCAAATTCTCCTTTTTCAATAGCTCCTCGTATCAAAATACTATTTTCAATAAATTCCTTCTCGCATATTTCCCGGGTCAATTTTATTAGGGCTTCTAAAGAATCCTTGCTATCATCCTCTGAATATAGAATTACAGAATCACTGACGATGTAACCATTGATTTTACTATCTGAATTTTTTTTATTTGAATTTTTTTCATCTGAATTTTTTCCATCTGAATTTTTTCCATTAAATATATTGAAGATTGTTCCTGAAAAAGCACGAATAAGATCCTTTGCTTCTTCAGCCTTCAAACCTCTAATTCTATCCTTGAACCCCAATATGTCCAAAAAAGCAACATACTTCATTTTTATCTTTCCTTTCTATAAAACAAATAATAATTTTTCTCTCCGCATATCGGCCGGCGCCATACTTTTCTTAAATCCATTTCTCTCTTTCCATCAACGGCACCCCGAAAATCCGCTCCGTATTTATTTTCGCGTGACGGATCACGTCCTCTTCGCTGACCCCCATGCAGTGGGCAAGGGCCCGGGCAACATATACGATATTCTGAGGCACATTCATCCGCTTAAGGCCGGGAATCCCCCGTGGGGTGAGATAGGGCGCGTCTGTTTCATGAAGAATGCAGTCCAGGAGAATGATTTTCACCTCGTCCCGCAATGCCTCCGCGTTCCGTTCATGGAGGAACAGCGGTATGGGGATGGATACCTGCCGTACATCATTACACCTAAAAAAGCACTTATTAAATCAGGTCATTCCAACAGCCAGTCTGCAATATCCAGAATCTTCACACCCTCGTGCTGGTACATTTCCTGTCTTGTTCGGGTAATAATCATCTTTGGGTAGGCATCTGCAATCTTAAGAAGCGGTAACACTTCACGTTTAAAAGTATCGGGATCATCAATGGTATTTGCAACCTGGATATACAGCTTTTCGCTGCGCGTAATTGCCACAAAATCAATCTCTTTTTTATACAGCACTCCAGCGTATAATTCATACCCCCGCCGTAAAAGCTCAATGGCAACAATATTTTCCATCGTTCGTCCGTAATCGGCATTTTTCGTTCCAAGTCTGGCGTATTTGAAAGAATGATCGCTGAGATAATATTTATCATTGGAAGTAAGATAGCGTTTCCCTTGGATGTCATACCGCCTGACCTTATAAAAAGCAAAGGCATTGCAGAGATACTTGATATAGGCGCTGACGGTACGGTCATTAGTTTTAAAATGCTCTTTGGTAAAAGCAGCAGCGACACTTCTGGTAGAGGTCAGGTTTGAAATATTGTCTGTCAGAAAATCACACAGGCGATCCATGAGCGGCATATTGCGAATTTTGTATTTTTTTCGGATATCCCGCACAATAAGCGTAGAAAATACATCAGAAATATACTCATATTTCGCCTCTGGTGTTTTGTAGAGAAATGACCCTGCCATGCCGCCTTCCATCAGATAGCGGGTAAATGCCGCGTACTGATCCGAAAGCACATAGTACTGCATGAATTCTGCAAATGAAAACGGAAAAACCTCAATTTCAAAGGTTCTGCCCGTAAATAGTGTTGCAAGGTCAGAACTAAGCAAGAATGCATTGGAGCCAGTGATATAAATATCGTATTTTTCAGTAGCGTGGAAATTGTTGATGGCTTTTTCGAAGCCTTCGCACATCTGCACTTCATCAATGAAGATATAATTTGTCTTTCCCTCCCGATACGCTTTTTCCACGTACTCATTCAATCTGTGATATTCAAGCAATGGCTCATATTCACTTAAACTGTAATTGATGTGTATGATATTGGCATTCGTGTCTTTCTGACGAACATAACCTATAAACATTTCCAACAGCTTTGACTTTCCACTACGTCGCATCCCGGTAATGACTTTGATATCCGGCGTGCCCATCACATCTTTTAACTTATCAAGATAAAAAGTACGTTCAATCAGTTTCACGGCGTTCACCTCCGATGCTTATAGCGTACCATTTCTATTTCGCAAAATCAATAAAAAACAAAAAACGCGAAATAGGGGTTCTGATGGAAACGAAAGAACTCCCCGATGATACTGCCGACAGCAGCCTTGGGGGGGATTTATCAAGCGTAAAGCAATTTCTTTTTTATCCTTTATTTTTGATTTTGGGCAATACAAAACAGTAAACCTTTTTGATTTACCGTTTCGTGTACAGCTGCGTGATAAAATTCTATTTCATTATTTCAGTTGGACAAACAGAACTGTCCTATTCATTTTCCATTTCCTTTACTATCTTATATCCATCATCTTTTACTAATACCGCTTCGCTGTTGTTTATCGGTATTAAATCTATCTTATCTTTATAAAAATCCAAGGTTTCCTGTGCAGTTTCCTCAAAAGGATATTCTCCCATATGCGGCAAAATATAGTATTTAAATACATTTAATCCGACGTAATCTTTTAATTCTGTCGCGACATTTTTATCATCCATGATCTGGCTATATGCGATATCCTTCGACATAATCATCGCTCCCGCCGATTCACCCATATAGAACATGCCTTCTTTAATCCTGCCCGATAAAAGCTCTGTAAGATTCTTTCTTTTTAATTCCTGCAGTAAATAAAAGGTATTGCCTCCCGATATACATATACATTCCGCTTTTAAAAATTTATCCTTCAGGATCTCTTCTTCATATTTTGCGATATCGACAATCTCTATTTCATAGCCTAATTCTTTCAGCATACCGACACCTTCATCGATAAACCCAGTATATTCCTCAACATTTCCGGCAGTAGGTATGAACGTTATCTTCTTATCAGTCATTTTTGAAAGATATTTCTCAACAATCGCCTTGGTTCCGGCTAAATACGACATAAGTAAAATTTCCATCAGTGTACCTCCTATAAATTCCATCACTGCGACCGTTTAATCCATGCATCAAGAAATGCCATCTGCTCCTTTGTATGAAACCGGTGCTCGCCGCCTTTCATCACCGTCAACCCCGCGCCGGTCAACTTCACAAATGCGGATATCGTTTCGCAGGACGTCATATGGTCGCTCTCCCCATACAACACTTCGGTAGGAATATTCCAGGCAAGAGGATTCTTTCTGACATAACACAGGTACTCCCACGATATTTTTTCCCCACAGGATGTATAGATCTCTTTTCTCTTTTCCAATTCACCCTCTGTTATGCCCGCCTGTGCCATCATCTGTATGATCAGTTCTTCCATGTCAACAATCGGGGAAATCAGAAATGCTTTTTCGATCCGCTGTCCGGCTAACGAATGCAGCGCGAAGTACGCCCCTATGCTGTTTGCAATCAGAATCACCGACTCATATTCCTTACACAGAGAACGGATAGCGAACGGAAATTCTTTCTTTGCCTCCCAAGGTGTCTGCGCTTTGTAATCGAAGCCTTTTACGTTATATTGGGGAAACAGAGGTTTATAATGCTCCGCTTCATTTACATTGCCATCTTTTCCATGTATATAAACCGCTATTTTGTCCATAATTTCCCTTCGGCCTGTGCTGATCTCTCTCTGTATTTTTCTTAAACCTTTTCTGCAGTCTTTCCTGCGCCCCTTCTCACAGAAACAGCTCTATAACCCAAAAATCCGCTCCGTATTTATTTTCGCGTAACGGATCACGTCCTCTTCACTGACCCCCATGTAGTGGGCAAGGGCCCGGGCGACATATACGATATTCTGAGGTACATTCGTCCGCTTAAGGCCGGAAATCCCCCGCGGAGTGAGGTAGGGCGCGTCCGTTTCCAAAAGAATGCGGTCCGGGGGAATGATTTTCACCGCTTCCCGTAATGCCTCCGCCCGGCGCTCATCACAGATCCATCCGGTGATCCCGATGGAAAATCCCATGTCCAAAAGCGTCTCCGCCGTCTTTTTATTTCCCGTGTAGCAATGCACCACCGAACGCCTGCATATGTCTTCATGCCCGGCAAAGCAGGAAATGAAATCTTCCTCCGCGTCCCGTTCATGGAGGAACAGCGGCTTCTTCAGTTTCTCGTCGAGAGCAATCAGCTTTTTGAAATAATAAAGCTGGTTTTCCTTCGTCGAATACATTCGGTCATAATCCAGTCCGCATTCCCCCACCGCCACGATCTTCGGATTGGAAAGAATAATTTCCTCAATCCGTTCCAGATCCTTGTCCGCAGCACCATCAGCAGCATGGGGATGGATACCCGCCGTGCCGTAAACATCATGGGTTTTTACGAACTCATTCACAAGCTCATTCTCCCGCGCTTCCGAGCCCGTAAGAATGCAGCAGATCCCCGCCGCTTCCGCGTCCGCGATAATCCGCTCCGGATCAGGAAAAGAACGGGTAAATAAATTCAGTCCGATATCATAATATGTCCTCATAACTCCTCGCTTTCATTTTCCCATCGTATCAAACTTCCCCCGCCGCGGCAACTCCTGCCGTATTGTCTTTTGCCATAACATAGAAAAAATATATCGGAAGCAGTAAAATCCTTTCGCAAAATGAACAGTCTTCTCTTTAGCAGAAGCAGGTTTTGTTATAATTCCTGTACAATGATAAAAAGGCAGCGCCATCAAAAACGGTTCTGCCCTTATTTACTATCCGATTCCGAGGACTGCACAGAATGGTTTACATGTCCTTAAAACAATTCTGCCCGCTGTTGAAACTTAAGACCCATTTTTATACTGCCTTCCGTCAGATAAAACGACACTCCCCCTGATGATCCGCCTCATGATTTCCCTCAGTATAACAATCAGAAGTTTTTATATCTTTCCAGCGCGATTTCTTTAAACTTTTCTCCCGCATAGATATACTCTTTTCTGCCACCCGTTTTCACCCCAAACAGCCAACCGAAGTTCACCTTGCGGTTAATTTCCAGCGTATGCAAAATTCCACCTTGAATAAAATCGTAAAAACGGTATCCATTATGAGCAAATTCTCTTTTCATGGTATTCAATATGGCAATTATACTTTTATCCGTAAGTTTTTCAAAGACAATAATACAGAGCAAAGAATCTATTCCTCTGGATGACACCTTACCGTCCCCCGTCATTTAGGTCGGATGCAAAAATGCTTTGTGGGAAAAACAGAAAAAGGGGCGACAACACAAATCGAAGAATGACTCTTTAGGGAAAAGTGTCAAATGTCATCTGCCAGCGTTCCATGATAAGCCATAAATTTAGATTGCATAAAACTTTTCTTCTCTATTTTCTTTGCAGATAAATCTCTTTTATCCGGTACATGTACCCGCCGTTTTCATAAATGATCTTCTCCGCTTCCACCCAGCTTTCTTCATCAGTGAAATGGAACATGTGGAGGGCGCCCGCCATTTCCATGTACTGCCAGTAGGGCTTTCCTTCTTCCGTTTCCAGCAGAAGAAATATATACGGCGTGAGACTGTTCACCACTGTGGCGTAACAGTCGTGCTTTTCCGAAAGCTTTTTCAGTTTTTCTAATTCTTTATCCGCCGCTTTCCAGTCTGCCGTGCCTTCGGCAAGAGACCCGTTCGCCTGTGAAATAAAATCTTTGGCTACGGTAATCATGCTGTAATAGCGTATGGGGTATCGCTCTGTCGTCTTTTCCATAGTTCATCTTTTATTCCTTTTTAAATTTTCCAAATTGGCAAGAGCCAGCTGTTTGATGTTTTCCGCCATGGTTTCTATCGGTATATGGACAGGCATTTCCCTGCACAGGGAATGGTGCCGTCCGAGGAGGCACACGGCAAAAGGCGCGGCAAGGGTAATAATCCCGCTGTACAGCCGGGGATCATCGGCTGTATAGCCTGTGTATTCTGAAAATATTTTCACAATGACGGAGATTTTCGGAAGCGCTTCTTTTTGAAATATTTTTTCCAGCATGGGAGAAGGATTCATCACTTCCCGTACCCACACGCTGATCTGCCATTCATTTTTTCGGAAGGCATTTCCTGCCAGAAAGTCAATAAACTTTTCCATTTTTTGCCGCGGTGCCAGATCCGACTCATACAAGTCGATCAGCTGTTGCAGCCCGACAAGGTACTGCTGGACGTTTTCCAATACGGCAAGATAGAGTCCGTCACGGCTTCCGAAATGGTAATTGACCGCCGCCAGATTCACACCTGCCGCCCGGCATATTTCCTTGCTTGTCACGGAAGCGAATCCTTTCTCTGCAATGAGCTGTCCCGCGCATTCGATGATTTTCTCTTCGGTTTCCCGCCCGTCCATACGGCGTCCGTTTTTCTGATTTTCTTTCATTGCAATTCCTTTATCCTAATTTATGTCTGAACATCCACGCGGCAAGGGGCATCGTCACCGCCGCCACGATAAGCATGGGAATGAAGTCGGAAGCAATCGTGGAAAGAGAAGCCCCCTCGATATATACGCGCCGTACGCCGTCGATAGCAAAGCGCATGGGATTGATATAGGTGAAATACTGAAGCACTGTGGGCATATTCCTTACAGGCGTCGCCATGCCTGACAGGAGCATGATGGGAAGAAGCACCACAAAGTTATACACAATAACCTGCTGCATATTTTTGGCGACAGCAGAAATGGAAAGACCGATCCCTACGCAGGAAAGGAGAAATACCGCCATGACAAGGGCGAGAGTAAAGAGAGAGCCCACAAGGGCCACTTTAAACCATGCAACAGCAATCGACAGAACGATGAAGGACTGGACCATACCGATAAGGAGCGGCGGTACCGCTTTTCCGATGAGTATTTCCATGGGAAGGAGCGGCGTCACCATGAGCTGGTCAAAAGTACCGTTTTCCCTTTCCCTCGCCACGGACAGCCCCGCAAGGATCATTACCTGTGTCAGGCTGACCATGGGAAGGAGCGACGCGAGGAACCCCCATCGGGAAATCAGGTTCGGATTATACCATGCTACCGGGTCTATATGGAGAAGCTGATGACCGCCGTGAAGCCGGCTGTTATATGCCGCTGCCACCGCGGAAATATATCCTGATGCAATGCTCGATGTCATCGTATTCCTTCCGTCAGTAATCACCTGGACGGGTGCAGTTTCCCCTGCGGTTATCTTATCCGCGAAATCATGACCGATGACAAGGACGACGCCTGCTTTCCGCCCATCGATGAATCGGGCGATCTGCGATGTGCTCCCAAGTGTCGCCACCCGTTTAAATATCCCGCTTCCATCCAATTCGGCAATCAATTCTTCGGAGCAGCGGCTCCTGCTTAAATCAAGGACGGCATAATCCACGCTGTCCAGATTATACGATGCCACATAACCGAAAAGCAGGGACTGGATAATGACAGGCATAATAAGAATAATGCGGCTTTTCGGATCTTTCAGGGTGGTCAGCATTTCTTTCCGCACCATGAAAAGGATGCGGCGGATGTAAAGCATAATATGTTCCATCATTCCAGCCTCTTTTTCGTTACTACGCAGGAGAGTCCCGTAAAGAACACAGCGTATCCCCCTAAGATCAGACAGTTCTCCCTGATAAGCGCCCAGTCATTTCCCGCAAGGAAGAGCGATTTCAAAAGTTCCATATAGTATGTAGCAGGAAGGACATGTCCCACGGCATAGACCACGGCAGGCACGCTTCGCAAATCGAAAATAAATCCTGACAGCATGACCGTAGGAAGCGTACTCACCAGCATAGACACCTGGCACGCAAAGAACTGGTTTTTGATCACCGACGAAATCGTAAGTCCCATGCCCAGCGTTACGATGAGGTAAATAACCGATCCCAGAAGGATCATTAAGAATGAACCGTGCACAGGCACGCCGTATAAGTAACGCGCCGCCGCCATGCATAGCCAGAAACCGATCGTGGCGATACCGAAGTAAGGGATCATTTTCGAAAGAAGTATTTCTATCGGTCTCACCGGCGTGATGAAAAGAGCTTCCAGCGTGCCCCTTTCCCATTCCCGCGCCATGACCATCGTAGTAAGAAATACGCCGACAAGCGTCATGATGAGCACCACCAGCCCGGGAATAAAGAACCACGTACTTGTATTGGCGTCATTAAACCACTGCCGCGGCGTGACAGATACGAAACCGATCCCGTCGGATACGGTCATGTACTTTGACGCATTGGCCGCCTGCCATGAAGCAAGACCCGCCTCAAGATAAGAACCTGCCGTCCGTGCGGAAGCCGCGTCCACACCCCAGAGAATAATCTGCACATGGCTGCCTCCACGGGAAAGGCTTTCCGTGAAATTCGGCGGCACACGGATTATGGCGTCCACTTCCCGCCGGTCCATCATTTCCGTACCATCTTTCATGGACGTGGTATAGCGGGGATCGAAATAGTCGGAGCCGTCCATAAAAGAAAGCATATCCTGCACCGTGGGAGACACGTCCTCCATGACCACCGCCACAGGCACATTTTTCACATCCAGCGACAGGCCGTACCCGATAAGAAGAATGAGCATGATGGGAATAACGATACCGATCACCAGACTGCTCCGGTCACGGATAAGCTGGTTATATTCTTTTCTTACCAATGAAGAAATACGGCGGAAGGCATCCATCATAACTCCTCCTTTCTCCGGCTGTTTTCCACAATGGCAATGAATGCTTCGTTCATGGTGAGATTTTTCCCGCCCCTGTTCCGTACTTCCTCGGGCGTTCCAAGAATAAGCATCTTTCCCTGATCCTGTATCATGATGCGGTCGCAGTATTCCGCCTCGTCCATAAAATGCGTCGTGATGATCACTGTCGTCCCCTTTGCGGCCACCGCTGTTATCTGCCGCCAGAAAATCCGCCGGGCAGGGGGATCAATGCCGCTTGTCGGTTCATCGAGAAATAATATTTTCGGTTCATGAAGAAGGGCCGCCGCCATGGACAGACGCTGTTTGTACCCGCCGGGCAGATCGCCGGCCATCCTGTCTTCCGCGCCGCTGAGACCAAACTGGGAAAGGACCTCTTTTATCCTTTCTCTTATTTTTTGCCGGGGCAGTCCGTAAGCGCCGCCAAAAAACTCCAGATTTTCCCGGACAGTAAGCATACCGTAGAGAGAAAATTTCTGCGCCACATATCCCACATTGGCCCGGGCCGCTGCCCGTGCTGTCCGCAAGTTTACCCCTGCCACCGACAATTCTCCGCTGCTGGCAGGAAAAAGTCCGCAGAGCATTTTAAACGTTGTCGACTTTCCTGCGCCGTTCGGCCCCAAAAGACCGAATATTTCTCCCTCATGTACCTGAAACGATGTATTGTCCACGGCGGTGAAATCACCAAAACGGCGCACCAGATTTTTTACTTCAATATCTACTTTTGCGGATATATCTACCGGTTCTTTATAATCCAGCTCGAAGCCTTCAAGAGGCCTCTCTTTCTTTTCCGACTTCCCAAGACAGCACATAAAACTGTCTTCCAGACGGGGCGGAACGCTTTCCGTTTCCAAACCAGGATAACAGGAAAACGCCTTTACCTGTCCGAGCGGTACCCCTTTCTTTAAAACGAACCGTACATTCCCCTTTTCGGGAACCGCATCCTCCACAGATTCACGATCATCCAGAAATGCGGCCTGAAGCACGCGGGGCGATATCCCTTCCGGCGTTTTCGCCATCCGGCAGCGGCCTTCTGTTTCCTTCCTCAGTTCCCCAGGCGTTCCGCTGTCAAGGACTTTCCCTTTGTTCAGAATGTATACCTCGTCGCAAAGTTCCGCCTCTTCCATGTACGCGGTGGAAACAAGGACGGAAATATGCCCGCCCTCCACAAGGTCTTTCAATATTTCCCAGAGCTCCCGGCGGGAAAGAGGATCGACACCCGCTGTCGGCTCGTCAAGAATGAGCAGCTCCGGCGTCCGCACGAGAGTACAGGCGAGTCCCAGCTTCTGCTTCATACCGCCTGACAGCCTTCCCGCAAGACGTTGTGTAAACGGCGCAAGTCCCGTCATATGGAATAATTTTTCAAACCGTTCTTTCCTTTCCTCTGTTGGAATCCCATGAAGATCAGCATAAAGATTCATATTTTCCATACATGTCAGATCTTCATAGAGCCCAAACTTCTGGGGCATGTATCCAAGACACCTCTGCACATCCGCAGGTTTGTCCGCCACAGAAATGCCAAGTACGGAAAGAATTCCCTCTGTTGGAAACATAAGCCCGCAGACCATACGGAGGAATGTCGTCTTCCCCGCGCCGTCAGGCCCGATAAGCGCCGTCATCTTCCCCCGCGCCGCCCGTATATCCAGACAGTCTACAGCAGTCAGCAGTACTCCCCCGCGGGAATCCCTGAACCGCTTCGTCACGCCGGCTGCTTCCACCACATATCCGTCAGCCACGATACACCCTTTCCCTGTATTTCAAAAGCTTTCCGTAATTTTAAAACTTTACCGTTGCCGGCATTCCCATACGGAGACGATTCTTTTCGTCATCCATAAAAATGCGTACTTCATAAAGAAGCGATGTCCTGAGTTCCTCGGTCTGCACAGACTTCGGCGTGAACTCCGCCGTATCGGAAATATATCCCACTTTCCCCTTAATCGCTTCATTCGGGAAACTGTCCACGTAAACGTCCGCTTCCATGCCCTCCCGTAACTCGCCGAGACGGCTTTCGGGCACATACGCGCGGATCCATTTCGGATCGGACAGACCGATAAGATATACCGGCCTGGCAGGAGACGCCATATCCCCCGTTTCCATCAAACGGGAACGGATCACCCCGTCCTGGGGTGCCACAAGCGTTGCCTGGCTCAAATTATATACATCATTTTCAAGACCCGCCTTCAAAGCGGAAAGCTGCGCTTCCGCCGCCGCAATATCTTCATCACGGGGTCCCCTGTTTGCCAAAGACAATGCCGCCTTCGCATTTTCCAAATTGGCCGCCGCCGCTTTCCATCGTGCTTCCGCATCATCGGCGCTTTGCCTGCTTACCGCACCGTCGGCAAGAAGCGATGCCATACGCTGATAGTAAACGCGGGCGTTATTTTCCGCGGCCGCCAGAGATTCCGCCTGCGCCGCCGCCTGGGTAATTTCTTCCGGACGGGAACCATTGTGCAGCTTTGCCACCACCGCTTCCTGCTGGGCAATCGCCGCCTTCCTTTGGGCAATCGCCAGCTCCAGCGGACGGGTATCCAGCCGCGCCAGCACATCGCCTGCCTTCACCGCATCGCCTTCCTCTTTCAGCATTTCCTCGATCCGCCCATTGCTGTTGAAAGCAAGAGAAATCTGACGAATATCTACATTTCCGTAAAGGATCAGTTTTCTCTGTTCCGCATTCCTGCTCTTATAAAAGAAATATCCCGCAGCAAAGGCGATCACCAAAACCACGGCAATGATGACCGATTTCCTGTTTCGTCCCAGCCATTCCATTTTCAAGTATCCTTTCTTCCTGAACGCTGCCCTTTCATGAATTCCATTCTTTTCTCCATGGTATCAAATTCAAATTTGAATTACAAGTTCACGTTAGAAGAAAACAGATTGCCCGACTTTCATCTGCTACATAATTTTTCTGAGTGGCTGTCTGATTTGATATTGCCATTTAGTAACAAAAATCCATTTATATACCGAAATCATTTGTGTCAATTTTTATCAAGTTTATTTTCACCTTAAAAATCACCCTATTTATTGACAGGTTTATTCAATCATACTATTATTCAAATAGGTTTATTTCTACTCCAAAAATCATCCTATTACCCAAATAGGATGATAATGTATACCTATTAGGAGAGCTTTTATGCCATATAAAAAAGAAACAGCATATAATAACCTTCCGATATTACCTCCGCATGCAGAACTGGAAACAGTCCAAATACTGAAGAAAACGGTTTCTGCTAATAAGGCCTTGGCAGAACTGCACGGATGGACTTACATGCAGGCAAATCCGCTTTTGCTGTTGCAGACGGTATCATTACAAGAAGCAAAATCTTCCAGTGAAATAGAAAATGTTGTTACCACAAACGATGATTTATATAAAGCATTTTCGGCACCGGACAGTAAAATCATTTCCCCATCTACAAAAGAAGTCCTTCATTATAAAGACGCCCTTTGGTATGGATTCAATGAAATCAAGCAACGTCCATTAGGAATTAATATATTTATCGAACTATTCCATAAAATAAAGCAACGTTCAGACGGAATCCGTTCATTCCCCGGAACAGTACTGAAGAATTCATATGGTGAGACCGTTTACACTCCGCCAGATAACAAGGATGATATACTTCGTCTACTTTCCAACTTAGAAAACTATATTAATATAAATGAGGGAAATATTGATCCTTTAATCCGATTGGCAGTCATCCATTATCAATTTGAATGCATCCACCCCTTCCCTGACGGGAATGGACGAGTTGGGCGTATAATTAATGTTCTTTACTTAATACAGGAAAGGCTCCTTGACGTTCCTATCCTATACCTATCCAGCTACATCATTGAACACAAATCCGATTATTATAAAGCCCTGCAAGATGTAACTGAATACGCAGACTGGACTAACTGGATTCTTTATATTTTAGACGCGGTGGAAGTGACCGCTAAAAAGACTCTATCCATGATTCAAGAAATCCGAAAGGTACAATTAGAAACAGAAACATTTGTAAAGAATGAAATGGCTGATATCTATAGCAGAGAATTAATTGAACTTCTTTTTGAACAGCCATACTGTAAAATTTCCTTTCTCGTAGATCGGCATATCGCAAAAAAACAAACCGCTTCTAAGTATCTAAACCGATTAGTTACAGCCGGACTATTAGATAAAACAAAACAAGGCAGAGAGTATTATTTTATTAATAAAAACCTCTGGGAGATATTAACACGATGATCACGTTTAAAAATCAAAAGACCTCCGCAATCACTGAGAATTTTTATGGCTAAATGATTTGAATGACAAGTTCATATGAAACGACGGAAACCGCTTCTTCCTGCGGCTGCCGGACAGGATATTTTAA
>ERZ780053.279-NODE-279-length-21235-cov-3.64769_pt1 | contig 21235 bp, 10 predicted proteins | sample MGYA00511088_ERZ780053 | MGnify/ENA primary metagenome ERZ780053 (study PRJEB29588, sample SAMEA2150866) | human gut metagenome | biome: human gut; feature: human-associated habitat; material: faeces | place: Denmark | collected 2008/2010 ...
CTCGAGTCGAACCTGTGGGCGGTCGCTTCCAGGGGATTCATGTTCGGACACCACGACGATCTGTGGTACGGCCGTTACTGGTACGATGTGCCGGGCGGTTCGGATACTAGGGCTGTTTGCGGGGACTATCCTGCTGTCTTCAGCGTCGATCTGGCGCCTATCATGGACAATCGCTCCGACTATGAGAGCGACCGGAAGGAGAATGCCATCCGCCGGCGTGTCATGCTTGAAGCCTACGGCCGCGGCGAGGTAATCGTTGCCTGCTGCCACCTGAACAATCCGCTCACGGGCGGGGATTCGTGGGACAACGGCAACACGGGTGTCGTTCGGGCGATTCTCGATCCGCAAAGCCCTCAGCATGCCCTTTACCAGCAATGGCTCGACCGGCTGGCAGACTTTGCGCTCAATCTCAAAGGTGCCGACGGGAATTTGGTTCCCTTTATTTTCCGCCCTTATCACGAACACACCCAGGAGTGGCCCTGGTGGGGTTCGAAATGCACGACCGAGCAGGAGTTCATTGATTTCTGGCGGATGACCGTGCGATACCTCCGCGATACCAGGGGGGTGCACAATCTCATCTATGCGATCTCACCCCAGATGGACTCGGAATATTCCGATGCGCGGGGACGTCTGTCGTTCCGCTGGCCGGGCGACGAATGGGTTGACTTCATCGGTATGGATTGCTACCACGGGCTCAACACGGCGGCCTTTACTTCGAACCTGAAGGCGTTGACGCAATTTTCCCGTGAAAAGTTGAAGCCCTGCGGCGTCACCGAAACGGGTCAGGAATCCTTCACTAAGGCCGATTACTGGACACAATGTATCCTTGCCCCGCTGACTACCCAACGTGTTTCGATGGTGGTCATGTGGCGTAACAAGTATGTCTCCGACGAATCCGATAAACATTATTACTCGGTCTATCCGGGGCATGTATCGGAGGCGGATTTCAAGATTATGTACGACCGTCCTCGATCCTTGTTCAGCTCCGATCTCCCTGCGATGTACCGGCAGGCCGAGGGGGTCGTCGTCGAATGATATCAAACTGCAAAACCTAAAACAACTTTAATCTTATGGTAAAATTCTTCAAAACGTCCCTGCTGTACGGTTTGCTGATTGTCCTGAGCAGTGCCCTTCCGCAATGGGCGGCGGCGCAGTCCCGGGTTGTCTCCGGAACCGTAAAAGATGAGAAGGGAACCGGTTTGCCGGGAGTTACGATCATCGTGAAGGGTACCGCGGGCGGTACTACGTCGATGGCCGACGGCCAGTATTCGGTCAAGGTGTCGACCGGGGATGAGCTCGAATTTTCATTTATCGGCTACGCATCCCAAACGGTCAGAATCGGCGCGCAAAGCGTGGTGGACATTACCTTGCAGGAGCAGTCGCTTCTTGCGGAAGAGGTGGTGGTTACGGCTTATGCTGTCCAGAAAAAGGTGAATGTCACGGGTTCGATTTCCCAGGTGAAGGGTACGGATCTGGTGGCCACGCCCGTGGCGAACATCTCCAATGCGCTGATCGGCAACACGCCCGGTGTAAGCGGGCTGCAGACTTCGGGCGAACCGGGGCATAACGCTGCGAACATCCGCATCCGGGGTATCTCGACCTACGGATCGGCCAGCCCGCTCATCGTCATCGACGGCGTGGAGCAACCTTCCGAGCAGGCCATGTCCGAGCTCAATGCGATGGACGCCAATGAAATCCAGGGTATCAGTGTCCTCAAGGATGCGTCTTCGACTGCCGTTTACGGTATCCGCGGTGCCAACGGTGTGATTATCGTCACTACGCGACGCGGCAACACGGGAGCCCCGACAGTGAATTTTTCGATGAACTACGGCTTTACGCGGGCTTCGAATTTCCAGAAGGGCACCTCTTCCTATGAGTATGCCCTGCTGCGCAACGAAGCCATCCGCAACGAGCAGCGCAGCTTCGCAGGAACGGAGAGCCTTTCAACCTACATTTTCGACGATTACGATCTCTGGAAGTTCAAGAACAACCGCGATTATACGCCCGTAGAGGTCGATGCCAAGACAAACCTTTCGGCCGAAAAACGGGAGCTGCTCAAGAAGCAACCCGCACTTTACTATGCCAACCGCGACCTGTATAAGGAGATGTTCGACCGCAATGCCCCTCAGATGCAGGTCAACCTCAACGTGGCGGGCGGCACACAGCGCGTAAAGTATTTCGTATCGTTCGGCTATTTCTCGCAGGCCGGCATCACGCGGGACGTGCACTACCATGACGCCAATACGGGTTCGAAGTTCAACCGCTATAATTTCCGGTCGAATTTCGACATCTCGGTGGCCAAGAACTGGAAGATCTCGATCAATACGGCGGGGCAGTTCGGTGAAACGCAGGGACTGGGCAGCGGAAGCGACCCCTATGACCTGTCGTCGCGTTACAAAAGCATCATGCAGTATATTTACGAGGGCAACCCCTTCATCTCTCCGGGTATGATCGACGGCCGCCTGGTAAACGGGTTTGCCGGCACGGCGGGTTCCGAACAGAATCCCCTGGCCGTGAAGACGGGCAGCCAGCTCGGTTCGCAGAACGCTATCGTAAGCCTGCTGACGGCTGGGACGAACAGTATTTTCAACTCGTTGCTCGACAATACCATCAAGTTGGAACATACGATGGACTACCTGCTGGATGGCCTGCGTATCTACGGCACGGTCAATTACCAGGACAACTACAACCGTATCGTCAAATATAAACCCTCGATCCCGACCTACTCGGTGCAGCGCAATCCCAATGACCCGACCGTGCTCGATTTCTTCGGCGGCGGCATGGGTGCCGGTTCCTTCGAGTCGTGGGGATACAGCAACTGGAACAAGCTTTACCTCGATGCGGGCATCGACTGGCATGGCAGTTTCAACGGGCATAATGTTTCCGGGCTGGTGCTCGCCAAGGCTTCCCGCTATACCATGCCGGGCGATTCGTACAATGTGGCTTCGGGCGTCATGGGCTTCGTGGGTCGTGTGACCTACAACTATAAGGATCGTTACATGGCCGAGGTCAACGTAGGTTATAACGGAACCGAACAGTTTGCCAGGGGACGCCGTTTCGGCTGGTTCCCGGCCTATTCGATCGGTTGGGTTCCCACTTCGGAAAAATTCTTCCCCGAGAACGACATTCTGACGTTCCTCAAAATCCGCGCGTCGTATGGCGAGGTCGGTAACGACCAGTTGGGAGGCAATCGGCGGTTCTACTACCTGCCGAATACTTATAACCTCAATCAGGGCGGCTACTGGCTGGGCAACTCCGACGGTTCGTCGCAGAATCCCTATTGGGTCGGCGCTACGGAAGGGGTGATCGGCAATCCCGACATTACCTGGGAGCGGGCCAAGAAATACGACGTGGGTATCGAGGCGCGGTTCTTCCGCAATCGCCTCTCGCTGGTGGCTGACTGGTTCCGCGAAGACCGCCGCAACATCCTCACCACGCTGGGAACCATTCCGATCATCTACGGCGTAAGTTCCGACAAGGTTCCCCCGGTAAATGTCGGTATTACCAAAAACCAAGGCTATGAACTCCTCCTTTCGTGGGAAGACCAGATCGGCAACTGGCGTTATTCGCTCAGCGGCGACGTGAGCTATTCGCGCAACAAGATCGTCTACAAGGCCGAAGCCGAGAACCCCTATCCCTGGATGAACCAGACCGGATTCTCGATCGGACAACGCTTCGGACTGGTCAGCGACGGCTTTTTCAATACCAACGAGGAGCTTGCCAATCGTCCCTACAATACCTATACGGCCAACCGGGCTACGCTGGGAGACATCCGTTACGTAGACCTCAACGGCGACGGCCTGATCGACAATAAGGACATCGCGCCGATCGGTTATCCCAACTATCCCGAGTACCATTTCAACGTCAAAGCGTCGGTCGGGTGGAAAGGCTTCGACCTGCGCGTGCTCTTCATCGGTACGGCCAACGGCTCCTATTACCTGAACAGCGGCTACACGATGCCGTTCTTCAAGCGGGCGGGCAACGCCTGGAAATGGATGTACGACGGCCGTTGGACTGCCGAGCGTTATGCTGCCGGCAAGAAGATCACCTTCCCGCGGATGACGTTCGATACGACGAGCAGCGACAACAATTACCTGACGAGCGATTTCTGGATGAAGTCGAGCAATTTCTTCAAGATCAAGAATATCGAATTGGGCTATACGTTCGATATGACGCGCGGCCGGCTGGCTCGCAGCCGTATCCGTGCCTTGCGCGTCTACTTCAATGCCAACAATGTCTATACATTCAAGAACGAACTGACGGATATTGGCATCGACCCCGAAACTACCGACGGAAGCACCTATATCTATCCGCTGACGAGCGTTTTCAGCTTCGGTATAAACCTGAAATTCTAATCCGCACCGAACTATGAAAAAGATAATCGTTACTTTACTGATATCGGCATCGCTGGGCCTTTCCGCCTGCCAGGATACCTTCCTGCAGATGCCGGACACGACCGGAACGGTCGACCTGAACGAGGTTTACGGGTCGGCTAAAAATGCCAAGAGTGCCCTGATGACCTGTTACCGCGAAGCCCTGATCCACGGTCTTCCCGGCGGTTGGGGCGTCGGTCACGGCACCTTGGGAGCCATCAGCGGCGAGATTTCGCGCGGCTATTCGTGGCACGGAACCTATACGATCTCCCAGTCGGGGCTCGACGTGAACGGGACGGACGGCTCGGATGCCGGCTCCGACCACTTCGGTAACAACTGGGCGTATATCCGCCACTGCTTCACCGTGCGGGAGAATATCGACCGGGTTCCCGACATGAGTGACCAGGAGAAGAATTACGTCAAGGCCGAAGCTACGGCGCTGGTGGCCTACCGTTACATGGGCATGTTTTACCGCTACGGGGGCCTTCCCATCGTCCGCGGGTCGTTTTCTAATCCTGCCGACCCGGGGGTTTTCGCCGGCCGGGCATCGCTCCAAGAGACGCTGGAGTATATTCTCGAACTATGCCAGCAGGCCTACGACGGGCTTCCCGAAGGCGACTGGGGTGCTGCCGACCAGGGGCGGATGACGCGCGGCGCCGTGCTGGCCATCAAGGCCCGTACGCTGCTGTTCGCAGCGCGGCCGCTTTTCAACTCGGCGACTCCCTACCTGAGCGGAGGACATGACGACCTGGTGTGTTTCGGCTCAAAGTCGGACGACCGTTGGCAGGATGCCATCGAGGCCAACGAGGCCGTGCTGACCTGGGCTGCCGCCAATAACTACGCCCTGCTCAATACCGGCGGTGCCGGTGAGGGCAACCCTAACCCCAAGGCCTTCGAAGACTATGCTACGGCAACTTCGACGCCTGCCAACCGGGAGGTGCTGCTGGCCTACAAATGCGACGAGACCGGTCAGTGGACGTGGCCCGGGAGCGCCATCTTCTACTACAATAACTACTCTCCGGTTTGGACGAACAACCGTTGGGATACCGATGTGAGCGGTGTATTGACCAACTTTCTGAAGCTCTATTACAAAGCCGACGGATCGGAATTCACGAACTGGCCTGGTGTGAACGAAGCCGCTCCGCGGGATGCTTCGGAGTGGATTCAGAATATCGGGGACATCGAGCCGCGCGCCAAGGCCGATAATATGTTCGTAGGCTTCGACGCCTTCAATAACCCGGGCCATTCGAGCTGGTCGGCCAACAACTGGGGCCGTCAGGTGTCGAATGCCGGCAAGAAGACCAATTTCCCGGCCGCCATCGAGGCCGGTAAGGGGTGCGCCGCGCCGGTCAAATTTTACTATAAGGCTGGAACGCGCGTCTGGTTCGAGTTCCCGCTCTTCCGCCTGGCAGAAACTTACCTCAACCTTGCCGAAGCCTATAATGAGAAGGGCATTGCCGCCAAGGCGCTCGAGAATCTGAACAAGGTGCATAACCGGGCAGGCCTGCCGAAGGTCACCGAGACCGACCAGGATGCCCTGCGCAAGATTATCCGCCGGGAGCGTGCCATCGAGCTGTACCGCGAGAACAACCGGTATTATGATGTCAAGCACTGGAAGGACGAGAATATCGGTAACGGTATCATCGGTGGCAACATGCACGAGTTGCAGTTCAAGATCAAGGAGAGCCATTCGGGCAGCTTCAACCTCGCTTCTGGCCTCGAATCATACTGGGATGCAGTGGTTTACACCTCGTACTGGAATCCGAAAATGTATCTCGAACCCATTCCGCAGTCGGAGATCAATAAAGGCACGCTGGTGCAGAACCCCGGCTACTAATTTCCGCAGGTTTTTCCGCTAAAAACAAATACGATTATGAATAAATTCATCATTATACCATTGCTTCTTACGGGAGTCGTTTCGCTGACCGCCGCAACGGCCGCCGGGACGATCCAGGAGCCGGCGCCTGCCGATTCGGCTTACGCGGCGGAGCCTGCGGTTCCGGGGGCATTCTTCGGGACATCCCAGGCTCGCACGACGGGGGCCGTTTCGACCGTCGACGGGGTTTCCCTCGGCAAGACGACCGCACCCAACCTGACCAACAGTTTTGCCGGGCAGTTTTCGGGTCTGACACTTTTTCAGGGGTCGGGCGAGCCGGGTAACGATACGGCCAGCTGGCTGATCCGCGGTATCGGGTCGTATGGTAATGCCGGTTACAATACGGCTAAAATCTTTGTCGACGGCTTCGAAGTGAATGCCAGCTATATTGCCTACCTCTCGCCGGCGGAGGTCGAACGCGTGTCGATCCTCAAGGACGGTGCTGCGTTGTCCGTTTTCGGCGAACGGGGTGCCAACGGCGTGATTTGGATTGAAACCAAACGCGGCAGGATTGCCCCGGCAACCGTCAGTGCCTCGGTGCGTTTCGGGCTTCAGCAGGCCACGACCCTCGCCAAGCCGCTCGATTCGTACGGTTATGCGTCGCTTTACAACCAGGCCGTCAGCAACGACCAGGGGCGTTGGTCGCCTGCCTATAACGACGAGCAACTGGAGGCTTACCGGAATGGGACGGGTACCGATGTCGATTGGTACGACGAGGCATTGCGCAATGCCGGTTATACCATCGACGGCGATGTCTCCTTTCGCGGCGGTACCGAGGTCGCCCGCTACAACGTGATGTTGGATTACCTCAATCAGCAGGGTCTTTACGATGTGAAGAACAGCGATTCCCGGTCGAACCGTACCTACGAGCGCTACAATCTGCGTGCGAACCTCGACTTTACGATCTTCAAGTTCATCGAGGCGCGTGTCGACCTGGGCGGGCGGATCGAGCGTGGCAAGCGGCCCAATATCGCGACCGACGACCTGTTCTATAACATGGCACGCTATCCCTCGAACATTTACGAGATATGGGACGATGCCGAGCGGACGCACTATTCCGGAACTTCGGTCTACAACAGCAATCCCGTGGCGTCGCTCAATGCCCTGGGGTGGCGCCAGACCCAGTCGCGCGTATTGCAGGGCAATTTCCAACTGGTCGAGAAACTCGATTTCATCACCGAGGGGCTCTACCTGCGCGAAGCCTTCTCGTTTAACACCTATACCAAGAGCGGCTATTCGAAGACCCGTAACTACGCCCGCTATCACAACGGCGAGCGTACTACCACCGACGAAGATACATCGCTGCAGGCCAGCGGCTACGGCTCGGACGGCATGGAGGACTGGAAGCAGGGCCAGATTTCGCTGGGCTACAACCGTACGTTCGGCCGCCACGCCCTCGACGGTGCCGTGAATTTCCACATATCGGGCTATAACGGCGACGGCTATTTTTCCTATAAGTACCACTATGCGAATCTCAACGGCCGCATCAATTACAGCTATGACGACCGCTATGTCGCCGAGTTCGGGTTCTCCTATTTTGGTAACGATGCCTATGCCAAAGGCAACCAGTGGGCGTTCTACCCTTCTGTTTCCGCAGCTTGGGTGCTTTCCAACGAGGCTTTCCTGAAGGATTCCAAGGTCGTCGACCTGCTTAAGCTGCGTCTTTCGTACGGCCGTAGCGGCTTCGCCGATTCGGGTGCTACCGGCGTATTGTCGAACTACTCTTCCAATGGACGCTATCTGTTCAAGGACTATTACACCAATTCCTATGTCGGCTCCTTTTACATGGGCTCCGGCGAAGGAGTCTGGCAGAGTTCGCTGGTGCACATGTTCCTTGCGAACGCCGGCGTGCATGCCGAAAAAAGCAGCAAGTACAACGTCGGTATCGACGCCGAACTTTTCGGGAAACTGCATCTGTCGGCCGATGCCTTCATCGATAAACGCACTGACATCCTGACCCTCGATAATTCGATGATGGGCTATTACGGCAAAAATTATTATTTCGACAACATCGGCAAGATGACCAACAAAGGGGTCGAGCTCTCCGCCGTGTGGAACGACCAGCGCGCCAACTGGGGATACAGCATCAACGGGTCGGTGTCGTTTAACCGCAACAAAATCGATTACATGGCCGAGGTGGCCCCGGCGTACAGCTACAACGCCCAGACGGGTCGTCCGTACGGGACGCTGATCGGGTTGGTCGCCGACGGTTTTTACGATGTGGACGATTTCAATGCCGACGGTTCGCTCAAGGCCGACCTGCCGCAGCCGATGTTCGGCGCGGTGCAGCCGGGTGACATCAAGTACCGCGACCTGGATCGGAGCGGTTTTGTCGACCAGAACGACGTGACCAAGGTCGGCAAATCGCCCTATCCGGAGTGGACGTACTCGCTCGGTGCCGCCTTCAACTACCGGGGTTTCGATTTCAGCTTCCTGTTGCAGGGTATCGCCGGCGCATCGTTCAATCTGCTCGACAATGCGGTACAAACCCGGGCCTTCGTTGACAACGGCAATGTTTACCCCATCGCCCGCGGTGCCTGGGCCTACTATCCCGAACAAGGGATAGATACCCGGGCCACGGCGACCTATCCGCGCCTGACTACCCAAAGCAACGAAAACAACTACCAGCTGAGTTCGTTTTGGGTGAAGAGCCGTAACTTCATGCGCGTGCGCAATATCGAGGTGGGTTATAACTTCAGGCACCACGCCAAATTCCGCGCGGCGGGTATCTCCAACTTCCGGATCTACCTGAATGTAACCAACCCGTTTACCGTCAGCAAACTGATGTCGGATTACGACCTGGATCCCGAGTTGCTCTCCTACCGTTATCCGGTGCTTAAGTCCTATAACATCGGTGTAAGCCTTACTTTCTAATTAAACTATCGAAGCCATTATGAAATTCAGACTCATATCCAAGACGTTCCTGCTGTCGGCTGCTGTCGCGGCCGGTGCCGGATGCAGCGATTTCCTCGACACCAGTCTCGACCAGAACGAAACGGGGGAGTCGATCGAGACGACACTCGGTACGTTGTGGAAATTCGGCAATGCTTTCTACACCCCGATTGCTTCCGGTTATACTACGCTCGACTCCAATCTTTTCGCAGCGGCGACCGACGAGGCACAGCAAACCAAAGTGCAGTGCAATGCCAGCTATTTCAACAAGGGGGTCATCAACGCCAACCTCAACCCGATTTCGAATCTTTATACCGACTGCTACGAAGGGATCCGTGCCGCCAATTTTTTCCTTGACTACACAGCCAACGGCAAAGGCGAGTACATGGTGGGCATGAACCGCGATACGATCAACGACCGCCCCAACTATGAACGGGACTTGGCCTCGCTGCACTGGTACCAGGCCGAAGCGCACATCGCACGGGCTTATTACTATGCCGAACTGATCAAGCAGTACGGCGGCGTTCCCATCGTCGAGAGCCAGTATGCCGCGAACAAGTTCATCCCGCGTTCCTCCTACGACCAGGTAGTCGAGTACATTGTCAAGGAGATCGATGACCATAAGGGAAAACTGGCTGTCGACTGGGCGAGTTTCTCCGAGCGCAACGGCCGCTTTACGCTGGGCGCCGCGCTGGCCATCAAGGCGCGTGTGCTGCTCTATGCCGCCTCGCCGCTCCACAATCCCGACAACGATGTCGAGAAGTGGAAAAAAGCCGCCGCGGCTGCCTACGATATTATCAGCAACCCGGATTTGAACTACTCCCTCGACAGCGATTACGGGGCTTATTTCCAAGGTAACCGCAGCCTTTCCAGCCCGGAAACCATCTATGTCGTACGCCGCGAACAGTCCAATGCGATGGAGAGCAACAACTATCCGATCGCTACGCCGGGCGGTGCGTCGGGCGTGACGCCGACGCAGAACTTGGTCGAGGCCTATGAGTGGGTCGGCGATCCCGTTGCCGGGGATCCCTATGCCAACCGCGACCCGCGTCTGGCGGCAAGCGTCGTGACCAACGGCAGCACCTGGAACGGTCATGTGATCGACCAGTCACCGGGCGGTAGGCACGACATGTCCGCCCCGAATGCAAGCAAGACGGGATATTACCTTAAAAAGTTTTTGACCGACAACCTCGACCTGACGCAGGGCGCCAAGGTGCAGCATAACTGGGTGTCCTACCGCTATGCCGAGGTGCTGCTCAACTATGCCGAAGCGATGAATGAGGCCTATGGCCCCGACCAGGCTCCCGGCGACTATGCGCTCACGGCGCTCGATGCCCTGCAACTGGTGCGCGACCGTGCCAGTCTGCAGCTTCCGATTGTCACGGCGGCGACCCGCGACGAATTCCGCGAGGCCGTTAAGCACGAACGCCGCATCGAACTGGCCTTCGAGGATCATCGTTACTGGGATCTGCTGCGGTGGAAGGATGCGATGGAGGTACTCAACAAACCCGTCCGCGGTGTGAAGGTAACGAAAACAGGAGAAGGCAAGTGGTCGTATACGCAGACCGAAGTGGCTACGCGCACTTTCCTCGAACGCAACTATTATATGCCTTTCACCCGTTCCGAGGTTGAAAATTCGAATCATACTCTCGAACAGAACCCCGGTTATTAGTTCCGGGATGCAAAAGAACAATGAATTATGAAAAACAAGTTGATCCTGCTCATCGCATTTCTTTGCACATGTGCCTTTGCAGCCTGCGAGGGCGACGGCGACGCCGATTACGGATTCGGTAAAGTATATATGCCCCAGGCCGTTTCGACCGGCGGCCTGAACAACTCCTATGCCGTACCTTCGGGCGGTGGTGACTATACCTACAATTTCCGTGTTGAAAACGGTACGGTTCGAATAATCCTGGGTGTCATACGCTCGGGAAAGCTCTCCGATAAGAAAGGGTATACCGTCGATGTCTACACTTCTGCGGAGGACACGGCGGCCGTCGTGTCCGCATTCGGCGGCGAAGCCATGCCCGAGGGACTTTATTCGCTGCCTTCGACGGTCGTGGTGCCAGACGGGAAAACCGGTGGGACATTCTACCTCGATATTCCCGTGCTGGCGATTTCGAGGAGCGAATACGCCGGCAAGAAACTGGTGCTTTCCGTCGGAATCCGGAATCCGTCGGCATACGAACTTTCCGATGCGGCGACCAAAACCGCCGTTATCGTGAATATCGATGCCCTGAAGGCCTTGCTCTAAACATCTTAACCTGTGAGAACGATATGCCTCTTGTCGGAGAGGCATATCGTTTCTCAAAATCATGACGACCTATGAAAAAAGCCATTCTGATCCTCTTTGTACTCCTCTCCGCGGCCGGGATACGGGCGCAGATCCGTTCCGTGGAATGCACTGCGCCCAGGCCCGGCCTTTACGAGCGTACCGATTTCACGATCCGCTTGACGGCCCGTTACGACAATGCCTATCTGCAGGAGCAGGTTGCTCTCGACATGCTGATTACCACGCCTTCGGGCGCCGAACGGATGCTGCCTTGTTACTGGGTCGAGGGGGCGTCGGGTGCCGAGTCGCGCTGGGAAGCCCGTTTCACGCCTCAGGAAGAGGGACGCTATGCCTGCCGCCTCCGCCTGCGCGAACAGGGCCGTGAAACCTCCCGCTCGAAAACCGTACACCTCGATGTCGGCCCTGCCGCGGATTCCCGGGGTATTCTGCATGTGCGCGATTACTGGACGTTGGTTTACGACGACGGAACGCCGTTCCGGGGTGTTGCTGAAAACATCTGCTGGGAATCGCGTGCCAACGACGATTCGCGCTTTTTCAAGGCCCTGCACGAACAGCACGACAAATATAACTACGACTACATGCTGCCGCTCTTCGCCCGCAACGGCGGGGAATTTTTTCGCGTTTGGATGTGCGGGTTCAATTTCCCGATCGACCAGCAAGACCATTTCAACAACATACGCTACGAGGCATCCGATGCATACTATAATCCCAGCGCCATCGCCCGTCTCGACCATTTCGTCGGGCTTTGCGAACGGCTGGGGATACACGCGATGCTCTGCATGGGACAGGGTGCCGTGCATGCCGACCGGGCGTTTTTCACCGGGGAGCCGCAGGCCCGCCGCTACATGAACCGCCTGCGCTATATCGTCGCACGCTGGGGTTACAGTCCGGCGATCGGTATGTGGGAGTTCTTCAACGAGATCGACAACATCCAGTTCCGCGATGCGAAGAACCCGATCCCGGCCGAAGAGATCGTCGCCTGGCATGCCCGCATGGCCAGGTACCTGAAAAGTATCGACCCTTACGGACACCCCGTCACCACGTCGATTTCCCACCGGGATCTCGAAGGGCTCAATTCGGTGCCCGGGATCGACGTCAACCAGAAGCATATCTATTGCAATACGGGCATTATTCCGGCCGAGATACTCCGCTATGAAAACCGTTTCGGCAAACCCTACGTTATCGGCGAGTTCGGCTATGAGTGGGACTGGTCGAAGAACTTCGATGATTTTGGCGCGGATATGGATCGCGATTTCCGCCGGGGACTTTGGTACGGCATTTTCTCGCCCACGCCTCTGACGCCGATGAGCTGGTGGTGGGAGTATTTCGAGAACCGCGGTATGATGGCCTATTTCAGGGGAGTGCGGCAAATATCCGACCGGATGCTCGCCGACGGCAAGGGCTCTTTTGAACAGATGACCGTAGCGTGCAACCCGGCAGAAGCAATGGGCATCCGGTGTGGCGACGTGGTCTATGTTTACCTTTATAACAATTCTGCCGAGCACATCAGGGAGGCAGGACTCACCGTCAATCTGGGCTGTAATGGCAGCTATGCGGTCGAAGCGTTCGATCCCGCGACGTGCATTAGCACGGCGCAGGGCAACCTTCCGACCCCGGGGCGTTTCGTACTCGAAAAAATCACGCTCGCGCCATATGCCGAGCGGATCTACATCTTTACTCCCGAATCCGTTAAATGACCGGTTTATGCGTCTTAAAACAATTGCCATGATGCTGACGCTGGGCATCGCTGCGGGCGGGGAGGCCCCGGCCCAGCAGGCTGCGCCCCTCAATCCTACCAATTTCGGGCTCGTGAGCCCGCAGCCGCAGTCCGAATTGCCGCACTCCGCGACACCGCCCCAACAGGCCGTGCGTAAACCGAAGCGACCTGCCCAAGCCCGTCTGGTGCCGTCCGGCGCGGATTCGTGGGTGCTCTCCGACGGCTGGGAACTGGCCCAAACGGATCGGTTGGTCGGAAGCGACGGTTCGCTTTTCGATTCCGCCTACGATACTTCGGCCTGGTACAATGCCGTCGTTCCCGGAACGGTGCTGACTTCGCTGGTCGAAGCGGGCGTTTACCCCGACCCCTATTACGGGCTCAACAACCTCTCCATCCCCGATAGCCTCTGCCGCACGGAGTGGTGGTACCGGATACGTTTCCCCCAGCCGCGGGACGTCGCGGGACACCGTGTCTGGCTGCGTTTCGATGGAATCAACTACCGCGCCGACGTGTGGCTGAACGGCCGGAAGGCAGGTACGGTCGATGGGGCGTTTACCCGGGGCGTGTTCGATGTGACCGGGTTTTTCTCGGCCGAAAACGTCCTTGCCGTGAAGATCCGCCCGCCGCACAACCCGGGGATTCCCCACGAGCAGTCGAAAGCCGCGGGGCGGGGCCCCAACGGAGGACAGTTGTGCCTCGACGGGCCGACTTTCATCAGTTCCGAAGGCTGGGACTGGATTCCCGGCATCCGCGACCGTAATATCGGCATCTGGCAGGATGTGACGCTCGAATTTACAGGCGATGTGACGCTTGCCGACCCGCAGGTAATCACCGACCTGCCGTTGCCCGATACGTCGTATGCCGACCTGACGATCCGTGCAGAGGTTACGAACCACGCTGACGAACCATGCCGGGCGGTGCTGCGCGGCACTTTGGACGGCGGTATCGGTTTCTCGCTGCCGGTCGATCTCGCTGCCGGGGAGACCCGCACGGTGAACTGCACGCCGGCCGAGTGCCCGGCCCTGCGGATTGAGGAGCCCCGCCTGTGGTGGCCCAACGGCTACGGGCCGCAGGAACTCTATACGTTGCAGTTGGCGGTCGAGCAGGACGGAGTCCGTTCCGATGCGGAGCAGGTTCGTTTCGGCATCCGGGAACTTACCTATGAGTTGAGCGTGGATACGCCTTCCGGGGAGGAGTTGCGCATCGACTTCGCCCCGACGAACGACCTGTGCGGTGGTGAAATGCCTTTCGACAGCTTCCATCGCCGTTCGGCGGGTGACGGGGTCGTTGTCCCGGCCCTGAAGGCGGGGGTCGATGTTTCGCGCTTGCGCCGCATCGAAAAAGACGGTGCCGCGCCGTTTCTGGTACTTCGGTGCAACGGGGTGCGGATCTTCTGCCGCGGCGGTAACTGGGGCATGGACGACGGGATGAAACGGGTTTCGCGCGAACGGCTCGAACCCGCTTTCCGCCTCCACCGCGAGGAGGGTTTCAACATGGTGCGCAACTGGACGGGCGAATCGACCGAGGAGCTTTTCTATACGCTTTGCGACGAATACGGTTTGCTGGTGTGGAACGACTTTTGGCTCTCGACCGAGGGATATAACCAGAATGTCAACGATGAGGAGTTATTCATGGCCAATGCCCGTGAGACGGTGCGTCGCTTCCGCAACCATCCGTCGCTGGCCGTGTGGTGTCCGCGCAACGAAGGCTATGCTACCCCGACGCTCGAACCGCGGTTGGCCGCGCTGATAGCCCGGGAGGACGGCACACGCTTTTACAGTCCCAATTCCCGCTATATGAACCTGCGCACGAGCGGCCCGTGGCATTACCTGGCCGATGAGTCGGAATATTTCCTCCGCCATGCCTTCGGGTTCTCCACCGAGTTGGGAACTCCGTCGGTGCCGACCGCCGAGTCGATGCGCAAGTTCATTCCCGAGGCGGACAGGTGGCCTATCAGCGATACGTGGTACTACCATGACCTGCATTTCGGGCTGCCGGAGTACTGCGGGGCTGTCGATGCACTCTACGGGAAGGCCGAATCGCTCGATGATTTCTGCCGCAAGGTACAGCTGATCAACTATGATAGCCACCGGGCCATGCTCGAGGCGTGGAACAGCCGTATGTGGAACTCCACTTCGGGCGTGCTGCTGTGGATGAGCCATCCTGCATGGCCCAGCCTCGAATGGCAGACCTATTCGTGGGATTTCGAGACCCACGGCTCCTTCTACGGCTGCCGCAAGGCCTGCGAATCGCTGCACGTGCAGATGAACCCTCATGACGGACAGGTGTTGGTTGTCAATACGACCCGCGACGCCCTTACGCACGGCCGGGTGATTGCGACATACTACACACCGGCCGGAAAACGCCTCGGCCGGCAGCGTGTTGTGCTGGAGGAAATTGCCGCCAATGCCGTGACGCCGGCCATGTCGGCCGCCCTACCCGAGAACCGGGACTGCTACATGGTGCGGCTCGAACTGTATGTCGGTGGCAGGCGGGTTAGCGTGAACGATTACCTGCGCAGTCCCGGCCGGGATTTCACGGCGTTGAACCGGTTGGCACAGGTTCGGCTCCGGGCGCGCCGCGTAGCGCGGCAGGACGACGGACGTGCCACGACGGTGCGATTTGAAGTGTCGAATCCCTCGGCCACAACCGCCCTTGCGGTGAAATTCAACGTCCGCGACGGGCGGACGGGCGAAGCGATCCTCCCGGCCTATATTTCCGAAGGGTATATCCATTTGCTTCCGGGTGAAAAACGGACGGTCGAAGCCGAATACGTTTCATGCGGCGGAGCCGTTCTTTCGGCCGAGGGTTATAATCTGGAACGGCATACATTGTTGGAACTCTGAATACCGCAAATGCGAAAGGAGCCGTGAAACATCAGTTTCACGGCTCCTTTTTTGTGCCTGCCTGTCGCTCCGAACCGAAGGTCGGGGATGCTTGCGGAGCAGCCGGCGTGCCGTAAGGCGGAGAAGTCCGGTCGTGCCCCCGGCTACATGAGAAAACTCCCTCGGGCACTGCAAAGCCCTGTTTTTATCGTGCGGAAGAGGTTTCGTTGTCCGGAATATGCGCGGCGATCTCCATGCACATGCGGCCGTTGTGATAGGGGCATTTCCAGAATCCGGCCTTGTCGTCCGTTCGGTTGACGCTGCCGTCGGGGAGAATGCTCCACCACCATTCGCCTCCCGTGCGGTCGATGAGGTGTGTCTTGATGTAATCCCATGTTTTCAGGGCGGGCTCCAGGGCCTCCTTGCGGCCGTGGAGCCGGTAGAGATAGAAAAGCCCGATGACGCACTCCGCCTGCACCCACCAATGACGTTCGAGATTCCGGGTGCCGTCGGGGTGCCGTTCGTAAATCATGCTCCAGTCACCCATATAGCCTTCGAGGGCCGCATTGGCGATGGCGTAGCAGCTGGTGCGGGTGCGCTCGTACAATGCTTCGTCGCCGAGCGTCGCTGCGGTTTCGAGCAGCAGCCACGAAGCCTCGATGTCGTGGCCGTAGGAGAAGCAACCGGCGCTTTTCAACTGCCATCGGTCGTCGAAAAATAGTCCCAAGTGGCCGTTTTGCGGCTGCACGATCCGCGAGAGGAAGATTTCCAGCAGGTTGCGGGTCTGCCTGCGCAGCCCCTCGTCGGGCCAGATGCGGAGCAGGTTGGTATAGGCCTCCAGGATGTGGAGGTGGGTATTCATCGTCTTTTTCTCGTTGGCGTCCTTGTCGCTCAGGCGCACGTCGTCGATCGGTGACCAGTCGCGGGCCGCCGCCTTCGTACACACCGCCCGCCTCTTCATAGCCGTTGTTAACGGCGTCGTAGGAGTGCTCTTCGATAGCCCGGAAGAGTCCGATTGCCTCCCGAAGCGCCCGCTCGTCGCCTGTCGCCCGGGCGTATTCGCTCAGTCCGTAGATGGCGAACCCGAGGGCGTAAAATTGTTTTTTCGTGTCTGCAGGGTTGCCCGCAGCGTCCACCGACCAGTAGACGCCGCCGTAGGTTTTGTCGAGGAATTTGTCGAGCAGGTAGTCCCGTGCGGCTGTGGCTGTTGCCAGGTATTGCTCGCAACCCGATGTCCGGTAGGCTGCCGAGAAAGTCCACAGGATGCGGCCGCAAAGGATTGCACTCCGCCCGGCGTTGGCTATCAGTTCGCCCGTTCCGGTCATGCGGCCGAAAAATCCTCCTCCCGGGTCAACCATTTGCCGCGCCCAGAACGGGAGGATATTATTGCGGAGCTCTTCGGTGAGCTCGCGCTTGAATTGTTGTTCGCGGTTCATGTTCATTTGTTTGCGGCCCTGCGCAGGGCCAGTTTTTCTCCGATTTCGCTTATGCGGGTTTCGTTGAGCGGATAGATTGCAACCAGCAGCACGGCCAGCGCGCACCCTGCCGCCGGCAGCCAGCTCATCAGCATCCGCAGTCCGAAGATTGCCTCGCCGTTCTGCACCGCGGCGCCCGAGGTGTCGTATCCGTAGGAAGCCAGCAGCCAGAGGATCAGTGCACTGCCGAATGCGCCGCCGAATTTCTGGGCCATCGACGACGACGAGAATATCAGCCCCGTCGAACCGTGGCCGTGCTTCAGCTCCGAATAGTCCGCCACGTCGGCATACATGCTCCAGAGTAACGGGAAGGTGATGCCGGCTGCGGCTGAAATCACGATTTGCAGTACGACCATCGCCCAGCATCCGGCAACGGTGGCCGGCATGAAAAAGAAGACGATGCTCAACAGGCCCGATACGGCCATGGCCCAGATGTAGGTCATCCGCTTACCGATGCGCAGCGAGATGGGTACGGCCAGTACGACCCCGAGCATGTTGGCGATTTCGCCGATGGCGAGGAACGCTCCGCAGGAGAGTATCATACTGCCGCCCAACAGGTTGTCCTCCCCGATGAAATCCTTGAAGTAATAAGCTGCCGCCCCGCCGCGGATCGAGTTGAAGAGCAGCGCGGCCACCGCCACGCCCAGCAGTATCCACCACGGCCCGTTGCCGGCGAGCGATTTCATGTCGGACAGAATCGACTGTCCGCCCGCAGACGGGCTTTCGACCGGGGCGACGCGTTCGCGCGTCAGGCGGAAGCAGAGCAGGAAAAGCAGCGCGCAGATTGTCCCGACGACGATCATGGCCGCCTGCCATCCGTCGGCCTGCGCGGCGACGGCCCGCGCGGCGTCCATGTCCCCGGTGTCGGGGGTGAAGAGGTCGCACAGGGGTTCGAAAATCGCCAGTGCCAGGAAGCTGCCCCCGTAGGCGAAAAACATCCGGTAGGAGGAGAATACCGTCCGTTCGCGCGAATCGTCGGTCACCACGCCCAGCATCGCCCCATAGGGGACGTTGATGGCGGTGTAGACGGTCATCATCAGCAAGTAGGTGGCGTAGGCCCATATCAGTTTGGCCGAATAGCTCCACGTGGGTGTCGTAAAGGTGAGGATGCCGGCCACGGCGAAAGGAACGGCGACCCAGAGCAGGTAAGGTCGATAACGTCCCCAGCGGGAAGTCGTACGGTCGGCGATCAGGCCCATGACGGGATCGGATACCGCGTCCCAGAGTTTGGTGACGAGCAACAGTACGGCGGCATGTTCCAGGCTCAACCCGAAAATGTTGGAGTAGAAAAACGGAAGATAATAGGAGAATATTTTCCAGAACATGCTCGACGACATGTCGCCCAGCCCGTACCCGATTTTTTCCGACCGTGCAGCTGCCATTTTAGCGTTTGAGGTTTTTGTCGATGAGTTTTTTGAGCGTTTCGACGCTGTGCCCGGTCGTAAACCCGTCGGCAGGCGTGTGCAGGCAGTAGTCGACCAGCTGCCCGACGGTCGAGGTCGCTACATGCATGCGGGTATCGCACGAGGCGTAATAGATGCAGACCCGTCCGTCGGGATCGGCGATCCAGCCGTTCGAGAAAAGCACGTTCGACACATCGCCCGTGCGTTCTTCGCCGAGGGGGCCGAGCAGCATGCCCGCGGGCTCGGCCAGGGGTATCCAGGGGCGTTCGAGCTCGGTCATGTAGAGGTAGAGCACATAGCGCAGCCCCGCGGCGCAGGTTCGTACGCCGTGTGCCAGGTGCAGCCATCCCCGGGGTGTTTTGATCGGATGGGGGCCTTCGCCGTTTTTCGTCTCTTTGATCGTATGGTAGTAACGCCGGTTGATGATCGACTCGCCCGTGACTTGGGCGTGCGTGATGTCGTCGATGAGCGCCCAGCCGATGCCGCCGCCGTTGCCCGTGTCGATAAACCCGTCCTGCGGCCGGGTGTAGAGGGCATATTTCCCGTCCACGAATTCCGGGTGTAGAACCACGTTGCGCTGCTGGCTGGAGCTTTTCAGGTCGGGGAGCCGCTCCCAGTCCACCAGATTTTTCGTGCGTGCGATGCCAGCCGCTGCAACGGCGGACGACAGGTCGCCCGGAGCCGCTGCCGGGTCTTTCCGTTCGACGCAGAAAATCCCGTAGATCCAGCCGTCCTCGTGTGCCGTCAGACGCATGTCGTAAATGTTGGTTGCCGGTTCCCCGTATTCGGGCATGGTGACGGGATAGTCCCGGAAACGGAAATTGTCGATGCCGTTAGGCGACTCCGCCACGGCGAAAAACGATTTGCGGTCGGCACCTTCCACGCGAACCACCAGGAGGTATTTGCCGCCGAATTTGATGGCTCCCGAGTTCATCACGGCATTTATCCCTATCCGTTCCATGCAGTAGGGATTGGTCGCAGGGTCGAGGTCGTAGCGCCAGAAAAGCGGCGTGTGCGCTGCCGTGAGTATCGGATGGCGGTATCGGGTGAAGATACCGTTGTAGGCATCGGTTGGCATATTTTTGCGTGTCAGGAGCTGCTCGTGCTGCAACTGCAACCGGTGCATCGTTTCCTCAAAGTTGGTCATTGTCGAAAATTGAGTCTATATTGTTTGTTATTGAAAGGCGTTGGCTGCATCGGCCGCGAATAACGTCCGTGGCGAAGCATAGAACCGGTTGAAGTCGGCCTGCGAGACCTGTCCGGGATAGGGTGCGTAAAAATGCCCGGGTTTTAGCGTCTGTAAGGCATTCCTCCATACCAGTACGTATGCGGGACGCTGCTCCCCGATGCCCTGCATCAGTACCCCCGTCCACCAGTCGGCACGCGGAATACCCTCCATGCCGGTTTCCGATACGGCATAGGGTTTCCGGTGGTCTCGGGCGATCTGATCCATGATCCCGAGCGATGCCCCGAGCCGCGTGACGAATGCCCCGGCATCGCTGCTGTGGTAGGCATCCAGCCCCAGTATGTCGACCCATGCATCCCCCGGATAACGCTCGAGGTATTCCAGTCCTGTGACGCACGGGTTGGGCGAATAGACGGTGAGCATACGTACGCCCCTGTCGCGCATGCGTTCGACGGTCATTTTCCAAAGTGCTTCGTATTCGGCGGCCGAACAGAGCCGTTGTCCCCACCAGAACCAGCTCCCGGTGTGCTCGTGCCAGGGACGAAACAACACCGGAACGGTCGTGCCGTCGTTCGTGGACAGGGAGTTGAGAAAATCGGCCGCAAGATCCACCCATCCGAGGAATTTCGCATGGTTTCTGCCGCCCGGCAGTACCGAACGTACGGTGCCGGGGTCGCTCACATCCCATGCGTCGCCGCCTGTTAACGGGTTGCGGGGATGCCAGCTGACGGTCGTCAGCCCGCCGCGTTCGTATTGCCGGACAATTTCGCGGCGCATCGTGTCGAAGGGTACGCCGTCGAGATTATGCCCCGTCCCGAGCTCGATTTCCCCGAGGTCGCAGCCCAGCACGGCCGGATAATCCCCACAGCATGCCTTCACGTCGCAACAGCCGGGCCGGTAGGCCCAGTCGCAGCCGTAAAAGGGGAAGTCCTGCTGCCCGAACAACAGCCGGTTCCGGGCGGATGTTTCCCGCAGGAGCCGGAGCAGGGCCGCCGGGGTTCCGTTGCCGGGTGTCGCCGTAAGCGCTTGTGCATGGAGGCCCAGCGTGCGATTTGCCGCCGTGATCTCCCGCAAGGTAGTATGGTCGTTGTCGAAGACCGAATTAAGCCCCTGCTCTTCCTGTGCCGGGTCGCCGCAGTAATCGTCGCCGGCTTGCCAGCTGAGGTGTACGGGGCGTGCCGCGCCGCCCCAGCCC
>ERZ780053.292-NODE-292-length-20691-cov-9.64591_pt1 | contig 20691 bp, 30 predicted proteins | sample MGYA00511088_ERZ780053 | MGnify/ENA primary metagenome ERZ780053 (study PRJEB29588, sample SAMEA2150866) | human gut metagenome | biome: human gut; feature: human-associated habitat; material: faeces | place: Denmark | collected 2008/2010 ...
GTGGGTTACGGATAAAGAGAAAAAAGTTTTGTACCAGACTTGTGCGTACACTGAGCGGCTAGTTATAATACAGTACAGCACAAATAAAAAGGGCTACTCTTCGTAGCCCTTAAATTCATTAGCTTGTACGTTTTACGTCATACTCCATAACGAAGTTTACGCCGGAGTCTTCGTCTGTATAAGAAAGATTGATTTCACCGTACGTTCCTGCCTTTGCTTTATTAGCATTCCAGCCCGAAAAAGAAGTATAAAGCGATGCGCGTGTAGTAATCAGATAAAAGTTAAACCTATACTGTACACCCTTGCTAAGAGGTGTGTTAATCTCGATTTCTTTTACAGTGTTTGCGGGGATTTCTTCGTTTTTCGCTTTAAAAATGGGGTTTTCTTCATTTACCTTTTCAATGGTGAACAATTCATATGCGCCATCACTAATTATTTTGTCACGGGTCTTAAAGGTTATTTTTTTAATGATTACGTCTTTGCTCGGAGTTATTACGCAATAGGCATAACTAAACATATTTTTTGATACATCGGGTGCATCAGGTGCATTATTACCAATCTGCTGAGTAATAGTAACAGTATCATACTGGTACTCAGTAGTCCAGCTACTAACAGTGCTACTGCCAAAGTAGTAGTCGTCAGTGCGCTTCACTGTGATTGCATAAACAACAATCTTGTCATGCTTTGCGTCACCCTTATCAGTGAACGTCATATTCTTTACAGTGCCGTTATTGATATTCAGGGTTGCAGTAACAGCGCTTTCATTAGCACCATACAGCACACCCAGAAACACCGTAGCAGTCCCGCCAGCGCTCACGCTCAGAGGAATAGTCACCGTGCCAGGAGCTTTCACATTCCACACAGCGGCGGCATCACTCTGACCCTGGAACGTCAGAGCAGTACCGGCAACCGCACCCACATTCAGAGCAAACGGCACAGCTTTCTTGCCGTTGTCCAGCGGTACAGCGTCATCCCTGTCACTGGTTTCCTGCACCCGGTAGAAACTGCCCTTGTTGTCACCAACAGTAGCTTCACCAGTAGTCAGGACAGTGGTGTTTGCTTTCAGCGTGGTGTCAGCCTTCATCTTAGCAACGTTGTCATACGTTCCCAGACTTGCGGCCTTGATTTCAGCAACACTCGTGCCGAAACTCTGAACCACCCTGTCAACCTCACCCTGAAACTCACTGTAATCATAGGGCTGGAACTCGAACGGCAGAGCAAACAGCCCATTTTCCAGAGCCACGGCCTTAGCAGAAGTCTCAGGCACAACCTGATAGAAAGAACCACCACCGTCACCGATAGCCGCATTGCCGCATGTCAGCAGAGTGTCACCAAGCTTCAGGGAACGGTCAGCCACCATCTCAGCCTTGGTGTCATAGCTGTGCATAGTATCAGCATAGAACTGGTCAACAGCCTGAGTGTACGTCTTCACGTTCTGGTTGTACCGCTCCACATTAGCCTGATACTGCTCAACATTCTGGTTGTACTGCGTCACCTGAGCATTCCAGTCTGCGCTCTTAATCCAGAACTCAGTATTGGTAATCTCAGTGTTTGCAGGAACAGTCTTGCGGCTGACATAGCTCTGTTCATTGGCATAGACCACGCTCAGAGCGGCGTATTCGCTGGACTTATCCCAAGCGCCCATGAACTTCGGAGCATAACGAGCACCAATATACTTCTTAATAGCCATATTAGAAACCCCTTTCATTAAATAAACTGTCCACCCGTTGAACCAGAACACCTGGTTCACCCTCCCGATAGGATTGAAGAGTGCCTATCACACGTCAAAGTTACTGTACAACTTCCGGTTGCCAGAGTAAGGCAAGTTTGCCATAGTCCTCAGAATCAGGGTTCATGTCTGTGTCAAAGTCAATGAAGTCCCAAGTGTCAGGAATCCAAGCAATGAAATAGCCGTCCTCGTTGATTTCAAACCAGACGTATTTCACAACCTTGGAAACCATTACCTGTAAGTTGTTGTCAATCCACGTTGCAAGAGCCTGTACATAAGTCTCGATATACTCACCGTTAATGAGCTTCTCAACCTCAGTATAGCACTCTTGAACCGTTTTGTTAAGCTGTGCAATTTTGGCATCAATGTCTTTCTGATAGTTGTTTTGCTGTGCGGTGATATCAGTTTTGAACTGAGCATTTTCGTTGTTTACCCGTGTTTCAAAGGTATCCAACTTGCTCTGAAAATTGGTTTCCAGCTGTTCAATTTTAGTATCGTAGTCACCATAGAACTCGATAATTTCATTGAACTGTTTAACAGCGCTGTTGTAGGTTTCCACAACTCGTGCCAGAATCTCATAGTCGCTAGAACCCGGAAGAAAAGTATTCAGGTCAAACTTACCCGGAATAGGCAGGAAGGGCAACGGAGTAAGAGTAGTAAGTGGCATAGTGACACCCCCTTTACAGATGGAAGTAGTCGAGCACCCACTGAAGCAGGGCGCTCAGGAATTTAGCCAACGAGACTAAATCCATAAATATCACCCCTTTCAGGGCAGTTTAATCCAGCCTTCGACATGGTACTCATTAGAATCGGCGGTATCGGAACTCAGAGAAATGGTGATATCGTGGATGCCGTCAACGGAACTGACAGTATTCTTCACCGCTGCGGCGGCAGTTGCGGCATGGTCGGAACTGGTGTTGTACCAATTCAGTTCAGCGTGCTTGCCGACATTGGGCAGGTTCACACGCAGGACAGGACTGTTTGCTTTGACAATGCCGGAAGCAGTGAACACAGCATTGACGTGCAGTGCATCGTTCAGCAAGTAGGAAACATCTTCATTGATTTTGATTTTGCTGTCAGCAGACTTAATGAAGTTGACCATAGTTTTACTCCTTTACAAAATTCCCATGAAGCAATCTTTCAAACTGTCGATAACCTCTAAATCCAGATTGCGTACGGATTCAGAGTATTCTTTGAACAGTTCTGCGTAAGACTTGTTGTTCAAGCCAGACACGGTTCTGTTCCGGTTGTCATTGTGCTGTCTGTCTGCTGTGGTGCGTTCATCTAGTGTTGTAGTTTCTCTGCTGTTATAAGTGGTGGTATCTGTGCTGTTACTGTTTCCTGTGTTAGTTCCATTATTTTTATTTTTGTTAGCAGAGGAAGCGTAGGTGTTATTTGCGATATCACTCTCAATGTTGAGCATCTGAGCAGGAGTGTCAGAATTAACATTGAGGGTGTAATCGTTATGGGAATTATTTTGTGTACTGATATTGTTGGTAGTATCAATGCCAGACCTAGCGAGCACATCAGTACCGGTTTTCGTACCGTTATCCGAACTAGTACCGTCAGATTTGATAACCTCAGTGAGAGTGCCGCCAGTGTAGAACTGCCAATTCTCAGCCATAGCATCATACAGCATATTGAAGTAAGGCATTTTCTCGTTCAGAGTGTTGTTCAGAAAGAACTTGAATCTATCAGGCGGCAGACAGCAAATCTCGTTGAAATAATAGTGGTTAATGATTTTCTGGTTCAGCGCTTCTCTCCATGTCTGCATATCGCCAGCAGAACGTAGAAAAGACGGAAGAGGGTAATCTTTCATGCCAATGTCAAACCCATCGAGAGTGAGTAGTTTGCCCAGTTCAATGGTATACGTTGCCATTATTCTTCACCCCCGTTATCATCTCCGCCACGAGCACGCACATAGGAGATAGTAGAAGCATTTTTGCTGTACTTGTCACCGTCAGTGATGTAAGGTTCATTAGCCAGTCGAACAGATACGTTCAGCCCGAACATGTCATTTATAAGTTTGCAAGCGTGCTTTCGCTGAGACAGACCAATGTTTGCCAGAGCATTCGCTTGTTGGTCAAACTGTTCCACCTCGTCAGTTACTCTTCGTTCACGTTTGAAGTCTGCCATACCGATACCAAGGAAAGACAGGTACTCATTGTACTTAGTAATCTTGATATCCTGCAACTGACCAGCAACGAACGGTGCATCAGTACGGAGAACCATGAAACTGTTCGGGTCAAACGTACCTTTCATGCCGTAGATAACAGGAGTGTTACCAGTGTACTTCTGATAAACGGCCTGTGCGGTCTGTTTCTGCTTTGTGTCAGTCAGAATCAGGACAGGAGTTTTCTGAGCGCTGATGTTGACTTTGATAGTCTGGTCGATATCGTACAAGTCCTGTGTGTAACGGATAGTAGTGAGGAAAGTAGGGTACATATCAGGGGTGTTTCTGATAAGCACACAGTCTTTCACGTCATACTCGGGGAACGTTTCTACTGGGCTGATAGGCCGAATATACATGGGCTCATTGTAGAAGTTGATTCCACGAAGAGCACCGTTAAGGCACATATAGCCACGGGTTGCGTGGTTGAAGAAAACAGCCTTGCCATAGGTGAACAGGCAATACTCAAGATATCGTTCATTCACGCTACTGGGCAGTCCTTTCCACTTAAACATAGTGCAAGCAAGGGATTTAAGGCGAAAGTAATAGTCAGCGTAAGCGGCGTGTGATGCTTGTTTGTCTGCGAGTTCGTTATCGTAATTGTACATTTGAATCACCTCTTAACCGAATATAGAGTTGATAAGCCAGCTAACACCAGCACTTGCAAGAGCGCCAACAACATAGCCGACAGGGCCAGCAATGGCCGCTCCAATTTGTCCACCTATCTGTGACCCAGCTATATTAACAGCAAGAGTAGTTAATCCAGTAACAACCCAGTTAGATACGACTGGAACAAGATATTTTTGAACAACTGTGGTAGCGACTGTGGATACAACTTGAACAAGCACGTTTTTAGCCGCTTGCTCAATAGAGATATCGCCTTTCATAACACCGCCAATCGACTGGCACATAGTGTTGATGATGCCGGGCACTAAGTCTGCGGCAATCTGGTTAAGTTCTGTGCTTTGTGAATGAGAACCAATGTATGAAGTAATTGCATTTGCTAGCGCATGAGAACCAAGTTCACAAACATAGTCGATTGATTGTCTTTTGGTGACTTCCAAGAATTGGCCAGTGGCAAGTTTTACATCACCTGTTGTTAGTGCAGTAGTAACGGCTTGCCAACCGTTTGCAACAATAGTGTCGACATAAGAATCAAGGAGATTCAGAGTGTGTATTCCTAGTTCAGAGTTGCGGTCAATCTTAGTAACGTCTACAATCCAGTCTTTTAGCTGTGATTTTGCTTGGTTAATTTCATTCTGTGCGGCTTGTTGTCCAACTGAGATAGCATATTGGATAAGGTTGTTTATCTTGTTTTCAACGTACCAGATGGAATTGTTTACAACGTCAGAGCAGAACTTGTTAAGAACTCCACTGAAATCACCAGTTGTGAGTATGTCAGTAGCATAGCCAGCGGCATTTGCTTTGATACCGTCCAACTGTGCTTTAACGTAGTCTTTAATAAGTTTTGCCAACTCACTGGAAGGGTCAACGTTCTTTGCGGCAATGATTCTGTCAGCGATTCCATTTACTGTTTCGTTGAACTGAGATTCGGTAACAGTGCCGTCCTCAGATGCCGCACCCTGTATTACTTTGATATCAGCATCAGTAACGTAAGGGCTTTTGTGCATTTCAACTTGGCTGTAATGGTTTTCTGTGTAAGGAATACCCGGGAAATCTTTGATGTCGTTAGGGTTTACACTAAATTCATGACTTACTTTGCCACCATCAAAGCTAGTGTAATCTGTGCGAGTTGCAGAAGTAAAGTAAATCTGGAAGTGAAGGTGATATCCGGTAGATTTTCCTGTGTTGCCTACTGTACCAAGTTGGTCACCTTGTGAAACCTTAGTTCCGGTAGATGGGCCAATCTTTTCCATATGGGCATAACGAGTATAGTAGCAATTGCCGGAAGCGTCCGTTGTATCATCGTGGCGAATTAGAATGGTGTTTCCCCATGAATCTGAAGAATAGCTCTGTACAACTGTGCCAGCTTTTACAGCGTAGATAGGTTTTCCAGCAATCTGGCCTGGCGTTCCAGTAGTAAGGTCAATAGCAGGGTGAGAAGCACTGAAAGCAGTAGTGCAATACCAAGTTCCAACACCTAGCGGATGAAACCATTCATCAGTACTGTAAAAACCAGTAACGTTATTTTGTGCATTACTGCCACCAGTTCCGGGCGAACCAGCAGTCACTTTGATTGTTATATAGTCGTGGTTATTGGCAACAAAGTTATTGGAAGTAAGCCAAGGGTTCAGCTGTAATAGCGTTTGGACTGGTACGCCGCACATTGTTGAAATCTGCTGAATATCGTCCATCCATGAACCAGTATACTGCACTTTTAAGGTAGCGTATACAGCATTGCTGGCAGTTGACGCAGACTTAAATTCTTTTAGCGTTTCTGCCGCTGAGTTTGCCATATAATCACCACCTTACACAATAGCATTGTTTTGTCCAAAGTTTCCGTATGTTGCAGTGTAAACCCAGAAGAATATGCCGTTATTGAATGCACGCTTGATAATGTTCATATCATCGTCTGGGAAGTTGCCGCTGGCATTCAAGCCATTGGTTTTGATGTAAGTCCAGCTGGCTCTAGCATGAAGGTTGATTGCTCTGTATTCGCACTGTTTGTAGCCGTAAACGGTGAGGAATTTGTCACAGCGTTTAACGATGTCAAGCGGCGGTACTTTGAAACCGTAGGACAAAGCCGTTTTACCTGTTGCAAGATAGATATTACTAGAAGCAACACCGCCAACGGCGGGGGCTGTCATGCTTTCAGTTATGTAAGTAAGGTCTTGTGAAATATCGTCAACACCGTAATCATATATTTTTTGTTGCTGTGCTGTTTCGTACACATTCATTCCAGCTTGAGCAATAGAAGATGCTGAATTTAGTGCTCCGCCGATAGCTCCGCCAACGCCACCAAGGGCAAGACGAGCTAAATTAAAAGTGCTGAACTGACTGGCAGTTGTTCCTGCCGCTTCAACTCCTGCAATTGCAGTTTTAAGAGCGGCAGTGTTTCTAGCAGTAGAGCGCTCAATACTAGCTCTTCTGTTATAGATTGCGTTGCTTCCAGCGTGAAGATTGAAGTCATTTTTGTATTGGTTGTATGCCCAAGTGCTTTCAGGAATTACAGCTGTTAAAGCTAGAGCGGCTATGTTGTTGTTACTATAATTGTTGACAATAACGCCGACAGTGCCGGATGTTTCGTCTACTCCAATTTGTAAACTAATATTAGAGCCGTTAATTCCCTCAGGATTGAACGTCATTTCTTGGCCGTACATCTGAACATAAGCAGTAAGAAATGCCCCTGATAATAGTTTTTTATTACTTGGAATGTATGTTACTATGCCAGTGCTTGATATGCAGTCTAAGTGGTCTGGGTGTTTAGCAAAATTTACGGATTTTGGACGGTTCAACGGCGATTGCTGAATCCTAGAAACAGCAGTTGCAGTTCCCTGTTTAACATAGTTGTTTAAGTGGTCTTTAAGAGTGGCAATGTTTGAAATGCTCAGTGAAATTAGCTTTCCAGCGCCACTGAAAATTCCATTTTCAAGAGTGCCGTTATTAGGAGCTCCTGTTGGAGAAGATGTTGCAAACACTGTGATAAAATCTGGTGTCATATCTTGACTGCCAACCTGAAAATAACCCATGCCAGAAGAACTGCTGAAATCCTCAGGCACGATATTATCTCCGGCAACATCAGTATCACTGTGACACCTATCAACATAACTGTCATAGTATTTGATATCGAAGAACCAAGTCTGGATAACGTCTGTGCTTACGTACAGTCTTACGGAACTGTTGCTTGCCCACTCGATTCTATCAATGAAGGCATAGAACCATTTATTGGTAAAGTTGTTGTTCTGGTACATGATGTAGTTGCAGTTATACAGCAAGTCCACTTCGCCGTCCACAACAATAGTGTTATTCTTTTTAATGTACTGGAAGTTCTCGTAGGTTTTAATCGTTCTACCTAAGAAATAGGCAGTTTGTGCTTCTCGATTAGGAAACCACAATGTGTTTCTGTAATCACTCTCTAGCGGAGTGCCGAGTAGCCTTAAAGCAGTTGTTGGTGTAAACATAATTTGTACCTCTCTTGCCCCTGTCCCGCCCTCACTGGTCTAAAGCTCAACCAGTTACCGTAAGAGAGAAAATTATGGAGCAGTTACGTTATGAAGATTACTCTTCAGTGAATGCCCACGCATTAGCAAACGGACTGCAAGCCATAGTCTCCCAGTGATGCAGGAAGTAGGTGCGGCTCAGAGTGCTTGCATTGTACGGGGTTTCGGCCATCTGGAAGCGGTTGTCGTGGGTTCGCAGGAAGGTGTTGTCTGCGATGATTGCCAGCGTCTTAGCGGCATCACCGGTATCACCAAAGCTGTCAACCATCACCTGACGGCCAAGGAAATCAGCCTTGCTCATGTTGAATGCCTTAGCCAGAACTTCAACGTCAGTGAAGGCGGCAACGTCAGCACGAACAAGAACGCTGATACGGTCAGGAGAAGTCCAAGTGGTCAGGGGTGTTGCGTTTTCAATGCCCTTAGCTTTAGCCATCTTCTGATAGCAGTTGTACTTGGTAGAGGGGAACTGGAACTGAAGGTACTTGGCACGCAGGTCGGTTACAAGGGTTTCAGCAAAGGCCCGGTGGTCAGTACCAGCGGTCAGAGAGGTTTTGTTGATGTTGCCATCGTTGATAGCCTGACCAACGACACCCTTCATCAGCTTAAACTCGTCAATGTTGTCACCACTGGTCAGGGTGTTCAGAATCATCGAGACGAAGTTGTTGAAGGTGTCGGCGTTGGTGAAAGCGCCAGCCAGAACGGCATCATAGACAGTAACCTTGTACTTATCCTGCCGGTTGCGGCGGTAGTATACGGTTTTAACGTCAGGAGAAGCAGGAGACAGAACGTCACTCATTGCAGAGCTGTCGTAGGGAGTAGCAACAGCGGGGTTAGCAATGCTGTCCTGCACGTCAGTGCCGTAGGGAATATCAACTCCCTTGAAAATGCGAAGGGGGTTGTCATAGGTCATGTTGTGCGCTTCCTGAAACAGAATGCGGTTCACCAGACCATTGATGAACTCATTCATAAAGGGAGTGTACTGCATGATAGCGCCACCAGTTGACTGAAGAGTGGCATTGGTAGCAAGCGGAATGTTATCTTTCAGCGTGGAACTAGTCTCAATGACTGCGTTCACAATGTCGATAGCAGTTGCCATGGTTTATCACTATCCTTTCTAAAATGTTTAACCCTTGAGGTTAAGTCTGCCATTGGTAAACAGTCGATTGATAGGGTCTTTGTCCTCTTCCGGGCGAACACCCTGCTTTAACTGTTCATCGGGAACAGTAACACGAAGGAAGAGATTCATGTTATCCTCTTTCAACTTCGCATTTTTAGCAGTGAGTTCATCCACACTGCGCAGAGCGGTCACTTTTGCGGAAACCTCTTCACTGAAACCAGTGGTCAGTTCTGCCAAGATGTTGGTTACTTCGCCTTGGTCTGCGTTATCTCCCAAGTGCTTGATAAGCTCTTGTGTCTTGGCATTGAAATCGGCAAGCTCCATAATTTGCTCCTTTCAAGTATTTAAGTGTGAGGGTGACAGTAGAACTGTCTGCTGGCAAACCAGCAACGTTATTTTTGTGTTCGGTAGTCCCATCGTGACTTTCCCTCTCTTACATCCACATGGACAAAGGTGTTGTACAGTCCAAGTCCAAGCGAATTAGGGTATTTAGAATTAAGCCACGAGTACAGCTTAAGCGGCGAAACACCAGAGATTTTAATATCTGCGGCGTTGCCAAACACATGCTGTGATTTAGGACTGGAATTTTTAAGTGAACTGTTGTAAGATACTGTGCGATATGCTGAGTTTATAATAAGTGGTTTGTTGTAGTGGTTACGGATAATTTCAAGAAGTTCAAGAAGTGCTTTGTTTAGCACAATGACACGGGATAAGTCAGAACAGCGAAACTCGTGTGCTTTGAAGTGAGGTGACAGCTGTTCATCAGGGTTGAGGGTGTAGTCGAAAACATAATATGATTTAGCTTTCATAATATTACCTCTCAAGCGCTTGTATTGATGTGCCTCCAAGCACCCCAGCGGGTGTTAGTGAACTCACGCACATAAATCACATTAGAGGATTCAGTTGGAAAAATCAACTGCCACACCCAATGGCCTGTTACAGTAACCACCATCATGTTCCAGTAGTGATAACCACTAGAAAACGGGGTGTTGCTTGTTCCGGGATATGACTGTTGATAAAAGCCGGGTGTCTTGATGTTATTAAGGTCTGTTTCGGATGTAGACTGTAAAAAGCCTAGCATTCCTTGTGGCCCAACATCACCTCTAGGGCCTTGCGGGCCAGCTTGCCCTTGTGCACCCTGTACCCCTCTAGGCCCTTCTGGGCCAACTGGGCCTTGTACACCTTGTTCTCCTTTAGGGCCAACTGGGCCAACTGGGCCTTGAATACCCTGTTCACCCTTAGGCCCTTCTGGGCCAGCCGGGCCAGCCTCGCCCTGTAAACCTCTCGGGCCAACTGGGCCAACTTCACCTTGTGGGCCAACGTCACCTTTAGGGCCGGGGTCGCCTTTTGGGCCTTGAATGCCTTGTGGGCCATTTACACCCTGTGCACCTCTCGGGCCTTGTGGGCCGACCGGGCCAACTTCACCTTGTGGGCCTTGTGGGCCAGCCGGGCCTTGTACACCTTGAGGGCCTTGTGGGCCAGCCGGGCCGGGCAGACCAATGAAATCACCGTCTCGGATTCCCTGCAACAAATCATTCAGAGCAGACTGCGCTTTAATTGCCGATTCATTAGCAATCTTAGCGGCGGCTTTTGCCGCTTCTGCTTCTGCACTGATTTCTGCTACTAGCTGAACCCAAGCAGGAGACGGTGGTTCGGGGGTTGTGCCGTCCTCAACACCAGAGTTCTCACTTACAACGTAAGGGATGTCAGCTGTGGTAAGAGCTTTCATGCCGTCAGTGCCCTCAATTGTGATAACGCCGCCAACCGTAGTAGCGGTAATCAAAGCGGGCACATTGACGTAATCACCTACAAACAGCTGTGCTGGCGGGTCTTGTTTATTTGCTGTGTGAAAGAAAGCTCTTACAGTGAGGTTTTGCCACACCTTAGAGCGAACAATGTGCAGACGGTAAATGTTAGCGTTCTTCTGATAGCCAAAGTAGATAGTGTTGTTCCATTCAGTGGGATAAATTCTAACCCCGCCGTTGTCAGAAAGCAGTAGTTCAACGTCAACCATTGTTATCACCTTCTTTCTTGTTCAGTGCAGACAGGAACGGCGCAACCAGTTTAACCAAGTCGGGGTTAATCTTACCCAGATTCTCAAGCACAGAAATAGCTTCCGTTACGATAACAAGAGTGCAGATAGTTGCGGCGGCAGGTAAATTAAAACCCATGTTCACATAGTCCATAGCATAATCAGCGAGATAGCCGAACGCAATGAACAAGATAAAACTGGCTTTCTTGTAAATTCCTTCCCTTGCCTTTGTGGAGTTCAACTCTTTGTTTTTGACAGCTTTCAGCAATCCGGTGAAAACGTCAATCACCATAAAGGCCAGAGCGAGTTTTACTTCCACTGGAACGGAATAGACGGTACTCATAAGCTCACCCCCTTTCCGGTCTAGCTTCTATAATTATTATACCATAGGTAGTTGAAAAATGGAAGTAGGTATGATATAATTATTTCAGAGAGAAAATGTTCCACATGGAACAAATAGGAATAATTCCTAAAAAGGAGCTGAGACAATGGGCGACTTCTATGACGGTACAAAGTTACTGTCTTTGATGGACACGAACGGCAATAAGCCAGAGATTTATATGTGTACCACCAACCGTTCTGGCGGCAAGACTACTTGGTTCAACCGGTATTGCGTCAAGCGTTTTATCAACTACAAAGAGAAGTTCATGTTGCTGTATAGGTTCAACTATGAACTTGATGGATGCGCTGACAAATTCTTTAAGGATATCGGCGTTCTGTTCTATCAAGGACACGCAATGACTTCTCAGCGCAGAGCCGCTGGCATTTATCACGAACTGTTTCTTGACGGTGTTCCATGTGGCTACGCTGTAAGTATAAATGCGGCAGACCAGATTAAAAAGTATTCTCATTTTTTCTCAGATACCACCAGAATGCTTATGGACGAGTTCCAGAGCGAGACAAACCATTACTGCGCAGATGAAGTAAAGAAATTCCGCTCTATCCACACATCTGTTGCTCGTGGTCAGGGTGCTCAATCTCGATATGTTCCTGTTTATATGCTGTCTAACCCTGTTACCCTGCTTAATCCTTACTACGTTGCAATGAATATAAGCTCACGACTGAATGACAACGTGAACTTTCTGCGTGGCGTTGGCTGGGTACTCGAACAGGGATATGTCGATGCCGCTTCTAAGGCTCAGGCTGAATCCGCTTTTAACAGTGCATTCAGCGGTGACACATACGATGTGTATTTGACACAGGCTGTGTACCTGAACGACAGCTCTGCATTCATTGAACGCCCTACTGGTGCTTCTCGTTACTTGGGCACTATTCGATACATGAACAAGGAATACGGGTTGAGAGAGTTCCCAGACACAGGCGTTATTTACTGTGATGATAAACCAGACTTGACTTACAAGTTCAAGCTGGCTGTCACAACAGACGACCATAGAGTGAACTACGTTATGCTCAATGCGTACAAGATGTTCACAGACCAGATGCGTTATTTCTTCGACCGTGGCGCTTTCCGGTTTAAGAATCTGCAATGCAAAGAAGTTATCTTGAAAGCGCTGTCTTATTAGTGCTTATCCCTCTGAGACAGTACCACCGATACAGGCGGGTTTTGCAACGGTGATGAACCGTCCGCTATGTAGTTTCGTATCTGCAATGCGCTTTGGTGCACCTCAGAGACAGGATATAGAAAACCCCTCTTGCCGTTCCGTTAGGTTCGACTTGAGGGGTTTGTTTTATTCATTTACAACCAGAAAGCAGTCTACTGGCTCAACACTTATATTATGGTTGAAATATTGAACCTTACCTGTTTCAAGTTTAATTACCGTGCTATTCCAGTATCTATCACTTGGCATTATCACCATGTACAATGCGCTGTTAATATAACAAACATCACCGGGTTTTAAGTTTTTTATAAAATCAGAGCGTCTTTCTTTTTCTTGATGAATAATCTTCATATTACCACCTCAATGACAGCAGAGCCGCAAGAATCAACAGTGCATCACAAATATACACTGACTTATCAAGTTTATACTTGTATCTGTACACCGTGATGTAAATAGAGTAGGATACCGCAATTGCAAACACGATAACTTCGCTCACTTTTTATTCTCCTTTTCTTTGGTGCACCATAGTGTAAAACCAGAACCAGCAATGATTGCTGTGAACGTCTTATTGGTGTCAATATGGTACATGAAAACTTTAGACCTCAGCATATCATTGGACAGAGATGAAACTTTGATTGCACCATCGTTGATGCCCGGCAGATGCACATACTCTCTGTTCAGAGAATATGCAACATACATGAGTGAATTTTTAGACAGGCATTTTCTGTCGTAGTTCTCTCCGGGGATACGGATTAACAGGTGCTTCTTTTTGAGCTTTTCTTCTGCCGCTCCTTTTGCATAAGGGATAATCCCATTACCCATTCTGAGTTCCCCCTTGCTGTAAGCACTCACCAGCGTTTACCGCTGTCACCTTATGAAAGATAAACCAGTCCTTGGGTTCAGGCTGATAGTGCTTGATGTGATATTTGCAACTAACGCAATCACAACCGCCTGTGCGTTGGTCATAGGAATGGTCACATATTTTTTTCAAGTTTTTCATATTACTTACCTCTGCAAAATAATCAAAACCTTGTCAAATGCACCTCTCGTAACTTGAGCCTTATTTGCCTGTATAACTGAAAACACACGAACAATTGCACTATCGTATTGTCTCCACTTACCCCGTTCGCCAAATTTGAACGAGACAAAATCCTCGTCCCCCTCATAATGAACTAGCACTTCTGTGTGTTCATCAATGTCGCACCACGCATACCATAATTCTTGTAATGTAATCATCTTACACACTCCCTTACTTGAATCCTTACTGTGTTTTTACGAATCTCAAACGTGCTCACATGAAGGTTTCTGAACTGGTTCTTCATGGGGTCAAACCGTCCACGATACAGGGGCGTTAAGAAACTCCACAACTCAAACTCGGTTTTCCAGCCGCAGTTCTGGCAGGACTTATAAAATTCTTCGATAGTCATTTGAAATGCACCTCACAATCCATAATGCAACCAGTGAAATCAAGTTCTTTAATCCAAAGGGTCGCTACCTGAGCGCCCTTGTACGACTTGGGAATATCAGTCCAGCGTAAACCAGCCCGAATTAAACCAGAACTACTGTATAAATCAAACCGTGCATCTCCTGCAAAGAATAAAGTTGCATACAGGTCATTAAGACTTGAAAATTTTCTTGCCATTATATCACCTCATTGTAAAATCAGTATCAACCAGCAACACACCACCTTTGATTCTTCTAGGTAGTAGTTTACCGGGAACTGTTAAACCTGTCTTAAAATCTTTGAATGTTCTTGTTTTACTAAGAAATGCAATCTCTTCTGGTGTAAGTTTAGAATCGGATAGTGCTTGTTCCTCATTTCTTGGATTTATTCCGTTCTCAATGTCCTCTGCAACTTTGTTGTCAAAGGATTCTGCAAACAGGTCTTTGCACTTTTTTGGCATTCCTGCGCATTTGATATTGTAGTAAGGGTTCTCTATCGGCTCTAAGTCCTCGGCTACAACGTGCTCAATGTACGTCTTTTGGCGCACAAACCAGCCGATGTCCCAGCTCGATTCTAGCTTCCAACAGCAGAAATTTGATGGGTGCACTTTAATTCCTTTTAACTGCTCAGGCGGCAGGTCACAGTGTATACTGTCTGTGTCGGCGTAGATAAATCCGGGCTTGTCCTTTCCGTAATAATTTTGTTGAGCCGCCCGAATGGTAAAGTTGCGGGCATAACTAGTGATAGCTGAACCAACTGGAATGTATCCGGGTTTTTTGTCATTTTCATTCACCTCGTAGAATCCAACAGAACCATCATCTTTTTCAAATGCGACCTTGAAAGAGCTGTTCATGCTAGATGCCATTTTTCCGTATAAGTTGTTTAGAAATAGTTTTGCAAGTTGTCTCATAGCGCCTTTGCTTGTTTTTTTGATTGCGGCATACTTGTCAATGTACTCGTCAAACAGGCCAATGGTTGAATCAAACTCACAGTAATCAAGTAGTTCATAATCAACTAGATTATAGTGTTCACGCAGTAGAATGAAATCTGTCTGTGTTAATGTAAGCTCAACTCGTGTATCGTGTAAGTTGCCGTCAATGTCATAGTATTCGGAACGTGGAATACCGTCTTTGCCAACAATATCTGAGCTTTCCAGTGCTTCTGTTCCTTTGTACATCCAAGAACCTTTAATCTGTACAAAAGGTAACTTACCGGGTTTCAGATAGAACCGGGTCTTAATGCGGAAGAAATAGAACTTTCCGTATTCCCAAAGCTTTTTAGGCTTTTCTGTCGGCTGAAACCAGAACGGGTCGTATTTGATAGGGCAATTGTATGCGTCCCAGATATCACCTTCGTTTGCTTCAACATGAATTAACTTAGGCTTGCCAATAGGATAATCTGACCCAGATTCAGAGTGCATTACAGAGGGATACAGACTGTTCACGTCTGCTGTAACACCATTTCTATACTCCTTGCACTCTTTGCCTTTCACCAAATAACACCAGCCACCTTTGTACGATTTATGAATCCATTCACCAGCTGTGCTAGAACCATAAACTTCTGGGTCGAGTGGTATTTTGTACAGGTCTGGGAACAATGTGCTGTAATCGTCTCCAACTGTGTGACCCTTCTTGAACTCGTCCAAACAGCACGAACCAATTGTCAGTTTCTTGTGGCCCTCTGAGAACATAAATTCAAGTGCTTCTTTGATAACTAGAACATCATTTGCAATGTACTTTAGTTCTTCTTGAGATATAGGGCAACCAGCGTATCTGTGACCTTTATACTCCATATCTAGTTTCTGGTGTTTGGTTTTGAAACTTATACCTATTTGTTTCAGGCTGAATGGCAATAGTTTAAGACTGTCTTTAAGTTCAATGTAGTGCCCATTCACTTTGATAGTCATTGTGTACCATTGGCCCATATCTGATATAACGTATTTGAACGACCTGTCAGGCATTTCCCAGTTCTTTTTGAACTTGCCGCCTTTCTGGTCTGGTGCTGGGTCAAAGGCTTGCTTGAATTTTAAGTCACAGAGTAGATACGACAGCCAGAAGTTTCCATCAAATTTTAGGTTGTGGAAGTATACAACAATGTTCTCATTCAATGATACGTAATACTCATACAGCTCACCAATGGAATGGAAAACCATAACGTCCTCAGTCCACAGTTCAACACTAGCGGCACTCCACACCTCAGTCGCTGTCTGTTGTATCGTATTCTCTTCAACTGTTGTCTCAAAGTCAGCACTGAAAGTTCGCCACTTTTCGGAACGTGACATTAGATATCATTCTCCATAATCGTTATAGTCGTATTGACCCTCGTACACATCTTGCATATCACTCATTCTGTGTCTGATGTTACCGGGCTGTCTATCTGACGGTAACAAAATCAATAGTACATCTTGAATTGCGCTACCAGCCGCTTCTTTATAACCAATAGATGCTATAATAGATGCTTCTTGCAACTTAGCATAGTTATCAGCTATTCTCTTAGCCGCTTCATGTACACCCTCTTTTTCTATAAGGTTTTTCAGGGCAGAACGCATTTCCAAAATGTTGTCCATGTTCTGCTTCACCATTTCAACCTTGCCATAGTTCCTGTCACCTCTATAACTAGGTGAATCCCAGTCAGGGTGCGCAATATGCCACCAGCTATCCACAATAGTGTTATCTGGTGATGATAACACATCATGTAAGAAACTCTCGAATTGCTGATAAGCATTCAAATCAACAAAAGTCTGTTCAACTGTGGTTGCAACGTTGTCAACCATCATATCAACTTCTTTTGCTGGCTCTCTATAAATAGGGCTTGTTGCGTATCTCGCATAACGTTCAACCGCCTTCTCACCAGAAATAGGCTCACCACTAGCGTTGACCGCATAAACATAATCTTGTAATTTTTTAGGGTCACTAGCAATCTGTCGCATTTTTTGTACATCACGCAACCGATAACTGTCTAAGCTAATAAGTCGTTGCAACTGAGGTACAACCTCAGCGTTACCACCATCCGCACGCACTTCCTGAATATACTGATTCACCTTGAGCAACAACTGCTGTTTAGCATTTGCCAGCTCTCTAGCGTGCATAGCGGCTACTTGTTGGCGATGATTCATAATTTATTCATCTCCTTTATAAAAGAATCCCGGCCAGTGAATTGGCCACCAGCCGAGAACTGTAAGCGATTTTATTTAAGAAGAACTTCGCCTTTCTTCTTAATTAGTTGTTTACCTGTGTAGTTAACCAACAACCACGCAGTCGATGTAGTCACGACCGTTCCTGGAAGTGCCGGTAGTGACCTGAATCTTGTGGAACTCTTCGCCGAACTGACCGAAGGTTGCCACGGCGCTGTCAAAGGAGCGGCAGAACGTTGCAGAGTTGGTGCAGTAGGCAGTACCGTCAACGGTAGACAGAGCCAGCAGGGACATTTCCTTGCCATCCTTGTCAGGCTCAGTGTACAGCACCCACTTGTCCAGCTCAATGGTCTGGCCCTTGATATCGGTAATCTTTTTGCGCTCAGGGGACTGCACGAGCTTGTACAGGTCGAAAGCGGATACAACGTTAGCGGACTTGGCAATGATATTCATAGTGATACTCCTTACTTGTTATGTGTTTGTTGGGTGGATAAACTTACTGTGCGTTCTCGTCAGACTTCTTCTGACGCTTGCCGAACTGGGTCGCTTCCTCAGGGGTGATATCGGTTTCCTCAATAACATCGGCGTTGTCGAACCACTGAGCTGCAGTCATGCCATAGGTCTTGACCTTGCAAGACAGACTGGTAACTGCAACAGGGTTGAACTCGTCATTTTCCCAGACCTTCTGAACAGCCTTGAGTGCGGCAGAGTTGTCAGCAAATGCGCCCTCGAGAGTGGAAGTCATATCGACCACTTCAAAGGTGTTCAGGTTGACGGCCTTTACGGTGGCAGTGGTAACGATGGAACGGCGGGTGATAGAATACTTTCGCATGATGAATACTCCTTTGTTTTGTGTTGTGTTGAAGCGTCTAAATTAGGGGATGGAAGTTGTCTCCCACACTTATTGTACCATATATGGGTACAGATTAACATGGACTTTTGTTGCGTTCGGGATATAGATTTTATACGTCCGAGTTATGGGACTTTTCGGTAAGATTGTCAAAAATTTAACAATCGGGTAGCCCCAACTAAGGCGGGACATAACTACGGTCTTCGTCCTTCGTGCAACCTACGGTTATAAACAGTTTCAACATAGTTTTCAACACTCCTTTCTCGTGGTAATTTCCACGTTAGTACCCTGTACTATAGTACAGGATACCGGCCTAGAAATTACAGGTCAAAAAGTAATTCGGCTTTTCGATAGGTAAAGTGTTCCAACGGATAATTAGAACCTGACTTGACCAGCCAGATGGGCAAACCCTCTTCCAAAAGGTAGTTCATAGCGTCTGTGGGCGATTTAAACCGGTTTTCAATATCAGGGTAGAACGCCACGTCAGGGTCAACAAATACCCTAGTGTCCATAGTGTAATATGTGTTCTTGAGCTGTTCAGCAGAATACTGGGTCAACAGGTACTTGTATACCCGGTGCGCCAGCTGAGAACCATTAAGGCGTGCACTCATTTTACAGAATCCCCCTTTGCATCAATATAGCCATCCATGTAGTGCAAAGCCTCATCCAAATCTTTCATAGGATTTGAAGGTGCGGCAGTATCAACTGCTGACCGTGCACCCGACAAAGCATTGTACAGCGTGCGCAACTCAGATTCTTTGTAGTTCTTGAGATACAACCTAATCATATCACAGCCATCCTTTCAGAGTTGCATACAGGTACAGACCAAAGCATACACCAACAGCCGCTAAAATAGGTGCGATACACTGGAAATGATACATAGACATTTTTCATGCCCTCACTTTCTCGTGGTAGTTCCCACGTTAGTACCCTGTACAGCGGTACAGGATACCGGCCTAGGAATTACAGGCGCTTTACTCTAATAAAGAACACATTGTGCCTAGTACTTGCCATACGGTTTGCGGCGGCCCATGCACGATTGATGGACGTGTATTGGCGTTCACAACTGAAAACACAGTAGTCATTTTCGGCAGACGGTACACAAGTCATAAATTCTTCTGTAAAGAACTCGATACGATACCAATTTTTCATAGTACACCTCTTATAATCACACATGTGTTTCGACTTAGTAGTGGAAGTGTTTTCCATAATCCAAGTATTCAGCGTGCAAGTTTCTAATGCAAACCTTACCGCCCTCAAATAGCATCGTGCCACCTTTACCCAATTTTTTCAAGGCATGATACTCATTTGTGCCAAACAATTCAGTAGTAAATCGATTGACGTGACTAGCAGTCGTGCGACTGCAATTGACGGGATGCATCACTTCAACAACGGCATCAGAGCCTTTATACTTGACGGACAAGATATATGTAGTATACGAGACAAGCCGCACCTCTTTAATAAAGATACCGTCAGTGTAAAACTCAACGTGGCACTGAGCATACGGCATAGAACGCAAACGATAAGATTTGATTTCCATAAATTACACCTCTTCAATGATAATTGTGTTCGTGGATATCCCCACGTTAGAACTCTCAACAAGGTTGAGAGCTCCGGCCTGTGGATATCATTAAATATCAAGGAAATATCTTACCATCCAGATACCACGCTCAACGTCAAAGCCTTTGTCAATGATACGCCATCTCTTGAAATTGTTCAAGTCATAGGATGCACAAATTGTTCCATCCCGCCAGACGTACATATCCCCGCCACTGAATGACACATAATCACCATTGACTTGAGAAATCAAATTCCACCCATCGTGAAAAATAGTAACCCAAACTTCTGAATTGTACTTTTTCATAATAAAGCGCCTCACTTAACAATGACAATAGAATCAATAGTCATACTTCCAGCCGGAACATGAAATTCAACGACAGTATAATGGCCATAAAAAGCCCGCAAAGTCTTAACCTCACTTGTAAACGTATAAAAATCATTCGTGACAGACAAACGATGTGCAAAGGTAAAACCAGGATTGTCTAAAAATTCTTTCAGCATCATAATATTACACCTCTTCAATGATAATATCGTGGATTTTACCACGTTACACGGCGCATTCACAACCAATTTACCGGCTTGCTATTGTGCCGTGTTGCCTAGTAAAATCAATAAAATTTGACAAAAGCCCTTTCTTCACATAGTACTGTCTTGTGTTGCCCTTTGCTCTTGGCCCGCTAGGTTATCCCTTGACCCAAATACGGCCCGGTCAAGTAGGCCATCTTGAGAGGGTCTCTCTTGTCCCCCCCTCTCATTGACTATAGTATACTCTTAAAATGTGTTAATTCTATGGACAAATTGTTAATAATTGTACGCATGAATAAAATAATAATTGTTCGTATTTATGGCACAGCACAGGCATGTATACAAGTTCAGTGTTGTTTGTTAAGAATGTTACAACACTGTTTAGTTGTACAACGCACTGTAGTGGCCCATGGGGGAGTACAAAACTTTTTTCTCTTTATCCGTAACCCAC
>ERZ780053.294-NODE-294-length-20671-cov-2.62364_pt1 | contig 20671 bp, 20 predicted proteins | sample MGYA00511088_ERZ780053 | MGnify/ENA primary metagenome ERZ780053 (study PRJEB29588, sample SAMEA2150866) | human gut metagenome | biome: human gut; feature: human-associated habitat; material: faeces | place: Denmark | collected 2008/2010 ...
CTCGCCGGCCGTGCGTGAAGCCGGAGGTTTGGCGATTATCGGAACCGAGCGTCATGAATCCAGACGTATCGACAATCAGCTGCGCGGACGTGCCGGCCGCCAGGGAGACCCCGGTTCCAGTCAATTTTTCTTGTCACTTGAGGATGACTTGCTCCGCATCTTTGGTGGAGATAACATCAAGAAGTTCATGGAAAAAATGGGACTGGAAGAGGATGAGGAAATCAGAAGCAGTATGGTTTCAAGCGCTATTCAGAAAGCCCAGAAGCGGGTAGAGGAAAGGAACTTTGATATCCGAAAATATGTGCTTGAATATGATGATGTTATGAATCAGCAGCGTAAAGTTGTTTATGAACAACGTCGCAAAATCCTTGAAGGCCAGAATATGAAAGACCAAATTTTAAATATGGTAGACATGCTTATCAACCATGGACTGGAAACATATGCAAATCCAAAGCTTTATCCGGAAGAATGGGATTTTGATGCACTGATAAAATATTATGAAAAGTATTTTCTTGCCCCCGGTGAAGTTAAACTTGATGAAATTGAGAATATGAGCCGCGAAGAAATTGGGCGGAAACTCATGGATATCGCGCATGAAACCTATGAAGCAAGGGAAAAATCCATTGGATCTTCCATGATGCGTGAATTGGAAAAGGCTGTCATGCTTAAGGTTGTTGATTCCAAGTGGATGGAACACTTGGATGATATGGATATGTTGAAAGAAGGAATTGGACTTCGTTCATATGGGCAGCGAAATCCGATTGTTGAATATAAGGTAGAAGCATTTAATATTTTTAGTGAAATGCAGCAGTCTATGATTGAAACAATCATTTTATATCTCTATCATATTCAAATCCAATTTACACCGAGTCCGGAAAATGATGCTCCTTCTAAAAAAGAAAGAATTGATTCTTCTGTGAATAATTCTGAAGTGAGCGAAAATGATAAATGATAATTTTTAATAGATAAAACCGAAAGCGAGATGATTAACAGATGTTGGAAGATTTGAAAAAAACACTGACAGAACTGCTTGAACATGAAAAAGAAATAAGGGATTCACTTTGACTTACCTCAATTAGAGGAGAAAATCAGAAGTTATGATGTAGAAATGAGTGATCCGTCTTTTTGGGAAAACGGAGACCATGCGAAGGAAATATCTCAAAAAGCTACTGAAGCAAAAGCTGCTTATGACACGTATACCCGCCTTTTTGCACGTGCAGAGAGCATAAAAGAATTACTCGATATGGCCATTGAAGAAAATGACCAGGACATGGAAGGTGAACTGGAAGAAGAGATCCATGAGCTAAAAGATATATTAGACAAGAAGGAAATAGAACTGCTCCTAAACGATGAGTACGATGCCAATGATGCAATTATTACTTTTCATGCCGGGGCAGGCGGCACGGAAGCACAGGACTGGACTGAAATGCTGATCCGCATGTACATTAAATGGGCAGAGTCGGAGGGGTTTGTGCTGGAAGAATTGAACATGCTTCCCGGAGATGAAGCGGGTGTCAAAAGTGCAGAGTATATGGTTCGCGGGAAATTTGCCTATGGTTTATTGAAATCCGAGAAAGGCGTTCACCGCTTAGTTCGTATTTCTCCTTTTGACGCGGCAAAGCGGAGGCATACCTCTTTTTCTGCGGTTGATGTAATGCCTGAAATTGGTGACGATATAGAAATTGATTTGAATATGGCTGATGTACGTGTTGATTACTATCGTGCAAGCGGTGCAGGCGGTCAGCATATCAACAAAACAAGTTAGGCAGTGCGAATGACACATATTCCCACGGGAATTGTTGCAGCCTGTCAAAATGAACGTTCCCAGTTTCAAAATAAAGAACAGTGCCTGCGTTTGCTGAAAGCAAAATTGTTTGAACTGGAAATGCAGAAACGCGAACAGGTAAAAAAGGGAATTGAAGGTGAACAGCAGGCCATTGAATGGGGAAGTCAAATACGTTCTTATGTATTCCAGCCGTATACATTGGTGAAGGATAATCGTACCGGTATCGAAACGGGAAACATTCAATCAGTTATGGATGGAGGATTAAACCCATTCATTGAGGGATTCTTGAAGCATAAGAAGTTTAATAATGCGTAGTCCTTATCCCCGATTAATTTGAAGGATTGATTATGATAAAAACTTATCCGCATAATATATTTAAGATATTGGCCGCAATAATACTTCTCGGGGTAATAGCGGCGGGATACATTTCATGGCAGCGATACAATGTAGAAGCTCATGCGACTACTGTTGAAATGGTTTATGATTATAACAACATTTTAGAAAGCGCGTCTGTCGAAAGTACATCTGCAGACGAGCTCTTTTCCCTGTATAAAAGAAGTGGCATTACATCATTGGCTGTATATGATGAAACGCCGAAAAAACTTGCGGATCATGGATATATTGCAGTATATCATGGCTCAGAGCTTATATTGCATATGTCTAATCCGCTTATTCGTGGAAATCGTATTTATATTGCATCTACGAATACTTCTGAGGGTATAGAATATTTTGACGAACTCAAAGGGCAATTGAAACGTCTTTTAAAAAAAGATGATTTTCATATTATTCATTTAAACAACGAAGAATTGCTTGAAATAAATGCCAACTATGAACGCTTTTTAAATATGCCGCTTGGTATATTTAAGACTACTGTAAAAAAGGTGGAACAAACCGAATTATACATAGTTCTTCGGCCGATGAATGTTCCACATGCAACTCGTGAGGACATAGATCAATTTTTTAGTGTGGTTGATTCATCGGGAAAGATTAGTGCCATACTTTTCCAAGGAAAAGAAGCACTTGGTTACCCGGCACAATTGGAATATTTGTTGGGCGGACTCAAAGAGCGCCATTTACCTGTCGTTTTAATTGAAGCACAAAACCAACTCGGGTTTGAACGGCAGGACGGAACTTTAACATTGTCCAATAAAGACGGCTATAATACTGTTCGTTTATATGCGATGTCTAAAGATGAATTGATTAAACTGGATCCTAAAGAAGCCGCATCACGTTTCTATGTCAGTACCATAGAACGTAATGTCCGGATGAATTTATTCCCTTCATATAAGTTTGCTGCCAATGGAGAAACTTTATCAGAGACAAATGCGCGATATATACACGATGTGACAAACCGGTTGGAAAAACATGGGTTCAATATCGGAAAAGCTTCCGTGATGGAGCCTTATTTCCCATCACGGATACTCCGAGCTGCATCTATAGCTGGAGCAGCCTCTCTTTGCGTGGTAGCAATTCTTTTAATTGTACCTTTTTTAGTTAAGTATGCATGGCCTATAGAAGTCATAGTATTCCTATTCACGCAGACCTTATATTGGACTGGTTATGAGGCCATTCTTCGGCAAGCTCTTGCATTGGGATGTGCGGTTGGTACACCTGTTATCGTGATGTCTTTATTTATGGATTATTGCGTGCAGAAAAAACAAAGTGCTTTTAAAAATATCGGATGGGGACATTTATTTATTGAAGCTGTATTGCTGCTTTGGGGATGCGGAATATTATCCTTAATCGGAGCAATTTATATCAGCGGGATCTTAAGTGATATCCGATTCTTTTTGGAGATGAATATCTTTAGGGGCGTTAAGTTAACTTTTATACTGCCTCTTATTTGTGTTTCTCTTATTTATATTCAAAGATTCCCGTTTTTTGGCAAAGTAGTTGTAACTGATAAAGATTTCATCGGTTTTGTAAAGAAATTTTGCCAAATTGACATTAAATTAGGCGTATTGGCACTTATCAGCCTATTGGGGATTATCGGATTTATATTTATCGGGCGCAGCGGAAATAATGGGGCACCTGTACCTTCGTTTGAAATTTCATTAAGACGTTTTCTTGAAGATATTATGTATGCCCGCCCACGGGAAAAGGAATTCCTGTTCGGGCATCCAGCCATTTTAGCATCATTGGCTGCACTTTATCATCGGTGGCCACAAATTTTACATTATTTTTTAGTTATTGCGATAACGATCGGACAGGGATCCATGGTTGAAACATTTGCTCATATGAGAAGTCCTTTTATCTTAAGTCTAATTAGAGGTATTGATGGATTAGTCGCAGGAACAGCAGTAATGATTATCGTGTTAGCCGGACTCATTATTCTGACACATATAACCGAGTTTTTCGGAGAACGTTATGGAAAAGAATAATATCGTAATTTCCGGATACTATGGATTTAGCAATGCCGGAGATGAGGCTATGTTGTTTGCTGTTCTTCGTGCATTGCATTATGATCCAAAACGTATGCGAATCACTGTTATATCCGGTGATCCCAGACGTACAGAGAATACATTTCGCGTTCATGCGGTATCCCGCTTTGACGGATATTCGATTTTGAAAAGTGTTTATCAATCCGATTTGTTAATCAGCGGCGGCGGAAGCCTGCTTCAGGATGTGACAAGCTGGAAAAGCATGATGTATTACCTGAGTATTATAGGGATGGGAATATTTTTCCGAAAGAAAGTATTTCTTTACTCCCAAGGAATAGGACCGGTCAGATATCATTGGGGACGATGGATTTTGCGTACAGTAATGAACCATGTTGATGCTATAACCGTCCGTGATAGTGAGTCAAAATTTTTTTTGGAACAACTTGGTGTAAAAAACAGGATTTATTACACTGCGGATGCAGTCTTATCCCTATCTCCGGTACCGCATGATATAGGAAGAGAGATTTTAAGAAAGAATCATATTCCCACGAATAAAAAATTGATAGGCATTTCCATTCGGCGGTGGATGAATACTGAAGTATGGACGGAGCAACTAAAAAACTACATTATCAAAATAAACGGGAAAGAAGAATATAATTTTGTCTTCATTCCCATGCAGTTTCCGGAAGACTACAAAACAGCAAAAGAATTCTGTGATAAAATCCCACACACGTTCATCCTTTCCCATTCATATGGAACGGAGGAGTTAATGTCCCTTATCGGGAATTTGGATCTTCTTATTGGAATAAGGCTTCATGCCTTGATTTTTGCGGCTTTAATGCATGTTCCTTTTATTGGTATTTCCTATGATCCTAAAATAGATAGTTTCCTGCAGGCAGTCAATGAAAAAGCAATATTTGGATTAGATGATTTTGATGAAGACAAGTTGTGCGTAAAATCTTCCCAATTATTAGCTTTGCCCAAAGCGGCCTATAATTGGGAAGCTGTAGATATACTCAGAAATAAAGCATGCGAAACAATAAAAATCTTAGAAGAAGTTGCTCAACCAAGGGGGTAAATGATGAATCAACTAACCATGGAAGAAATAAAGTTTCTTAATGAAAAAGCAAAAAATATCAGAATCGACATTTTAAAGTCCATTACAAAGGCAAATTCTGGGCATACCGGCGGCTCTCTTTCTATTGCGGATCTACTGACATTACTTTTTTTTCATGAGATGAATATCAATCCGGCAAATCCCAAGATGGAAAATCGAGACCGTCTGGTCATATCCAAAGGACATGGTGCTCCTGCATTGTATGCTGTTTTAGCCGAGAAAGGATATTTTTCTAAAGAAGAACTGGATTTTTTGCGGCAGATTAATCATATGCTGCAGGGACACCCCGATATGAAACATACCCCTGGTGTGGATATGACAACCGGATCACTGGGACAGGGATTTAGCGCTGCTTGCGGAATGGCACTGGCTGCCAAAATGGATCATGCGGATTGGCGTGTTTATACTATATTGGGAGATGGTGAGCTTGAAGAGGGGCAAATTTGGGAGGCGGCGATGTATGCGGCTCATTACAAATTAGATCATCTGACCGCTTTTATCGATAATAATGGATTACAGATTGATGGAGCTATCACGGATGTAATGTCATCACTTCCCATTGATAAGAAATTCAGTGCTTTTGGATGGCATGTTATTACTGTGAACGGGCATAATATGGCTGAGCTCCATAACGCAATTGAAGAAGCAAGAAATATTAAAGGAAAACCCACAATGATTATTATGAAAACAGTTAAAGGAAAGGGGATTCCCGAAATAGAAGGGAAAGCATCCTGGCATGGAAAAGCACCTTCAAGTGAAGAATGTGAGCGTTTTGTGAAAATGCTGGAGGCGGAATAATGGGTAAAGCGACACGTGATGCATATGGTGAAACTTTAAAAAGATTAGGAAGCACTCATCCTGATATCGTAGTTTTAGATGCGGATTTATCAGAGTCTACAAAAACATCCATATTTGCAAAAAAATTTCCTGATAGATTTTTTGATACAGGTATTGCCGAAGAAAATATGATTGGTATCGCTGCAGGCCTGGCAACGACAGGAAAGGTTCCGTTTGCTTCCACCTTTGCCGTATTCGGTGCAGGCAGAGCCTACGAACAAATTAGAAATTCCATATGTTATCCGAATTTAAATGTAAAAATAGCTGTAACCCATGCCGGATTAACGGTGGGTGAAGATGGCGCTACACATCAGATGTTAGAAGATATAGCGCTGATGCGTGCATTGCCCAATATGACAGTTATAGTTCCGGCCGATGCCGCAGAAACAGAAGCGGCTGTAAGATGGGCAGCGGACTATAATGGGCCGGTATATATCCGTATGGGAAGAGCCAAATGTGATGATATCATGGATCCAAAGGTAATTTTTTCTCCCGGAAAGAGTGTTGTACTGAAAGACGGACATGATGTGGCTATCGTTGCTTGTGGGATTATGGTGTCTAAGGCACTTCGTGCTGCTGAAAGTTTAGAAGGAAAAGGGGTATCAGCCCGTGTAATTAATTTAAGCTCTATTAAGCCGATTGATGTCAAAACAATCATAAAAGCCGCGAAAGATACCGGTGCAATCCTTACTTGTGAAGAGCATACAATTATGGGGGGATTAGGAAGCGCAGTGGCGGAAGTGGTTTGCAAAAATAATCCGGTTCCAATGGGAATGGTTGGTACCGAAGATACTTTCGGTGAATCAGGAAAAGCAGAAGACCTTCTTGAAAAATATGGACTTACTGTTAAACATATTGAAGAAGAAGCTATTCGTCTCTTAGAGAGGAAATAAGAATGATTACTTTTGAAAATGTATCCTTGCAATATGATGCCAGACATACGGCGCTTCGCGATATAAATATACAAATCGGTAAAGGTGAATTTGTTTTTGTTGTTGGGCCAAGCGGTGCAGGGAAATCTACTTTTGTTCGAATTATTACTCACGAACTTGTTCCGGAACAAGGTACAGTGTTTGTTAATGGATTAAAAATCAATGACTTAAAACAAAGTAAAGTCCCTTATTATCGTCGTACTTTGGGAATTGTTTTCCAGGATTTCCGACTCTTAACGGAAAAAACTGTTTTTGAAAATATTGCTTTTGTTTTGCGGGTTACCGGAGCCAAAAGTGCGGAGATCCGTGAAAAGGTAAATCGTGTACTTGATCTGGTCGGTCTTAAAGGCCGAGCAAATGAACTGCCCACCAAACTGTCCGGCGGAGAGCAGCAGCGAGTCGCCATTGCAAGAGCTCTTGTCAATCAACCCGTACTTTTAATTGCCGATGAACCTACAGGGAATCTTGACCCTGTAACTTCTGAGGATATTATGAAGCTTTTTAATGAGATTAACCATATGGGGACAACTATTATCATGGTTACGCACAATAAAGAGCTGGTTAATTCCATGCATAAACGCGTTGTCAGCATAGAAGAAGGACATATAATAAGTGACGTAAAAAAAGGAGGTTATGATCTCCATGTTTAGTTCTTTAAGATATTTTTGGAGTGAAGCTTTCAAGTCGTTGTTTCGCAATCAATTCATGGCGATTGCCTCTGTACTTACCGTAACTGTATCTATGTTCATACTGGGCGGTTTTCTTTGCGTAGTGTTAAATATCAACCACATGGCATCCTACCTTGAAAATCAGGTAGAAATGACTGTCTATTTAAAAGAAGGCCTCCGGACAGAACAGGTTATGGATGTCGGCGCCCATCTCAAAAAACTTCCCGGCATAAAAGAAATCAGTTTTACGAATAAAGATCAGGCCATGGCAGATTTTAAAGAGCGCATGGGAAATCAGTCCGCTTTGCTGGATTCTATCAACGGGAATCCGCTTCCCGCCTCTTACCAGGTATCCTTTTATTCTCCGGATGAATTAAAAGCGGCAGTAGATATCGCTAAAACTTATTCATCGGTTGATGCAGTCCAATATGGACAAGATATCATTGACCAACTTTACAAAATTGCACAAATTATCCGTATAAGCGGGATTATGCTTATTTTATTTCTTGCCGGGGCAGAGTTATTTATTATTTCCAATACGATCCGTTTAACAGTTTTCGCGCGGCGTCGTGAAATACAAATTATGAAATATGTGGGGGCAACAAATGGGTTTATTCGTTGGCCGTTCCTTTTTGAAGGAATGATTATCGGTTTTATCGGTTCAAGTATCGCTTCACTTATTTTGTGGCTCGGATATAATGTCATATTGGATGAAATTGCTGAAGCAGGTTTAGTCTTTATTCCTTTAATATCACTATGGCCATTTATGATGTATGTTGTACTTATTCTGATGGCCGCCGGAATTCTGATAGGCGGATCAGGAAGTGCGATTTCGTTGCGTAAATATATGAAGGTCTAAAACATGAAATATATTCGTTGTATGTCGGCAGCTTTAATTTCTGCAATACTTTTTGGAGCTGTCACGCCTGTTGCTGCTGATGAGTTGAATGACAAACTCCAGAATTTACAAGATCAAATAGATGAATCTCGTGCCAAGCAGCAAAGCTGGCAGGAGGTCATCAATGAAATAGCAGGGAAACTTCGTACTATACAAATAGAATTGGATGAAGCAAATCGAAAACTCAAAGCCATTCAGGCAGAACAGTCAGCCGTCAATTTACAGATAAAACAAACGGAAGAAGAGATTAAAAAAGCGGAAGCTTACCTGAAACAGCGCCAGGAAATTCTAAATAAGCGTGTACGGTCTATCTATATGTATGGACAATTAAGTTACCTTGAGGTAATTACCGGGGCAAAAAGTTTCAGTGATTTTGCGAACAGACTTGAACTTTTAAAACGGATCATTCATTCGGATTTTAACCTTATTATCGAAATACAGAAACAAAAAGCAGTAATCGAAGCGAAAAAAGCTGAACTTGAAGAACAGAAAGCCCGTTTGGATGCATTGGCGGCGGAAGCACAAAAGGCTCAAGATGAAGTTGTTGCAAAAAAAGCACAGCAGCAAAAAATCATGGATGAGGCAAGAAGTGAAAAAGAAGCTGCAGCACAAATGGAGGCAGATTTGATTGCTGAAAGTAATAATGTCCGTGAAATGATTCAAAACAGAATCAGGCAGCAGCAATCCGGTGGTATAGATACTCCTGTTGTACATGGAACGGGCGTCTTTATCTGGCCTTGTAATGGTCCGATTACCTCACCATTCGGATATAGGACGCATCCTATTTTCGGAACAACTATTTACCATGCCGGAATTGATATCGGTGTAGATTATGGAACACCAATCCATGCAGCAGATGGTGGTACGGTCATAGCGGCAGAATGGTATGGTGGATATGGTAATGCGGTTATTATTGATCATGGAAATGGATTGCAGAGCTTGTATGGGCATAATAGTTCATTAACCGTATCTGTCGGTGAAACAGTTTCACAAGGGCAGATTATCGCTTATGCCGGATCCACAGGCTATTCCACAGGGCCTCATTGCCATTTTGAGGTTCGTCAAAATGGTGAGGCAGTTGATCCCATGGGTTATTTATAATGCTCAAGTTTGTTTTGAGAAATATGAATAAGATTCTGTTTTGGCTTGGATCTGTCATACTCACCGCTATATTGCTTGTTTTGGGCAGCTTGTACATGTTTACAGACTCTCCTTCTTCATTGATGAAATTTCTATTTACATATCAGGCTGTTAAAGAAAATTATTTTCATGAAGTAACTGATGACGTGCTTTTTGAAGGAGCTTCAAACGGGATGGTTTCCGCTCTGGATGATCCTCATTCAATGATTCTTAGCGGGGATAAATATGAAAGTTTTATGCAATCTACCCGTGGCGAATATGGTGGAATCGGTGTAGTTATAGGTGCCGATCGGAAAAATGTTACCCGGATTATTTCTGTGTTTCCCGGTAGCAGTGCGGAAAAAAATGGTTTACAGTCCGGAGATATTATTAAGCGGGTAAATGATGAAGATGTTTCAGCACTAAGTTTATCGGAAGTTTCTGACCGGGTCCGCGGAGAAGCGGGAACGAGAGTATCCCTTCTGGTTGAGCGTGAAAATGAAGAAAAATTATTTTGGGTTGAACGCTCAAATGTTTCCATGCCAACAGTGCAAAGCCGTCTTATAGATAAAAACATAGGCTATATTCATATCTTTTCATTTGCAAAACATACAGATGAAGAATTTGAAAAGCAATTGGCAAGCGTAAAGGCGCAGGGAGCTGATCGGTTAATTATCGATCTTCGGATGAATCCGGGCGGATTGGTTGATACGGTGATATCCATCATGAATCAGATATTAACCAAGGGCAGAGTTCTCAGCTACCACACCAGAAATGGCGATGACAGAACCTTTGATATCACAGGTATAGAAACTCCGCTACCGATGGTAATTTTGATTGATAGAAACAGTGCCAGTGCCTCTGAAATCTTGGCTGGCGCAGTGCAAGATAAAAAAGAAGGAATTATCATTGGTGAAACGAGTTATGGCAAAGGAACCGTACAATCCGTTATCCAAAATGGGAATAAGTCAGCGTTGAAAATTTCTATTGCAGAATATCGCACAGCTGCCGGGCGGATTATTGATAAAACAGGCATCACCCCTGATATTGCCATAAAGCAGACCGGACATGTTTTTAAGCAAGAAGATGACAACGTTCTTAAAAAAGCAATAGAAGTTTTATCTCAATAAGCTGGAAGCTGCGAGCGAAATCATAGTAATAAATTTCGTTTACAGCTTTTATCTTCATGGGAATCCTGAAAATATGACAAATAAAGTATTTTTCGGGTATAATAAAAATAATCAGTTATATAACAATGAGGTACTTATGTTTATAGACAAGGCAAAAATTATTGTAATTTCCGGTGCCGGCGGAGATGGTATGGTTTCTTTCCGAAGGGAGAAATATGTTCCCCGCGGGGGACCAAGCGGTGGCGACGGCGGTAAAGGCGGATCCGTTTTTATAAGAGCAACTCCTGAATTGAATACGCTTATGAATTTCCGGCGTAAACGAAAATTCGCCGCTGCAAAAGGTGAGAATGGCGGTGCCAAAGAAATGTTCGGCAAAAGCGGAGATGATATTTTTATTGACGTACCGCTGGGAACAATGGTATATGACCAAAGCACAAATGAACTTTTGGCAGATATAACACATGACAAACAAGAAGTTCTCATCGCTAAGGGAGGGAATGGCGGACGTGGAAATTCCCATTTTGCAACCAGTGCTGTACGAGCTCCTGCTTATGCAGAAAAAGGAGAACCTGGTGAAGAGAAAGAGATCCGCCTGGAATTAAAAGTACTTGCGGATGTAGGATTACTTGGATTTCCCAGTGTAGGCAAGTCAAGCTTGATCAGAAAGGTCTCCGGCGCCCGGCCAGAAGTAGCGGCTTACCACTTCACGACTTTGACACCCAGTCTCGGTGTCGTCAATCTTGATGAAATCAGATCTTTTGTAATGGCGGATATTCCGGGATTAATAGAAGGCGCCAGTGAAGGCACTGGTCTTGGGTATGAGTTTCTTCGCCATGTAGAACGAAGCAAGGTTCTGATTCATGTCCTTGATGCTGCCGGAAGCGAAGGACGGGACCCGTATAAAGATTTCCATATCATCAATACTGAGTTAGAAATATATAGTCCTGCTCTTGCAGCAAAAAAACAAATCGTGGCTGCTAATAAAATTGATTTGATTGCAGAAAGCAATATATTGCAGGAACTCCGCCGGAAAATAGAAGCAGAAGGCTATCAATTTTTTCCTATCTGTACATTAACCGGAGAAGGAATTAACCCTCTTTTGGAGGCTGCTTGGAAAATATTACAGGAAACACCTGCTGTGGAATTTGCACCAACGGAAACGACAATTATATATGAATCACCGAAAAATGAGTTTATTATTGAACAAGATCAGGGAGTATTTTCAATAAAGGGGAAACGTGTCGAAAAATTGATTGCCATGACCGATTTTGATAATCCGGTATCTTTGCGGCGTTTTGAAAGAGCCTGGAAATTTATGGGACTTGATAAACTTTTGAAAAAAGAGGGTATTCAAGAAGGTGATACCGTGAATCTCTATGGTGTAGAATTTTCTTTTTCGGACAAGAAAGGATGCTCTGATATACCGGGTGAAAGTGAGGGCAAATCATGCTGACTGGCAAGCAAAAACAATATTTAAAAGGTACTGCAGTAGATTTTTCGGCTGTAGTTCAAATTGGTAAAGAGGGAATTACGGATAATGTAATCAACAGTGTAACCGAAGCACTGGCTGCCAGAGAATTAATTAAAGTTAAAATTAATCAGAATTCTGCCGAAAATATCCGTAAGGCAGCAAAACTCCTTTCGGAAGAATCGGGATGTGAAATCGTACAGATTATAGGAAGAAACTGTATTCTTTTCAAGCAGAAGGACAAAAAATCTCATTATGATCTCCCCTGAGAATATCGTAAAAGCTAAAAAGAAAAAACGAATAGTTATTAAGGTGGGAACAAGTTCCCTGACACAGCCCAATGGTAAAGTAAATATTTATTTTATTGATCATTTGGCACGACAGATTTCTGATTTAAGTAATAGAGATATGGATGTTATTCTTGTATCTTCCGGTGCGATCGGTATCGGCATGCCGGTATTGGGGTTTGAACATAAACCGGATTATCTTCCTTATAGGCAGGCATGTGCTGCAGTTGGACAGAATATTTTAATGGGTCTTTACGGCAAATGTTTTCACGATTACGGTAAAACCGTGGCACAACTTCTGATGACAAAAGGAGATGCACTAAATACCAAGCGGTATATGCATATGAAAGGAGCGCTTTCCGCATTGCTGGAATTAGGTGTAATTCCTATCATTAATGAAAATGATGCGGTTACAGTAGATGAAATAAAAATAGGAGATAATGATACCCTTTCCGCTATTGTCGCCAGTGTTGCAGAAGCGGATCTGCTCATTCTTCTTTCTGATATCAAAGGACTATATGATAAAGATCCCCATGAGTTTGCAGATGCGCACTTAATACATGATGTACCCCATTTTACCAGGGAGCTTTTCAATGTTGCCGGTGGCGCCGGTTCTGCCCGCGGTACCGGTGGAATGTATACTAAACTGCTTGCAGCAGAAATATGTGTACATTCCGGTATAGATATGGTTATTGCCAAAAGTGATGCAAAGGAAATTTTACAGCGTATCATATCTGGGGAATCCATAGGTACTTTTTTTCATGCAGAAAATGTCCATCCACAAATGAAGCGAAGAGAAATCATTATCGGCTCAAATGTGAGAGGAAAAATATTTATTGATAAAGGCTGTAGTGAAGCTATATTAAACAAAGGTTCCAGTTTGCTTGCTATCGGTATTACAAAAATAGAGGGAATCTTCTCCGAGGGGGATGCAGTTTCCTTATTTTATGAAAACCATGAGATTGCACGAGGAATTTCACATTATGGAAGTGTTGAGCTGGCTCAAATCAAAGGCCTTCATACGAAAGAAATGAGAAATGCACTAGGCACTCCGCCACCATATGATACCGTTATTCATAGAGATAATCTATTGGTAATGCGTTAAAATGAATTTGACTTATAAGTTAAAGCGCTTGATATATTATTATATGTATACGCCAAAAGGAAAATTTGAACTCAGTCATATACGAAGTCTATTTCTTTTCATTTTGATATGTGTAATTATTCTGGAAGTGATGTTGTATTTATGGCTAAACGCATAGGTGTATTTGGCGGTTCTTTTAACCCGTTACATATAGGACATCTCATTGTTGCAGAAGCAGCCTGGCAGGAATTTAACTTAGAACAGGTTGTATTTGTGCCAACCGGTGACACTCCTCACAAAAATATGCACCATATCAGTAAAATAGATCGCTTTGAAATGGTAAAGATGGCAATAAAAGAAAATCCTCACTTTTCTATTTCGTCTATAGAAATAGAACGAAAAGGTCTTTCTTATACGGTGGATACTATTAAGCAGCTACACGCTGAATGGGGAAGTGAATATGATATATATTTCATCGCCGGAACGGATGCCGTCGCTGATATGCCAACGTGGAAGTATAATGAGGAATTACTTGATTCCTGTCACTTTATTTGTGCAAGCCGCCCAAGTTCTGAAGAAAGGATAAAACAAGCTGTTGCTTATTTTGGGAAAAAAGGCTGCGAAAAAATTCATTTTCTGCGTACACCTGAATTGGAAATATCATCTACTATTTTACGGAAGTGGATTGCTTCAAATCGTTCTGTAAAATATATGATTCCCGATTCGGTTATCCAGTATATTAATATTCATAATCTTTATAAGGATGAAGAATGAAACTAACAGATATAAAGAAGGACTTAAAAAATAGATTGTCTGAACGGCGGTATGTTCATTCGGCAGGAGTTGCCGCTTCTGCCTATATACTGGCTGAGAAATACGGATATAATCCCAAAAAAGCGGAATTGGCCGGTTGGCTCCATGACTGTGCAAAAGAAATGAAACTTGAAGAAATGCAGGATATCATTGATGAACAAAATCTGCAAGTCGATGAATATATGCGTTCGAGTCGTGCCCTTTTGCATGGACCGGCTGGAAGTATCATGGCAAAAACTGTTTATGGAATAAAAGACAGAGATATCCAAAATTCCATCTTTTTCCATACGACAGGACGTCCTCAAATGGAACTATTGGATAAAATAATTTTTTTGGCAGATTATATAGAACCGAGTCGTGATTTTCCCGGCATAAATATTATCAGAAGAAATGCTCAAAAAAATTTGGATACAGCCGTCTTGTCCGCTTATGACGCAACAATCCGTCATTTATTGGACCAAAAAGAGTATATCTATGAATTAACCTTTTTGGGCCGCAATGATTTAATTAAACACATGGGAAATAAATGAAGAAACAGAGGAACATAAAAAGAAAAAGTAAAATTCGCTATGGAAAACTCTTCCTGTTTATAAGTGCGCTGGTTACCGTTTTATTTTTGTTATCTATGGCAATTTTTCGCGGAATTCATTATATTTTGAACGATTTTCATGGGGAAGATAATCCCAAACCAGTATATTACCTTCTTGTAGGAACAGATGCTCAATCTACAGCCCAAGCAGATTTTGTCATGATTGCATCTATCGATAGCAATTCTAAAAAGGTAACGCTAATCTCAATTCCGGGAAACACCAAGATTGGGAAAGATGAAAAAAACAATATGACATTGAAATCATCTTTTTCTGAAGGAAATGGGGAAGAAATACAAAGTGCGGTAGAAAACTTATTGCACATTAGAATTAGTCAATATGCAGTATTTGATTACCATGCCTTCAAAAATTTAATTGATAAAACCGGTAATATTGAACTGTATGTAGAAAGGCCCATGTCACACGATGACAAAAACGGCGTTTCAGATATTTGGCTGCACAGAGGATATCAGTCACTTGATGCGGAAAAAGCTTTATCCTATATGCGTTATATAGATGCTTTTGATGGCGAGATCGGTCGCATCCAACGGGAAGAGCGCTTTATTAAGGCAATGATTAGCCAAATGCAGAAAAACTTTCCCTTTGTAAACTGGCTATATGCAAAGTATTATTGGAAGGCGGCAGAAACAAATATAACCTCATCGGATGCAGCGTCTATTGCCTATGAATTAACTAAAATTCCTATAGAAGACATACGTTTCATCATATTGCCGGGGGAAATGCGCAGAATAGATAAACAAAATATATGGATAGCAAACCCGGTGGAAATACAAAAAATTATTGGTGTAACTCTTGGACAGAGTAATGAGTAAGGAGAATATAAATTATGGAGAAAACGTTAGAATTAATTTGTGAAGCACTATCAAATAAAAAAGGGGTATTGATTAAAGTATTGGACGTAAAAGATTTGACATCTATTGCAGACTATTTCATTATTTCATCTGTAATGAATAAAAAGCAGGCCCAGGCATCAGCGGATGAAGTGGAAGAAAAACTGGAAGAAGCCGGAATTGAAGCCATTCGCAAAGAGGGTTATCGGGAAGGGAACTGGATTCTCATAGATTTTGGAGATGTTATTGTTCATATATTTACCGATGAAGAGCGTCAGCATTATGACTTTGATTCACTTTGGAAGGATGCGCCTTCAGAGGATTATTCGCAAAATAAAAATGATAAATAAAATGATAAGCCCTGAAATAAACGTTCTTGCTCTGAAAGAAAATTCCATTGTAGAGCTTCCTGTATCCCGCATCGTGTCTTTTGGCGCATTTTTATCAGCACAAACAGGAAATAATGCCGATGATATCCTATTACATAATGGACAACAAACGTCTGAGATTAAAGAAGGTGATATCGTCAAAGTTTTTCTATATCACGATCCTAAACATCGCCTTACTGCAAGCATGAGACTTCCCAAACTTGAAATAGGGGAGGTCGGGTATACAGAAGTCATTCTGATTACTCGTTTTGGTGCTTTTGTTGATGTGGGAACCGAACGCGGGATATTTCTTCCTTATTCAGAAATGATTGAACCAGTTCAAAAAGGGCAGAAAATTTGGATAAAACTGTATGAAGATAAAACGGGACGTCTTGCCGTAACAACACATGTTGAAGAAGATATCAGACGTTTGGCACGTCCTTGCAAGGAACTCAACGTGGGTGATAAAATAACCGGAACTGTCTATAACATAACCCGACAGGGAATCTTTATTATAACAAGAGAACGGTGGATAGGATTCTTACATAACAGTAACATAAATACAGTTATCAAATTAGGCCAGGAGCTCATCGGAAGAATTACCTTTATTCGTGAAGACGGACATGTCAACATTTCTCTCCGCCAAACGAAAGAAAGGGAAATGAATCACGATATGGCAGTATTGATTGATTGTATGAATCAACATAATGGACTATTACCATATACAGATAAAAGCGATTCTAAACTTATAAAACTCAATTTGAGGATGAGTAAGTCTGCATTCAAAAGAGCAGTAGGACATCTTCTGAAAACTAATCAAATCATAATGACTGAAGGTAAAATTCGATTAAAAAGATAACAAAAAAGATGTGCCTGCAACAATCCGCAGATACATCTCTTTTTTGATTATAAACAGGTGGCAATCAATAATGCCTGTATAAACCAATAACTTTCCCTCGAATCTTTACATCTCGCGAAATAATCGGTTCATAATCATCATTTTCCGGTTGTAAACGAATATGATCAGCTTCGCGGAAAAAACGTTTAACCGTTGCGTCATCATTACCGACTAATGCCACTACGATATCACCATTACGAGCAGTTTCCTGTTCGGCAACAATCAAATAATCACCTTCTTGAATACCAGCGTTAATCATACTGTCTCCGCGGACAACAAGCATAAAACAATTAGTATCACTGCCAACCAATTCTGCAGGCAATGGAAAAACGGCCTCAATTTGTTCATCTGCGAAAACGGGATCACCGGCACGAACTGCACCGACCATAGGCATGGGAAGCATTTTCTTTCTATGCCAGGCCTGATCATTGATTACTTCAATAGCACGTGAACTGGATGGATCTTTTTTGATCATACCTAAATCAGAAAGACGTGACAAATATCCATGGACGGTGGATGTAGAACGCAAGCCAACTGCTGTACAAATTTCACGAACCGTGGGGGGAAATCCATCTTCCCATGTCTTTTTGCGAATATAATCCAGTATGCTTCGTTCTCGAGTTGTTAATTCTCTTTGGAGACCTAATTTCTTGCCCAAGATTGGATACTCCTTTCACCTTTCATTTTAATATCAGGTAATTCTATAATAATTAATTTAATTATAACGTAATAAAATTAATAAATCAAACAAAAGTTCACCCTTGTTGCGTTGTGGAGGAAAAGTCAGGGCTAATAACAAATCGAATATAGATTCCCTATTGACCAAACATTTATTCTGTTATATTATTTATACAGAAAATATGTTCTGCAAAAATATGTTCTGTTTTGAGAGCAAAGGGGAAAATGATTATGGGTAAAGTTTTATTTTTATTTATCACAGCAGTCTTACTATGCGGTTGGGGAGTCAATGCATCAGTTCTATCGGACAATTATGTCTATAAAGAAATTATTATTAAAGAAAATGATACCTTATGGGATATAGCGGCAAAGGAAACCGATAACCGCATGGATATCAGAGAATACATATATACAGTTAAACGGTTAAATGCTATAAAAAATTCAGGTAACTTAGTTCCCGGTCAAACAATACGTTTGCCAATGATATCCAAGTAATTATATATGGAAAGCTAAGAACGCATGTTCTTTTGACATTTTGTGCTGTCATATGAACATACGTTCTTTATTCTTTTGAAATAAGAAGTCTCATCCTTTATCGTTCTTCTGAAATATCATTGTAATCGGGTTATTTGTAAATAAATCAGCTTCATTAATATAGTGCCGTACCATTTCAACAGAACGATGACGTGTCTGTTTCATAATTAAACGTTCTTCTACACCGTGAAGTGCTGCATAAGTTGCAAAACCGTGTCTTAAACTATGAGCACCATATAATTCAACAGGCAGGCCGATAAGCTCGATATATTTCTTTACAAGCAAATTGATACTTTTATCACTTAACCTGTGGGATGAAAGCCTTCCGTTTTTCAGGATTCTTCTGAATAATGGCCCAGAAGTAATTTGAGCCTCTTGAATCCATTTATTAAGAGCAACAATAGCGCACATATCAGGATTCTTTAAGTAGGGGATACCGACCTGTTGCCCGACTTGTTCCTGATCGGTTTTAGAATGTTTTAAGGTTACAATAATTCCCTGTGGATATCTGGTGATGTCTTCAAAATCCAAGCCGGAAAGTTCACTTCTTCTAAACGCCCCCAGGAAACCTAGGAGGAGAATCGCCTTATCCCTTATTCCTGACAGGCTGTCAGTATCTATGTAAGAAATCATTTGCTCCAATTCTTCCCAGTAAATAGGAGTCTTACCCTTTTGCATAGCACCCTTCGTCCGTGTAAGACCAATCATTGTTTCCCTGACAATCCAGACTCGACAGGGATTTTGTTCAGAAAATCCGGCTGCATTATAATTTTCTGAAATAGCGCTTATGCGACGTCTGATTGTAGAAATTTTTGCATAATCAGCTAAATCATTAATATAATTTACAATCGTTTCTACGGTGGCAGGGAAGGCCGATACCTTATGATATTTACACCAGTCACAAAAATCATTCCAGTCTGATTCATAAGCATCAACGGTATTTACCGCTTTTGTTTCGGAGAGCGTTTCTTTACTTTTATCAGACAGTCTTAAATTATCTTTTGTCTGGATGATATTCCGTAAATAAAAATGTTTTTCAGGCACTTACATTCCTCCATATATCAAAATAATATATATCAAAATAATATAGCCGTGGCAATACCTCTTTAAAATTAACTACAACATTACTTCCGATAATTTAATGTTATCGGAAGTAATGTTGCGTAAAGAGAAAATATACCCGTTTCCATTAGATCCAATATATTCTCTTATATTCTCTTTATATTTAATTATGGTTACGTAAAAGAATACAATTCTTTTGTAACACGAGATACTTCAGCAAAAACTCGTTCAGTATCAATTGTAAGAAGCTCTTTGTCCCGCATAACAAGATTTCCATTAATCATCACGGTATCTACATCCATAGAATTTCCAGCATATGCAGCCAAAGATATACTGTCAAACCGTGGATGCCAATGAAAACCGCTTTGATCTATTAAAATAATATCTGCAAGATATCCCGGTTCTAATTTACCTAAATTATCATATCCAAGACACTTAGCACCTTCTATGGTCCCCATATCAATAGCTTCCTTTGCAGTAACTGCAAAAGGATCATAATTATTTGCTTTATGGATAAGCGCAGCCAAGCGCATTTCCGCAAACATATCCAATTTATTATTACTGGCCGCACTATCCGTCCCAAGACCGACAGTAATTCCAGAATTTCTCATCTTTATAACTGGTGCAATGCCAGATGCCAATTTTAAATTACTCCCCGGATTATGTGCGACACAGACATGTTTTTGAGCCATGATCTTTATATCATTATCGTTAACATGTACACAATGTGCTGCCAATGTAGGCTGTTCAAAAAGCCCAAGATTATCCATCAAAGCAATTGGTGTTAATCCATATTCTTTCAGGCAATTATCAACTTCTCCTTTTGTCTCGCAAAGATGTATATGGATTGGAATGTTATATTTTTCAGCTGCATCTCTAACTTTCTTTATATACTCCGGTGGACAGGTATATGGCGCGTGTGGGCCAAGCATCACCTTAAATCGTCCATCACCCGCTCCATCCCATTTCTTAAAAAGTTCTATGTTCTCCTGTAGAGCTGAGGAAGCGTTAGGACTGATACCGGCAAGCCCTCTTGCGAGATTCCCACGCATTCCCGCTTTCTCAGCAGCTTCTCCACAGGCATTCATAAACATATACATATCACAGAATGATGTTGTACCGCCGCGAATCATTTCTGCAAATGCAAGCATACTTCCCCAATAAACAATATCA
>ERZ780053.312-NODE-312-length-19782-cov-2.91859_pt1 | contig 19782 bp, 10 predicted proteins | sample MGYA00511088_ERZ780053 | MGnify/ENA primary metagenome ERZ780053 (study PRJEB29588, sample SAMEA2150866) | human gut metagenome | biome: human gut; feature: human-associated habitat; material: faeces | place: Denmark | collected 2008/2010 ...
GAATTCCAAGTTTGTTTTGTACTAAAAGGATCTTTATGTCTCTTCAGAGATCAAATGGAATCAATGCCTCTGATAGCAGTGCAAAATGAATTTTTCTTTATCAGCAGCTTACATAAATGTAAAATCAAAACAATGGATGATGTACAACTCGTCATCCATGCATGTAATATTGTGGCCCCTTATCTACATAGCAGAATAATAGAATATCTACAAGACATATCCATCGAAGAAGTAAAACCGGTAGAAGTTCTTCCCATTTATCCGTTAATACGTTCCTACTTGGATTTGCTGGTCGATTACATGAAAAATGGAACAGAAATTCCCGACTTACATCGAGCCAAAGAATATGAGCTGTTCTCATTATTTAAAATTTGCTATAGCAAAAACGAAATTGCCTCCATTTTCCGTTATGCCCTTTCGAATGATCTTCAGTTTTTCGTATCCGTCATGACACATTACAAAGCTTGCAGAACTGCCAAAGAATTAGCTATTCTATGCGGATATAACGACCTTATTTTCACACAGTTATTCAAAAAAAACTTTCATGGAGATACACCATATCAATGGTTACAAAAGCAAACATCTTATGAAATTGAATTCAAGTTAAAAGAAAGTACCCTACCCATCAAACAAATAATGTTGGACTATCATTTCAAGACATTTTCCCATTTTACGACCTACTGTAAAAGGAATATTGGAGCCACTCCTAACGAAATACGTAAAAAAGGAGAAGAATCAAAAGGTACACCTCCTCTCGAAACATATTCTGTTTCCGCAAACGATTAAACAAACATCCCGCATCCTAAAGATTATGAATATACTTATCTCCATCATACATACTGAAGCTAAGAATAAGTTTGTTTCCTGATCTCGGTATATGGATCTATTTTAAGAGTTTCTATACGTCATATAAAAACAAATATCACAAAACTTAATCATAATCCACCATCAATATATGAAAAAACTTATCACATATACTCCTTATGTAAAATCATATGAAGTATCTACCATTTAAAACTATCCAAAAACGAACATTAAGAAAAATAGGAAACCTTTTTATGCAGATATAAAAGAAAAGATTGATTATATGCAAACAAATCTTTTAAATACGCAACTTCTTTTTAGCACCAAATATAGAACTTTGCACCTAAATAAAATGTGAATATTATTATAATGTAAATCGCACACAGTAGAATAACCTAAAATATAAAATTGCATGAACACCCCCAACGATACAGTATTCAATAAAGCAGAACTGAGTTTATCAAATATGTAACAACAAAAAGTAATTCATTTTTAATTATTTATAGTCATGTATACAAAAAAGAAATGCAAAATTTATGTATTATCAGTGCTACTTTGCACATTTTTTTTCTCGTGCAGCAGTATTGATTTTGAATTACCCCAAGGTCCTCAGGGAACCAATGGCAAATCCGCTTATGAGATATGGAAAGAAGAAGTTGAAACCGGTCATATAAACTGGCCTTCCACCCAAGTTGATTTAGCAGACTTTTTAGTTTATATAAAAGGAGAAAAAGGAGACAAAGGAAAAGATGGAATGTCTGCATACGATCAATGGAAAATCCTGATCACCCAAGGTAATGTCACCAACCCTCATGACCCTTCGCTCATTTGGCCCTCTTCAAAAAATACAGAAGCCGATTTTTGGGATTTTCTTAGCGGAAGAGACGGACAATCACCTCATATTGGTGAAAATGGAAATTGGTATATCGGCAATAAAGACACAGAAATCAAAGCTATCGGCAAAGATGGAAAGAATGGAATTAATGGAAAAGACGGACTTTCCGCTTATGAATTATGGAAACAATCTGTTGCTGACGGCAATATAAATTGGCCCAAAAACCAAACAACAATGGAACATTTCTTTTTATATTTAAAAGGGAAAGATGGTGAAAATGGTATTACTCCACATGTTGGTGAAAATGGTAATTGGTACATTGGCAATCATGATACAAATTTTCCCGCTCAAGGTCAAAAAGGAGAAAATGGTAAAGACGGAGCATCCCCTTATATTGGTCCTAATGGAAACTGGTGGATCAATACATCCGATACAAAAATAAAAGCTCAAGGAGAAAAAGGAAGCGACGGCTTAACCCCTTTCATTAAAGACGGATACTGGTGGATAGGCACATCCAATACAGGGATTGCAGTGCAAGGCCCCAAAGGAGAACAAGGTGATAAAGGAACGGACGGACTTACCCCGGTTATAAAAAATGGGAACTGGTGGATAGGTACTACCGATACAAAAATAAAAGCTCAAGGAGAGAAAGGAGATGATGGCATATCTCCCCATATAGGTAATAACGGAAATTGGTGGATAGGTACTACTGATACAGGAATAAAAGCTCAAGGAGAAAAAGGAGTTAACGGAGCATCTGCATACGAATTATGGGTGAATGATGTCAAAAATGACAAAATCAAAGACAAAAATAATTCAGCATGGGCCAAAGATAAAATTACAATGGCAGATTTCTATACTTACCTCAGTGGAACAAATGGTAACAATGGAAAATCCACTTATGAACTATGGAAAGAAACTGTAGGAACAGGCAATATTAATGATCCTAAAAATCCAGGACAAAAATGGCCTTCTGACAAAGTTTCAGAATATGATTTTTTCAATTATTTAGCCGGTAAAGACGGAATAAACGGAAGCAATGGTTTGTCAGCACATGAACTGTGGAAAAATGACTTAGCTAAACGTTGTGGTACAACAGACGCACTTATCGATCACAAAAATGGTGGAGTATGGAACTGTGAAAAAAATACGTTAAATGATTTTTATGACTATCTACGCGGAAAAGATGGCAAAGACGGAGAAGATGGCAAAGACGGCAAACCCGGAGAACCAGGAAAACCGGGAACAGAAGTTACCATCATTAAGGGTATACCTAATGTTATTGCACAATATTCTCAATCAGAATATGGTGAATATGTACGCACAACTGATGGAGGTGTACTCTATAAAGTATATGATGAAACTGGACAAATCGCACCCAAAGCTCAAGTAAAAGGTATGCCGGGTATCAATGCAGAAAAAACTTACATAACCAATGAAAACGGAGAGTTTATTGTACCTAAAGAAGATTTACCCGAAATACAAGACATAAACTTACGCTGGGGAACGGTAAAAGAAGTAACCCTAGCCGGAAAGACACCGCAAGAATCCGCTAAAAACACATATGTTCCCAATAGAGTACGCATGAGAATGATCCTTCGCGATAATTCAAATTCATTATACGATTATCAGTATCTATATTTCTATATACAACGAAAAGTTAATCCGGAAGACCAATGGCAAAATATCCCTTCTTATTTACCTAATAGTGGTTCAAGGAATTTAGACGCATATAGAGTCTCTGATAAAAATAATCCCAACAGTATTTTGTCAGACAAAAAATTATATTCAAGCCAAAATTCTAGTTCAAATAATGGAGGATATTATTACTATATTTATACCTATCGGTTCATTCAAGAAAATCCCGGAAAATTCAAAAACAATCAATCTGAATATTGGGATGGAAGTGACGTTTATTACACTGTAAAAGCTAGAGAGCCTTATTATGGAGAAACTTTCCAATGGAATGGTATTTGTTTATTAGCTCCTTATCAAATGGGACCTACGCTAAAAACATTAAAATTAAAAATAATATCCAATGGAGAAGCACCCAGTTTCTCATCTGCAGAAGGTGAATTGGATTTTTCAAAAATAGACTTTACAAGAATTTACAAATCATCGACCACACGTGTCGTTAAAGAAAATGGAATGGACTATGTAGAACCGATAGCTTATACTGAAGAAGAAGCCAACAAACTTAAAATGGCATATATCACATTCAGATATACCTCAACAGCTGGTTCACAAGAAGCATCAAGTTCTAATAACAGATCTTCTGCAGAAGTTCCAACGTTCAAAGTATTCGCACCGTTTTTAAATTCATCCATATACATTGACAATGGCAATAGTTCATATTTCTATAGATATTATCAAGGTTATCTCCGAAAAGGAAAGGATGAAAAAACATTTATTATTGAAAACTATAACAGCTCTTATGAGTTGCCCGAAGTACAAGTTATCTATGAAGAATAAAAATATGAAGAAAATATATATACATAAAATCCATCTCATACTATGCTTTACCTCAGTATTATGTTTCGGTTTACCTATAAATGCACAAAAAAGCGCAAAGAATGGAACAACCGATAATAATAAAAAAGCATGGGAAATAGGTATAGGCGCAACCGGACTTCAAATGACACGTTTTAATGTTATTAATTTCCATACTAATAATAAAGGCGGTTACACTGTAGGTACTAACAAAAAAGATTTCATTTTCGGAGGAAATCTATATTTTGCTCGTGAACTTAACTCTCATTTTTATCTAGATTTACAAGGAACATTAGACTACAGTTCCGATCCTGTCCGTAACGGTAAGGAATCAAGATGGCTAGGTATGACAGGAATCGGTTTACAGTGGCGCCTAGGTGAATATTTCCATTCAAATTATATTGATCCTTTTCTTCGAATGGGGGTCAACTATATGTACAAGAATTTTAAGATCAATTATAAGGGGATGGAAGAATTCAACAGTGAGGAGATGGGATGGAATCTGTCAAATGATTATACTAAAGAAGGGAAGGATAAACAAAATCTTATCCCTATTTCATTGGGAATAGGCGTGAATATGTGGCTTAATGACAACATTGGCATAGGACTCCAAGGAGACTATCTCATCATGCCATACAAACATATAGCCAATTCATGGCAAGGAAGCATTCGATTGATGTGGCGCATTGGTGGTAAATCCCTAAAAGTCAAACCGGAAATTCAATATGTGGAAAAAATCATAGAAAAAGAAATAGAAAAACCTATAATCATGAAACAAATTGTAGAGACTCCAAACCAGCCCAATGTTTTATGTGATTTATTCAACAATATCTATTTTGAGTTTGATAAAACAGAAATAACTCCTAAAGCAGCTACTATCATTGATGAAATAGCTCAAATTATGCTGACAGACACAAGCAAAAAATATCTCATTACAGGATGTACTGATGCAAAAGGATCATCACAATACAATATGGAACTATCCCAAAAACGTGCAGACGCTGTAGTCAATGCACTTATAAAGAAAGGAGTTCCCAATAAAATGTTAAAAGCAAAAGGAGTGGGCGCAAAAATATCTTATGCATCTCAGAATGCTCCCAACGAAATACGAGAAGGAGATCGTAAAATTATAGTTCAAATCGTTACAAATATGGATTATTGGAATTATATACCATAAAAAAATTTCCCCTCTATCAAAACGGCATATATTCCTATATCGTGGAATATAGCCGTTTTGCATGTTTCTAAGAAAAGTTCGAACCATGTATACCCTCATACCCTCACTGCATATATAACAGGTTTATTATAAACTATTTATGTAGTAAGGATAAAAATACTTGCTCTTATTCATGTTCTCATACTCTCACAACGTTTTGAAGCATATTTTTACATAACATCCTTGTTTTCAGCTATATATTCTTTTTTTATAAATTGTTTCGGCTTGATATAAAGTAGGGTATTTTAGGCTTTTTCCCCACAAAAAGTACACATGAAAAGTTTGTACCTCCACAGAATGACGGTTTACGATGTATTGGCAGCAATAAAAAAGATCAAGACGTTTTTAAAAAAGTTCCTGTTATTTTTTAAAAAGGTCGTCTTCTTTTTTGAAAAGTTCTTGATCTTTTAAAAAACACTTTTTGGGCATGAGGATATCACATATGTACGCATAAGACTGTACGTACACATATATAACCCTGCACATACGTATGTATAGTTCCATGCAAAAGTATGCTTTCTGATGCGAAATGAAAACAGCTTTGCAACACTCTCCATATTTTACAGGTGATCCGTAATAAGGTACACCGAAAGAATACTTTGATATGCCTATTTTTACTATACATCAAAAAATAAAAAATCCCCGTAAAGTATTAATTTACAGGGATTTTCTTTGTTTTACAATTCTTTCCAGCGGAGAGACAGGGATTCGAACCCCGGGTACCGCCGCAATCGACCACTCTGCCACCTCTCCCAAACTTCCTTTCAGAAGTGCTTTTGTTGAAAGCGTTGCAAAGGTACGACTTTATTTTAAATATGCAAGACTTTTGAACAAGAAAAATTAAAGGTTTTATTATATTTGCACTCTCAATCGAAAAAAGCATATGAAACTAAAATGTCTTTTCTTACTGTTACTTTTGGGGATATCCTTTTGTGTACATGCACAAAAGCGCCCCGTCATCCTTGAGAAACAGTTGGAAATCATTAGGAAAGAACCTGATAACGGGGATGCCTTAAAATTTCTATGCCAATACTATTTAAATAAAGGAGATTATTCCAAAACCATCACTTACGCTGAGATTATGAAAAACGTAGCGGACAAGACTAAAAATCCTCTACTCCAACTCTATTCATATATCTACCAAGCACAAGCGCAAATGATGAGCGGACGGGAAAAAATAGCCAAAAAAAACTTGAATCTTTCTCTTGAATTAGCAACCAAACTGAATAATGACTCCACCCTTTGTTCCGTCTATGGTAGTCTCGGACTCTATTCAGCAAATATTGAAACCGATTATTACCGTGCCATACGATGGCTTTATAAAGGTATCCAATTGGCACAACAAAATAATTTCCAACAACAATACGCTTTGCTTTTAGGCAATTTAGCAAATATCTATTACCTCAAAAAAGATACAGCCGGCATCAAATACGCATTAGAATGTTATGAATTAGGACACAGTATGCGTAATCCATACATCATTTATTCCGGTGCAGTAAATTCTGCCTATATGTATTTTTTAATGAAACAGAATGAGGAAGCAATGAAATATATCCATGAAGCCGAAACATTGATGCTGGAAAATGATTTCTACGACCAAGCCCATACCTATAATCTCTTTGGCAATATATTATATGATATGGGTGAATATGCTCAGGCTTTGGAATATTACAAAAAAGCCATGAAGGATAAACAGGCGGCACAAACTTCCTCTATTGTCTATGCCCATTTGGGATATGCACGTATACTAATGCAGCAAAACAAACAACCAGAAGCTATTTTATTGTTAAAACAAGGAATAGCTATTTCTTATGCACGCGTCAACGCCATCCATCGCAATGAACTATACGAAAATCTGTCTACCTGCTATGAGCAATTGCACCAATATCATGACGCACTGAAGTATTATAAAATATTCCGTTTGGAAAACGACAGCCTTTTCAACAAGGACAAAGAAAGAGATTTAAGCGAAATGCGATTCAAATATGACTCTGAGCGGCAGGAAAATTTAATAAAACAAAGCAAACTAGATGTAATGCAGAAAGAACAGCGTATACAGCAACAAACATTTATTCTTATTATCACTGTAATTGTTTTAGGGTTGCTTTATTACCTCTACCGCCGTAAAAACAAACTTTATTTAAGTATTGTCAAGCAAAATCAAGAAGCAATCAAAAGAGAAACGGAACTGAATCGCCGTATAAAAGAATTGGAGACCAATGCCCCCTCCATGGTTTCTACTTCCGAAAAGTATGCTTCCTCCTCACTCACCGATGAGAAAAGTTTAGAACTTTTCCGTACATTAGAGCGTATTATGAGAGAAGAAAAAATTTACAAAGACAATTTTATAACAAAAGACAAAGTAGCGGAAATACTAGGAACTAACCGTACTTATTTATCACGTATCATCAATGAGCAATCCAAATTATCCTTCACTCATTATGTAAATCGTTTCCGTATTGAAGAAGCTATCCGCCTATTATCTGACCCCAATAACGAAACTCCGATGAAAGCCATTTCTGCAGAGTTGGGATTTAACTCCATTTCCACCTTTTATAACCTTTTCCAATCCTCTGTGGGAATGACCCCCTCCCAATATAGAAACAAAGTTATGGAACTCCAAAAAGAGCAATAGATTATCTTTTTGCTCTATTTTTTATTCTGAAAACAGCAATTGCCGATATTTATATAGGTATAGAGAGACATATCTAAGATATTATCCCTTACTTTGCGGTATGAACATTAATCAAAATTTAAATAATACGTAATGAAAAAGAAGTTTTTTTTAAGTTGCCTCTTAATCGTTATGGCATTGCTTCCGGCAGTTGCCCAGATTCAAGATCCGGTACAATTCAAAAACGAGTTAAAGACGATTTCCGATACGGAAGCACAAATAGTATTCACTGGTAAGATTGACGCCGGATGGCACGTTTATTCCACGGACCTTCCTTCGGGAGGTCCTATCTCCGCTACTTTCAACGTAGACAAGATAGAAGGAGTAGAATTAGTAGGGAAGCTCACTCCACAAGGTAAAGAAATTGAAAACTTCGACAAGGTGTTTGAAATGAAATTACGTTACTTTGAGAACACTGCCATTTTCATTCAGAAACTAAAAATAACTGGCGCTACCTATATGATAGAAGGTTATATGGAATTCGGTGCCTGCAACGATGAAAACTGTCTGCCTCCTACTGAAGTTTCTTTCTCTTTCTCCGGAAAAGGAGTTGCCGCTGCTACTACAAGCAAGACTACTGAACCCGCAAAAACAGAAACAGCCATAACGGAAGTTCCTGTAGCGGAAACAGCTACTGCAACTACCGCAACAGATAGTGCTACAACTGCCGCCCTGATCGGCAATGACACTGCTGTCCAAGATTACTGGACTCCGGTTATCCAAGAGTTGAACGCATTTGGCGAAACGACATCACAACAAGACCGTTCATGGATTTACATCTTCTTTGCCGGATTTATCGGTGGATTACTAGCCTTATTTACGCCCTGTGTATGGCCTATCATCCCAATGACGGTAAGTTTCTTTTTAAAACGTAGCAAAGACAAAAAGAAAGGAATCCGTGATGCATGGACATATGGTGCTTCTATTGTAGTGATCTATGTATTATTAGGTCTTGCCATAACCTTAATATTCGGTGCCAGTGCCTTGAATGCACTTTCCACAAATGCTATTTTTAACATATTCTTCTGCTTGATGCTAATTGTATTCGCAGCCTCTTTCTTTGGAGCATTCGAACTTACTCTTCCTTCAAAATGGAGCAACGCAGTAGACAGTAAAGCGGAACAGACCAGTGGTTTGTTAAGTATCTTCTTGATGGCATTCACCCTATCTTTGGTTTCATTCTCATGTACAGGCCCTATCATCGGCTTTTTGTTAGTAGAAGTTTCCACCACAGGTAGTGTGATTGCCCCTGCCATCGGTATGTTAGGTTTCGCCATTGCACTGGCATTACCGTTCACTCTGTTTGCCATGTTCCCATCCTGGTTGAAATCCATGCCTAAATCAGGTGGCTGGATGAATGTAATTAAAGTCGTATTAGGCTTCCTCGAACTTGCGTTTGCTTTGAAATTCCTGTCGGTTGCTGACTTGGCTTATGGATGGGGGATTCTAGACCGTGAGACATTCCTTGCTTTATGGATTGTGATTTTCGCTTTGCTAGGCTTCTATCTGTTGGGTAAGATCAAATTCCCTCACGATGATGATGATGATAAAGTAGGTGTTGCCCGTTTTTTTATGGCTCTTATCTCACTTGCATTTGCTGTATATATGGTACCGGGCTTATGGGGTGCTCCTTTGAAAGCTGTCAGCGCATTTGCTCCTCCCATGAATACACAAGACTTCAACTTATATACCAATGAAGTACATGCGCAGTTTGATGACTACGATGCCGGTATGGAATATGCAAAACGTACCGGAAAACCGGTAATGCTCGACTTTACAGGTTACGGATGTGTAAATTGCCGTAAAATGGAAGCCGCTGTATGGACTGATCCGAAAGTAAACAAGTTGATGACTGAGGACTATGTACTGATAACATTGTTCGTTGATAACAAAACCCCGTTGCCCGAACACATCAAAGTGATGGAAAACGGTAAGGAACGTACACTACGCACGATCGGTGATAAATGGAGTTACTTGCAACGTTCTAAATTCGGTGCCAACGCACAACCTTTCTATGTATTGATTGACAATGAAGGAAAACCGTTGAATAAATCATATTCATATGATGAGGATATAGATAAATATGTTGACTTCCTCCAGACCGGATTACAAAACTATAAAAAATAACCAAAGTGTGTCAAAAGTCGAAGGGGTGTCAAAACTAAATAAACCTATCATTCTATTCATTCAGAATATTCTTTAATGAAAAATATTCTGAAAATCAACGAAAAGGAAAAGACAAACGAAATGATAGTTTTATTCGAGTTTTGATACACTTTCAAAAAGATTTTTGCAAGACCCCTTAATAATTATCTACTATGATCGCCAAACCAGAAAGAGAGCAAATCATTGCCCTTATAAATCGCGAGGTCGTTCCGGCTATCGGGTGCACAGAACCCATAGCCGTAGCCCTTTGTGTAGCAAAAGCAACAGAAACACTAGGTAAAAGACCTGAAAGGATTAAAGCTTTACTCAGCGCCAATATTCTTAAGAACGCCATGGGAGTAGGCATCCCGGGGACAGGAATGATTGGACTACCTATCGCTATCGCCTTAGGGGCATTAATCGGGAAATCCGAATATCAATTGGAAGTCTTAAAAGACAGCACTCCTGAAGCCGTAGCAGAGGGTAAAAAACTAATTGACTCACAAGCTATCTCTATCGGGCTGAAAGAGAATATAGAAGAAAAGTTATATATCGAAATTATCTGTGAAGCTGACGGTGATAAAGCAACGGCCATTATTGCTTGCGGGCATACCAATTTTATATATGTGGCCTTTAACAACCAAGTTTTACTAAACAAACAAACTACCGCCGCCTGCAATGAGGATGCAAAAAAACCGGAGTTGAACTTGCGAAAAGTGTACGATTTTGCCACCACCACACCATTGGATGAAATTCGTTTTATTCTTGAAACCAAACGTTTGAACAAAGCGGCAGCAGAACGTTCTTTCAAAGGAAACTACGGTCACGAATTAGGCAAAATTCTGAAAAGTAGCAAAAGTGAAGAACAAATATTGGGAAGTAATACATTTACCCACATCCTTTCTTATACCTCGGCAGCTTGCGATGCACGTATGGCGGGAGCCATGATTCCTGTCATGAGCAATTCGGGAAGCGGGAACCAAGGAATTACAGCTACCTTACCGGTAGTAGTCTATGCCGAAGATAACCATAAATCAGAAGAAGAATTGATCCGCGCACTGACACTCAGTCACCTAACAGTGATTTACATCAAACAAAGCTTGGGGCGTCTGTCTGCACTATGCGGTTGTGTAGTAGCTGCAACAGGTTCTAGCTGTGGTATCACTTATTTAATGGGAGGCACTTATGAGCAAATCACTTTTGCTGTACAGAATATGATCGCCAACCTGACGGGTATGATTTGTGACGGAGCCAAACCCAGTTGTGCTCTGAAATTAAGCAGCGGTGTCTCTACCGCTGTATTTTCAGCCATATTAGCGATGGAACATAAATGCGTATCTTCTGTAGAAGGTATCATTGATAATGATGTGGACCGTAGCATCCGCAACCTTACCAGAATCGGTTCACAAGGTATGAATGAAACCGATAAACTAGTATTGGATATTATGACACACAAACAATGTGATTAAAGGTATATATAAAGATAAGAGAGCTAAAAACGAATCAGACACGGTGTTTATACAATCCGTGTCTGATTTTATTTCTCACTCCACCAACATGTCTTTATATTGGGTATGCCGGGTAAAAAACATTTTTGCAAAAGAACAAGTAGGACGTATTTTAAGCCCTACGACCGAAGCATATCTCACAGCGGCCTCGGTCAAAGCCTGAGCTATTCCCTGCCCCTCCAACTGTGGGGGAACTATTGTATGAAGGATATCCAAAACTCCGTTCTTTTCATCATATTGCAAATAGGCGATTTGTCCCGATTCAAATACTTCGAAACGGTCTACTTTCTCGTCATGTATAACTGTATGTTCCATTCTATATTGATTTTAATGTATGACTATTATTAATAAAAACAATAATAAAATGGAATTGTTTTTACTCATAGATGAAATCTGTTACAGAACGTATGTCTGTTGACGAAACTCCGATACAAACCTTAAATGGCACTATAAAATATTGAAAACTATCTACCTTGTTTATATTGGAAAGCCGAAGGTAGTATACCAAATTCTTCCTTAAAATATCGACTGAAATATTTCGGATTATTAAAACCCACCTGATAGGCTATTTCTGAAATATTCTGTTGACTTCCACGGAGTAATTGGGCAGCCCGCTTTAAACGAATTATACGAATAAACTCGATAGGGGTCTTACCGGTAATAGCCAATAACTTTTTATATAAATGAACGCGGCTCATCCCTAATTCCTTGCTTAGCTCTTCTACAGACAAATCGCTGCGTGCAATATTATCCTCTACATATTTCACAGCATGATTTATCAGTTTTTCATCCATCGAAGTTATGGCAGTCCCACTAGGTTTGAGATCAATATAAGCATGATTCCAAACCGTTTTCAACTCCAGTTCACTTTTTTCTTCAGGAACAGCGGTCACCATTTCCGGTACCCCCTCCGGTGGAATAATATGAGTTATCATCTCATTACTCTCACCCTCAACCAATTGAATCACCGTTGCTCTTTGTGGAGCAACGGCAGAGATTGTTTCTATATTTTTTTCTTCTGCAATTTCTTCCGTATTACCAGATTCTAATCTTCGAATATCCTCCTCCAGTCCTTCTATTGTTATTATATGGTTCAGTTCTTCTTTCGATTCCTCCCCGACATTAGACGCCACATAAGACTCCGGAACTTGAAGTGTGGAAATATCTTCTACCGACTTATCTACAACTTGCACCTGTTCTATCTTCATCGGTTTACCCCCAGAACGTTTTACTGGAATATGGATAATAAAAACACAACCGACAGGGGTATTATCCATTACGTTCACCGTGCCATCGTGAAGCGTGACAAAATCACGTACAATACTCAGACTACCTCCGCCACCTGAGAAGCTCATATCCGGATAATCCACTTGATAAAAATGTCCGAAAATGCGTTCTCTGTCTTCTTTTTTAATGCCGATCCCTGTATCAGCCACTCTGATTTCCAGCATTTCCCGAGAATCCTGTCCTTCCACTAAACTGACAAACACATCAACTCTTCCACCACTGCAAGTAAATTTAAAAGCATTGGAAAGCAGACTCATCATCACTTCCCTCATTTTATCCCCATCAAACAACATATTCAATGAGGAAACAGCTGAATAAAAAGTGAGAGAAACATCTTTCTGTTCAGACAAAGAGATAAAAGAATCACAAATCGTATGAATATAAGAGATGATATCATCATCAGACAAACTTAAATAATATCCATTCACATCAATTTTCCTAAAATCCAACAACTGATTTACAAGATTCAACAACCTTACCGCATTGCGTTGCACTATATTTAATTTATCCATCAGAACAGCATCCGATTGATATTCCTTCATCAGCGTTTCCAACGGTGAGATAATAAGAGTGAGCGGAGTACGTAGTTCATGGCTGACATGAGTGAAAAACTTCAAATTCATATCTGCCTTCTCCTGATTCCTCTCTATTTCTTGCTTTATTTGCTGTATCTTAAATTTATTCCGTTCTCCACGCAGAACCCAATAGCATCCCAATACCAATACAGCAACCACCAAAAGGCTATAAACAATATATGCCCAAACGGAACGCCAAAAAGGAGGATAGATAACAATTTTCAATGAAGCTTCTTCATCTCCACCATATCCGTCACTGTTGACTGCTTTCACTTTCAGCATATAAGTTCCGGGGGCTAGATTAGTATAAGTCACTTTGTCATAGGTAGTAGTCATCCAATCCTCATTGAAACCTTTCAGCCTATAAGCATACTCCGTTTTTTCCGGCAAAATATAGTTATCAGAAGCAAATTGTACACTGAACATATTCTGCTCATAACTCAATTTTATCTGATCTACCTTGTTCAACGCCTTATCCAAAATCACCCTACCTTCATATTCCTCACCCACCCCTACTTCTTCATTGAACAAGAACAAACGGGTAAACATCACGCTGGGACATTTTTTATTGTATTTTATATCATCCGGGCGGAAACGGTTAATGCCATACAGCCCTCCCATAAAAATTTCTCCAGAAGACAATTTTTTAATGGAACGCAGGTTGAACCCACTATTTTGCAAACCATCTTTATCATCATAAACACAACTATGAAAAATATAGCGCCCTGTTTTTAAATCTACTGCCGGTATAACATTAGTTATTCCACGTGCTGTAGTCACCCATATATTTTCATTACCATCTTCTACTATTCCAGAAATGATAGGGCTGGAAACTCCTTGCTCCACTCCTAATATAATCAGTTCATCCGTTTTGGGATTATAAACATTCAGCCCCTCACATGTACCAATCCATATCAATCCACGGCTATCCTCATACACCTGACTTATATTCTGATCAGAAAAATATTCCTTACCAGATTTAGTACCTTCCAGATTAACCACTTTTTTAGTTTCAATATCCAATTCCGAAAGTCCCTGAACGGTGCCAATCCACAAAGAGCCCTCTTTTCCCATACACAAAGAGGAAACATAATCGGATATCAAGCCGGCCGAAGTTGTATTATAAGTGGTGAACAAACCCGTCTTGGGATTCAAACTCTGCACTCCCCCACCCAATGTACCTATCCATATAATCCCCTGCTTATCTTCAGCCAAAGCCAATACATTATTATGAGCCAAAGAATTTTGCCGTTCCGGTATGTTTTTTTTATAATGAATAATACGACCGTTATCATAACAAATCAGGCCTCCCCCCAAAGTACCAATCCAAAGTTTCCCATCACTAGCTTTCAAAATGCAAACAATGGCATCAGTAATGAGTTTATCCGTACCTTTCTGTGGAAAAGCAGCCCGATTGCCAGTCACGGAATTCCAATATATGATACCGACATCGTTGATACCCAGCCACACATAGCCCTCTTTGTCTTCTTCAATGCAACTAATATCTCCCATATACTCTGCACCAAATTTAAAAGCACACTCATTAAAATAGGAAATTCCTTTTTTATAAGTCCCCACCCACATAGTTTCACTGGAATCCTCGTATAGAACCATTACTGTATTATTTTGCAAGCTACGTTCATCACCTGCCTTGTTCCGCAACTGCCTCACTTCCCCTGTCTTCTTATCTAATATATCAATGCCATCCTGATCTGTTCCTATCCATATACGCCCCTGCTTATCCTGTGATACAGCACGGACCATGTTATGAGACCGACGCTTGATAATATTTGCCAGCCAAGACAGCCACTTCTTCTGCTCCGGACTATAAACCCATATTCCAAATGGACTATACATCCATATATCATTATCACGATCTACAAACAGAGTGAAAATTCCCTGCTTGTCAGTTCCCAACTCCCTAGCTAAATCATCCTGCTGCCATTTAATCTTATTTGTCCGAGTATCCAGACAAACAAGCCTCCCGGTATTATATACCAACAAGATTCCCTCTCTACATTCTACAATGTCCGTAATATCACCTTCTGGCAACTGATGAGTATCAAACAAAAGCGGATATAGTAATTGAGATTCCGGAATGTACAAATAACAGCCTTTTCCTTTTATATAAAACCACATATTTTTATTATGGTCTATATATACTAATGCAGGAGTTCCGTCAATACCGACTTCACATAGCCATGCATGCACCTCCCTATTAAATGTTTCTGATTCCGAGTTGTAAATGGCATAACCCACACCGGTAAGAATCCATAAGTTTCCTTTATAATCTTCTTGTATGCTTTTGATATAATTATCAGGTAAAGAAGCCGGATCGGCATTATAACTACGAAACAAAGTCATCTGACACCCGTCATACCGATTCAACCCAGAAGCTGTGGCAAACCACATAAAACCTTCGGAATCTTTAAAGATATCAAGAACTTGATTGTTTGACAGACCATCTTTCACCTCCAAATGTTTAAACATGAATTCACTTGCATACATTAGACTAGAAAAGCATAATAATGTAATGATCAAACATTTTTTTCTTATTCCCATAGATTTTAAAGGCTAATTATTTTTATTCCACTGCAAATGAAGCAAAAAGCTTGATAACAGACAAACTAATATCGGCTTTTTTATCATTCGATACCCACAATATGTTTCATTTTTCCTATTTTTGCAATTGAAATGAAAGCATTAACGGATACACAATACATACGACAGCTTGTCTCGGAGGGAGAACACTGTCATCAGGATTTTAAATTCGAGATTTCGGACGCACGCAAAATAGCCCGCAGCCTTTCCGCATTCGCCAATACCGAGGGCGGCAGGCTATTAATAGGAGTAAAGGACAATGGCAAAATAGCAGGAGTCCGCTCTGACGAAGAAATATATATGATAGAAGCAGCAGCAACCATGTATTGCAAGCCCAAAGTCGAACTGGAAACGCAGACTTACAAGGTAGAAGGAAAGACTGTATTGGAAATACGTATTAACGAAACGGTTTCTAAACCTGTATATGCCCTAGATGAAATGGATAAGCCATGGGCCTATATCCGCATCAAAGACGAAAACATACTGGCCACTCCCGTCCATCTAAAGATGTGGCAACACAGCAAGAAACCTGAAGGAGCACTTGTAACATTTACCGAAAGAGAGCAACGGTTACTGGATGTCTTGAAAGAAAAAGAAAAACTTTCATTAAATCAATGTTGCAAACTTTGCAGATTAAACCACAAGACAACTTGTGAACTATTAGCAGACTTTATCCGTTTTGGTCTAGTGGAACTTGTTTTCCATGGACATAAGTTCTATTTTAAATTAAACAAGGAATAAGTAAAATGGATATACTGACCCTATTAATCAGCAGAGTGAATTATGTGCTTTGGACTTACATTTTGATCATCATGCTGTTAGGATGTGCGTTTTGGTTTACTTTTAAAACAAATTTCATACAATTCCGCATGATAAGAGAAATGGTACGTCTATTAGGTGATTCTACCGGCAAGACAGAAGGTCGCGAACACCATATTTCCTCTTTTCAAGCTTTTGCCGTTTCCATAGCTAGTCGCGTGGGAACAGGTAATTTAGCAGGAGTTGCCACCGCTATTACTTTGGGTGGTCCGGGTGCTGTTTTCTGGATGTGGGTAATTGCTCTTTTGGGTGCCAGCAGCGCTTTTATTGAGTCCACATTGGCCCAATTATATAAAGTACACGGACATAATTCTTTCGTTGGCGGGCCAGCTTATTACATGAAAAAAGGATTAAAACAGCCATGGATGGGAGTTTTGTTTGCCTTTCTGCTTATCTTTACTTTTGGATTTGCTTTTAATTCAGTACAAAGCAATACCATTTGCGCTGCTTTCGAGGAAGCATTCAATATTCCTCCCAGCTTAATGGGAGTGATACTTACCTCGCTCACATTAGTTATCATCTTCGGAGGTATTCAGCGTATTGCCAAAGTAAGTAGCATTATTGTTCCTGTCATGGCATTGGGATACATCTTTTTATCCCTTTTCATCGTAATTGTGAATGCAAAGCATTTGCCAGAAGTTATTGAATTGATTATAGCGAATGCCTTTGGCTGGGAACAGGCATTGAGCGGAGGTATAGGCATAGCATTAATGCAAGGAATCAAACGTGGATTATTCAGCAATGAGGCCGGTATGGGTTCCGCACCCAATGTAGCGGCAAGTGCCGATGTTACCCATCCTGTAAAACAAGGATTAATTCAGACATTGGGAGTCTTTACCGATACACTTGTCATATGTACCTGCACTGCTTTCATCATTCTTTTCAGCGGAGGGGCCTCCACTAAAGAAGTCAATGGAATAAAACTTACTCAAATGGCACTAAATAATGAAATAGGCAACATTGGGACTATTTATGTAGCGGTGGCAATTCTGTTTTTCGCCTATAGCAGCATTTTGGGAAATTATTATTACGGTGAAGCCAATGTACGCTACATAACTCATCAGAAATGGGCTATCCCCATTTATCGTATATCAGTGGGGGGGATGGTTATGTTTGGGGCATTAGCCAGTCTGGACCTGGCATGGAGCCTGGCCGATATGGCAATGGGATTTATGACTATCTGTAACTTGATAGCCATTACTTTACTAGGGAAATATGCATTCCGTCTATTGGAAGACTACCGAATTCAAAAACGCAACGGGGTCAAAAATCCAGTTTTCACCAAAGACAGAATGAAAGACATTGAAAATGATTTGGAATGCTGGTAACACAAAGCAATAAAACAAAACCCCGGCATCAACCATTCAATAAAAATGATAAATAGTAAAACAAAAGGATTTTAATCAAAAATGTTTCAGTTTTTATCGCTATCTTTGCAGACAGGAAAACAATATAATTTAAGAACACAATGAGCATATTTTCAAAATTATTTGGTAAAAAACAGACAGAAGGAGAAGAAACAAGCCACGTAGGTGGTATGGAAGACTTCATGACACTGATCCGTGTATATTATCAGTCTGTAATGGCCTGCAATATAGGTATCACAAATATTAATTTTTTGCCAGATATGGCAGTTTTCAAACGTACACTCAAAATACCGACCCAAAACAACAAGTTGGGAATTGCTGAGAAATCACGCTGCAAAAAGATGTTAGTAGAACTTTATGGTTTAAGTGATGATTTCTTTAAAGAAATTGACGGTTCTATAAAAAAGAATTGCAAGAATGTAAATGATGTCAAGACTTATCTTTTTATGTTCCAAGGATTCAGCAATGACTTGATGATGCTGATAGGTAATTTGATGCAATGGAAATTCCGTATGCCCAGCGTAATGAAAAAAATGTTACGTAACATGACCGAGAAAACAATTCATGATATCATGACCAAGACCGACTGGAAAGACGAAAGCGTGCACAAGACCTGTGTTGCCATTCGTAAATACAAACAAGCCTTAGGATATTCTGAAAACTGGATGACGGAATATGTGTATAACATCGTATTACTGGCTAAAAAAGAACCAAAGCCAAAAGAATAATCATTAAAGATTTTATGAAATCCTTATTAAATATAGAAGAACATCCATTAGAGCCTTTTTTACCGGCTAACGCCAAACTGCTGATGTTAGGTAGTTTTCCCCCACAAAAGAAACGATGGAGCATGGAATTCTTTTATCCCAATCTGCAAAATGATATGTGGCGTATTTTTGGAATAATATTTTTCCAAAACAAAGAGCACTTTCTGAATCCTGATAAAAAAGTGTTTGACAAGGAACGTATTATTGATCTCTTAAATAAAAAAGGTATCGCACTTTATGATACCGCTTCAGCTGTTCGCCGTTTACAGGACAATGCCTCAGACAAATTTCTGGAAGTTGTAGAACAGACAGATATCAGTTTGCTACTGAAGCAGATTCCAATGTGCAAGGCTATTGTAACCACAGGACAAAAAGCAACGGATATTATTCGTGAACAAATAAAGGTGAAAGAACCCGTTGTAGGAACCAGCGAACCTTTTGAATTCGAAGACCGGATAATGCGATTATACAGAATGCCTTCGTCCAGCCGTGCCTACCCGTTGCCCATTGAAAAAAAATCAGCAATTTACCGGATCATGTTCAATGAATTAGGTCTATTAAACGAATAATGGGCAATATTTTTTCATAAATAGGTTTGTATATTCCAAATATTACACTATCTTTGCAGCCGCAAACACGGGAGTAGCTCAGTTGGTAGAGCACCGGTCTCCAAAACCGGGTGTCGGGAGTTCGA
>ERZ780053.315-NODE-315-length-19637-cov-2.92754_pt1 | contig 19637 bp, 18 predicted proteins | sample MGYA00511088_ERZ780053 | MGnify/ENA primary metagenome ERZ780053 (study PRJEB29588, sample SAMEA2150866) | human gut metagenome | biome: human gut; feature: human-associated habitat; material: faeces | place: Denmark | collected 2008/2010 ...
CTTCAGGTCGTTGCCTGCGGGAGCAGAGATAACGACCTTCTTAGCGCCTGCATCGATGTGAGCCTGGCTCTTAGCCTTGGAGCAGTAGAAGCCGGTGCACTCAAGAACAACATCAACGTCAAGCTCGCCCCAGGGAAGATCCTTCGCGTTGGGCATAGCATAGATAGTGATCTCCTTGCCGTCAACTATGATAGCGCCGGGAACCTTGACAGTCTTGCCGTCCTCTTCATACTCAGCAGCCTTGAAGTCTACGGTGTGAAGATTCTCGCCTATTCTTCCGCAATAGCCGCCCTGAGCGGTATCGTACTTGAGAAGGTTTGCAAGCATCTCGGGGCTGGTAAGATCGTTGATAGCAACAACCTCGTAGCCCTCTGCGCCGAACATCTGACGGAATGCAAGACGACCGATACGGCCAAAGCCGTTAATAGCAACTTTAACTGACATTTGAATTCCTCCGTTGTTAGTATAATTGGTTATTGGTTATATACCTCATATATTTTAGCCGTTTTTGTCCTCATATGCAAGCAATTTGATAAAATTTTACAGATACAGGAAAAGTTTCGTTAATCTGCCCAAAATATTGCATCATAAAGCCCAAAAGGACATAATACTGCCGAAAATCCGGCACGGATATTTTGACATATCGGCATCATTATTTTGCCTTTCAAAACAAAATCTCCCCGCCTTCAAAAAGCAGGGAGATTGCATTTCTTATTTTCGGTCTCAGTCCTCTGACGAGTTGCCCGCGAGCATGGAGATAGCAGCCTGAAGCTGGGTGTCTCTCTCTTTTTCGAGCGTACTGAGATTCTCTCTGAGCGAATCCGCGAGGATGATTTCGGTGTCCGGAGTCAGGCCCTTTCCGTCGAAACTCTCGCTGATATAGGGCAGCATCTTCGAAGTGGTCAGCACGACTGCGCCGCCGTCGCTGAGCTCGAAAGTCTCCTGGACATCGGCTCTGCCGGCTGTCTTTTCGCCGATAAGGAACGCCTTGCCGAAATCCTTGAGGTCGCAGGCGAACAGCTCGCCGTAGCCCGCAGTGTCTGAGTTTATAAGCACCGCCATGGGCATCGTTATATCCTTTGCGTCGGAGCTGTAGGTCTTAACGTGTTGCCGTTTTTGTCAACGAGCGTCGCGAGCGCCTTGTTGCCATCGGTCGCCGTCGGGACAAGATAATCTATAACGCGGCAGGTGTATTCAATAGTTCCGTCATAGGTCGAGCGCACATCGAAAACGAGGCTCTTCGCGCCCTCTTTCTTGAGCTGGTCGACTGCCTTTTCGAGCTGGTTTAATGTATTCTTGTAGAATGCGGATATCTTTATATATCCGACCGTGCCGATAAGCTCGTAGCTGACGGTCTGGTTTGTATAACCGAGGACGACGTTGACGGATTTGTCGACATCGTCGCGCCTGTAGGTGAGGCTGACGGAGGTCAGCTTTATACCGCTGAGTCTGCCCGCCATTTCACTGCTGTTTTCGGCAGTTACCGTGTCGCCGCCTATAGCAACTATCTTATCGCCCTTCTGAAGCCCCTCGGTCTGCGCCGGGGAGTTGGGATAGACTTCCGTTATGAGCAGATAACCGCTCTCGGGGTCAGTTTCAACCTCAACGCCGATACCCGCGCTGCGTCCCTCAAGCTTCGAGGAATAGAGCTTGTAGGCGTCCGCATTCATATAGCGGCTGTACTTGTCGCCGAGTCCGTTGATATAGCCGTTTTCGAGGTTCGAGTCGAGCAGAGCCTCGTCTATATCGCCGTAGTACTTAGAGCGAACGATCTTGTCGACCTCCTCGACCGCATCATACATCTGCGCGCGCTTGGGAAGGTCGGTTATCAGCTTGTTGTACATACGCTGTGAGACCGACATCGTTATTGCGAAGGTCGCGGTCGCACTCAGAATAATGAGCGCAATCGCAAGTCCGAGCGAAATTTTCTTGTTCATTTGCTTTCACGTTCCTTCCTGCCTGAGATCAATTCGGAGGCGTGACAAAATCGAGAGGATTGAGCCTTGTGACGGCACCGTTCTTGACATGCATGACCTGGAAATGGACATGCGGTCCGGTGACATATCCGGTGTTGCCCATATAGGCGATGACCTCGCCTTTTTCAACATACTGTCCCGCCGAAGCGACTATCTTCGAGCAGTGGCCGTAATATGTTCTGTATCCGTCGCCGTGGTCGATGGTGATATAGTTGCCGCCGACATCGGAATAGCCTCTGACGAGCACCTTGCCGCTCTGCGCCGCAACTATCTTCTTGCCGTAAGAGACATTGACGCCGTTTTCGCGCACGACTATATCGATAGCCGGGTGCATGGTGTATGTTCCGTCGCCCTCGGGGTCATAGTAGCCGTAGCCCGCGGAGATGTAAGAGTTCTTATATGGAACCGGCCACATCATCTCGCCGTCGTTATAAAATCCATCGTCAACGTCGCCGCTCTGGGAGCCGCCGCTGATGATTTTGTCTATCTGGCGCTCAAATGCCTCACGCTTTCTGTACTGCCGCTGAAGCTCCTGCTTATATTCGGCGCTGCTCTTGTCGAGCGAGGTCATGAGAGCCGATATCTGACGGTAGTTCGCGTTATATGCGTTCTGCTTTGAAGCGAGTTCTTTATTCTTAGTGTCGAGTTCAGATTTCTTCTCGACCAGAGACGAGCGCTTCTCTTCGAGAGCTTTTTTGTCCTCGTCGAGCTCCGCCTTGGCGGCGTTGAGCTCCTCGGTCTGCTTTTCGAGCTGGGAGATGAGCTTGTTGTCGTTCTCCGTGACGCTCGCGAGTAGCTGGATGCGAAGCAAGAGCGATGAGATGCTGTCCGACTCGAGCAGTATCTCTATCCACGAGGACGAGCCCGCCATATATGTGGCGCGCAGGCGTTCGGATATCTTCTCCTGCGTGGCGTCAATCTGCTCGTCGAGCTTGTCTATCTTCGACTGAGCCTCGTCTATTTTTTTATCGAGCGCCGCTATCTCCCTGTCATAGTCCGCAATGTCCGCATTTAAAACGGAGAGCTGGGAGTTTATGACATCGAGCTGGCTGCTTATCGCCTCAGCCTGAGAAGAAAGCAGTTTCATCTTCTCCGTATTCGAGGTCTGCTGATTTTTTATGCTTTCAAGCTTTTTCTTGTTTGCCTCAATCTCTTTTTCGAGTTCATTATACTCCTGCTTGAGATCCTCGAGGCTCTTCGCCTGAACCCTTGTCGGGAAAATTCCGGTCATCAGCACGAGCGCCGCGCAAAGAACAAACGCCGCCGCTCTTCTGAGCCATGTATTACGCTTATTCTTCATCGACTATCGCGAACTCCTTTTCTTTGAGATATTTTGTTATCGACACCGCACTGCCGAGCGCGCCGGAGAGAACTCCGAGCACGATAAACGCGGCGAGCAGTATCAGAGCATATTTGCCGAACGGAGCGATTCCCGACATTCCGATGCCGGAGAGAGTCTTGACGAGCGACCTGCCCGCAATTTCATATATGCCCCAGACGGCAAGCAGGGCGAGCACACCGGAGATAAGTCCAAGCATCATGCCCTCGATCATGAACGGCCATCGGATAAACCACCTTGTCGCGCCGACGCTCTTCATGATGTTTATTTCGAGCCTGCGGCTGTCCATCGTTATTCTTATTGTGTTGGAGACGATGAAAAGCGAGACTATGAGCAGCAGCGCTATCATGCCCGCACTCACATAGCTGACTGTATTTCTCAGCCCCGCGAGCTGCTTTGCAAGCTGCCTGTTCTCGCGGATGTGGAGAACATGCGGGAGTTCGGAAATGCGCTTGACCGTGTCGTCAAACTTATCCGTATCCTTGAGCGAAACTTCATATGCATCGGGAAGCGGGTTTTCGTCGAGCCCGTCGAAGAGCACGGAGCTGTCCCCCATCTCGTCCTTGAGCTGGGCAAAGCCGCTGTCCTTGCCGACGAAAGTGCATTCGCGGACATTTGAAAGCCCTCTGAGGCTCGCGCCGAGCTCGTCCTCCTCCGCTTTCGTCGCGCTGTCATCGACAAAGACCATTATCACATTCTGATCCTCGACATTTCCGATGAACATATTTATATTGACCATTATCATGAACGCAACGCCAATCATCACCATGCAGCTGAACAGCACGGAGACCGACGCCATGCTCATCAGTCGATTTACATAGAGATTTCTCATTCCCTCGCGGGTGAGGTAGCCGAGGCTTCCGTTATTTTTCATCACTCTCGTCCCCCTCTCCGTCGTCTTCGAGGTAAATAGAATAATCCGCCAAGACGGAAGAATATGTTGTGTCATACTCGCTTCCGTATCCCGTCGATTCTTTTTCGCGTTCTTTTCTTATGCTCTCGAGAGCCTGCCTGTAGATATCGTCGGCAGCGGTCTCGTTTGCTATCTCCTCAGCCTTTTCCGGGATCTTTTCGGGTTCCTTTGCGGCAACTTTTTCCTCCGGAGCTTCTTCCTCGTCGTCGAGATACTTCGTTGCGAAGCCGTCCGCCGGTCGGTTGAGACTGCTTGATTTTGCAAGCGTGCGCTCGCGGTGAGCGGAATTTTTCATTCTGCCGTCCGCCGCAACGGTTCCGTTTTCGAGCAGGATAACGCGCTTGTCATACATACGGACGAGATTGTGCTCATGGGTAACCATGATGACAGTCGTGCCCTCCTGGTTGAGGCGCATGAGCAGATCGACTATCTCGAGGCTCATATGCGGGTCAACATTGCCCGTCGGCTCGTCCGCTATGATAAGATCGGCGTTATTCGCAAGGGCGCGGGCGAGAGCCACGCGCTGCTGTTCGCCGCCGGAAAGCTCGGTGGGATAGCAATTCATCTTGTCCGTCAGCCCGACTATGTCGAGCACGAACGGAACGCGCTTTTGAATCTTGTTCTCCTTAGAGCCGGTGACGCGCATGGCGAACGCCACGTTGTCGAACACGGTCATCTTGGGGATCAGGCGAAAATCCTGGAATACTATGCCCAACCCGCGGCGAAAATAGGGTATTTCGCTGCGGGTAAGGGTGCTCAGATCTTGATTTTTGATTATAACTTTTCCATGCGAGGGCACTTCCTCACGCATCATGAGCTTGAGAAAGGTGCTTTTTCCGGCGCCGGACGCGCCGACGACAAAGACGAATTCGCCCTTGTTTATCTTGATATTGACATGGTTTAGAGCATGTGTTCCGTTCTCGTAGGTCTTGGAAACATCTCTGAATTCAATCACAGTTTTCACTCCTATATAAAGCGGTATCCCCCTCGCTTGACTTTATACCGATCTTAAATTACGCCGCAGATCAGTATTTGACAGGCTTCGCATCGAGATACTTCTTGACCATAAGAGCCACCTTGAAGACGATAGCGTCGTCGAACTCGCGCAGGTCAAGGCCGGTAAGCTTCTTGATCTTCTCGAGTCTGTAAACAAGAGTGTTGCGGTGGACAAAGAGCTTGCGGGAGGTCTCGGAAACATTGAGGTTGTTCTCGAAGAAACGCTGAATGGTGAACAGAGTCTCCTGATCGAGGCTGTCTATCGAGCCGCGCTTGAACACCTCGCGCATGAACATATCGCACAGGGTCGTAGGAAGCTGATAGATAAGTCTTGCGATGCCGAGATTGTCGTAGCTGACTATGGTCTTTTCGGTGTCGAACACCTTGCCGACCTCGAGGGCTATCTGAGCTTCCTTGAACGAACGGGCAAGCTCCTTGACGCCGGTGACGGTCGTGCCGATGCCGACATATGCGTGGATATAAAGGTCAGTTGTCAGAGAATCGGAAATGGAGCGCGCGAGTTTCTCGAGATCCTTGGTCTCGATGTTGCTGCGGACTTCCTTGACGAGAGCTATCTCGTTTTCGTTTATGTTGATAACGAAATCCTTGGTCTTGTCCGGGAACAGATTCTGGATAACGTCGAACGCCGCGGAATCGTTGTGCTCGGTGATCCTTATCAGAAGGACGGTGCGGACTGCGTCGCTGTTGAAGCGGAGTTCGCGCGCCTTGATAGCGATATCGCCGGGAAGTATGTTGTCAAGAATGACGTTCTTGACGAAGTTGCCCCTGTCGAATTTCTCGTCGTAGCACTGCTTGATGTTGCTCAGCGCCACGCAGCAGATATCCGCATATTTGCCTGCAAGCTCATCTTCGCCGTCAATGAAAACAGCATACTCGGCCTGCATGTGAGAGCCGAACGAGCGGTAAGTGCAGCCGTTAACGATGCGGTCGCCGTCCTCCGCAAAAATCTGCGAAGCGTTCGAGATAACCTCGCCTATTTTGCCGAGCTCACTGCAGGAGATTATGGTGCCGGTCTCATCAATAACGCCGATCGTTCTGTCAACAGCGTCGCGCATCTGATGGATGACACCCTGGAAAAGCCTGTTTGACATAATATCTACCCCTATTCTGAATGATTTCAACTTCTGCTGTTTTAGACATTTTGACAACTGCGCTATAGACATTTTACACAATTATACGCTTAATTGCAATACATACGGGGCTAAAAAATGTGTAAAATAAAGGATTTTTTTCATAATCAGGTAAAAAAGCGCCTGTTTTTATCTATTTCCCACAATTTTTTTAATTCGCTTTTAGTGGATTTGATCTTTGGTCATTTTGTCCATAGAATTCCACATAGGGGGTATCGGGCGCTTTTCTCCGCGCGATTTTTATGGTATAATGAGCCGAGAAAGCGAAAAAGGGGCGCAAAAATGGAAGGCAGCATACTCAGAGCATATATATCGGAGAACATCGAAAAGGCTCAAAGAGAAAATATCCCGGCGGCGGTGTCGAAATTTCTCGATTCCGCTTCGCTCTCAGCGGCGGCCGCTCTCGCCCGCTCGACTGCGGGCAGATTCATCTTCTGGGGCGGCTTCGAGGGAGCGGAGCGCGTTGTCATGCTCAGCGTCCCTGATTATATAGACAGCGACGACCCGAACGAGATTTTCACAGTCTATGCGGACGGCTGCCCGCTGAGCGCCGTGAGAGTAGAGAAGGACAGGTTTTCCGACATAGGTCACAGGGATTATCTCGGCGCGGTTATGGGGCTGGGACTTACGCGCGAAAGCGTGGGCGACATCTGCGTTCACAGTGACGGCTGCGACATCATAGCCCTGCCGAACGCCGCGAAATATATCGAAGATAATCTGACGGACGCGGGACGCGCTACGCTCAAAGCTAAACAAATCCCGCTCGGCGAGGTCCGTGCACCGCAGGTAAATATAAAGGAAACGAGCATCACCGTAGCATCGCCGCGACTCGACGCAGTGGCAGGCGAGATATTCTCGCTCTCGCGTTCGGCGGCGGCTCAGGCGATAGCCTCGGGCGCGGTGACGGTAAACGACGAGCAGGTATTGAAAGCCGACCGTCGCCTCTCCCCAAAAGACAAAATCGTCCTGTGCGGCAAGGGCAGAGCGATTCTCGGCGAAGAGTTCACGCAGACAAAGAAGGGCAGAGTCAGAATAGAGGTCAAAAAATCGGTGTAATAATGCGGCAAGACACTTTTGATAATCGACTTCTACCTTCGCGTCTCACTATAATAAAAGCTTTCATACTTCTCGCGATAAAAAAAGTCCTACCCAAGTTTTATTTTGGGTAGGACTTCTTGACTTATATAGCTTCTTCGGCACTGCGGGCTGATTTTGTTACAGCATATCCTCTATCCGGTACGGTCTGCCGGGAGTGACAACATATTTTCTTGTTGTAACCCCGTCTTTGAGCGTGAAAAACTTTGAAGATACGGAGCAGTTTTCGACTATGCCCTCCGTTATGCCGTCCGAATTGTCGTCACTCGAGAATGTTACACTATAGCTCCCGTCGCCCGGCTTCGTTCCGCTTCCGACACCCTTTGATTCGATGCATCCGTCGGAATCGGCTCTGATATAGACAAACCCGTTGCTGTAATTTCTTCCGTCGATTCCGCTGTAGTCATAGAACACATTCGGATTGACAAACACCGTGTAGCCCTCGTCGGTGACGGCAAGATTGAGTTCATTCAGCGAATATTTCAATCTCTTGCGCATTCCCCCGCTTTGCGTTTCGCAGTATTCGTCAAACGGCATATAGCCCTGAACGCGGAGCTTCAGCTTTGCTTCGTCGTAGCTCATTCCGAGTTCTATCGAGTCGAACGCCGCTTCGCTCTGCTTGCATATCCCGTCGGAAGTCTCGAACTTATATCCGTTCATAACATATATATAGGAGTTGAAAAAGTTTTCCGCACCGCGGCATGTCAGCGCCACTGCTATTGCCGCGACGCACACGGTGCCGATTTTTATTGCCCTGCTCTTCTTACTTTTTTCTTTCGGCAGTCCGTCTTTTCTCAGGCGGATATAGAGTACAATCGCTGCAACTGCGAAGCCGACTCCGAAAGCCGCCGAGCCGAGCACCGCGAAAATATCGTAGTCATAAAATTCAGTTGCCGGATATAATGATATCGGCATTATTTTTTCCAATATATAACAGCCGTCATAGAAGAGCGCGTCAACAAAGCCCGAATAAATAGAGGGCAGCCGCGGGTCTGGAGTAATAAACGGCAAACCGAACACTGCGCCGGACAGTCCCATTGCAAGCACCGTTTTTTTGAAGCCCTTTCGGTATGCCGCCGCCATAACGAGCGACACACCGAGCATCGCCGCGAACCCGACAAGCGCGCTGCACGCATCCGAAAATGATGTGCCGAAGAGAAACGATGCGAAAAGATAAAGCAGCGAGCCTATTCCGACAGTCAGCACAAATGCCAAAATCGGCATCCATATTTTTTCGCCGTAGACTTTCTCGAAATCCTTTTTCACCATTGCGGTTACACCTCCGTCGTCGCCCATATCGGCCAGTGCTTTTTGGATGCTCTCATCTTCGCTGTAGCCGATCTCGGTATAAAAATCGATGTGGTCGGATATATGATCCCGCAGCTCCTCGCGGATAAGTTTCTGCCGCCTCTTCGAGAGCTTTTCGGGAATCACAGAATCGAGGTAGCTTTCTATTCTTTTGTCCATTTTCTCTACCTCAGACCGCCGAGGGTGCTAACCCGCTCCTTATCACCTTTTCGACTGCGCTCGAATACGAATGCCAGTCCTCGGTCGATTTGTTGAGCATTTTCAGCCCTCTGTCGGTGATGTGATAATATTTTCGCCGTTTGCCGCGCTCGCCGTCCTGCCAATAGGACTTCACGAGTCCCTCCTGCTCGAAACCGTGGAGTATCGGGTAGAGCGTGCCCTCCTTGAACGAGAACACAAATTCGCTGCGCTGTTCGATCTCCTTGATGATCTGGTAGCCGTACATATCCCCCGTTCCGAGGACGGACAGCACGAGCAGCGAGCTGCTGCCCTTCGACAGTTCTTTTTGGATATTCATATAAAGTCCTCCTTTAAGCATAGAGTTTCTATACATCGGTGTTCTATGTATATAGCATAGCATTATATTTCTGTTCTGTCAAGGAAAAATTTGCAAAAAATTTTTGCCGCGCCCGAAAAGCGGTCTACCCGTTCTCGGACACGGCATTTTGAATTGACTTTGCGGTCAGTTATAGACCGTTCTCTTCTTGCTTATGATATTTCCCGCCACGGCAAGCGCAATACCCAAAACGAGCAGAGGCAGGCAGCTTTGAAGCACCAGTTCGGACGAGACAAGCCCGAACGACATATAGAACATAGGCACTTCTTTGTTGATGCAGAATATATAGTTTGCTATCAGATACAGCACGCCGCCGAGAATGCTTATCGCCGCAGATTTTGAAATGCTGATAATAAAGCCGCACATTCCGAAGAAGAACACACAGGCGGGGATTATCCGCATAAATTCAAAAACGAAATCCGGAATGAGCAGGCACGACGCTGCCATCATAATTGAAATATTCAGGAGCATCGCGCAGAATATGACCGCGCAAATAGTGCCTGCGCTCACCCTTTTGTTGACGAACAGCACTTCGTTGCCCTCGGATTCGTTATACTCCCTGAGCACAAAAATGACATCCCACGCGGAGAAGAACGGAAATATCACCTGCGACATCTGCAGCAGATAAACCTCTATCATCTCGGGCTCGGTGCCGTTGAAACGCATGGAGCAGAGCAGTATCGGATAAAGAACATCGAAGAGCACGAGCGGAGCAAACCTCACCGCACCCACATTTTTCAGCGACAGACGCACAGCCATAAAAACCGCGCTCATATGTTTTTTGTTATGCATATGTATCCGTCCTCAACGCGCGGCGACACCGACGCGGCAGTAGGCTGAGCCTGCGCCGAGAGTACGGCGGTCATCCGCTTTGAATCGCGCTCAAACTGGCGCTGAATGAAATACGGCTCCGAAAGCTCACCGAGCCTTGAATCCTCGATTTCATAGACCTTGCCCGCGGCGGCATTTTCTATTTCAGCGCATGTGCCCTGTGCCGCCACGGTACCGTTGTTTATTATCACCAGCTCGTCGCAGAGGTTTTCAACATCCTCGACAATGTGCGTGGAGATAATTATCGTGCGCTCGCCCTCGAGCTTTGAAACAATATTCTTGAAGCGCAGGCGCTCTTCCGGGTCGAGCCCAGCTGTCGGCTCGTCGAAGATAATGATATCCGGCTCGCCGAGCAGAGCCTGAGCCACGCCCAGCCTGCGTATCATGCCGCCCGAAAGGGTCTTGACTTTTTTGTCGAGCTTGTCCTGAAGACCGACAAGTTTGATATATTTTTTCGCCTCATCGCCGATTTTTTCTCGGCTGATGCCCTTGAGGTCTGCGAGCATCTCCATCATTTCAAAGGCGGTCAGTTCCTTATAAAGACCGAATTTCTGCGGTAGATAGCCTATATGGCTCTGAAAGTTTTTGTCCTTTGAAATATCACTGCCGTTAAATTCGATTTTTCCCGCGCTCAGCGGATAGAGTCCCGTTATGCAGCGCATAAGCGTTGTCTTGCCCGCGCCGTTGGGGCCGAGGAGTCCGTATGTTTTTTTATCGAGCTGCAGATCTATCGATTTCAATATTTTACTGCGGCCGAAGCTCTTGTCCACCGCATAAAGTGATAGCATAAAAAATCCCTCCTCAGTCTGCGTCGGCGTAAAACTCGCTCGCAGTGCGCTTATCATTGGGGTTGTTGAGATATTCGGACATTCTCTTGAGTGCTTCTTCTTCGCCGAATCGGTCTATGTAATCGATAAATTTTTTATATGAAGCATAGTCTTTTCCCGCAAGCTCACGCATAAAGCTCTTTGCTTGCGCATCACCGTTTACATAGTAATTATAATTCTCGTACAGCTCCATTCTCCACGGTTCAGTTGCCTGCGTCGCCAAAGAATAGTCAACATCAAGTATTTCATCTGTCACCAGCGATTCGGTAAATCGGCAATATCCGGTAAACTTACCGGAACTGCCTGTTTGAGGAATAAAAATAACCGTCCGAATATCATTTGGCAGAGTTTGAGTTCCACGATATTTGTCGACAAAATTATCGAGCATCTTTTTCTGACCCATGTAGTAATGAAGATACGGATAGACCATTCTCACCCCGTCCTTCTCATAACAGTCATACAGCCCGGAAACGAGCGTCAATCCTGTCGTTTTTCCCTCAAACTCATTCTTTCCTGTCTGTTCAAGTCCGCAATACACTGTTTGATTGCTGTTCACTTTCACCTTGAAGCGAATCGGCTCATCAAGTACAAATCGGTATACTTCCCTTTGCTTCATATTATATACCGGCAGCGAACCGCTGTGCGGATAATACGGGAAATATCCCGGCAGGAATAAGCCCTGAAGATTGGAATAATATTGCGTTGAAAAGCCGCTGTATTTAAGCACTATCTTGTCAAGGTTCTTTCTCCCCGGATTTAAAACAGTGAAATAATCTCCGTTCTGTTCAAAGCGAAGCTTGTTTCCGCCGCCGTCCCGAACTGAGCTTATTTTATATCCGTGATATAGTGTGAAATCATACTTTTCAAGATTGGGCTTGTCAACGGTTATCACCGCCCTGACGTGCAGATTATTGCCGACCTTTATTTCCAGATCGTAATCGATCACATCAAACTCTTTTTCAAAACGCGCCCACTCTTTGTTCGTGCCGTCCGCATCATAATCGTCGGAATAAAATCCGTATGCTTCGTCATAGTAATCCTCATCCGCACATTCCATAGAATATTGAGGGTCGTCTCTCCCCACGGCAACTCGCGAAGCGGGGATCTGCGACACAACGAGAAAAGCAAACGCGAACAAGGCAAAAACGGCCGGAGCCGCCCGAAAACGTCTGTTTCTCTCCCCGGTTTTCAGACTTATCACAAAAAGCGAGAGCATAAACCAAAAAAGCACCGTCAGCCACCGATAAGGCAGGACAGATTGTCCGAAAGCAAAGATCGGCGCATAGTTGAGCGACGGTGGGAACACATCAAACAGCCGCAAAAACGGAAAGATATTTATGCTGACATCACGGCTGAAAGAATAGAACATCTCGCCGAGATAATTCGAAAGCGGCGAACCGAGCAGCGTGAAGAGCACAAGTCCGAGACAGCCGTTTATTCTGTGAAAAAGCAGCGATGCCGACATACCCATAGCCGCAGCGCAGCATGGAAGAAAAAAATGGCTCAGCAGCATATTCAGAACGGTCTGAATGATAAACTTGCCATGCCAACAGTTAAAATTTCTGTATTTTATAAATGATATCAACCACCATATATTAAACACAATAAAAAAAGCAAAAATAACGACTGCAAAAACTATCCCCTGCGCTAAAAATATCTTTCTTTTCGCGTGAGTCACGGTGTCCATGCACTCGTCGAGTTTATATCGGCGGAGTTTGTAACTCATTTCAAAGGACAGAAACGAAAAAACGACGAACGAAGCGAGAGAAAACTTCAACGGCACATCTAGCGCACCGAGAGCCGCATCATCATAGAGAGCGCTGACATTTCCAGCCATCAACCATATCATGGCAGCCACAATCGAAAACATAAACAGTGACAGAACGACTATCATTTCTTTTGAGCGGAGAAATATCGTCCTGACCTGAAAAATCAGCTTCTTGTCGGGCAAGGTTACACCTCCTATTTTTTAGGATTCAATCGAGCTACCCGCTATACTGCGGGTAGCTCCTCTATTCATTTATTTGTAGCAGATGTATCCTTCACCCTGAGCTCCTGAATTCCAAGCTCCATAAGGTTTAAGATAAAGCTGCCATGTAACCGCCTGACTGAAATGTTGTGTTTCCTCTCTATCGAAATCCTTGCCAATGCCCACCTTTATTTTCTTATCATATTTAAACGACTTTGAGGAGGCATTAAAATACATAGAACAGGCTGTCATTGCTCGGTTCGATTCCCTTTTAGTTTTTGCTCCGAACAATTTAAATGTACCTATAACCTTACCAGAGCAAGAATAGTGTTCATTGCCCTTTAATACTGCCGTTTCTGAATTCTGCGGTACCTGATAAGCAAACGATGAAACTATCCCTATCGAGGAAATTAAAACGAGAGTGAACAAAATCGAAACAATTTTTTTTAGTACTTTCTGCATTACAGTTCTTCTTTTCTTTTAAATATTACTATCTCATGTTTCGCATGCTAAAAAGTTTTTCGTATAACACCTCCGTTATTTCTTATTAGCCCACTCTCCTACACAATCCTATATTTTTATAATATCACAAAGCGTCCTTTAAAGCAATAGGAAAATTCAAAATTTGGTATTTTTCAGAGAATTTTGTGGGGGGGATAAAACATGCCGCCCGCATTTTCACGCAGACGGCATTATTTTTATATCAATTTTTATTTTATCACAACCACCGTGTTCGGGCGCATTGTCAGAGTGAACTCGCCGTTGTCCGAGGCTATCGTCTCAAGCGGCTCCATGTCGTGCTCCTCATCAAGCATATAAATAGTATATAGTCTGTCTTCGCCCGTTTCGACCTTGAACGTGCGCGGCAGAGGCGCGGCGTCGTCGGTATAATATGTGACGAGCAGCATCTGAGTCTCCCCGTCCGCCGCCGCAGCCGAATAGATATCCGGCACATCGCAGCTCAGGGCGCATTCATCCTGAAGCGAGAGCAGCTCGCCCCATGCCTTAACGGAGTAATAGCCCTTTAATCTATCCAGCGTGCCGCGCTTGAACAGCCCGTTCATGCTCGAATTTACCCGCGCGTCATAGTACATGAGCATATCGTTTTTTTCACGCTGGCAGGCGCTCATAACGGCGGCGATAAACGCGGCGCCCTTCAGCGAAGCCTCGGTTTCAAGGCTGCGCTTCCAGCCGTCGCCACTCCAGCCGCAGACATAGTTCCACTCGTTCAATATGCTCTCGGTGTCCGTGTAGCCGTGGCGGTCGAGCATGGCGCGGTGTCGGCGCGCGTCGGACGTGAAATCGCTTACCTTCGACCCGTAGCAGTGCCACGAATAGAAGTCCATCGGCACATTTTCTTCTCTCATCTTTTCAAAGAATGCGTCGAGCCATTTTTCATTGTAGCCGCAGACCGCGGGTCCGCCGATTTTTAGCGACGGGAACCGCGCTTTCAGATACTTCGCCGCCGTTGCAAAAAAGTCATAGAACTCCTCGGGCGTTCCCGTCCAGCACTTGTCGTTGAAGTCCGGCTCGTTCCATATCTCCCAATATTCAATACCCATATGATAGCCGTCCGCCCAGCCCTCGTTCATATGCATTATGATGTGCTCGCAGACGACCGCCCATTTTTGATAGTCCTTCGGCGGCATAATGCCGTAGTGCTTCGGCCAGTGCTCGATTTTACTGCCGAGGCGGTAAAACACCTTTGCGCCCGCGCGCATAATCGTGCCGAGATAAATATCCGTCAGCGTGAAGTCATAGGACTCGGGCGAATACGGGTCGGCATCGAAATCGGTGAATATATTATGTATATCGACCGTGTGCTCTCCGCCGTAGTCATAGCATATGGACGAATCGTGCGTTCTGGCAAACGGGATGTTCGCCTCCCTGAAGTCCGGCAGATTCGTGAGATTCTGGTCGCCGTTGTCCGTATACACGGGGCCGTTGTTGACGGCGTTCATCGGTTTTATCCTGCCGACAGTGTTTTTGAAATCAACCTTAAGTTTCATATATACCTCCATCAAATATCAAACGAGAGCTGCATATCCCCGCCGTAAATCACCTTTACTTTAACGGGTCTGTCGCTCTCGACGGTTATTTCGGGCTTCTCGTCTTGGGATTTTCTCGCCTTGCACATGAGGGTGACGAACGAATCCCTGCCGACGGGCAGCTTCTTTATTCCGTGCTCCTCGAGCCTGTTCACTCGCCAGACTATCTCCGACTTTTCGGCGGAGACTCTGATTCCGAGGATGTACTCTATCAAAACGGTTATAGGGAATATGCCCGTCCAGCCGACAAAATCCTTGCGCGCGGGGTCGCCGCGGTCGGCAGTCTCGGGGGCATAGTTCTCCCAGAATGTGCCGGTCTTTCTGTAGACCTCCATGGCGTTTTGGTAGCAGCACTCGGCTATCTCTTTTGCAAGCTTCTCTTTTCCGTTTGCGGAGAGCCCGCAGAGTATCATATAATCGGTCGGCGCCCAGACTCCGCCGTTCCAGTAGCCGCCGTTATCTTTGTAGTCCGGGTGATCCGCGGAGAGCGCGGGGACGCGGTTCGGGCGGTTAAATTCATTTTTATCCTCGAGGTGACGGCAGAGCGCGTCGACCCTCTCGGGCGGGGCAATTTTTGCTATAAGCGCCCAGAACGCAGCGACGGTCTTGACGGCAAGGAAGCTTCCGTCCGCCTTGAGGTCATAATAGAACCCGTCTTTTTCGCTCCACATCTTCTCGTTGACGAACCTGACGAGATTATCGTATTCGTCCCTGAGCGCGTCAACGTCGTCGGTGATGCCGAGCTCCTCCGCCATCATTATAAGATATTCGCAGCTCATTGACGCCCGCCGAGTCGCGTCTATCCATGACATATAGCTGTGGTGGAAAGTCTCAAGCTGCCAGTCCTCCGAGTCGGGGATGAGCTCAAGATCGCAGCGCGGCAGATTGTCCATGCCGCAGCCCCAACCGCTCGACCAATAGCTTCCGTCCTTCCAGCGATGATAATTCTTGAGCCAATGGTGGAACGAGAGCAGCGGATAATAAACTTTTTTGAGTCTCTCCTTATCGCCGTAGTTCTTATAATACTGCCACTCGCACCACGCCATTATCTCGGGTCCCGTGCTCGTCGGGTCGTGGCGATAGAATCGGTCAACACCGTCTAATTCGTTTATCTCGCGGCAGATGAAGCCGTCCTTGTGCTGCTTGCAGTAGAAATTGTCGAGCGTTTTCTGGAAGCAGTGGACGCTGTCGCCGTATTCCCCGAACATGAGCATAAAGCAGGAATCCCACATGAAAATGTGACCGTTAAAAGCGGCGTCGATATAGGGCGAGACAAAGCCGCTCTCTTTCGTCGGCTTGCCGAGGCTGCGGGACGGTATCTCCCACGCCTTGTAATATGCGGCAATTTCATCGTCGTGTCCCGCCCACACGGGCTCGGGGAGCTTTCCCTTCTCCTTTTCAAAATCCGGCAGCGCCGACATATCGGGCTGCATGGAAACAAACTCATTGAGCTTCGCATACCTGTCCTCGACATATCGGGTGATGGGTTCTTTCATGTTTGCGCTCCTTTCGGATATCTTCAATCGAGCTGATTATATCACACTTTTTATTTTTAGTGAATAGTTTTTGCGGCAACACCGCGGCGGCGAAATATATTTTCGCTTTCAAAAATTAACTTTTTGTGAATATTCAAAAAAATATGTCAAAAAGTATTGACTCCGATATATAAATATGCTACTTTGTAATTGCAGATAGGTTTTCCGCGACAGAATATCATATAATTTCGGAGAAATGCTATGATGCTGTTCGGTTCAAAAAATTATAGATTTTTATCAGGTCTGAGGCGGGTGCGCATTCGGGCAGTTTAATAAGGCGCATCGGTCGGCATCGCAGCCGGCTTGTGCGCGTTTTCTCTTCTCAATAAACTAAAAAGCAAGGTGACAAAGATGAAATCAACCGCTAAAAGAGAAGTTATGACCGGCGTAATTACATTTCTTGTTTACGGCATTCTGGGCTTTGCGGCTTACCTTCTTACTGCGCTCCCCGAAGCCGGACTGGATAGCCTCGCGGCGAGCCACGCCGTATTCATCATCGGAAGCATCGCAAGCTCCGCCGTTCTTGTCGGCGGAATAGCGTTCGGAATAGTATTCGGCAGAAAAAGATCGAACGGATATCTCATAGGGCTCATCGCCTCCGTCGTCTTTTTCCTCGGCGCGGGATTAGGCTTTATAGTATCAATGATAAGTCTCTTCACCTACGGTTCTGACGGGAAAATGTCCGATGCATCTATTCCTATAATAATAGCTTACGCCGCCGTGCCGTACATCGCCTATGCCGCCGCGCGCATAAAAGCAAGCAAGAGAAATAAGATTAAAACTGCATAAATCATCAAACGCCGCCTGTTTCTCCGCAGGCGGCGTTTTCAAAGCAAATAAAAAAGCGCCTCGATGATATTTCATCAAGGCGTTTTCTGGTGGACGCTAACGGACTCGAACCGCTGACCCTTCGCACGTCAAGCGAATGCTCTACCAGCTGAGCTAAGCGTCCATTTGAGCTGAATTTTTCGGTCTTTCCCGTTCAGCAGAGCCTATTATATATGAACGCCTCGCGAATGTCAAGCATAATTTTAAAAAAATTGATTTTTTTGTGAACGCCCGCAAAAATGCTCTTTTCAGCCCGCGGGCGGCTTCATTTTAATTTATTTGAAAACGATATCGAGCACCAGCATTGATATCACCCCGGGCACACCGAGCAGCGCGCCCGCGCCGAGCGACCAGCGGTTGACGGAGAGCTGTATCCCCGTCGCAAGCCCCGCGATGTTGACGGCGAACAGCGCCGCCGCGCCGCCTATCGCGTTGAGTATCAGCGCCGAAAAGCCGCGCCTGTTCGTCACGGCAAACACCGTTATCGCGAGCGCGGCGGCAGCGAGAAATATTATAAGAACCGTTTTCATTCCTGTTGACAAGGCTATCCCCTCATTCCAGTTTGTAGCAGACGGCTATGTCGCTGCTTTCAAGTCCCTCCTGCTTTGCGAGCTTCAGGAGTCTGTGGTAGCGGCGCTTGGGGGGTGCATATGTTGCGGCCGCGCCCGAGTCGTCGTCCTCGCCGTATTCAAACCGCAGATATGCCGCGTCCATCTCCTTTTTGAGCGCTCTTATGTCCACGAGCAGCTGCTCCTCCCTTGTCGGAGCTTCGTCCACCTTTTTGAGCTTTCCTCCGAGCAGATATTTGAAAGCAGTAACCATTTTTTCGTCCTCCCGGTATTATTTGTATAGCAATTATGGGACAAATATGATAAAATAATTCAGCCGGACGATATTTTTCGTCCGAACGCCAAAAATATATAAGATGTTTATAATAAAGGAGAATGTGTTTTGAAGCTTTATCCCATGGTATTGACGCCCTTTGTCTCGGAAACTGTCTGGGGCGGGCGCAGGCTCATTGATGAATATTCCGTTGTCACAGACAAGCGAAACGCCGCCGAGGCGTGGGTCATGTCCGCGCACAAAAACGGCAGCTCAACAGTCGCAAACGGCGAATTTTCGGGGAAGACTCTTCGCGAAGTCTATCTCGAACACCCCGAGCTCGGCGGCAAAAACTGCGCCGGATTCTCTGATTTCCCGGTGCTGATAAAATTCATCGACGCCGCGGCGGATCTCTCGGTTCAGGTTCACCCCGACGACGCCTACTGCCTGAAAAAGGGCAGCGGCGCGGGAAAGACCGAGTCGTGGTATATCCTCGACTGCGAGCCGGGCGCCTATCTTCTGCTCGGCTTTGAAAAGGACATAACCCGCGAGCAGTTCAGGCAGTCGATAACCGACGGCACGCTGACCGACTATGTCAAGAAAGTCCCGGTCAAAAAGGGAGATTTCTTCTTTATAGAATCCGGCACGCTCCACGCGATATGCAAGGGCATCCTGCTCGCCGAGGTTAAGCAGAACTAGGACACGACCTACAGAATATATGACTACGGCCGCCTGGGCTTCGACGGAAAACCGCGCGAGCTCCATGTTGAGGACGCGGTGAATGTCACGCACACAGGAGTATACAAAAATCCCTGCACGCCGAAAAAAGACGGCAACGTCACGAATCTTGTCGCCTGCCCGTTCTTTACTGAGAGAGTTCTCGATGTTAACGGCTCTTTTGACGGCACTGCTGACGAAAAATCTTTTGTGTCGCTTCTTATTCTTGACGGCTCGGGTTCACTCGAATGCGCGGGCGAGACTCTTGAATTTTCAAAGGGCGGCAGCATTTTCATTCCCGCAAACTGCGGCGAATACAAAATAAACGGAGAAGCAAAGATCCTTGAAACAAGGGTCTGATATTACAAATGGCAGTTTTAAGCGTACAGAATCTTGATATGGAGTTCGGCGAGCGCACGCTGTTTTCGGGCGTGAGCTTTGAAGTCGGAGAGCGCGATAAGATAGGCTTCATCGGCTCGAACGCAACGGGCAAAACGACCCTCTTCAAGCTCATCACCGGCGAGCTTGAGCCGACCCTGGGCGGGGTATATCCCGGCAAAAATATAAAGATAGGCTATCTCGAGCAGCACGCCTGCGCGGGGAGCCAAAAGACGGTCTATGACGAGATGGAGAGCGTGTTCGAGCCTCTTATGAAAAAAGAGAAGCGGCTCGAAGAGCTCGCGGATCTCATCGAAGCGGGGCATGGCGACATCGACGCGCTCATCG